>Ga0307374_10008358_pt1 | contig 15494 bp, 9 predicted proteins | sample OX3MG_FD_202532 | JGI IMG/M metagenome (GOLD analysis project Ga0307374, IMG submission 202532) | Soil microbial communities from Risofladan, Vaasa, Finland - OX-3 | ecosystem: Environmental > Terrestrial > Soil > Coastal area > Acid sulfate soil | place: Finland: Risofladan, Vaasa | collected... | reverse complement strand
AAATAAAGCATCAGCTATTGGAAAGGAATCTCGCGAAGACACCGGGAAAGATGGTGCGAAGCGCATACACAATTCAAGAAGTATGTATCCAAGGCGTGGCTTTGGGGTTCCCGTGACCAGAAAATTCCTTTTTCCTTAGACCATTGTGAACAGACCAATGGCGCTGATGGTCTGTTGGTGTTCCCATAGCCATTTCTCAGATACAGTCAGGAATTATACCCTTATACACGTACCCTTTCGCTTTTCTTTTTAACCAATAACAAACATAATTTTGAGAGGGAATGAGTTTTTCCTGCTTGTTTCCAAATAATATCTTTTCCCGATATCCCAGGTATGGGTTCCTTGAGTTTATGTTATTAATAAAAAATATCCCACGCTTTTACAGCGTGGGATAACGGACAACCGGAAGAAAGGACAAAATAACTTACAGCAGTTCTGCAATCTTAGCCTTGATACGGGTTTCCACTTCAGCGGAAAGCTCAGGATTGTCAATCAGCAGTTGCTTGACGGCATCCCTGCCCTGGCCAAGTTTGTTATTTTCATAGCTGAACCAGGATCCGCTTTTCTGAAGCACCCCATAATCCACACCCATATCCACGATTTCCCCGGTCTTGGATATCCCTTCCCCGAAAATGATATCAAATTCGGCCTGGCGGAAAGGCGGGGCTACCTTGTTCTTGACTACTTTTACCCTGACCCGGTTTCCGATTGCGGAATCCCCGTCCTTGATCTGGTTCATCCTTCGGATATCCAGGCGGATAGATGAATAAAATTTAAGGGCATTGCCCCCAGTGGTCGTTTCAGGGTTACCGAACATCACCCCGATCTTTTCCCGGAGCTGGTTGATAAAGATGCAGCAGCAGTTGGTTTTGGAAATAGTAGCAGTCAGTTTTCTGAGTGCCTGGGACATCAGCCTTGCCTGTAGTCCCATCTTACTTTCCCCCATCTCACCTTCCAGTTCAGCCTTGGGGACCAGGGCAGCCACTGAATCAATGACCACCACATCCACCGCTCCGGACAGGATCAGCCGGTCGGCAATCTCCAGGGCTTGTTCCCCATAGTCCGGCTGAGATACCAGCAGACTGTCCACATCCACCCCGAGTTTTTTGGCATAAGTGTTATCAAAAGCATGTTCGGCGTCAATGATGGCACAGATGCCCCCTTTCTTCTGCGCCTCTGCAATGGCATGAATGGCGACCGTTGTTTTACCTGAGGATTCCGGACCATAGATCTCCACGATCCTCCCTTTGGGAAATCCTCCGATACCCAGTGCCAGATCAAGACCCAGGGAACCGGTGGAGATCACTTCCATTTCCTGTTCTGCTTTTTCACCCAGCATCATCACTGATCCTTTGCCAAAGTCCTTGTCGATCTTGTCCATGGTAAGTTTCAGAGCCTTCAGTTTTTCCGCATTTGCGCTTGACATAATAGTTGATTTTAAGCTTTAAATTTAAACCAATTCCAGTCAGGTTATTCTGCCCGGTGCCAAAATATTTAGCAAAAATATCAATTTTTTACTAAATATTATAGTAATTCCGGATTTTTATTTTGATCAGATACTGCTCATTGCAGGCAAAGAAAGCATTCCTATACGCAGGGTACCTGCGCAGCAGAAAAAAATCAGAAGAACAACACCGCCATCAATTGGGCAATCAGGCCGATCAGTAACCCCAGGTAGATTTCTCTGGCCCGGTGAGCGGAAAGGATCAATCGGGCAGTGGCTACCAGGCCTGTCAGACAGATCGCTGCTATGAGGGCAACCGACACATTGAAGTAAGGGTCATTGACCAGGTGGATCATGACCCCCAATACAGCACCCATTCCAAGGGCATGCAAACTCACTTTCAAAGCGATATTTGCCAGAAAGGCCAGGATAACTGAAATGAAATTTCCCAGCAGGAATACGCATAGCAAGGCAGGGAACTGTTCGTGGTCGGCGGAATGGTAGGTGGATACCCTGAACAGCCAATAATAAAAGATCATCGTAGCTGCATACGGGATGATACGATCTTTTTGTGTTTTAAGCTGGACTGATCCGATGAAACCCAGGGGTTTGCAAAGCAGCACGACTGCCAGGGGAAGGATAATGGTATTTTCAATGACAGGCAGCAGGATTGCCCATTTGGCCCTTCCACTGAAGTCAGCAAACTGAATAGGTTGGGAACCCATCAGGAAAAAGGTTGCATATAAGGGGATAAACAGGGGATGGAGCAATACCGAAATGAAGTTGGCCATAACCCGCATAAAGGCGGGAAAGGGGGTTATGGTATTTTCTATATTCCGTTCAGGGGGTCCTTCCATGTTCGATCATTATCCCGGTCAGAGCTCCTTTCTCAGCCGGGCTACGGGGATGTTGAGTTGTTCCCGGTATTTGGCAACGGTCCGGCGGGCAATATTATATCCCTTATCCTTTAGGAGTTGGGTGAGGTGTTCATCACTCAGCGGCTTATGCTTGTTTTCCACTTCGATCAGGTCCATCAGGATTTTTTTCACCTCCCGGGTGGAAACTTCCTCCCCGCTGTCCGTGGAAAGTGATTCCGAGAAAAAGTATTTTAGCTTATAGGTGCCGAATTCGGTCTGTACATATTTGCTGTTCGCCACCCGGGAAACTGTGGAAATATCCAGGTTAGTCCGGTCTGCAATATCTTTCAGGATCATGGGTTTCATGGTGGTTTCATCTCCGGTCAGGAAAAAGTCTTCCTGGTACCTCAGGATGGTACCCATGGTGCTGAGCAAGGTATGCTGCCGTTGCTTGATGGCATCAATGAACCATTTTGCAGCATCTATTTTCTGTTTAATGAACAAAACAGCTTCTTTCTGCCGCTTGTCCTTTTTGTCTCCGCGGTCATAGTTTTTAAGCATTTCCCGGTAACCTTCGGAAATACGGAGATCGGGAGCGTTCTTGGCATTCAGGGTCAGTTCCAGGTTGCCGGTGTTATTGATCACGAAAAAATCGGGGACAATATATCCGTCTGTTTTGTTACCGGAAGAATAGTTTCCCCCTGGCTTGGGGTTCAACCTGATAATCTGGCCAATGGCCTCCCGGATATCTGCATCGCTCAAACCCAGGCCTTTTTGGATCTTTTCGTAATGTTTTTTGATGAATTCTTCGAAGTAATTCTCCAGGATATTAAGGGCCATGGCAGCGGCCCTGTCCTCATTCTGGAGACGACGTAGCTGAATCAGCAAACATTCCCTGAGGTCGGAACAACAGATGCCAGGAGGATCAAATTCCTGGATCTTCCTGATGATCGACCTGACTTCCTCTTCCGTTGCACTGATATTCTGGGAAAAGGATAAATCGTCTACTATGGCGCTAACAGCCCTGCGGAGATAACCATCATCATCTATGCTGCCGATAACCTGAACAGCTATTTTACGTTCCCGCTCATCCAGGTCCAGCATGATGAGCTGGTCATTGAGATAATCATGGAAGGTGGTTTCAACCCGGACCGGGATAACCCTGCTTTCCTCCATTTCCGGGTAATTGTCATCCCTCAGCTTATATTCCGCTATTTCATCCCCTTCATTGACATAATCGGAGATATCAATCTTGTCAAAATCATTTTCGGAGGTTTCGGCCTCCGGTACTTCTTCCGGTGGACTGTCTTCAAATTCTTCAGTTTCCAGGACCGGATCGTCATCATGCTGTTCTTCCCCGAATTCCAGGGCAGGATTTTCTTCCATTTCCTCCTTAAGGCGTTCTTCCAGATTGGCGGTAGGTACCTGCAACAGCTTCATAAGTTGAATCTGCTGCGGGGACAGCTTTTGCAATAATTTCTGTTGCTGGGTCTGCCTTAGCATATGCGTTAATCGGGGACAAAAATAACAACAATCCAGCTAAAGAAACTTTTACCCTGAATTGCAGGGGGGAGGAACCCTCAGGAGTCTGTCCCAGGCCGGTCGTCAGGGAGTAGCCGGAAGGTCATCCTGTGGAAAGGGGTGATTCCATGTTGCCTGATGGCATTCCGGTGCTTTAGGGTAGGATAGCCTTTGTTTTCATTCCAGCAATAGCAGGGAAATTTATCATGCAAATCCATCATGAATTCATCCCGGTAAGTTTTGGCCAGTACGGAAGCTGCGGCAATCGAAGCATAAAGTTCATCTCCACGGACAATGCATTCATGGGGGATTTTCGGGTAGGGAGTGAACCGGTTGCCGTCCACAAGCAGCAATCCGGGACGGGTGGCCAGGCATGAAACGGCCATATGCATGGCCCGAAGGGAAGCTTTCAGGATATTGATCCGGTCAATGACTTGGTTGTCCACGGCTGCTATGGCGAAGCAAATGGCTTCTTTTTCAATAACCTTCCTCAGGGCATACCGGTCTTCAGGGGTCATTTGTTTGGAATCATTGAGCAGCGGATGCCCGAAATCCTTGGCAAGGATCACCGCAGCTGCAAAAACCGGACCTGCAAGGCAACCCCGGCCAGCTTCATCGCAACCGGCTTCGGTAAGCTGGGTCTGGAAAAAGGGCATCAGCACATCAGTAATTTATCATTAAGCCTTGTCCTGTCAAATTTAAACCTGGTTGACCGGATTTTCCAAAGCTCCTGGCAGTTACTTTTGCACATGTATGGAAGATCAGCAGGTATCCCGCAGGACAAAACCGGTGGCCATTTGGTTACTGACAGGGGTTGCCATGATTATGGTACAGGTGGTGCTGGGGGGGATAACCCGGTTGACTGGATCAGGGTTATCCATTACCCAATGGGATCCCATCATAGGGATAATACCTCCCCTCAACCACCATGACTGGATGGTGGCTTTCCAAAGTTACCGGCTTACTCCGCAGTTCCGGTTGCATAACCCGGATTATACCCTGGGGGAATTCAAGGCCATTTTCTTTTGGGAATATCTGCACCGGCTCTGGGCCCGTCTGATAGGGGTTGTGTTCATCGTACCCTTCATCATTTTTCTGGTGACAAAAAGGTTCAACAGGGCCATGGCCCGGCCGATGGTTCTATTGTTTATACTGGGGGGGCTTCAGGGACTTATCGGATGGATCATGGTAGAAAGTGGACTGGCCGGGGAAAACATCCGCGTTAGCCATATCCGCCTGGCAGCGCATTTTTTTATGGCAATGGTCCTGCTTGGGTATACTTTCTGGTTTGCCCTTAAATTAATTGTAAACGGCAAACACCGGGTATACTCACCTTCCCTGAGATGGTTGACAGGTACCATTCTGGGATTACTATGTCTCCAACTCATTTACGGAGCTTTCATGGCCGGATTGCATGCAGCCTTGTATGCTCCGACCTGGCCGTCTATCAATGGTGCTGCAATTCCGGCCCACCTGTTCCGCAATGCCAAAGCCTGGATCAGTGACCCACTCACTGTGCAGTTCATTCACCGGGGGCTGGCTTACCTGATCACCCTGCTGGTAATCTCCTGGACAATGCTTTCCCGGAGGGCCTGGTCACCTGAACTTTCCCGGACAAGATGGCTCCCCCTGATTATGGTAATCATTCAGGTACTGCTTGGAATTGCTACGGTCAGCTTAAGCAAAGTCAGGATTCCTGTACTGCTGGCTCTATCTCACCAGACAGTGGCCATGCTATTGCTGACTGTGATGATATACATGTTTTACCTGGCCAGCGCCGCACCGCCTAAATCAACTGCTTTTTGAATTTTTATCTGTAAATTAGTTTGCTGATGAAAACTTTCCTGTATAGGGCATACCATTTTTTCCCCATCCAGCTTTTGCTACTGCACTTTCGCAAATACCAGATCCTGCTGGTTTTCTGGCTTATCCTGTTCAGTACGGTAGCCGGAGGGTTCGCCAAAGTCTTCGGAGCCGTATCCCTCTTCCTTGCCCCGGAATACCTGGGGAGGGTCAGCTTTTCAAGCACTTTAATCCTGGGTTTTGCCACTGGTGTCTTTGTCATGTCCTGGCATATCACCACATTTATCCTGCATAGCAAGCGATTCAAGTTCCTGGCAACGACCACGCAGCCTTTTTTCAAATATTGCCTGAATAATTCCATCATTCCCCTGGCCTTCCTGATTTTCCTGCTTTTCCGGGAAATCTGGTATCAGAAATATAACGAGTTAAGCGATGCTACGACAATCCTGTTGCTGATCGAAGGGTTCCTCCTTGGATTTTTGTTCTGCATATTCATCTCCTTTTTTTATTTCTTCAATGCTGACCGAACCATCCTCAGGGACATGCAACGCAAGATGGGCGGAACAAAAAAGATCCTGTATCAGATCATGACCAAGGAAGCCCAGGTGGACGAAGATGCGTTGCCGGTGGACCGGTATTTCAATTCAGTGACTTCGGTGAAAAAAGCCCGGAATGTAGACCATTACAATAAGTTTTTCCTTGATTCCATATTTAAAAAACATCATTTTGCCACTTTCATCACCATTGGTGCCGCACTTGTCCTGATCATCATTATGGGATACCTCACCCAATACGAGGTTTTCAGGATTCCCGCTGCAGCCAGTGTACTGGCTTTTTTTTCTGTGCTGATTGCCTTTTCCGGAGCCTTTGTCTATATGTTCCGCAGCTGGGCCATACTGATCATTGCCCTCCTGGTGCTGCTGCTCAACTGGTTACTCGCCAACGGGATCATCGATACCCGCAGCAGGGCTTACGGACTTAATTACCTGAATGTGACCCAGCGACCGGTGTATAGCTTTGACCATTTCAACCAGATATTCAATAAAAAACAGTTCAGGTCCGATAAACGCAATACGGAAAAGATTCTGGACAGATGGAAAGACCGGGTGGCACCGGAAGGCAACAAACCTAAACTGATTGTCATCAATGTCAGTGGGGGCGGAAGCCGTTCTGCCACCTGGACCATGAACGTGCTTCAACGGGCAGACAGCCTGCTTCATGGTCAGTTGATGACCCATACGGTATTGATTACGGGAGCTTCGGGGGGAATGGTAGGAGCAACCTACTTCCGCGAACTGTATTTGGAAAAACTGGAGGGAAAACCAATTGACCTGTACAACGGCCAATATACCACCAATGTTTCCAAGGACCTGCTCAATGCCATTTTTTCTTCTTTTGCCATAAATGATTTCTTTACTCCATTCCTGCATTTTAAGATAGGTCAAAATAAGTATCCGATAGACAGGGGATATGCCTTTGAACAGCAACTGGAAAACAACCTGGGAGGGGTCCTGAACAAGACTATCGGGGATTATGCCGCACCAGAAACGGAGGCCCTGATCCCGATGCTTATATTTAATTCCACCATAACGGAGGATGGTCGCCGGATGATCATCTCTCCCGAGCCTGTTAGCTACCTGACCTTTCCTGAGTACAAATACCCCAACCGCAGTGTCCGGGATATTGATGGAATTGATTTCTGTCGGTTTTTTAAAAATCAGGACCCCCTGGATTTAAGGGTCACCACTGCTATCCGGATGTCAGCCACCTTTCCCTATGTGTTACCCAATGTCTATCTCCCTTCCAATCCCACAATTGACGTGATGGATGCAGGGCTGAGGGATAATTATGGTCAGGAAACAAGTCTGCGATTCCTGCATGTGTTTTCCCGCTGGATCAATGAAAATACCAGCGGCGTGCTGTTCATCCAGATCCGGGATACTAAAAAGGATGAGATCATGCCCATTGAGAAACAAACGGATCTGGATAATATTGTGCTTGACCCGCTGTTTACCATACAGCAAAACTGGACTGCGATGCAGGATTTTAATCAGGATGATCTTTATGCTTACGCAGAGGAATTCCTTCATGTCAGGATGGACCGGATCATTTTCCAGTATGTACCGGAAGGAAGTGACCAAACCGCAGCGCTGAACTGGCATCTGACCAGCCGGGAAAAAGCGGATATTGCCGCCGCCTTGTATAATCCAACTAACCGGAGCTCTATGCGGTTCCTGCTTCATTCCATGAGGTAAAAGCAGGACGGATTCTTGTTTTAGGCCTATTTTCAGTACCTTTGCGGGCTTTTTGATGCGATCCGGATAACCGGATTATGTAGTCATCAGAGCCAGAATTATGAATATCCGTAACATAGCCATTATCGCCCATGTGGATCATGGCAAGACCACCCTGGTGGACAAGATTCTATACCAGACCCATATTTTCCGGGATAACCAGGATAAGGGGGAATTGATCATGGACAGCAATGACCTGGAAAAGGAACGGGGGATCACCATCTTTTCCAAGAATGTGAGCGTGGTATACAAAGACACCAAGATCAATGTTATCGATACTCCGGGGCATGCTGATTTCGGTGGTGAAGTGGAGCGGGTGCTGAAAATGGCCGATGGAGTGTTGCTTCTGGTGGATGCCTTTGAGGGCCCCATGCCGCAAACCCGGTTTGTCCTGCAGAAAGCCCTCCAACTTAACCTGCATCCCATTGTGGTGATCAATAAGATAGACAAGCCAAATTGCCGACCTGATGAAGTGCATGATGCAATCTTTGAGCTTTTCTTTCACCTGGATGCGACTGAAGAACAGCTGAATTTTCCCACCATTTATGGTTCTTCCAAACAGGGATGGATGAATACCAGCCCGACCCCATTCCAGGATATCACTCCGCTGCTGGATTGTATCCTGGAGCATGTGCCGCCGCCAAGCGCAGAAGAAGGAACCCTGCAAATGCAGATCACTTCCCTGGATTATTCCAATTTCCTGGGTAGGATAGCGATTGGTAAAATTGCCCGGGGAAATATCAGTGAAAACCAACCGGTATCCCTGGTGAGGGGAGATGGCAGCTTGCTAAAATCAAGGATAAAGGAACTTTATACTTTCGAAGGGCTGGGTAAAAAGAAGATCAGCAGGGTGGATGCTGGGGATATCTGCGCGATAGTCGGACTGGAAGAGTTCACTATCGGGGATACCGTGGCAGATTTTGATCATCCGGAAGGCCTTCCGGTCATCTCGGTTGATGAACCCACCATGAGCATGCTTTTCAGCATAAACACCTCCCCATTCTTCGGCAAGGCAGGAAAATTCGTTACTTCCCGGCATTTACGGGACCGGCTGATGAAGGAAATTGAAAAGAACCTGGCCCTGCGGGTGGAGGATACGGGGAATTCAGATAGTTTTCTGGTATTCGGCAGAGGGATCCTGCATCTTTCCATCCTGATTGAGACCATGCGGCGGGAAGGCTATGAACTGCAGGTGGGACAACCGCAGGTGATCGTCAAGGAAATCCATGGAAAAAGATGCGAACCATTCGAAGTGCTGGTGGTAGATGTTCCCCAGCCGTTCAGTGGCAAGGTGATTGACCTGGTCACCCAGCGCAAGGGAGAATTGCAGGTTATGGATACCAAGGGTGATATGCAGCACCTGGAGTTCCAGATTCCTTCCCGGGGGCTGATCGGACTGCGTAGCAATATGCTCACGGCAACAGCCGGAGAGGCGGTCATGGCTCATCGGTTTGAGGATTTTTTACCCTGGAAGGGAACGATCCCCGGCAGGATTAACGGGGTATTGGTATCCCAGGAGACTGGAAATGCTACCGCATATTCCATTGACAAGTTGCAGGACAGGGGCGCTTTCTTCATTGATCCGGGAGAAGAAATTTATGGTGGCCAGATCATCGGTGAACATATCCGTCCCGGAGATTTGGTGATCAACGTGGTCAGGGGGAAGAAACTGACCAATATGCGCGCTTCCGGAAGCGATGATAATGCCAAGATCACACCCAAAACACAATTTTCCCTGGAAGAATGCATGGAATATATCCAGCAGGACGAAAGCATAGAGATCACACCCAAGGCCATCCGCATGCGAAAGAACCTGCTTGATGAAGAAGATCGGAAAAAAATACAAAAGCAACAAAAAGCTGAAGCTGCAGCTTAAAGGGAAGCTGTTATTCCAATTGTGCAATTTGTGGTGTACTCCTGCCTGAAATAATATTTACACAAACTCCGCATTGGGATAATTTAATCTCCTGTTTCTCCTTCTGCAGTTGGATAATGTATACCGCATTGAAGACGGATTATATCCATTACCCTGGAAGTATTCAGGGTAAAAGCATGGGGAAGCAGCGGACTTTCGGTCAAACCCTGGCGGAGGCAATCCATTACTTCCCGGATCTGGTATTCAAAACCATTATAATCCATCATGCATGGGATGGTTTGGGGAGGATCATCTGTTCGCTGCACGCTAAGAGAAGTTGCCCGGTACCAGTGGCCGGGGAGATGGATGATTCCTTCTTCGCCGGCTATTTCCGCAGAAATGGAAGAATGAAAGCTGAACCCTGAGATCATTTGTCCTGATCTTCCATCGCTGAATTGCATAATGGCCTGGCAGACCTGGTCCGCTCCGGTTTCTGCAAGACTGGCTATTGCTTTTACCGTTTGGGGAACACCGAGTAAAAGCAAACAAAGGGAGACCGGATAAACTCCCACGTCCAGCAATGATCCTCCCCCCAGCCGTAAATCGTATAACCGGCTTTCTGGCCGGTATTCGGCTTTGAAGCAAAAATCCGCCCGGACATTTTTGATGGGTCCAATCTGGTTTTCTGCAATCAGCCGTTCTGCAGTCCGGATAACCGGCAAAAAACGGGTCCACATCGCTTCCATCAGGAAAACCCCGTGAAGCCGGGCAGTTTCTATCATTTTTTCGGCCTGGTAGAAGGAAAGGGCCATGGGTTTCTCACAAAGGACAGGTTTACCGCGCTGCAGACAAAGCAGGGCATGTTCAAGGTGATAACCATGGGGAGTGGCGATATAAATCACATCGATTTCCCGGTCTTCAGCCAATTTTTCATAACTGTCATAGTGCCTGCGGACACCAAACTTAGCGGCAAATGCAGCAGACCGCCCGGGGTCCCTGGAAGCCACCGCTTCCAGGGAAGCACCCTGCGTATGCAGGAGTGCATCTGCAAACTTTTCTGCGATATGACCCGGACCAAGTATTCCCCAGTGGATGGTTCTCATTTTGTGTATTCTTTTGGAAATCAATGACAAAATTATATCAGGGACCTAAAAAAGAATAATTTATGCAAATTCCCCGACAAAATCGCGCAGATACCTTGCGCAACCGCAACGGATATTCGTGTGCTTCTGTTTAGGGATTTCCACAGAGAGCCAGGGATTTGGCTGGGAAGAAATCTTCCCAAGGGATACTTTTACAAAACCTTTACATTTGATTGATGAGCAAAAACCAGGTTTACCAGCAAAATTTTGAAGCTGAAATACGTTCCCTGAACCCGGAACAGTCCGTTGCCGTAAGCACTATCGAAGGACCAGTGTTGGTAATTGCCGGCCCCGGAACGGGTAAAACCCAGATTCTGGCTGCCCGTATCGGTATGATCCTATTGAAAACAGATACCCGGGCGCAGAACATCCTATGCCTGACCTTCACCGATAACGGGCGGGTGGAAATGCGGAACAGGCTGTTCAAACTGATCGGGCCCGATGCCTACCGGGTACATATCCACACTTTTCACTCTTTCTGCAACATGGTAATCCAGGAGAACCTGTCTTATTTTGGAAAACTGGGCCTGGAACCTCTGTCAGAACTGGAAGAAATGGAATTACTTCACCGGTTGATCGATGGGATAGAAGCCGGAAATAAGCTGAAGAGATACAAAGGGGAAATATATTATGATTGGAGCAGGCTTAAGGAATTGTTCACCTTCATGAAAAAGGAAGCCTGGCCCCCGGACTATCTGTTGGGAAAGATTACTGATTATCTGGCAGAGATCCCCGAACGGCCGGAATTCCGGTATAAGAGAGGGGTAGGTAAATTTAAGGCAGGGGATCTTAACCAGCGGTTGGTGGATATCGAATTGGACAGGATGGAAACCCTGGCAGCCGGGGTCAGTCTATTTCCCAAATATGACAGGCTGATGCAGGAAGCTTCGCGGTATACTTTTGAGGATATGATCCTTTGGGTACTGAAGGCATTCCGGGAGAACGCAAACTTGCTTGCAGACTACCAGGAAAGATACCTGTATTTCCTGGTGGATGAATTTCAGGATACCAGCGGTTCCCAAAACCAGCTTCTGGACCAGCTCATTCAATACTGGGAGAAGCCCAATGTTTTTGTGGTGGGGGATGATGACCAGAGCATATTTTCATTTCAGGACGCCAACGTAGCCAATATCCGGGAATTTGCCCATAAGTTCGGAAATGATCTCTGTAAAGTAGTGCTGAAGGAGAACTATCGGTCTACACAGGCCATACTGGATGCCGCAAAAATATTGATCACCCATAATCAGGACCGGATCATCAAAGATGATCCTAACCTGACCAAGGATCTGATCGCAGCTAACCCCTTGCTTCAACACATCCGTACAAAACCCGATCTTACCGAATATCAGACCCCCCTGGCTGAAACCATGGGAGTAGCGGAACACATTGAAAACCTGATCCATGATGGGGTTTCCCCGGCAGACATAGCCATAATATACCGGAACCACAGGCAGGGGGATGAACTGGCAAACTTCCTGGGCAAGAAAAAAATAGCGCTGAATATCCGCAGAAAGCTCAATATCCTGGAACTGCCTTTCGTCAGGAAGGTCATCAGGATTATGGAATATATCAGTCTGGAATCCACTATTCCTTATAGCGGGGAAGAGTTGCTGTTTGAGATCCTGCACTATGATTTCTTCCGTATCCGCCCTGTGGAAATCGCCCGGATCAGTTCCAGGGTAAACCTGCGGCATACGGAGGATAACAGGGAAAAGCAGACTCTCCGTAAGGCAATCAGTGAACCATTCAGGACCTTGACACCCAGTTTGTTCGATCCGGCAGATGGAAATAAGATCAACCATACCGGCCTCGTCCTGGATTCCCTGGTCGGTAGGGTGAAGGATATCACCTTACAGCAATTTTTTGAAGACCTGATCAGGGAATGCGGAATACTCGGTTATATCATGCAGTCTCCGGAAAAGATCTGGTTAATGCAGGTGCTCCAGAGTCTGTTCGATTTCATCAAGGAGGAAAACGGGAAAGATCCGGAAATGGGATTAACCCGCCTGGTTAATATATTCCGGCTGATGGACAAAAACAATATCAGCGTGAATCTGGAAAAGGTGATTTCTTCCGAGGAAGGGGTCAATATGGTCACCGCACACGGATCCAAAGGTTCACAATTCGGGCATGTGTTTATCATCGGATGCAACAAATCAATCTGGGATGATGAGAATCTCCGGGGGAAGACCGGATTCAGGTTCCCTGATAACCTATACGCCAGCCATTCCCTGGCAGATTCCCTGGAAGAATCCCGCAGGCTGTTCTATGTGGCCATGACCCGGGCTAAAACCCACCTGCATTTGAGCTGGCCCACGCATAATAATAATGGCAAAGAACTGGAAAGATCCGCTTTTGTCAGTGAAGTCATGGAAAACATCCCCGAAGTCAGCAAAGCCATTGTTGATGAAACCCGGATGACTGAAAATATTGCTAGACAATTTCGGGAAGATGAACCACCGCAAATTGAATTACTGGAATCCCGGTTTATTGACCAGTTGCTTAAAAATTATTCATTAAGTGTCACACACCTGAACAATTTCCTGGATTGTCCGATTAAATTTTATTACCAGTCCCTGATTAAGGTACCTTCAGCGAAGAACGAGTCAATGACCTTTGGAAGCGCAGTCCACCATGCACTCCAACGTTTGTTTGAAAAAATGAAGGAAAGGCAGCATGTATTCCCCGCAAAGGATGAACTGATCGGTTTTTTTGCCTGGTACATGCAGATCAACCGGGAATGCTTCACCAATGAACAATTTGCCCGGAGAATGGAATATGGAAAAAAAATTCTTCCGGAATTCTACGATTTCTACCTTAAGGGATGGAATAAAACGGTGATCGTGGAAAAATCCATCAATAATATTGAAGTCAACGGGGTGCCGCTCAATGGTAAACTGGACAAACTGGAGTTTGATGGCCAGCAGGTCAATGTCGTGGATTACAAAACCGGGAAGTATGAAGAAGCCCTGAAGAGACTCCATCCTCCGGATGACAAAAATCCCCTGGGGGGCCATTACTGGAGACAGGCGGTATTTTATAAGATATTGCTGGACAATGACCATACTAATAACTGGGAAGCCATCAGTTCGGAATTTTGTTTCGTGGAACCGGTTAAAAATGAATATAAAACCGAAAAGGTATTGATCACCAGGGTGGACTTGGACATAGTTACGCGACAGATCACCGAAACCTGGGATAAGATCCGTCGCCATGAGTTTCATACGGGCTGCGGGAAAAAAGATTGCCACTGGTGCAATTTTGTCCGGGACAACCAAATGGAATTGTCCCTTAGTGAAATGGCTGCGGGAGAGGAAGAGTAAAGGAAACAACTTCATCCTTCAGGCAGGCAGATTAATGGAAAGACTTAAGTTTGCAGGACTTCTCCCATGAAAATGCGCAGACTAAGGTTCCTGTTCTATATCATCGTTGTCATTTTGCCGGTTTTCCTGGTCAGATGCGCCAATATAGTACCCCCTGACGGTGGTCCCAAGGACACCATTCCTCCGGTATTGGTTAAGGCAATACCTCCTGATTCTTCCCTTCACTTTCATTCCCGGCTGATCACCCTGAACTTCGATGAATATATCCAGTTGCAGGGCTTGACGGATCAGCTGGTCTATACCCCTACCAGCTTAAGGCAGCCGCAGATCATATCCAAATTCAGGACACTGACTATCCAGCTTAACGATACCCTCAAACCCAATACGACCTATACCCTGAACTTCGGCAATGCCATCAGGGACCTGGATGAAGGCAATCCAATCAATGATTTCCGGTATATCTTTTCTACAGGCAGCTACCTGGATTCCCTGAGCATTTCCGGGAAAGTTGACTATGCGCAAACGGGACTGCCCGACAGCAATATTGTGATCATGCTTTACCAGGATCTGTCGGATTCCGTGGTCAGCAAGCAAAAGCCCGTATATTATACCCGTTCGGATGGCAAGGGCCATTTTAAACTCGAAAATCTCCCGCATGGGGAATTCAAACTTTTTGCCCTGAAGGATCAGAGCAATGCTCTGGCTTATATAGATTCCACTGAATTCATTGCCTTTATCAATAATCCCATTCAACTGAACAGGGATACGGGAGGTGTCCACCTTTATCTGTTTGCTGAATCAAGTGCACCGGCCAAAAACTCAGGGCCTCCTAACTTATTGACCCCACCATCGGGAAGATTGGTTAAAAAGAAGCAATTGCGCTGGATAGGCGTCAATCCCAGGGTGGGTTCAGGAGGATTAGATATTACCGGGCCCCTGATCATTTCCCTGGATCAGCAGGTTAGGACTTTGGATACGTCCAAGTTACATCTACAGGAAGATACAAGCTACACGCCGGTAAATGCTCTGGTCAGCCTGGATAGTACCGGGACCTTGGTTTCTGTCACCAAGAAATGGGATGAGGATATGCTTTATCGGCTGGTGCTTGACAGCGGGTTTGTGAAGGACAGTTCAGGGGTGTACAACAGGCAGGATACCATCGATTTCCGAACTAAGTCCTCCTCAGATTACGGATCCATCATTTTGCGTTTCAAAAACCTTGACTCCCTGAAACATTATGTCGTGCAGATTGTAT
>Ga0307374_10008357_pt1 | contig 15494 bp, 15 predicted proteins | sample OX3MG_FD_202532 | JGI IMG/M metagenome (GOLD analysis project Ga0307374, IMG submission 202532) | Soil microbial communities from Risofladan, Vaasa, Finland - OX-3 | ecosystem: Environmental > Terrestrial > Soil > Coastal area > Acid sulfate soil | place: Finland: Risofladan, Vaasa | collected... | reverse complement strand
CGGCCCGGTCATGGAGGCCGCGACGACCGAAGGACTACCGGAATGCTGAGCCGCCATGCTTCGCCGCTGCTCGTGCTCGTGGTGATCGCGTGCCTGGCCGCGCTGGCCAGCCCGGCCAGCGCGGCCAGCGCGGCGGGGCGGTTAACCAGGATCTGCCAGCAGCGTGGCTACACGGCCGTGACCGCGCCCCATGGCGGCCACTACGTGGTGCGTAATGACAACTACGGCGGGCGGCCCGAGTGCATCAGCATCCGGGACCAGCGGCCCAACTTCACCGTGACCAGATCAGCCGCCAACAGCTACTCATCGCGGGTCATGGCCTTCCCGTTCATGCTCTACGGCTGCAGCTGGGGGCTGTGCACGGCTGGCTCCCGGCTGCCCGCGCCGGTCAGGTTGGTGCGCCGGGCGACGGCGACCTGGTATACCGCAGGGAAGGCCCGCGGCCAGTGGAACGCCGCCTTTGACATCTGGTTCGGCCGGCAGCGTGCCGCCTACCAGGGCCAGGCCAGGGGCGCCGAGCTGATGGTCTGGCTGAATTCCCGCAACTGCCCCGCGGTGGCCTCCCGGGTCATCCGCATCGGTCGCCGGCGGTGGTACGTGACGCACTGGGTGACCTCACATGGCGGCGCGCACTGGAACTACATCCAGATCCGCGCGGTTCACCCGACCAGCCACGTGCATCACCTGTCGCTGCTGCCGATCATCAGGCGAGTGGAGAAGATGGGCCTGGTGAGCCGCCGGTGGTGGCTGCTGAACATCGAGGCGGGCTTCGAGATCTGGCACGGTGGCCGCGGCCTGCGGACCAAGTCCTTCGCCGCCTCGGTCCGACTCTAGCCCCAGACTCGGAACGAATCATGAGCGACCTGAGACTGTAGGCAGGCCGGGCGGGTTCGCGCTGGAGCGGTCTGTTGCTGGAACACTGTGGCCATGCGGCTCATCAGCAATGCTGGGTCGACAGCCAGGATCCGCACACCGAGGATGAGATCTACGTGATCATGGCGGGCCGGGCGACCCTCGTGGCCAGCCCGGACGGCGATCACTCCGGCAGCCTGCCGGTTGGCCCGGGCGCGGTCGTGTATGTCCCGGCCGGGGAAGTCCATCGCTTTGTCGACATTACCGAGGACCTCGCGGCCCTGGTAGTGTTCGCGCCGGCCGAGGAGACGCGAGCGGGCTAGGTAGCCCTCCCGCCGACTGTCCCGCCGCCGGCTGCGGCCGTCGCGCCGTCGGGCGTCCCGCCGTCGGCTGTCCCGGTGGCTGCCTGGATAGTGCGGCCCTTCCACTCGCCGCCGCGGCCCGCGTGGTGGCGGCGGGCCGAGTCCGCCGTCATGGCCGCGTACATGAGCGCGATCAGCGGCAAGGTCAGGCCGCGCAGTGGTGACAACCGGTACAGCCGGAGCATGGGCAGATAACTGACGGACATCATGGCCCAGCCGGCCAGGCCGGCCGCGGCCAGCCAGGCGGCGGCGGCCCCGCCGCCGAGGATCATCGAGATCAGCCCCGCGAGGCCGGCGACGGGCGGCAGCAGGTACAGCCACAGCAGGCCGGCGACGGTGCCGGCCAGCGCGGCCGGCGAGTACCGCAGCTGGGTATACGCGCTGCGCGCGATCATGTCCCACAGGTCGGCCAGGTGGTCGTAGGGACGCGTGCTGGTAACGCTCGTCGTCAGGCCCAGCCAGCAGTTGGCCCCCGCCCCGCGCTTGAGCAGGCGGCCGAGCGCCACGTCGTCGATCCGGGCGCCGCCGATCGCGGCCAGGCCGCCCGCCGCGGTGAGCACCGCGCGGTTGACCAGCATGCACCCGCCCGCGGCCGCTGCGGTGCGGCCACCGGGCCGGTTGACCCGCCGGAACGGGTAGAGCTGGGCGAAGAAGTACACGAAAGCAGGCACCAGCACCCTCTCCCATCCCGTCTCGGCGCGCAGCAGGGCCATCTGGGACACCAGCGCCCGCTGGCCCCCGGCCGCGGCGCGGACCAGGTCGGTGACCGCACCGGGCCCGTAGGCGATGTCGGCGTCGGTGAACAGGACGTACTCGGCGTCGTCGGCAGCCGCCAGGCCCTGGGACATGGCCCAGACTTTGCCGGCCCAGCCGCCCGGCGGCGGGCTGCCGGCCACGATCCGCAGCAACCGCCCCGCTACGGGCTCGCCGCCGACCTGCCAGCCGGCCGCCCGGCCCAGGGCCGCCGCCACGGCCGCCGTGCCGTCGGTGCTCTCGTCGTCCACCAGCGTGACGGCGAGCCTGCCCGGGTAGTCCTGGCTGAGCAGCGTCGGCAGGCTGCCGGGCAGGGCGCTGGCCTCGTCCCGGGCCGGCACGACGGCCGTGACCGCGGGCCAGCTCACCGGGTCGGCCGGCGGCGTCGCGGGCAGCCGCTGGCTGGTGCGCCAGAATCCGCCGTGGCAGGCCAGCAGATAAGCCCACGCGAGAGCGGCCAGCACGCAAGCCGCAATGGCAACAAGCACGCACCTAGCCTGGCACAGCATCGGCTGCGCACGGTCACCAGGCGACCAGCGAGGGGCGCGCGCTCAGTCCGCAGCCGACGGAGTTCCTCTCGGAAGCAGCAGGGTGACCTCAGCATCACTGATCCCGATGCCGAGGCTCTGTCCAGAATGCTCGCGAAGGAGGCGGGCGATCCGGCGGATGCCGGTACCAGCGCGCGTTCCGAGCTGGGCTTCCGCGACGCGGGAGTAGATGTGCGGATTGCGCGGAACGTGCACGCCCGCTCGCATGGCATCGGCATCAATGTGGTTAGGCGGGCGACCCGGCGACCGCACCTCGACTCGGTCATTCAGAACGAAGATCCGGATCGGACCTGGGATGGTGTAGTCCCTATGTACCAGAGCATTCACTGCCGCTTCGCGGAGCGCAGCCAAGGGTATTTCCTCGCGCTTCTCCGGTTCGAACCCGACAATCTCGTGCCGGGTGCGCAGGTGCAGTCTCAAGAACACCTCGATCTGCGACACCACGCGGAAGAGGCCGCCCGAGAGGTCCTTCCGGTCCAGGAAGTCGGCACCGATGTCCGTGCCGTCCAAGGCGCCGACCACCACCTTGGACGACTCCAGCACGGCTTGCGGGGCTCGGCCGAAGAGGACGACACCGCCGACTGTCGGATGAGTGCCGTCGTACAGGCCCCAGGCTCGCAGCAGCCGTGGAAGGTCATCGTCGAGATCTTGCTGGCCGGCATCTGCCAAGTGCTGGTGAACGGCCTCGAGGTCAAGATCCCCAAGCTCCAGTCTCGGTAGGGGCTGCTCATCGTAAAACAGCGATTGTCCGGCCTGGAAGAGTCGGAGCAACTGCTCCCGGCTGGCGTCACGGCAGCGGGTACCTGAGCGGATGTAATAACGTCCGTTTCCAGTTGCATAGGGACGTTGGTCGCCCTTGGGAACGTTGAGCACAACGATCGCGACACCGTCGAGGTGAACAAGCTCCGGGCTGACGGTAATCGGGGGTGAACAGCGCTGAAACGCGACATCGTCTACCGCCAGCATGAGACGGTCCGGATCAGGCACACCCTGCAGGACTCGCCGCTCGTCTACGCCGATGATGATCTGGCCTCCATCACCGTTGGCAAAACACACGAGATCCTCAGCCAGTTCAGCGGGACTGCTCACTTCCCGCTTGAAGTCCGTGTGTGGATCCTCCCAGCGGAGGACGCGCTCTCTGAGCTCATCAGGTGTCATCCAGGCCACCGTACTTCTCAGCGCGACGCCGGAACGCTTCGGCCCCGCCTTCCAGGATCGTCCGGATCTCTGCCCGAACCGCGGCGTCGTCGATTGAGGCCCGCGTCCCGACGTGGCATCTGCCACCTACGTCAGTCAGGCCAAGCACAAGTTCCGCATCACCGTTGACGGGAATATTCGCGTTGTGTGTGGCCACGATGATCTGGCGCCGCCGCTTCGGATCGGCGACTCCCTTCTCGGAGCGCAGCAAGGCCACGACATCCTCGTAGACGAATCGGTTGTCGAGGTCATCTTCGGGTTGGTCCAGAATGAGCGGTCGACCACCCTGCGCGAACAGGAGGAGCAGCAGAGCTGTTGCCTTTTGACCGCTGGAGAGCGCGGCAAGATCGCGCGGTGTGCCATCCACGTCTAGCGCTATCGCCACTCGGTCGTCCGGCGCAATAGTCTCGATCTGGCGCAAACGCTCCGGGTCGTCAGTCAGCCAGCGGACGAGGCGACCCGCCATGGCCTGCGTGATCCCGAATCGCTTCATCACGACTCGCTCACCCTGCCGCACAGCACCGGCCAACTCCACGCCGTCCGCTCCATCTGACGCTGCGATGGCGTCGATGGCGTCGGCAGAGAGCCCGGATCCTCGCAGCGCCGTCGACAGACGTCGACCAAACTCGGCGGTGTCTCCGAGATAGGTCACGTCCATGCGTAGTCGTCCTTCGAGCGTCTTGTTCACTGCGACCGCTGCGCGCTGACGCAGAATGAAACCTCGGCGGCGCTCGTCCTGCAATCGGCGTAGCAACGCATGGCGAGTACTTTGCAGTTGTTCCCGATCCTCCTCATAGCGCGCCATGCTCTCCACGATGGGTTGGAGTGCGGTTCGATCACTGATGGTCTGGACGTAGCGCCCAGGATCTACTTGGCTCGAGCCGAGGTCTCGCTGGATGCGCCTGAGATCTTCGTCAAGTCCGGCGACGAGTCCAGCCTATGCATTGCTCGTCGCGGCGATCCGCTCTCGCGCATTCGAAAGCGCCTGTGTGGTGGACGCTTGCGCTGCCGCCGTACGTTGGCGCGCTGCCTCGATGTCGGCAGACAGCTTGATCAGCAAGTGAGAGTACTCGCTGTCGGCAGAGGCGAGGGCACTCGCCGCGGCGGCGAGGCTTGCGGCGGTGACTGAGGCGCTGTCGGCGTGGTTGGCCAGTGCTTCGGCGATCCGGCCCGCTGCCGTGTTAAGCCGCGCCGTGTCGGCGCCGGCCTTACTGTGCCGCTCCAGTTTCTCGGCTACGCCCTGCTGCTCGTAATAGGCGACATCGGCATTTAGTCGATTAAGCCGCTCCGAGTATTCATCCCTGCGGGTCAGCTGACGTTCCAGCTCGACCGTATTCCTGGCGTTCCGCCGGATCTCCTCGCCGGTCCGGCGGACAGCCGCATCGGCGAGTCGAGCTTCATCGCCGATAATCTCGTCCAGGAGACGACGCCGAAAGCCGTCATCGCGCGCGACGGCCTGGATCTCCCGTTGCAGCAGGATGACTGGCGACCCGCCCGGGCCGAATAGCTCAAGCGGTGGTACGTCCAAGATCTCCCCGGTGGGGAGGCTCTTGACTCTGGCCTGTTGATTGAGTACCCGGGTCACCTCGTAGCGCTGCCGCTGTGACCCCGGACGTTCGATCACGATGCGTACCTGACCACCGCTGCCGAGAGCATGTCCTACGAGGGAGAGCCGCTCCGACTGGTCGGAAAACGGCTCGCCGCCGAGTCCGTATCGCAACGTCTCCAGGATCGCTGACTTCCCTGCGCCACGGCCACCGATCATCGCGGTAAGGTCATCGCTGAACCGCACTGCCAGGCCATCCAGAAACCCGCCTGTGACTTCCATGGCGAGGATAAGAGGGTGATGGACGTTTTCTGGCGGTCGCGTCAGGAGGCGCGTAGGCGGATCATGGAGTGCAAGGCGGAGGGCATCGGCGCTGACGGTGCTCAGCTTGATCCAGGTGAGACGCCGACGGCCATCCGTCAAAGTCTTAGCGCCTACTTGTTCGAGATTCTTCGGATCGCCGCTCAGCGTGCAAGCTAGCGAATCCAGGCGTTCTCTGCTGAGGATGCCCGTGGACCGCAGCTTCTCCTTGGCGGACTCGCAGTGATCGATGCCGTCGATCAGTCCGTCTCGAATGAGTTCGGCGGCCTGCTGAGCGCCAAGGACCTTGATGAGACCGTTGTTCTCGGTCGCGTGAGCGGCGATCACGACACAGCCGAGCTGCTCTCGGACATCCCGGAGAGCATCGTGGATCTGGTCACGAAGGTCGACGTCATCGTGCCCACAGCGGATCTCATCCGGGAACAGGAGGTCGGGTTTCCCGTGCTGGTGCCGGATGACCTCGGCGATGCGCTGCGGCTGCATCGTCGGGCTGCATACCAGCAAGAGGTGGACGCCCTTGCCGCCTCCCCGGCGTATGGACATCTCGGCGCCGGGCATGATGTCGATGCCGGCTCGCGCAGCGCGGTCGCGGATCAGGCGAAACCACTCCAGCCTGACTCCCTGGTAGTCGGTGATCGCTGCCACGTTGATGCCGGCGTCCACAAGTCGCTGAACGTACTGGTCGGCGATCCGCTCACGGTCAGCCAGCCGATGCACATCGACATCCGGAGGCAGGTCGAAACTGGTGACGCCGGGAGTATGCAGGTGCAGGTCGACGCACCGCCAGGTCGCGCCGACCGGCACATCAGGTATGTCCATCACGATCTCATTCTCCCGCTAGCTGCGGACAAGTCCGCGCCGGCACGGCGAGTGGTACCAGAGTTTGCCGGGGCCGCGCCCGCCACTCCCGCGGGGTCGGCGGCGCGGATCGGCCTCGTTCCCGGGCCGGGCTGACAGCCGGCTTGCATAGAGTTGCCCTGTGGCAGATCCGGCGAGTTACCGGCCGGCCCCCGGCTCGATCCCGGAGTCCCCCGGCGTCTACAGATTCCGCGATGAGCGCGGCCGGGTTATCTACGTTGGGAAGGCCAAGAGCCTGCGCTCCCGGCTCAACTCCTACTTCGCCGATTTCGTGAGCCTGCATCCGCGCACGCAGACCATGCTGACCTCGGCGGCGCGAGTGGACTGGACGGTCGTCGGGACCGAGGTGGAGGCCCTCCAGCTCGAATACTCCTGGATCAAGGAGTTCGATCCCCGGTTCAATGTCCGATACCGCGACGACAAGAGCTACCCCTACCTCGCCGTTACGATGGACGAGGAGTATCCGCGGGTGCTGGTCATGCGCGGGGCACGGCGGCGCGGGGTCAGGTATTTCGGCCCGTACTCGCACGCCTGGGCGATCCGCGACACGGTGGACACGCTGCTGCGGGTCTTCCCGGTGCGGACGTGCTCGGCCGGGGTGCTGAAGCGAGCGGGCCAGATCGGCAGGCCATGCCTGCTCGGCTATATCGACAAGTGCTCGGCGCCGTGCGTCGGGCGGGTCAGCGCGGCCGAGCACCGGCAGCTAGCCGAGGAGTTCTGCGACTTCATGGCCGGGCACTCGGGCAAGTTCATCCGGCGGCTCGAGGCGGAGATGCGCAGGGCGAGCGCGGCGGAGGAGTACGAGCGCGCCGCGCGGCTGCGGGACGACATCCAGGCTCTGCAGCGCGCCCTGGAGAAGCAGGCGGTCGTGCTCGCCGACGGCACCGACTGCGACGTCATCGCGCTGGCGGAGGACCAGCTCGAGGCGGCGGTACAGATCTTCTACGTGCGCGGCGGCCGGGTGCGCGGGCAGCGCGGGTGGGTTGTCGACAAGGTCGAGGCGGTCACCACGGGCGAGCTCGTCGAGCAGTTCCTCGGGCAGGTCTACGGGGACGACGCGGTGGCGGCCGACCGGCCGGCCGGCCGCAGCCCCGGCTCGCGGCGCGGCGGTCCGGCCCACGGCGGTGACGGCAACGCGGCGACCTCGGCCGGCCTGGCGGCGGCCGGCGGCGGGCGCAGCGTGGTGCCCCGCGAGGTCCTGGTGCCCGTGCTGCCACCCGAGGCCGGCGCGGTGGAGGAGTGGCTGACGCAGCGGCGCGGCAGCCGGGTGGGCCTGCGGGTCCCGCGGCGGGGCGACAAGAAGGCGCTGCTGGAGACCGTGGCCAGGAACGCGGCGGAATCCCTGGCGCTGCACAAGACCAGGCGCGCCAGTGACCTGAGCACGCGCAGCCGCGCGCTCAGCGAGATCCAGGAGGCGCTGGCGCTCGACGACGCGCCGCTGCGGATCGAGAGTTACGACGTGTCCAACCTCCAGGGCACGCACGTGGTCGCCTCGATGGTGGTGTTCGAGGACGGTCTGGCCCGCAAGTCTGAGTACCGCCGGTTCGCCATCAAGGGCCTGGACGGAGCCGATGACGTGGCGGCCATTCATGAGGTGATCACCCGCAGGTTCCGGCGTTTCCTGGATGAACGCGAGGACACCGACACGCAGTCGCGGGCCGAGGCGGCGGGCGAGGTGCAGCGCCAGCACAAGTTCGCCTACCCGCCGGGCCTCCTGGTGATCGACGGCGGGCCGGCTCAGGTCGCCGCGGCGGTGCGGGCGCTGGAGGAGGTCGGCGTCGTTGACGTGGCCGTTTGCGGCCTCGCCAAGCGGCTGGAGGAAGTGTGGCTGCCTGGCGACGACAGCCCGGTGATCCTGCCGCGCACCAGCGAGGGCCTGTACCTGCTGCAGCGCATCCGTGACGAGGCGCACAGGTTCGCGATCACTTACCACCGTAAGAAGCGGTCTGCCGCGCTGACCACCAGCGAGCTAGACGGCGTTGCTGGCCTCGGCCACTCGCGGCGGGCTACGCTGCTGCGACACTTCGGCTCGGTGCGCAAGCTGAGGGCCGCGACGGTCAGCGAGATCGCGGCACTGCCGGGCTTCGGGCAGCGAACGGCCGAGTCGGTCTACGGGGCGCTGCACAGCGACCCGCGGCACCAGGACCCGCGGCACCAGGACCCGCGGCACCAGGACGCACAGCTAACGGGGGGGAAGACATGAGTAACGGCGGCGGCGCATGAGCGCGGACGACGCGTCACCCGAGATGGTCATCATCACGGGCCTGTCCGGCGCCGGCCGCAGCACGGCGGCCAAGTCGCTGGAGGACCTGGACTGGTTCGTCGCCGACAACATCCCGCCCGCCCTGCTGCCGACGATGGCCGACCTGGCCCGGCGGGCGAAGGGCGCGGTACCCCGGCTGGCCGCGGTGGTGGACGTGCGCAGCCGCGCGTTCTCGACGGACCTCAAGTCGGCCATCAGCGACCTGCACGCCCGCGGCGTCCGGCCGTACGTGGTGTTCCTGGAGGCCGGCGATGACACCCTGGTCCGTCGGTTCGACAGCGTGAGCAGGCCGCATCCCCTGCAGGAGGGCGGCCGGATCGTGGACGGGATCGCCGCCGAGCGCGAGCTATTGCAGCCGCTGCGCGCCGAGGCCGACCTCGTCCTGGACACCTCGGCGCTGAACGTGCACGAGCTCAGGTCCCGGATGCAGGACGTCTTCGCATCCGAGGGCGAGACCGCGCTGCGCGTTACCATCGTCTCGTTCGGGTTCAAGTACGGCCTGCCCGTCGACGCGGACATGGTCGCGGACTGCCGGTTCCTGCCCAACCCGCACTGGGTACCCGAGCTGGCGCCGCAGACCGGCCAGGACCGGCCGGTCCGGGAGTACGTGCTCGGGCAGCCGGGAGCGACCGACTTCCTGGACGCCTACGTTAAGGCGGTGCGGATCGCGCTGGCCGGGTACGACCGGGCCGGCCGTCATTTCGTGGTGCTGGCCGTCGGCTGCACGGGCGGCAAGCACCGCAGCGTGGTCATGGGCGAGGAGATCGCGGCTCGCCTGTCCGGATCGTGGTCGGGTATCCAGGTATCGCACCGGGACCTCGGGCGCGAGTAGCCGATGCAGCGCGAGCCCGGTGCGGTCCAGGGGGACGGCGCGGTCCAGGAAGACGGCGCGGCTACCCCGCACGACGGGCTCGGCCCGGTCCCGGGGCGGCCGCCTAATCCCAGTGTGGTCGCGCTGGGCGGCGGGCACGGCCTGCACGCGTCGCTGTCGGCGCTGCGCCGGGTGACCCGCGATCTCACCGCGGTGGTCACGGTCGCCGATGACGGCGGTTCCAGCGGCCGGCTGCGCCGCGAGTTCGGCGTGCTGCCGCCCGGTGACCTGCGGATGGCGCTGGCGGCCCTGTGCGGCGACGACGCGTGGGGGACCACCTGGAGCCGGGTTATCCAGCATCGCTTCACGGGTGATCAGGAGCTCGGGGGGCATTCGGTGGGGAACGTCCTGATCGTCGCGCTCTGGGAACTGCTCGGGGACTCGGTGCAAGGGCTGGACTGGGTGGGCCGGCTGCTGGGCGCGCACGGCCGGGTGCTGCCGATGTCGTCGGTCCCGCTGGATCTGGCGGCCGAGGTAGAAGGCGCAGATCCCCGCAGGCCGGACGAGATCAGCGTCGTTCGCGGCCAGGTGGCCTGCGCGACCACCCCCGGGCGGGTACGGTCAATGTCGTTGATCCCCGCCGACCCGCCCGCCTGCCCGGAGGCCGTGCAGGCGATCGGGGAAGCGGACTGGGTGGTGCTCGGGCCGGGCTCGTGGTTCACCAGCGTGCTGCCGCACCTGCTGGTGCCGGACCTGGCGCGCGCGCTGCTGCGCACCTCGGCGCGGCGGATCGTCGCGCTGAACCTGGTGCCGCAGCCGGGGGAGACGGAGGGATTCTCCCCGCATGCGCACCTGGAGGTACTGGCCAGCCATGCGCCGGAGCTGGTCGTAGACGTGGTGCTCGCCGACGTTAACGCGGTGGAGGGAACTAGGGCAGAGCTCGAGAAGGCGGCTGGGTTGCTCGGCGGCCGTCTCGTGCTGGCAGACCTGGCCATGGGGGACGGGTCGCCCCGCCATGATCCGCGACGGCTGGCTGGCGCATTCGCACGAATATTTGAGGGGGAGTGAGGCCCATGGCGCTGACCAGCCTGGTGAAGGACGAGCTCAGCCGGGTCACCGTGCTCAAGCCGTGCTGCCGGAAGGCAGAGGTATCGACCTTGCTGAGATTCGCCGGCGGCCTGCATCTGGCCGGCGGGCGGATCGTCATCGAGGCGGAGCTCGACACCGGGGTGGCCGCGCGCCGGCTCAGGAGGGACATCGCCGAGGTCTTCGGCCATTCCTCGGAGCTGATCGTGGTCGCTCCGGGAGGACTGCGCAAGGGCAACCGGTATGTCGTCCGGGTGAGCAAGGACGGTGACAGCCTGGCCCGGCAGACCGGCCTGGTCGACGGCAACGGCCGGCCCGTCCGCGGCCTGCCCCGGCAGGTGGTCTCGGGTACCACCTGCGATTGCGAGGCCGCCTGGCGCGGTGCCTTCCTCGCCCACGGCTGCCTCACCGAGCCCGGCCGCTCGATGTCGCTGGAGGTCACCTGCCCGGGGCCGGAGACGGCGCTGGCCATGGTCGGCGCCGCGCGGCGGCTGAAGATTCACGCCAAGGCCCGCGATGTCCGCGGCGTGGACCGCGTCGTCGTCCGCGACGGTGACGCCATCAGCGCGCTGCTGACCCGGCTGGGCGCCCACGACAGCGTGCTGGCCTGGGAAGAGCGGCGGATGCGCCGTGAGGTCCGCGCGACGGCGAACCGGCTGGCCAATTTCGACGACGCCAACCTGCGGCGCAGCGCGCGGGCGGCGGTCGCCGCCGGGGCGCGGGTGGAGCGGGCCCTGGAGATCCTCGGCGCCGACGCCCCGGAGCACCTGATCGTCGCCGGCGAGCTGCGGATCAAGCACCGGCAGGCGAGCCTGGAAGAGCTCGGGCAGCTGGCCGAGCCGATCCTGACCAAGGATGCGATCGCCGGGCGGATCAGGCGGCTGCTGGCGCTGGCCGACCGCCGGGCGACGGAGCTGGGCGTGCCGAACACCGAGGCCACCTTGACCCCCGACATGCTGGTGCCCTGAGCCGTCGCGCCGGCGAGCGCCCCGGCCGGCTCCTTTCGGTGCGACCCGGCGGGCCTGAGTCCGGTAATCTGCTGCCGTCGGGGAGAAGTGGCCACCGCGTCGGCCGAGCGACAAGCTGAGCGACGAAATCTGAAGGAGATCATTGCAGTGACTGTCCGCGTGGGCATTAACGGATTTGGCCGGATCGGCCGTAACTTCTGGCGCGCGGTTCACGCCGGTGCTGGCGCCGCCTCGGACATCCAGATCGTGGCGGCCAATGACCTCGGCGACGTTGCTACCTGCGCTCACCTGCTCAAGTACGACACCCTGCTGGGCACGCTGGACCTTGAGGTGGCGGCCGACGGGGACGTGATCCGGGCCGGCGGGCAGGAGATCAGGATGCTGGCCGTCCGCGAGCCCGCCGAGCTGCCCTGGGGCGACCTGGGCGTGGACGTGGTCATCGAGTCCACCGGGCGCTTCACCAAGGCGGCCGACGCTCGCCAGCACCTGGACGCCGGCGCCCGCAAGGTGATCATCTCGGCGCCCGCCTCGGGCGAGGACATCACCATCGTCATGGGCGTCAACGACGACAAGTACGACACGGCGCGGCACCATATCCTGTCCAACGCCTCCTGCACGACGAACTGCGTCGCCCCGATGGCCAAGGTGCTGGCCGACGCCTTCGGCATCCAGCGCGGCCTGATGACCACCGTGCACGCCTACACCAACGACCAGGTGATCCTGGACTTCCCGCACAAGGACCTGCGCCGGGCCCGGGCCGCGGCGCAGAACATCATCCCGACGACCACCGGCGCCGCCAAGGCGACCGCGCTGGTGCTCCCCGACCTCAAGGGCAAGCTGGACGGCCTGGCGATGCGGGTGCCGGTGATGGACGGGTCGATCACCGACCTCGTGGTGCAGCTCGACCAGGAAGTAACGAAAGACGAGGTCAACGCGGCTTACCGGGCGGCGGCCGATGGCCCGCTCAAGGGTTACCTGCACTACTGCAGCGACCCGATCGTGTCGTCCGACATCGTCGGGACGCCGTACTCGTGCACCTTCGACTCGCTGCTCACCATGGCCGCCGGCGACCAGGTGAAGGTCCTGGGCTGGTACGACAACGAGTGGGGCTACTCCAACCGCCTCGCCGACCTGACCGCGCTGGTCGGCGCGGCCCTGCCGGCGCGCTGACGACGCGATGATGAACAGCATCGACGATCTGGAGGTCAGCGGCGCCACGGTGCTGCTGCGAGCCGACCTGAACGTGCCCCTGGACGGGACCACCATCACCGACGACGGCCGGATCCGGGCCAGCCTGCCGACGATCAGCAAGCTGACCGGCCGCGGCGCCAAGGTCGTGATCTGCGCGCACCTGGGCAGGCCGAAGGGCGCCGATTACGCCGAGCGCGCGGCCGGCGGCCCGTCCCTGGCGCCGGTGGCGGCGCGGCTGGCGGAGATCCTCGGCCAGCCCGTTCCGCTCGCTGCCGACGTGGCCGGGGAGTCGGCGGCCGCCGTGGCGGCCAGCCTGTCCGGCGGCGATGTCGCGCTGCTGGAGAACGTCCGCTTCGAGCCGGCCGAGACGAGCAAGGACGATGCCACCCGGGCCGAGCTGGCCGGCCGGCTCGCGGCCCTGGCGCAGCTGTACGTGGGCGACGGCTTCGGCGCGCTGCATCGCAAGCACGCGAGCGTCTACGACGTGCCCGCGCTGCTCCCGGCCGCGGCCGGGGACCTGGTGCTCGCCGAACTGGCGGTGCTGCGCCAGCTCACGGCCGAGCCCGAGAGGCCGTATGTGGTCGTGCTCGGCGGGTCCAAGCCGTCAGACAAGCTCGGCGTCATCGCCAACCTGCTCGGCAAGGCCGACCGGGTGCTGATCGGCGGCGGCATGTCCTACACGTTCCTGCTGGCCCAGGGACACGAGATGGGCCGGTCGCTGCTGGAGGCCGACAAGGTCGACGAGGTGTCCCGGGTGCTGGCCGACGCGGCCGCCCGGGGCGTGGAGATCGTCCTGCCCGTGGACCTCGTCGGCGCGGCGAAGTTCGCCCCGGACGCGGAGCATCACGTCTTCGACGTCACGGCGTTCCCCGCGGACTACGAGGGTGTCGACATCGGCCCGGCGACCCGTGAGCTGTTCGCGGCCAAGCTGGCCGACGCCAGGACCGTGTTCTGGAACGGGCCGGTCGGGGTCTTCGAGTTCCCGGCCTTCGCCGGCGGCACGCTCGCGGTGGCCCAGGCAATCAGCGCCGTCCGGGGCCTGACGGTGGTCGGCGGCGGCGACTCGGCGGCGGCCGTTCGCCGGCTGGGCATCCCGGAGGACTCCTTCGGCCACATCTCCACGGGCGGCGGCGCCAGCCTGGAATACCTGGAGGGCACCACCCTGCCGGGCCTGGCCGCCCTCGACGCCGCGCAAGCACGGGGGGCCGCGGCGTGACCGCCAAGGCCCGCAAGCCCCTGGTCGCCGGCAACTGGAAGATGCACAACAGCCACTTCGAGGCGCTGGCCCTGACCCAGAAGCTGGCGTTCGCGCTCAACGCCAAGGACTTCGCGGCGGCCGATGTGGCCGTGCTGCCGCCGTTCACGGCGCTGCGCAGCGTGCAGACGCTGATCGACGGCGACAAGCTGCAGCTGTCCTACGGCGCCCAGGACATCTCCTCGCACGACGACGGCGCGTACACCGGCGAGGTCTCCGGCCGGATGCTGGCCAAGCTGGGCTGCCGCTACGTGCTGGCGGGCCACTCCGAGCGGCGGCAGTACCACGGCGAGGACGATGCCCTGGTCAATGCCAAGGTCAAGGCGGCGCTGAAGGCCGAGATCGTGCCCGTGCTGTGCGTTGGCGAGCCGCTGGCGGTGCGCCAGGAGGGGCAGCAGATCCCGCACACGCTCGGCCAGCTCGACGGCGGCCTGAGCGGGCTGACCGGCCCGCAGGTCGCCGGCCTGGTGGTGGCCTACGAGCCGGTCTGGGCGATCGGGACCGGCGAGGTGGCCACCCCGCAGGACGCGCAGGAGGTCTGCGGAGCAATCCGTGCCCGCATTTCCGCCGTTCACGGGGACGAGGTGGCCGGTGGTGCGCGTATTCTGTATGGCGGGTCAGTGAAACCCGACAACATGCCCGCGATCATGGCTCAGCCAGACATCGACGGGGCGCTGGTCGGCGGGGCCAGCCTGGATGCCGGAGATTTCGTCAGGATCTGCCGGTATCGTGAGCTGACCGCGGTTTCCTGAGCGGCGCCACGGCCAGACATGACCGACATGACAGAAGAGACGTGAAGCAGCAGTGACGGTCGCAATCTCCATCGTCTTGATCATTACGAGCCTGCTCATGGTGGTACTGGTCCTGCTGCACAAGGGCAAGGGCGGCGGGCTATCGGATCTCTTCGGCGGCGGTATCTCGTCGTCTCTGGGCTCGTCATCGGTGGTCGAGCGGAACCTGGACAGGATCACGATCTTCACCGGAGTCCTGTGGTTCCTGTGCATCGTGGCGCTCGGCCTGCTGACAAATCACTGACGGTAGGGCATCTGGCCCGCGAGACTGGCGGTCAGTGCGTCTTGAGGCAAGGGGTGAGCAGTGAGTAGTGGCAACGCCATCCGCGGAAGCCGGGTGGGAGCTGGGCCGATGGGCGAGGCGGAGCGCGGCGAGGCGGCACCGCGAGTGCGAGTCTCCTTCTGGTGCAGCAGCGGGCACGAGACCATTCCCAGCTTTGCCAGCGACGCGGCGATCCCCGACACCTGGGACTGCCCGCGCTGCGGCCTGCCGGCCGGCCAGGACGAGACCGCACCGCCGGCCCCGCCGCACGCCGAGCCCTACAAGACGCACCTCGCCTACGTGAAGGAGCGCCGCAACGACACCGATGGCGCCGCCATCCTGGCCGAGGCGCTGGCGCGCCTGCGCAAGGGCGCCTAGAGCTGGCACAGCGCAAGGGCGCCTAGAGCTGGCACAGCGCAAGGGCGCCTAG
>Ga0307374_10008356_pt1 | contig 15496 bp, 14 predicted proteins | sample OX3MG_FD_202532 | JGI IMG/M metagenome (GOLD analysis project Ga0307374, IMG submission 202532) | Soil microbial communities from Risofladan, Vaasa, Finland - OX-3 | ecosystem: Environmental > Terrestrial > Soil > Coastal area > Acid sulfate soil | place: Finland: Risofladan, Vaasa | collected... | reverse complement strand
TGAGTCGGGACAACTCCAGCTAGACAGCTCCAAGGCCGCAAAGCGCCTCGGCTGGCGGCCGGTTTACACGCTCGAAGAAGGCCTTGAGCAAACGGCCCGGTGGTACCGGGAATCAGGAAAGCCCGGCTTTAGCGCCCTTGATTTCACGCGCCGGCAGATTCAAGACTACATGAAGGCCTCGCGCGCGGCCGCGGCCCCGGCGCGTGTCTTTAAGGCCTGATCCCGACGGACAGCTTGAGGCCGGCCGCGTGGAGCAAATGCAGGACGCTGCCCAGATGCGGATTGCCGCGATGAGAAAGCATCTTGTACAAACTGACGCGATTAAGTTTTGACCGTCTTGATATCTCGGACATTCCGCGAGCTTCCGCCACGTCCCGAAGCGCCAGGAGCAGGGTGTCAAGGTCGTCTTCCTCCAGCGCCGCGTTGATGTATTCGGCGGCTTCAGAAGGTTCCTTGAGCGCCTTAATCAAGCTGTCATGATAATTTCTCGCGGGCCTCATGAGATCGCCTCCGGTAATCACCCCAGTAATTCCGGGCTAATTTTATGTCTTTCGTTTGGGTGCTTTTATCTCCACCGCAAAGAAGAATAACGAGCGTTCGTCCCATTTCTCCAAAATAAACGCGGTACCCAGGGCCAAAATCAATTTTCAACTCCGAAACGCCTTCGCCGACCGGATCGCATGCGCCCAAATTTCCCGCCCGAACGCGCGCGATCCTCGCGCGTATTTTAGCGCGGCCTTCCCGATCTCGCAATGATTCCAGCCAACTCTCAAATGGACAAATCCCAAGCGCGGTTTGATAGATATCCACTTCTTTAGGAGTGGCGTCCATTCATCCGCCTTATTTATTGTAGCCCATAGACTACATATTGTCAATGAAAAGAACCGCGTTCCCCATATTCGGTATACGATTGATATGGGTGAAAAGTTCCCGCGATTCTCCGACGGGGCGGGCGGCTCTTTTGTTATAATGGCTTTGATGCCCGCCGAGCTCAAACCCGCCGTTGATTCCGCCCTGCGCGAGAAGGTTTTCGCGGCCGTGCGCGACTACTACGCGGCGTCCCAGGAGCCCAAGGAATTCGTCCCCGGAAAATCCGACGTGCCGGTCTCGGGGCGCGTGTGCGACGTCTTGGACATGCTGGCTTTGGTGGACTCATCCTTGGATTTGTGGCTCACCACCGGGCGTTTCGCCGACGCTTTTGAAAAGAGCCTGGGCAAGCGCCTGGGCCTGCCTCACGCGCTCTTGGTCAACTCGGGCTCCTCGGCCAACCTTCTGGCCGTCTCGGCCCTGACCGCCGCGGAATTAAAGGACAGGCGCTTGAAGCCCGGCGACGAGGTCGTGACCGTGGCGGCGTCTTTTCCCACCACGGTCAATCCCTGGATTCTCTACGGCGCGACGCCGGTCTTCGCCGACATCGAGCTGGGCACCTACGACGCCGTCTTTGACGACATCGAGGCCGCCATCGGCCCCAAGACCCGCGCCATCATGATGGCGCACACCCTGGGCAATCCCTTTAATTTGGAGCGCGCCGCGGCCTTGGCGCAAAAGCACGATCTGTGGCTCATCGAGGACTGCTGCGACGCCCTGGGCTCGACCTACGCCGGCAGGCTCGCGGGAACCTTCGGCGACATGGCGACGTTCAGCTTTTATCCGGCGCATCACATCACCATGGGCGAAGGCGGCGCGGTGGCCACGGCCAACGGGCGGCTCGACAAAATCCTGGAGAGCTTCCGCGACTGGGGCCGCGACTGCTGGTGCGCGCCCGGCAAGGCCGACACCTGCGGCAAGCGCTTCAAGTGGCAGCTGGGCGAGCTTCCCTGCGGCTACGACCACAAGTACATCTACTCCCACCTGGGATTCAACTTGAAGGCCACGGACATGCAGGCCGCCGTGGGGCTCTCGCAGATAAAGAAGCTGGACGGCTTCATCGCCGCGAGGAAGAAAAATTTCGCGCACCTTAAAAAGGGCCTCAAGAAATTCGAGGAATTCTTGATTCTGCCCGAGGCCACGGCCAAGAGCGACCCGGCGTGGTTTGGCTTTCCCCTGACCGTGCGCGACGGCGCGGGCTTTAGCCGCGAGGCTCTGACCGGATTTTTGGAGAAAAACGGCGTGAGGACGCGGCTCTTGTTCGCCGGCAACCTGCTGCGCCAGCCCTACTTCAAGGACCGTCCCCACCGCGCCGTTGGCGATTTGAAGAACACGGACAAGGTCATGAAGGACACGTTTTGGATCGGCGTCTACCCGGGCCTGACCGAGCCCATGCTGGACCACGTCCTCGCGACCTTCGCGGAATTTATCAAAAACGCCTGATATCGCCCCTGCTAGGCGGCCCAGTTCAGGCGCAGTGTGCGATGGTGGGCGGCGCAATCTCGCAGATAGAGGTTCATTAGGCTCTGATAGGGCATGCCGGTCTCTTGGGACAGCCGCCGGAAGTACGCGATGGTGGGCTCATCAAGACGGATAGTGATCTGCTTTTTAAGCGCCCGCGCGTACGGGTTTTTCCTCGATTTCGAGAAGTCGTATTCTTTTTTCATCGCGGGCGCTCCCAATATTGAACCTGCTCATTCTTCGCAGCCTTGCGGGCTGAAATAATTCGGATGGTCGAATCAGCGTTCCGCCAGCAGTGGCAAACCACGAGAATCCTCGAACTGGAGCTCATGCCCAAAAGCAGAAACCGGTCCTCCCCATCATGCCCGGGGTCGGCCATGAAGCGCGCATCCTCATCATAAAAAACGCTTCTGGCATCCTCGAACGATACCCCGTGCTTGCGTCTGTTCCTCTCGGCCTTGCTCGGATCCCATTCAAATTCTATTTGCATATATATTATAATTATAATGTAACTATAAATCAAGGCCTAGCTCCGATTTGCCGCACGGGCGCCTTCACCTCTTATACGACCCGGGGCCGCGGAAAGTTCCCGCGCTCGGCGCGGTTTGTTATAATACCCGAATTCCCACCCAAGACGAACCATGCCCTCAAAACACACCGCCGCCCTTAAATCTCCCAAAATTCCCAGCTTTGATCCCACGCTCCTGCGTCGCCACGTTATCCGCATGGCCTATGCCGGACAATCCGTTCATGTTCCCTGCGCGTTTTCCCTCATCGAAATAGTCTCCATCCTGTATTCAAAAATCCTGCGCTTCAACCCTAAAAACCCCAAGGACGACGACCGGGATTATCTGGTGCTGTCCAAAGGCCATGGCGTCATGGCGCTCTATGCCTGCTTCAAGGAACTGGGCTGGCTCGGCGATAAAAACCTCGATGAGTATTTCCACGACGCGTCCTTGCTGCGCGGGCTCGCGGAGTCCGACATTCCAGGCCTTGAGGCGACGGCCGGTTCGCTTGGGCACGGACTTCCGGTAGCGACGGGCATTGCTTTAGGTTTGAAACTCAAAGGAAGCTCCCAACGGGTTTACTGCATCGTGGGTGATGGGGAGCTAAACGAAGGCTCCATGTGGGAGGCCATCGCTTTCGCCGGCCACCGCAAGCTCGGCAACCTCACCGTCATCGTGGATGCCAACGGGCTGCAAGCCATGGGGCCGACGCAAGCCATCTTGGATATGGAGCCGCTGGCCGGCAAGTTCGAGAGCTTTCACTTCGCGGCCGCGGAAAGCTCCGGCCACGATGCGGCCGCGCTCGAGCGCGCCTTCGCCTCGCTCGCGAAAAGCCCCTTGCCGCAAGCCCTCATCGCCCGGACCGTCAAAGGCAAGGGCGTGTCCTTCATGGAAAATGACAACCGCTGGCACTACACGCGGCTGACCCAAGACTCCATGGAGCGGGCGCTCAAGGAACTCGCCGACTGATGCGCGAACTGCTCTCCAGCCTCATCGTGGATTCCGCCGCGGCGGATCCCGGCTACATCATGCTCTCCGGCGACCACGGCTACGCCCTTTTTGACGCGCTGCGCCGTGAAAAACCCGGGCAGTTCTTGAACGTCGGCGTCGCCGAGCAGGGAATGGTCGGCCTCGCGGCCGGCCTGGCCCGCGTCGGATTTAGGCCGGTCGTTTACGGCTTGTCCTCGTTTGTTCCCATCCGGGTCTTGGAGCAAATCAAGATCGACGTGTGCTTCTCCAAGCTGCCCGTCATGTTCCTGGGCGACGGCGCGGGCTTGGTCTATTCGACGCTGGGAGCCTCCCACCAATGCGCGGAGGACATCGCCTGCCTGCGCCCCCTGCCGCATCTGCGCCTCTACTCACCGTGCGACGCGGAAGAGCTGCGCGCCTGCTACGCCGAGGCGATGGCTTATGACGGCCCAAGCTACCTGCGCATCGGCAAGAGCGACCGGCCGCCGGTCCATCAAAAACCGCTGCCTTCCACGGAGGCGCACTTTATCCATAAAACTTCTGGAAGCAAAGTCTGTCTCGTCGCCGCCGGTTCCATGGTGAGCCCGTGCGCCGATATCGCCAAGAAGATGTCCCTGTCCTGCCTGTCGATTCCTCGAATCAAGCCCCTGCCGAAGAATCTCCCGAAACTCACGGCACCTTTTAAGACGCTCATCGTGGTCGAGGAGCACAGCCGCCATGGCGGGCTTGCCTCCGCGATTTTGGAGCGTCTCGCGCTGGATCCAAAGATTTCCAGAATTCCCAAAATCCGCAGCCTGTCTCTTGAGGACAAATTCTCGAAGCTCTGCGGGTCCTATCAATACGCGCTCTCGGAGCACGGCTTGGCGGACAATCAGCTTCCGGACCGCATCAAGCGGATCGTGGAATCCTCGGAATAAAGACCCCGATGACGACGTGCTCCCTTGACTCCGATCTGGACGACATTCTGGCGCAAACAAAGAATCTCTGGGACGATCTGCGCGGGGCGCGGCTCTTCATCACCGGCGGCACGGGCTTTTTTGGCTGCTGGATTCTGGAGAGCTTTCTAAAAGCCAACCGCGAATTGGGCCTGGGCGCCCAAGCCGTGGTCCTGACCCGCGACGAAAGCTCTTTCCGAAAAAGACGGGCGCATCTATCGGGTCGGCCGGAGCTTTCTTTTTTGTCGGGTGACGTCCGCTCCTTTGATTTTCCCAAAGGGAACTTCACGCACGTCATCCACGCCGCGACCGAGGCCAACGCCCCGCGCGTCTTCGACTTCGCCGCGGCCTGCGGGGCGAAAAGCCTTCTTTTGACCAGTTCCGGCGCGGTCTACGGGCGCCAGCCCGCGGACATGACGCATATTCCCGAGGATTATCCGGGCAGCTTGGAACAAAACGCCGCGAAGCTGGCCTACGCCGAGGACAAGCGTTCGGCCGAGCGCCTAGGCGAGGCGGCGGCGCGCGGGCTGGAAATTAAAATCGCGCGCTGTTTTGCCTTCGTAGGACCTTATATGCCCTTCGACGGAAGCTTCGCCGTCGGCAATTTTATCCGCGACGCCACGCACGGCCGCGCCATCGAGATTTCCGGCGACGGAACGCCCTGCCGCTCCTATCTCTACGCCGCGGACCTAGCCGTCTGGCTCTGGACTATTCTACTGCGCGGCCAAAACCTGCGGCCCTACAACGTCGGCTCAGAAGAACGTGTCACCATCGCGGAGTTGGCGGACGCCGTTAAATCCGTCGTCAATCCAAAGCTCCCGGTCCATATCAAGCAAAAGCCGCGCGAAGGCGCGCCCGTCGAGCAGTATGTCCCCTCGACCCAAAGAGCCCGCGAGGAGCTGGGCCTGCGCCGGACCGTGGACTTGCCCGAGGCCATAGGGCGCACGGCGAAATGGCTGCATGAAAATCTAGCCTGTAACGCTCGATTTTCATGGTAGAATACCTCCCAGCATGACGCTCAATCGGCCTCGAATCGTCGCCCGCATCCGGGCGGCTCTCAGGCGCAGCCGCGTAACGGCGCTCATCGGGCCGCGCCAATGCGGCAAGACGACGCTGGCCCGCCTTTTCGTGCCGGCGGGTTCTTCCAACTATTTTGATCTCGAGGATCCGGCGAGCCTCAATCAACTCTCCCAGCCCATGACGGCGCTCAAGGACCTCAAGGGCCTTGTCGTCATGGATGAAATTCAGCGGCGGCCCGATCTCTTTCCTGTTTTGAGGGTTCTTTCCGACCGCAGGCCCCTGCCGGCCCGGTTCCTGATCCTGGGCAGCGCTTCGCCGTCCCTGGTCAAGCACGGCTCGGAGGCCTTGACCGGGCGGCTGGAAACCATCGAGATCGGCGGACTGGGCCTGGAGGAAACGCCGCGGGGCTCGCGCATGAAGCGCTGGCTGCGCGGAGGGCTCCCCCCCTCGTTTTTAGCCCGGACGGAGGCGGACAGCGCGGCGTGGCGCAAGAACTACATCCAGACTTTGCTGGAGAGAGACCTTCCGCAGCTCGGCATCCGCATTCCCGCGATGGCGCTCCTGCGCTTCTGGACCATGCTTGCCCATTATCACGGCCAGATTTGGAACGCCGCGGAGCCCGCGCGGTCCCTGGGAACCGCCGAAACGACGGTGCGCCGGTATTTGGACGTTTTGGAGGGCCTGTTCATGATCCGGCAGCTGGCGCCGTGGCATGAGAATCTCAAGAAACGGCAGGTCAAGTCGCCCAAAATTTATTTCAGGGACACGGGCCTTCTGCATCAGCTGCTCGGCATCCGGTCCGAAAAGGATCTCCTGAGCCACCCCAAATGCGGCGCTTCCTGGGAGGGCTATGTCCTGGAAGAGGCGCTGCGGTCTTTCAACCCCGATCAAGCCTATTTTTGGGCCGCGCACAGCGGCGCCGAGCTGGATTTGCTGCTCATGCGGGGAGGCAAGCGGCTCGGAATCGAGTGCAAAAGAACGGATGCCCCGCGGCTGACGCCGTCGATGAGAACGGCCTTCAAGGATTTGAAACTAAGCCGCCTTTTGGTCATCTATCCTGGAGACAGGCGCTATGCCTTGGCGGCCGGCATTGAAGCGGTTCCGCTCAAGTGGCTGGAGAAATCAAATGCGTAAACTCATCAGCATCACCGCGGCATGCCTATGAAAATCCTCATCGTCGCGATGCTGCACGATTACGGAATTCCTGAGCGCGGCTATTCCTTCGAGTACTACAACTTTTACCAGGCGCTGAAGCCGCACTACGACGTCTCCTTCTTCGACTTCATGGGGAGCTTCCGGAAAAACGGCAAGCAGCGGATGAACGACGAGCTTCTGGCGGAAATCAAGAGCGCCAAACCCGACGCGGCGATCTTTTTCCCCTACACGGATCAATTCATTCCTGAGACGATAGCTGCCGCCGGCGAGCACGCGGCCACCATCTGCTACTTTTACGACACCGCCTGGCGCGTTGCCTACTCCCAATTCTGGGCCAAGCATTTCAAATGGGTCACCACCCCGGACATCTGGGGAACGCGCCGCTTCGCCGAGGCCGGAATCAAGAACGCCATTTATTCGCCCTTCGGCTGCAGCCCCGCGATTTACAAAAACGAGGCGCTGCCCAAAATCCATGACGTGAGCTTCGTGGGGCTCTATCATCCGCGCCGGGCATGGCTCATCAAAAAACTGCGCAAGGCCGGCTTCAACGTTTACGTCCGCGGCGCGGGCTGGCCGGAAGGGCAGGTCGCGCAGGAAGACTTGGTCCGGCTCTTCAATCAAAGCCGGATCAACCTTAATCTCTCGAATTCCTCCTCATGGGATTTGCGCTACCTGATGTCTTCCCCGCGCGCGCTTACCAACACTTTGCGCTCCGCTAAAAATCGGGAGCAGCTGAAGGGCCGGCACTTCGAGATCAACTCCTGCGGGGCCTTCCAACTCTCTTACTACGTCGAAGGTCTGGAGAGCTGCTACGGCATCGGAAAGGAACTCGCGGTCTTCGACGGCCCGGAGGACCTGGTGGAAAAGGTCCGTTATTATCTTGGACATGACGCCGAGCGCGAGGCCGTGGCCCGCGCGGGCCAAGAAAGAACCCTGCGCGACCACGCCCTGGAAAGCCGCGTGGCGGAAATCCTGGGCCATATTACTAAACGCTAATATATTAGCGTTTAGTATCACTTTATGCTATCATGCTAGCGTATGGTTAAACGCTCCTTCTGGATCGGCCTCCTGGAGCGCCAGTGGCGGCGCCGCTCGGTTCTCTGGCTCTGCGGAGCGCGGCGGGCCGGAAAGACCGTCCTGTGCCAAAGCCTGGAAAACGTCGAGTATTTCGACTGCGAGCTTCCCCGCGTCCGACGCATGATGGAGGACCCCGAGGAATTCCTGTCCGGGCTCAAAGGCAAGAGAATCGTCCTGGACGAAATACACCGCCTGCCCCGCCCATCGGAGCTCCTGAAAATCGCGGCGGACCACTTCCCCTCCGTCCGCGTCGTCGCCACGGGCTCATCCATTCTGGAAGCCTCGGCGCGCTTCAAGGACACCCTGACCGGCCGCAAAACCGAAATCTGGCTGACGCCCATGAATTCGCGCGACTTGATGGATTTCGGCGGCCCGGAGCTTTCCCGCCGCCTGCTGCGCGGCGGCATTCCCCCCTTTTTCCTGTCCAAGAATCATCCGGAAGCGGACTTTCAAGAATGGATGGACTCCTACTGGGCCCGGGACGTGCAGGCGCTTTTTCGGCTGGAGCGCCGCGACTCCTTCATCAAATTCATGGAGCTCTTGTTCGCCCAAAGCGGCGCCATCTTCGAGGCGACGCGCTTTGCCGCCCCATGCGAAATCAGCCGCCAAACGGTGACGAACTATCTGGCCGTGCTGGAAGCGACCAAAACCGTTTCGATCATCCGCCCCTACTCGTCGCGCAAGCCATCCGAGATATTTTCCGCGCCCAAGACCTACGCGTTCGACACGGGATTCGCCTGCCACGCGCGCGGCCTAAACGCGCTTCGGCCGGATGATTTCGGGATTTTGTGGGAGCACTACGTGCTCAACGAGATCCAGGGATTGGCCCAAAACCGGCCCGTCCACTACTGGAGAGACAAGCGGGGGCATGAGATTGATTTCGTACTGGTCCGCGGCGGGCATCCGGCCGCGGCGATTGAGTGCAAATGGAAATCCGGCGCCTTTGATCCCCAAAATCTCGCCGCCATGAGAAAGAGCCATCCCGGCGGCAAGAATTGGGTCGTCAGCTCCGACGTGGAGAAGCCCTTCAAGCGGCATTTCGGAGATTTGGAAGTCGAATTCATCGGCCTTGGCCAAATATCACGAGCCGCGCCATGACGCGAAAACTCGTCACCGTCGGCGTCCCGGTCTACAACGGGGAGCGCTTCCTCGAAGAAACTCTGCGCTCCATCCTGAACCAAAGCTACGCGGATCTGGAAATACTCATCTCGGATAACGCGTCCACGGACCGCACGCCGGACATCATCCGGAAATTTTCCGACTCCCGCGTCGTTTGCCGCCGCAATGACGCCACCATTCCAGGCGAGGAGAACTGGAACCTTCTGCTCAAGGCGGCCCGGGGAGAATATATCGCCATCTTTCATGCCGATGATGTTTACTCGCCGCGCATGGTGGAAGAGGAAGTCCGGTTCCTGGACGGGCATCCGGAAGCTGGAGCGGTTCTGACCCTCATGGACTTCATTGATGAAACGGGCCGAATCAGGGGAAGAACGAGCCTCCCTAAAACACTGGCTCCCGACGCGCCGCTGAATTTCTCGGCGGTTTTCCACGCCCTGATGCGGCATGGCAATAGTTTCCTGGGCTGCCCGACCGCCATGGCGCGACGCTCCGCTTACGCGGCGGCGGGGCCCTTCGATTACAAGAACTTCGGCACCTCCGCGGATTTGGGAATGTGGCTGAAGATTTTGGAGCGCGGTCCCATCGGCGTTCTCTCGGAAAAACTAGTCAAATACCGCGTCCACGCCACTTCCGGCGGAAGCCGCTACCAGGCGCTCCGCACGGAGCCCGCGGACTTCTTCAAGGTCATGGACAAATACGAAAATTCCCCGGCGCTTGAAATCCCGCCCGGGGACGTAGAGCTGCGCCAGCACGCCTTCCACCGCCAGCGCGACCGTCTGCGCCGCGCCGTCAATCTCCTGGCCCAGAACCGGATTACCGAGGCCAAAGCGCTTCTGTCCGAGCCCTGGCCCGCGCGCCCGCTTCAAGCCTGTCTTGAGAATTGCGCCGTCGCCAAGGGCCTTGCGGCCTCCGCCGTTATTGGAGCCGCGATGCGCCTAGGATTCGGCGGCCCCGCGGGACGGCTAATGCACCGCCTGATTTCCGGAAGCGCCTCATGAAGCTCCATAACCCGCGGCAAATCATCATCATAGGCCTCGGGCTTTTCAGCCAGACGGTGCTGGGCTTGGTCGCCTTCCGGCTGGTGACCACGTTTCTTTCCCCGGCCGAAATGGGCCGTTATTGGCTCATCGTCAGCGTGACCACGGCGTTCGCCATGATTCTTATCAACCCCCTCGGCATGTACGTCAATCGCAGGCTGGCGGAATGGAAAGCCGCGGGGTCATTATGGCACAACCTTGAACGATATTGGGGCTATTTGGCGGCGGTCGCAGCCGCCTCGGCCGTCATCCTGTTCCTGCTTAATCGAGGAAACATCTTGGGTCTACGCGTGAACACCCTCTGGCTCATCGCCCTGGTCGCCGGTTCCCTGCTTTTCAACACGGCCAACGTGACTTTAGCCACCGCGCTCAATTTTTTCGGCGAACGATGGAAGTTCGTCCTGGCCAACAATTTAACCGATTTGTGCGGCATTGTTTTTTCGGTAGGGCTGGTTTATTTTTTCTCGCCCCGCGCGGAATATTGGCTTATCGGCCAAATCGCCGCGTATCTTTGCATCGCCGCTTTTGCTTACCGCTGGCTCAAACCCGCGGCTCCCCAATTCGCCGCCCCGCGGCCGGCATCGGAGCATTTTTCGTTAAAAGGCATTTTCTCCTCCACAGTTTTCCATTATGCCTGGCCGATTTCAATTAGCGTGGGGCTTTACTGGATTCAAATCCAAGGCTACCGCTTCGCGCTCTCTCACATCGCGGACATCAAGGCCGTGGGGTTTTTCGCGACCAGTTTCGCCGTGGGCGTTTCCATCATGTCGGCCTTCGACAGCTTGTTGAGCCAGTTTTATCAGCCGGTTTTTTACAATGACGTGGCCAACAGCGATCAAGCCCGCCAGGCGCGGGCCTGGGAAAGATACGCGGATTTTTATTGTCCCGCCACCGTTTTGCTGTGCGCCTTCGGCATCGTGGCGGGCCCGCTGCTTCTCCCCCTGATGACTGGAACGCAATTCCACGCCTTTGCCTGGCTGGCCGCCTGGGGCGCGCTGACGGAGTCGGTCCGCATGATCAACTCTACTTACGGATTGGTTGCCCATGCGCGGCTTAAAATGCGGCCGACGATTACCCCGGGCATCACAGGGGCCGCGGCGACCATCCTGGCCGTCGTCTTTCTGGCCCGATGGAATATCTTTCTAGGCACCGCAATCGCTCTCCTGCTGGGCATGCTCCTGGGCACGTTCCACTTGGCCTTCAACATGCACCGGCTTTTGTCCGTACGTTTTCCGGCCAAGCGCTGTCTACTGGCCCTGCTTTGGGCCGCGCCTCTTGGGCTTGTTCCCGTGGCGGCGCGGCTGAAAATCCCCCTGCCGAATTTAGTTCAAACTGCTGTGATTTTTCTAATATCAGGAGCCTATGTCCTGCTGGCCCAGTGGACGCTGGCCAAGCCATGTTTGACCGCGGGCAACGTCCGATGATCCCGGCGACTTTCTTCACCAGCCGCCCGTATATGGGCAACAAGCAATTTGACGCAAGCGATAAAATCTCGAACCGCGACGACTGCCTGCGCGGCTTTTATTTGCTGAAAAAAACGCTTTGGGAGCACGGCGTCGATTTAAGCACGCAAGACGTCAACCCGCCGGAGAATTCCGTCTTCATTTTATTCAACGACATGCCGCCGCCGCGGCTCGTCCCTCGCGGCAAAAAATGCTATTTGTTTTTATTCGAATCCGCGCTCATCAGGCCCGACAACTGGAACCCCCGGCTTCACGCGTTATTCGCCAAAATATTCACCTGGCATGACGGGTTCGTAGACGGCAAAAAATATTTCAAGATTAATTACCCCAACAACATCCCGCTGGAACCCGGCTGGAACGTCCGCCGCGATAAAAAGCTCTGCGTCATGATCGCCAACAACAAATATGTCCGCTCCCCTTTGGAATTATATTCGCGCCGCGTGGAAGCCATCCGCTGGTTCGAGAAAAATCATCCCGAGGATTTCGATCTCTATGGCGGCGGCTGGGATGGGCGGCCGACGCTCAAGTCCGCGGCCAAGGCGCTTCTCGCTTTCGCCCCCGGGCGTATTTTTGAAGGGAAGTTCCCCTCCTGCCGGGGCCGCGTCGAATCAAAAAACGCGGCGCTGCAAAAATATAAGTTCTCGATTTGCTACGAGAACGCGCGCGGCATCCCCGGCTACATCACCGAAAAAATCATCGACTGCCTCGTCGCGGGCTGCGTGCCCGTGTATTGGGGCGCGCCCAACATAGCGGATCATATCCCAAAGGAAACTTTCATCGACTTCACGAGGTTCAATGATTACGAATCGCTCTACCGACATCTGCGGAACATGCCGGAGAACGAATACGCGGGCTATCTCGACGCGATCAAAAGATTCCTGGCCGGCGAAAAAGCCCGGGCCTTCAGCGCGGAATGTTTTGCCGAACAGGTGTCCTCCCGAATCTTGGAAGACCTAGCCAGCGTAAAAATCTAAGAATGCCTATGCTCACCCTCGCGCGCCTTGTCCGCGATAACCGGACCGCCTTCGGACTTGGGGCGCTCAACCTCCTGCTGTTCCTATCGGCAAGCCCGCACTATCCTGGCTCTCTGCAGCTTTACGGACTCTTCACGTTGTGCGCCGCCTTCATGTTGTGGTTTGGTTTGACGCAAAACCTTGGTTTTGGCCAACGGGTCCTCGGCATCTTTCTATGGTTGGGGATTTTTTTTAAGCTTGCCGTGCATTTGATTTTCCAGTACCCCTGCGTCGAGCCAATTGGAGGCTTCACTTCCTCGCCGCAACAATATAACGAAGTCCTTATCGTTGGCATCGTCGCCTACGCTGGCGTTTATGCGGCGTGGAGGCTTGCTCAACGCCATATAAATCCAAAAAAAACTGATCCGCTTCTGCTGCCAAAGGCCCCGAACGCATCCAAGCGCGCGCCCGGAACCGCAGCGTTGCTCGCCGCCTTCATCACGCTGGTCGTGATTATAAACGCGATGAACCTCCGCTTCGGCATCTGCCGCGCCGGCCTGGCCGCCAGGACAATTTTCTTCTGGCCGACTAACGCCGTAATCAATTGGTTGCTGGAAATGGGATTGTCCCTGTGCGCCGCGGTCGTAGTCTTGAGAGCGTGCCTGTCCAGGAAAATGATCTCCTGGTGCCTTGGCGCGGTAATATTCGAAGGCATCCTTTCCGGAGCGACGACGCTTGGCCGCGGGCTCTACCTTTGGCACGTTTTTCCCGTTTTCTGGGCCGTTTGGATGAACCGGGAAAGGCTGGGCGCCGCGCTCCCGCTTCGCAGGCTGATTCTTATTTCCGTCGTCGCCGCCGCCGGTTTCGTCGCGACCGGGGGCGCTGTCAACATCGCCAGAAATTATGCTTACTCAAATGAAACGACCGCGCCCAGCCTAAGCCGGGGCGCAAGCGCCGCCGCGCTCGAAAACGCCGTTGCACAATTAAGCCAGTTGGCCGTAGATCGTTGGATAGGGCTTGAAGGAATCATGGTGGCAGTCGGCTATCCGGAAAAGAGTCTTGGCTTGTTCAAGCAGCTGTTGGCGGAGAAATCCGCGATCGGGCATATTTCGCGCTACCAGTTCATCGCCAACGCAATAGCTTACACGCACATGAACGCCTACAAATTCCAGTTCGGCACGCTCCCCGGTCCGGCCGGGTTTTTCTATTTAAGCGGCTCCCGGCTCTTGGTGTTCGCGGGCATGTTCCTCCTAGTCTTGCTGGGGGCGGTCTTGGAATATGGCGTGTTCGCCGCGACGCGCAATCCGTTTCTTTACGCCGTTATCGCGGTCTGGATCGCCAACACGATCGCGCAGATGGGCGTCGTGCCTTTCAATCTGACGAAACAGTTGTTCATGATTTTTGTCGCCGTGGCTTTCATCTCTTTTATTCAGTCCCGCTGGTGGGGCATTGGTTGCGAATATAACGAGATTTCCCGTGAAATATAATTCCGGGGCTTTCTGGTTGGGCGCGCTCAACATTCTATTGTTTGCGCTCGCGGCCCCGCGTTATTCGGGTTCTCTCGCGCTTTACGGGCTTCTTGCGTTTTGCGCCGCCTTCATGTTGTGGTTTGGTTTGACGCAAAACCTTGGTTTTGGGCAAAAAGTCCTGGCGATTTTTCTTTGGCTGGGAATCTTTTTCAAGCTGGCCACGCACCTGATTTTTCGGTATCCATACGTCGAGCCCATCGGGAGCTTCGCTTCCACGCCCGGGCAGTACGACCAAGTCCTCGTCGTCGCCATCATTGCCTACGCTGGAGCCTGCGCCGCCTGGGGGATCGCGGCGCGTCATATAAACCCCAGGAAAGACGATCCCCTGACACTGACGGAGCCGGCCCCGCCGGCCGCAGACAAGCTGGGGACGACCGTGTTGCTCGCCGCCTTCATCGCGCTGGTCGTGATTGCAAACGCGATAAATCTTCGCTGCGGCATACTTCGCGCGGGACTTGTATCAAGGACAATCCTCATCTGGCCGGCCGATTTCGCGATCAGCTGGCTTTTGGGCATGGGCTTGTCCCTATGCGCCGCGGTCGTAGTCTTGAGAGCGTGCCTATCCAGGAAAATGATCTCCTGGTGCCTTGGCGCGGTAATATTCGAAGGCATCCTTTCCGGAGCGACGACGCTTAGCCGCGGACTCTACCTTTGGCACGTTTTTCCCGTTTTCTGGGCCGTTTGGATGAACCGGAAAAGGCTGGGCGCCGCGCTCCCGCTTCGCAGGCTGATTCTTATTTCCGTCGTCGCCGCCGCCGGTTTCGTCGCGACTGGAATTTTCGCGAGCCGCGCGAGAAACTACGCTTACGCGATCGATCTTGAGACGTCTATCAACCCCATCGCGCGCGCCGCCGCGCAATCGCGCTTAGCGCAATTAAACGCTTTTCATGCGGAAAAGAGCAGCCTTGCCCATGCCGCGTCCAAGTTGGCCGGACTGGCCGCGGACCGCTGGATCGGAATTGAAGGAATAATGGCGGCGGTCGGCTATCCGGAAAAGAGTCTTGGCTTGTTCAAGCAGTTGTTGGCGGAGAAATCAGCGATCGGGCATATTTCGCGATATCAGTTCATCGCCAACGACATTTATAACATGGATATGGACGCATATAAATTTCAATTCGCAACGCTCCCGGGCCCGGCCGGATTTTTCTACCTGAGTGGTTCCCTAGTCTTGGTTTTTATGGGAATGTTTCTTGTGGTCCTGATAGGCACAATCTTCGAGCGCTGGGTATCCGTATTGACGCGCAATCCGTTTCTTTACGCCGTTATCGCGGTCTGGATCGCCAACACGATCGCGCAGATGGGCGTAGCCCCGCGCATGATAGCAAAGCCGCTGTTCATGAACGCCGTCGCGGTGTTGTGCATCGCTTTTGTCCAATCACGGTGGTGGGGCATTGGATGGTTCAAC
>Ga0307374_10008355_pt1 | contig 15496 bp, 15 predicted proteins | sample OX3MG_FD_202532 | JGI IMG/M metagenome (GOLD analysis project Ga0307374, IMG submission 202532) | Soil microbial communities from Risofladan, Vaasa, Finland - OX-3 | ecosystem: Environmental > Terrestrial > Soil > Coastal area > Acid sulfate soil | place: Finland: Risofladan, Vaasa | collected... | reverse complement strand
CGCGGCCTGTGCAGGCCGCGCGCTCTTGCTCATCCACGACAATCAGCTACGCTACTGGTCCTGGCCGAGATGCACCGTCTCGGCAAGCTGTGAGCGCAACACCTTCTTGTCGAACTTGCCGACGCTGGTCTTGGGGATGCCGGGCTGGGCGGGCAGGAAGACGACCTCGTCGGGCAGCCACCATTTGGCGACATGCGGGCGCAGGTATTCGATGATCTCCTCCTGCGTGACATCCCCAGCGTCGGACTTCAATACGACGACTGCAACGGGCCGCTCATCCCATTTGGGATGGGGCATGCCGACCACCGCCGCCTCCAGCACCTTGGGATAGCCCATGATGATGCCCTCCATCTGGACCGACGAGATCCACTCGCCGCCCGACTTGATGACATCTTTGGTGCGGTCCACAATCTGAATGTAGCCGTCGGGGTCAATCGTGGCGACATCGCCGGTGCGGAACCAGTCGCCCATGAACTTCGAGGTCCCCTGTTCGGTGTCGTCGCCGTGATAGTAGGAGCCAGTTACCCACGGCCCGCGCACTTGAATCTCGCCGAAAGTCTGGCCGTCCCAGGGCGCTTCCTCGCCGGTGTCGAGATTCATGATGCGCAGATCGACGCCGGTGACGACAGTGCCCTGCTTGGCGCGGTAGGCGACCTGCTCCGCATAGGGCAGCGACTCCATATTGCCGCGCAACCTGGACACGGTAGCGATGGGCGACGTCTCGGTCATGCCCCAGGCGTGCAGCAAGGTCAGCCCCTTGGCGTCCATCCCCTCGATCAACGCGGCGGGCGCAGCGGAGCCGCCGACGACGACGCGCGTCACCGAGGAGAGGTCGAGGTCGGGGCGGTTGGCCAGCACCTGCAACATGCCGATCCAGATCGTCGGCACGCCGCCCGCCAGCGTCACCTTCTCGTCGGCCATCACCTGCGCGACGCGGGCAGGGTCGCCCATGTAGCGACCGGGGAAGACCAGCTTCGCGCCGACCATCGCGGAGGCGTGGGGCAGGCCCCAGGCGTTGACGTGGAACATCGGCACAATCGGCATCGCGGTGTCGCGCTCCGAGAGGCCAATCGTGTCGGCCTGCGTGACGGCAAAAGCGTGCAACCAGCTGGAGCGGTGGCTGTAGACGACGCCCTTGGGGTTGCCCGTCGTGCCGGAGGTGTAGCACATCGCGGCGGGGGCGCGCTCGTCCAGTTCGGGCCAGGTGTAGCCGTCGGGCGCGCTGGCCAGCAACTCTTCGTAGTCGATGACATGGGGCAGGCCATCGATGTTGGCCGGGATCGGCCCGTTCATCACGACAACATGCTCGACGCCGCCCAGGTACGCCGAGGCCCGTTGCAACAGCGGCAGCAGGTCGGGGTCCACAAAGATGATCTTGTCAGCCGCATCTTGAATGATGTAGCCCAGCTGATCGGTCGCCAGCCGCAGGTTGAGCGTATGCAGCACGGCGCCCATGCACGGCGCGGCAAAGTACAGTTCGTAGTGACGAGTGCTGTTCCAGGCGAGTGTAGCGACGCGGTCGGTCTGCTTGACGCCCAGCGCATCGAGCGCGGAGGCGAGCCGCAACACGCGGCGCCCTACCTCGCCATAGGTGGTGCGCTCCATGCCGTCGGTGGTCACGGTGGCGATCTCGCGGTTGGGGAAGAGCGTGACTGCGCGGTTGAGAACGTGCTGCAAGGTCAGCGGGTAGTCCATCATGGTCGCCACGAAGGCAGGCGCAGCGGTGGGCATGGCAGGCGCAGGCGCGTCAGGCGTAGTGACAGGGGCAGCGGTGGCGACGGCGACCGGCGCCGCAGCGGCGACCGGCGCCTCTGCCATCGCCCCATTAGAACCATTGGAACCGTTGGCGCTCGCCATGACACCGCCAGCGCCATTGGCCGCCGCAGACGGGCCAGCGGCGGCGAACGCGGTGGGGGGCGTCGCGGTTTCGGGGGCAGGGGTAGCGGGCGCTTTGTCGCGTTGGAACCACTTGAACATGACCGGACCTCCATTGCTATTCCGCCCACAATGGCGGATCGGCTGACGCATAGCAGGGCCTGCGACGGGAATAGTCGTTGATCGTCGTTGATCAGGCCAGCGGACGATACCCAGAGAACACGACCCAGCCGACGATCCCAGGCGCCACTACAGCGTGCGGGCATGCTCGTCGGAACGCGGCGGGTTGTGGATATTCTATCCCGAATTGCGTGCAATTACCAGCGGCGGAAGGGAGCGGCGACTGCCGGGCGGAAAATGCGCCATCAGCCAATGCGCGAAGAGGCCGTTCGATGACGCAGGCCGATGGCGTCTTATACCACCAATCGCAACCTGCTCTGGCATTGGCGCGTAGTATCGAGTGGAAGTGCGTTGGCAGCGTCGGGATGACGCGGATGCTTGCAGCGTCAGGCGTACTGCCACGTTGAAACGCAGAAACGCAGAAACTCAGTTGAGCGAGTTTGCGACGAATGCCGGGAGGCGTAAGCGCATGCAGAATCAGCCCCAACAACCCCAATACGTCACGATGCCGGTTCACCACCGGAACATGCTGGTCACGGTCATCCTGATCCTGGTCACGATTTTCCTACCGATTGTGGGGCACATCATCCTATCGGCGATCATCTTGACTGATGATCTGTCGCTGTTCGAGAAAATCGTCTGGCTGGTCGTGATCTGGGTTGCCTGGTTCATCGGCCCGCTGGCCTACCTGCTGGTGGGGCAACGGAAGAATCGGCTGTTTGGCGGCCACTCGCCGCTGGAGCATCAAACGCCGCAGCAGCCCTACACACCATATCAGTCGTACCAGCAACCACAGTATCCGCGCGATTAGCTACCGCGGGGCCCGGCGTTCGCATGCAGTTCGCGCGCGCGATGCTCGTAGAAGCTCGTAGATGAGCGCGCAACACCCTCGCAGCCTTCAGACGTGTGACGGCCAGCCCGCCCTCAGTCCTTCAGGCTGCGGGGGTGTTCGAGTCCTTTGATGCGGCAGAGCAGCCGAATGCGCGCGTAGAACAGGCGCAAATCGAGCGGCTTGACCACATAGTCGTCGGCGCCCGCCAAGAAGCCGGCGACTTTGTCTTGTGGGGTGGCGCGCGTCGTCAACACCATGATGGGCAGATGTTCGGTTTCAGGCGCGTCGCGGAGCCTGGCGCAGAGCGTCAGGCCGTCACCATCGCTCAGATCAAGCTCGGTCACGATCAGATCAGGCGGGCTGGTCCGCACGCTGGCAATTGCTTCATCGGCGCCACCGACGAAGCGTAAGGTATAATAGTCGTTCAAGGCTTTCTGCACACTATCGCGCGCCGACAGATTCCCATCCACCACCAGCACACTCATGCGTGGTTCTTCTATCGGGTTGCCACCAATCAGTTCCGCCACCACGATCTGCGCTCCCCCCTGGTTCTCGCTAGACGAGACGAGATCCCGTTCCATGTATCTCAACGGACAATAGTGTCTGATCGTGTCGCGGGACCGCCATTTGGCCGCCCCGTGTGCGGCCCGGCTGGTCGGCGTTGTCCCCTGTTTGGGCTAGCCATATTTTGCTGTCTCCATCGTGGCGTGCGCGATGGAGAGTGGGCGGTTGAAACGACTGACGTCAATGCGCATGCGCCGGGCAACCAGCCTGGCGTCAGGCGCCATTGTTGCGGCGGCTACCCGGAGTCGCGCCGACGTGGCTCGTCGGGCGTTCCGAGGCAAGGCGCTCGGTGCGTTGGTCGCGCTCCTCCGGTGTGATCTGCATGACGCGCTCCAGTGTGGCGCAGAGCGCGCTTGGCTTGAACGGCTTGGCGAGGTATTCGTCCACGCCGGAGAGGATGCCGGTCAACTGGTCGTCCTCCTCGTTCATCGCCGTGAGGATGATCATGGGCGTATGCGCCGAGGCGCCGTCGCCGCGAATGCAGCGCACGAACTGGTAGCCGTCCATACGCGGCATCTTCACGTCTACGATCACGCAGTCGGGGCGCTCGCTATAGAAGCGTTCCAGCCCCTGCACGCCATCATACGCCACCACCACATCGAACTTGCCGTGCAGGATCACCGCATGGCGCACCAGCTCGACAATCGTCGGGTTGTCGTCAACCACCAGCACCATCTTCTTGGCGCGCGTCGGTTGCGTCTGCTCAGGTTCAGCCGCCTGTTCGGAGTCTGTCGTCTTCATCATGTCTGTCGTTCCCACCGCTCGCTTCACCACTTCTCAGCCCTCTGCGCCCACTCCCACCGTTGGAGTTCGACCCGCTCATCTGATGTTCGGCCAGGATACCCCTGCCTTCAGGCAGAGGGAGGAATGGCCGTCCCCTTGCGGGGGCTGGTTTTTGTCTCAGGAACCAGCAAACCCGCCTCGATAAGGAGGACCCCGCTTGCGCGGGTAAGGTCTCCCTCGACAAAGTTCTCCGAAGGTTGTCTCCCCAAAGGGATTACCAGCAGCACGGCGTAGACCCCGTTTCGCTGATTAACCACTGGCCGTAGAGCCTGGGACTGGGACGCCATCCCAAGGTACCTAAAATATCTTCGGGAACGTAGGGTTTTCCCCGCCTGTGGGCTTGCCAGAAGATGCGCTCCTGGCAGACGAGTTCCCCCTGAGTCTGGTCAGCTTCGGGCGTGCTTGCGCAAGCCTCCGGCTTTAGCCGTGGGGTAGCTGACCTTTGTTGTTAGTTGCGTCCGACATCGCGTCGCTGGTGTGTCCTCTGCGGCGTCTGGCGGGCGTGTACGGTTGTAGCGTACATAGTAGCACAGTCATCCGCCCCTGCCTAGCGGATTTTACGAAGGTACCAGGAAGGGTAGGATGTTTGGCGGGTCGGTCGTTTCCCCGCCGCATGCGCGGTACGGCAGAGTGCGCCCGCCGACGTAGCCGTGTGGTAGCCCAATGGCGTATGATCTGGCCAGGACACTGGGGCTGATCGTCCACCTGGCTACCGGCGCCGGATCGGGCAGGCCCCGCGAGAAGTAGTCCGTCAGCGGGCCATTTGGCCCTCACGAGACCAGGGGTACACCAACGCAAGAGGGGAGACCGGCAATGGCGCAAACGACGGACTCAGCGCACGCAAAATCTGAGGCGGCGCCAGACGCGACGAGCGGCGATACGCAACAAGACGGCGTGCAATCAACGCCGATGACGCAGCTCAATCGCTTCACTGATCGGTACTCGCGGCAGACGCTCTTCGCGGGCATCGGCGCGGCAGGGCAGGAGCGGCTGGCGCGGGCGCGCGTGCTGATCGTCGGCTGTGGCGCGCTGGGGACGGGGCTGGCGAACCTGCTGGCGCGGGCAGGCGTGGGCTATCTGCGCATCGCCGACCGCGACTTCGTGGAGGCCAACAACCTGCAACGCCAGAACCTCTTCGAGGAGGACGACGCGGCGCAAGGCATGCCCAAGGCCGTCGCGGCGGCGCAACGCATCGCGCGCATCAATGGCGACGTGACGGTGGACCCCCAGGTGACGGATGTGACCGCCGAGAACGTCGAAGACCTGCTGGACGGCATGGACCTCGCGCTGGACGGAACCGACAACTTCGAGACGCGCTATCTGCTGAACGACGCCTGCGTGAAGCTGAATATCCCCTGGATCTACAGCGGGGTGATCGCGGCGTATGGGGTGAGCATGCCGATCCTGCCGCACGACACGGCCTGCCTGCGTTGCGTCTTCCCCACGCGCCCGCTGCCGGGGACGACGCCCACCTGCGATACGGCGGGCGTGCTCAACGGCATCGTCAGCGTGATCACCGGCATGACGGCGACCGAGGCAGTGAAGCTGCTGGTGGGCGCGACCGACCGCGTGGCGCGCGGCATGACGTGGGTGGACCTGTGGGAGAACACACACGAAAGCATCGAACTCCCCCGCCAACCCGATTGCCCCGCCTGCGGGCGCGGCGAGTACGCCTATCTGGACGCGGCGCTCGACGAGGGCGGCGTCTCGCTCTGCGGGCGCAACGCCGTGCAGGTGCGCCCAACTGCGCGCGACGGCGCCCACGGCGACACGCTCGATCTGGCGGCGCTGGCCGCGCGGCTGTCGCCGATCGGCGAGGTCGCCAGCAACGGCTTCCTGCTGCGCCTGCGGGTGGACGGCTACGAGGTGACGGTCTTCCCCGACGCCCGCGCCATCATCAAAGGCACGGACGATCCGGCCACGGCGCGCACGGTGTATGCGCGCTATGTGGGGGCATAATGGGTGCGGCGCTGCGAGATGATCCGCGCGACATCCAGCCGCCCATCGCCGACGATGAGGAACTGGCTAACTATCGCCTCGAATTGGCGCGGTTCGATGTGATTGTGGCGAACCGTGAGAAGACGTTGTTCGAGAGTCAGAGTGATGCGCACGCTCTGGCGTCGGCGCGCCAGGGGCTGTATCGCGTTTATCGTCAGCGACAGGGGATTATAGACGCGATAGAGGCGTATGAGCGGCGCTGTTCGGTGTCTACCACTCGGGCACTCCTCTAATTTTTGACCTATGGCGCCCCAGCCCCGCGAACCACCCGAAACCCACTCAGGTAGTCCCTAATTAGGGGATTGGCCTTGAGGCGGTACGCCGCGCGTGCCCCAACGTGAGGATAGAGCCAAGACCCGCCGCGCAGCACTCGAATGCCCGTCCTATCTTTGCCACCATCCTCGCTGACCTCTGGATTGTAAGCATAGGAATAGAGTTCTCTGTACAGCGTGCTAGTCCATTCCCAGACGTTGCCTGCCATGTCTTGTGCGCCGTAAGGGCTGGCACCGCTGGGATAGGTTCCGATCGGGGTGGTTTGGCGTGGGCCACCATCGAGCGTATTAGCGTGCGACTCGTCCCACTGGTCGCCCCAGGGATAGATACGTCCATCAGTCCCCCGCGCTGCCTTCTCCCATTCCGCCTCAGTGGGCAATCGCCAGGGCTGGCCAGTTGCTCTGGCTAGCCATGCAACGTAGGCCATCGCTTCGTCCCACGAGATTATTACGGGATGATCCAACTTCACATCATATGGTCGCCGACCTGTTGCATGTAGATAGCAGGTGTATTCCGCATTCGTAATAGGATGCCGGGCTAACTGATAGGTAGCTAATGTAACGGTGTGCTGTGGCAACTCATTGTCCTGTGCATCTTTGTCACGGCGTTTGTTGCTGCCCATCAGGAAGGGTCCTGCTGGCACATCACACAGCGGCGGGGTGATCACCTCCACGCCGTTGATCACTTGCGCGACGAAGCCCAGGCTGGCCAGCCGCTGGGGGAAGTGGTTAGGCGCGGCGGCGGAGCTACTCAGCCAGTTGGGTAGTGTCTCTTCGCTGAGCATCTCGCCAAACGAGACGCCCTCACGGGTTGGGGCGGGGGAAACGCCCGCGCTGCCTAGCGCGCCTGAAGGCAGTCTCTGGCGTTGTTGGCTGAGCGCTAGCCCCTGCACGGCGCGCATCCAGGCGGGCATATTGTCGCCCAATGTATCGCCCGGCTGACCGACATAGTCGCCGATTCCTGGCGCGTCCTGTCCTCCTGCGGGATACCCATAGGGCGGCAGTGCGGCTGGGGCAGTTCGTGCAGGCGCAGGTACGGGAACTGGCTGGACGGATGACGTTTGCTGCGGCTGCGCGCCGCTCCCCGACGGGCGGAGCAAATCGGCCACGATGTCAGACACGTCGTGTGTAAAGCTCGCCTGATCTGTCTGCGGGTCATGGCACGGCAACCACTGAATGATCTCCCAGTCAATCTCCAAGTCGCAGGGCTGATAGCGGATCGGAAGCAATCGTTTGTTGCGTGTCATGTGCAGCTGATACGCCATTGCCATCTCGCGTTGCACAAAGGGCGAAGCTAGCGCATTTGGCGACAGGATGACCAGAAACACGTCCCGCGCCGTGATCTGCCGCACGATCTCGCGCCACCACTCGTCGCCGCCGTGCAGTCCGCCAGATACGTCATACCAGACGTTGTCGTCGCCCAACCGGGCGCGCAAGTCAGCGATCAGGCGCAAGCCAAAGGCGTTATCCAGATGACTGTGGCTCACGAAGACGCTGGGATTGGCGGGCATGGACAGTCTCGCTCTCGTATCGGTGACGGCGGGCAATGGCAGTTGGTCGTTGCCTCAGTAGTATCATACTCATGTGGGTAATGCAATCTCGCGTGCGAACACGCGCCCATCGGGGCGTCGATCGTTGTGTTGTAGAATGAGGAAAGTACGTGGATTGGGTCGTCCGCGCGGGTGAGGCGCAGGTATCGTCGCTCATCAAGGGCTACGTGCGACATCGAGGAGTTCCTGGCGCGTTGTACGGGTTCTCTGTACAATACGCCCCCGGACAGGGAAAGACTGTTGAGGAACTCGCCCAGGCGGCTCAGTTTCCCCAATGGTCAGATCAGCTACGCGCTCGATGGCGACTTGGCGGCAGCGCTGACACCGCTGGGATACCAGATGCGTCTGATTGCAAGTCCAGGGCAAGGGTTTCACCATACGTTCGCCGTGCTGTTTGATGCTACTGGGGCAATGCTTCAGACATTGCCTCAAGACGCCGCTGGCGCGATCAGTCGTACTTTCCGGCGACGTTCGAACCCTTATCAAGTGAGAACGCCCTAGTCAGGGTTGGAAACGAAGGGAAGTTATGAGGCGGATAGAAGTGGACTTCAACACACTCACCAGTGAGCCAGTTGATCTCGTGAAGATCGCCGAGGTTGGCTCAGAACGTGAGCAGGAGCTGCGGCCCTTGCATGATGGGGAACAGGTGATCCTGTGGGAGCCTGGGCTGGAAGTAGACGCGACACTCGTTCTCTACGGCGGCGACTATTGGATGGCGCAGCCAGATCGCACGACCTGGCGCGATCTGCCGCTCTCGCCAGAGGAAGCAGCCGAACTGGAACACATCTCCTGATAATCAGAAGGCATGAATGTTGAGGTTGAGATGGCTTCGTCCACACTCGGAGGTATCTTCTTCATTGTCATGGGAGCTGGTTGCGTTCTGCTCGTTGTTATGGCGAGATCCATACGCCCCCCGAAGCGTCAGGATATGCCGCCTGAGACGTTGCGCCGGAGGTGGCGCCTGATTCTGACGTTCTGGAGTATCGCGTGGCTATTGATGGGGCTAGGGTGGGTCTGTTTTGGCGTCTCGATCCTGCGCTACGCAGTCGGCTCCTTTGTCGTCGTTCCTCCTTCGGCGCCATTGTTTGATCGGATCGTCTACGATCTGGGGTTCGTCGGTGTCTTTGGCGGCCTCATTATGCTCTACATTTGGACGCTGATGTATTCGGTGCTGAAGCGAACGACGCCTGGCTGACATTGCGTTTCTGCGCGCCTACCCCTCAGATGTCCCCTAGCACCGGGATATGGGTCTTCCGGTCCGAGCGCATCGCGCGCCCAGACGCAAAGAACACGATGAGCGACAGCACAAACACACCTGCCGCGATGCCGTAGAGCGGAAGATTGGCTGGAAGCGGGAAGAGCGCGCCCCCATTCACCTGGAGCCACACCTCGCCGCCCATGATCGCGGCGCCAGCGAAAAACAGGCTACCCAGCACAGGAAGGAGTGAGTAGACGGTGAAAAAGAAGGCGCCCAGCGACGCATTCATGCCGGTGGATTCCGGCTGCCACGCGAGGAGCGTCGCAAGCTCAGGGATGGCGCGCTCGAACCGCTGAATGTAGAACGTAGAGATTCCGGTCATGAAGGCGAAGCAGTCCGTGTAGCGTCGCCGCAGGCGTACCCACCGACTGTAAAAGGCCAACTGCACTGCCCCCGCGCCGAGCAGCGCCAGCAGCATCAGCAGTTGCGCATACGACGCGACTCCAGCCGCCTGACGCTGAGCAGGCGCATTGCCACCAAGCTGGAGGAGAAAGCCCAAACCGGCAGCCAGCACGCCGAACATCACCCAATAGAAGTAGATCATCTGCGAAGAATCTTGCCGCACCGCTTGCGCGGTCTGGCTGGCGAAATCGAACTGTTTGAGGAGAATCTGCTCCAGCTTGACGCTGGTATCGGCCTTTTGTGAATGCACAGGCGCAGCAGAACCAGGCTCCGACGATGGCGCTGCGACAGAGATGTTGTCTTGCTTCTGCGGATCGTCCATACAACGCCCCTTTCACGAAACCGCATCCCCTAGACACGAGGCTTCACGACAAAGATGCGGTGATGTCATAGGAACGGTCCTTGTATGGTAGATGATCGTCTTCAGGCTGTCAATGATTTCAGAGCGAGAAGATGAAATGGTTGGTCTGTTGTAGAATGCGGATAGTACGTGGATTGGGTCGTCCGTGCGGGGGGGACGCTCAAGTGTCGTCACCCGTCAAAGGCAAGCAAAGGCAAGCAAAGGAGAGTAGAATGCCTGCACACAGCACACCACCAAGCGATGGGGCCGACCAGAACGCTGTGCGGATCGAGCCTTGGAGCGAGGACGACTTGGCTCTGGATCAGCAGATGCTCGGGGATCCAGAGATGACCCGGTATTTGGGCGGCCCCGAAAGCGCTGAACACATTGCCCAGCGTCATGCCCGCAAATTGCGGCTCCCGGAATCTGGCGCCGGCCGGATGTTTAAGATCGTCCTCCAGGCCACGGGCGAGGCTGTCGGATCGGTTGGCTACTGGGAAAACCGCTGGCATGATGAAGACATCTATGAGATCGGGTGGTTGGTGCTGTCGGCGTTCCAAGGGCGGGGCGCCGCGAGCGAAGCCACGGCCCAGGCGATTGTCCAGGCCCGCGCTGACGGGAAGCATCAGTTTCTGCACGCCTTCCCTGCCGTCGAGAATGCCCCCTCGAACGGAATTTGCCGGAAGCTGGGGTTCACGCTGGTGGAGGCCTTCGCGTCTGAGTATCCACAGGGAAACTTCATGCAGTGCAATGACTGGCGACTGGATCTCTTCGGTGGCAGCTAGTCAGTCACTCCCTAATTTCCTGGTGGGGCTGGCCGGAATCGAACCGGCGACACACGGTTTAGGAAACCGTTGCTCTATCCCCTGAGCTACAGCCCCGCACGCCGCCCCGCCGCTATGCGCGGCGAGGCGTCGCAGACAGTATACCGCAGACGGCGGGCGATGGCAAGGGGGCGAGCGGTTATGCCGTCGCCTTGAAGTGGGGGTTGGCGATGATGCCGAAGACATTGCCGAAGGGATCGCTCACCGACGCCAGCCGGATGCCGTCGCCGACATCGGTGATCGGCGACCGTTCGTGCGCGCCCAACGCGAGCAGCCGCTGGTGGGTGGCCTCGATGTCGTCCACGCCCCAATACGCCACGGCGACACGCCCGGCGTCGGCCTGCCCGGCGGTGTTGGGGTCCAGCCCCAGCTCGTAGCCGCCGACCGAGAAGCCGACGTAGAACGGCTCGTCGAAGTAGGGCGCCTGGCCCAGAACCTCGCTATACCATGCCTTCGCGCGTGCGAGGTCGTCCACCGGGTAGATGACCGTGCGTAGCCCCTGAAACATGATGCGCCTCCTGAATTGAGAACGAGTGATATCCCCTACGCCTGCCACACGTAGCAGGCGCCCTTCTGGCCGGGCAGCATTACCCGTTGGGCGTGGCCCTGGTCGGCCAGCCGCTCCAAGGCGTCGCGCAGGTCGCTTTCCAACAGATGCAGGTGGCGAGCCAGTGGGGCAGGTTGGGCGTAGACCGCCGAAGGCAGGTAGGTCGCCAGCAGTGCGTCGAGCGCCTCGGCGCGCGTCAGCCGGTCCGCCGCCCTGACGTGCTGCGGATAGCGGTCGGCGACCAACGTGTGGCGCATCTCTTCGTCGTCGAGCGCGAAGACCTTCGCCAGCAGCAGTCGCGTATCCAACTCCTCGACGGCCTTGAGGTAGGCTCCGCGCTGGCCCGCAGGGAAACCTGCCGCCTCGCGTAGCTCGCCTGTGCTGAGCGTGGCGTTGGGGGCATTGGAGAGCGCCTGCGCCACGCGGTACGCCTCCTTGGAGATGCCGCCCGTGTCGTAGACCTCGTCGGTGGCGCGCAGTTCGCCAAACAGCCGTAGGACGGCGGGCAGCAGCGGCCAATTGACCAGCGTGGGCCGTTTGCGCACCAGCGTCGTGTAGAACGCCGCCTCGCGCCGCCCCAGCTCCCAGCGCCAGGTGTAGACATGGCCCGACGCGCTGTCCCAGTCGGAGGTCGCCTGCGTCGTCGGATCGCCGGTGTAGGCGTGAAGCAGGTTGGGTAGCTCCGGCGTCGTCGGGTAGAGTGTCGCCAACCCTACCCGCGCGATCAGGGCGGTCGCGGCCTCCGGGTCGGGCGTCCACGTCTGCGGCGTCTGCCCCCACAGGGCCAGCCGTCGGGTATGCAGCGCCTCCGCCGCAGCCTGATCGAGCGCGTCCAGGGGGGCCTCTGAGGCTACCTCGTGGGGCGCCTCGGCTACCTTTGTCATGCTTACCTTTGCCATCTTGCAATTACCCTTGTGTTCTTCAAATGGCTCAAACCAGTGGGCGCGCCAGGCGGGCGTGTCATAGGGGTCGGGCCAGTAATCTACCGCATGCCTTCAGATGGTTCTAGTGTATACTGGATTGTGGTGAGATACCGTCCACATTCGGCGCAACACGCGAAATGTGGTGAGCGGAAAGGCGAACGCCGATGCCCTATTCACCGGCGACACGGTTGCTGACGCTGATGGAGGTGTTGCAGGCGCGCGGCTCGGTCGGCGCGGCGGAACTGGCGGCGCGGTTGGAAGTGGAATCCCGCAGCGTGCGACGCTACATCGTGATGCTGCAAGACATGGGGATGCCCATCGAGGCGCGTCGCGGGCGCTATGGCGGCTATCGGCTGCGGCCCGGTTACAAGCTGCCGCCGCTGATGTTCACCGACGACGAAGCGCTGGCGGTGACGCTGGGCCTGCTGACGACGCGGCGCCTGGGCTTTCTGGGTCTGGCCGACGCCGCGCCCGCCGTGGAGGGCGCGCTGGCGAAGATCGAGCGCGTGCTGCCGGTGGGATTGCGCGAGCGGGCGCAGGCGGTGCAGGCGGTGGTGGCGATCAATCCCGCCTCGCTGGCCGCGCCCGCTTGGGATGGCGCGCCGACCGCCGCCGATGCGCAGTCCGTGCGGGTCGCCGCCGAGCGTGTGCTGATGTTTAGCGCGGCGGCGCGCCAGGGACGACGCCTCTGGCTGCGCTACGGCGCCACCGACGGCGCCATCACGGAACGCGACTTCGACTGCTACGGGCTGGTCTACCACGAGCGGCGCTGGTACGCCATCGGCCACTGCCACCTGCGCACAGCCCTGCGTGCTTTCCGGCTGGATCGCGTCGTGGCGGCGACGCCCAGCGCGGACCCCGCGGCCACCTTCACCCGTCCGGCGGACTTCGATTGCCTCGCCTATGCCGTCGCCTCGTTCGCCGCCTGGCCCGACAATTGGCTGGTAGAGGCGCTGATCGCTGCGCCGCTGGCCGAGGTCTATCGCGCCACACCGCCCACTTTCGCCACGCTCGAAGAGACGACTGATGGCGTCTTGCTGCGCGCGTATGTGCATGACCTCGACGACGCCGCGCGCTTCCTCGTCGGGCTGGGGCTGCCCTTCCGCGTGCGCCAACCACCGGAGTTGCTCGATGCGCTCCGCCGCCTGGCTGACGAGATTGGCGACATCGTCGCGTGTTCGCAGCGAGCAGCGGTTGCGCATGGATGAGCCGCTACCCCTGCCGCCGCCGGTCAGCGATCTGCTTGCCAGGCTGGGCGCCCCAGCGCGGTTGAACGCGCATCTCACGCTCGTCCACACTACTGCCTGCGCTATTATCACGCGCTTCGATATAGCCTGGCCTGACCTGGCCTATGCTCGTGAAGCCGTCCGCTTTGGCGCGGCGATCCATGACATCGGGAAGATCGTCTTTCCCAACGAGTTGACCGGCCCTGGGCGTGAACACGAGGCGGCGGGCGTCTCGTTGCTTCGCGCGCATGGTATCGCCGAACGACTGGCGCGGTTTGCACAGACGCATGGGCAGTGGGGCGACGACTCGCTGCTGGAAGACCTGCTGGTGGCGCTGGCCGATCACTGGTGGCGCGGCAAACGCGCCGAACGGTTGGAATCACTCATTTGCCGACAGATCGCTCAACAACGCGAAGCGCCAATCTGGCAAGTATTCATGACGCTGGACGACATCGCGGCGGATGTGACACGCGACGCCGATCAGCGGCTGCTCTGGCAAAACCAGCATCCCGCGTAGGCTGCTACCTCACTGCAAACTCGGTCGGTTGGGCGACGGTGATATACGGGCCAAAGGTGAGTGCGCCCGACTCCAGGGTGAGCGGGCCAAGCGTGGGGCGGCTGACGGTGAGTGGCGCCGCCTGCGCCCAGACCCGCCAGCGCGCAATCTGCCCCGTCTCCACGGTCGTCGGCAGCGTTACGGCGCTATACACATCGGCGCCGTGGCCCCAGGCGAGGCCACCACACGTCGCGCGCAGCGGCGTGTCCAGCGCATGGCCCGCCGCGTCGAATGGCTGGGCAAAGAAGTTGTAGTTGGCGACGACCGGCCCACCCGCCAGCGCGCCATACCAATACAGCGCGCTGGCGTACGGACCGGTCGCGGGTTGGCCCGCACCCGTCGCCAACGGCGCGCCCGACCAGCGGATGATGAGTTGCGTCCCTGCCGATCCGCTGGCGTCCATCGCATACGCAACCGGCGCTGCGTCCGGCGCCCCCACAGGCGTCGTCGCGGTAGGCGCTATGATCGTCGTTTCGCCGGGGAAGCGCGCGGCGCCAGGCAGCAGGTACATGGGGATGGAGGCGGCGCCGGGCGTCGAGACGGCGCCCAATAACCGCGCGCCCCGCAACTGACCGAGCAGATCAGCGGCGCCCACCAACGGCGTGGCCAGCGCAACCAGTGGCGCGCCCCCAGCGGACGGCGCGACCAGACACCTCGCGCCGATGTATGCGCTCACGCCGCTGTAGCCTATCGCGGCCTGATAGTCGAGTGGGTCCTGCAGCAGGGACGTCGTCGCGATGGTGGCTTGGGTATGATACTCGCTGGCCGCTGTCGCCGCCGCCTGAAGCACACGCCGCTGTTGGGTGAGCGTCATGCCGTAATTTGAGGCGGTGGTATCCACAGCGCCGGTGTGGATGGCGTTGAGTTGGGTCCACACGCCATAGGTTTGCGCCGCCGCCAGCAGAATGACGACCAGCGCCAGCGCGTAGCCCGCACGTCCGATCCAGCTGCTAGTGGGCGCGGTTGGCCCGGACGCGCGACGCACGCGCGCCCAGCCACGCGACGCCCAAATGGCCAGCCAGCGCGCCGCCCACGCCAGGAATGCGCCCACCACCAGGAAGGTCGCCGGGAGGACGACCAGCAGATAGTGCGGCTGCACCGGCGACGAGTGGCGGATCATCGCCAGGACCGGCAATGCCTGCCACAACGCCAAGAACAGCAGGAAGCGCCACTCAGGCCGCGCCAACGCCGCATGCGTCGCCGCCCGGCTCCTGGCAAGAAGCGGCGCCGTCGCATCGTCTGCTCTGCTGTCCGCGTCGGCGGGCGTTGTGGCCGCCAGGCCCTCAGGTGCGAATTCATTCGCTGGCCGAACCACTGGCCGCATTGCGGCTGACAGTCTCCCCGCCAACCCACCCCTGGCGCGCCTGCCGCGTGGTTGGCCGCGCGTCAGTACGCCGCCGACGACGCTGGCAGCCAGCCAGACCTG
>Ga0307374_10008354_pt1 | contig 15497 bp, 17 predicted proteins | sample OX3MG_FD_202532 | JGI IMG/M metagenome (GOLD analysis project Ga0307374, IMG submission 202532) | Soil microbial communities from Risofladan, Vaasa, Finland - OX-3 | ecosystem: Environmental > Terrestrial > Soil > Coastal area > Acid sulfate soil | place: Finland: Risofladan, Vaasa | collected... | reverse complement strand
TGTGGTCAGAGCTCCGTCCGCGTCCCGGACCCGGTTGTTCCGCTCCTCGGGATCCACACTCAGGTTGTGGAGCTCGAAGACGGGATCGGCAGCCGGGCCGGCGAACGGATTACGGGCGAATCCCTTGTCCGCATACCAATCGTCAAGGCGCTCGTAGTAGTGGTTGAGCTTCCAGAGCTCGTCGGCCCCATCAGGCCCGGTGGGAAGCGTTGCGATGACCGACTCGATCCTCCCGGGAGGGACGACGCTGTCGAACGGCTTGCCGGAGAGGATGTTCTGTTGATTGAGCCCTCTCGTGACGTCGTCTTCTGTCAGGAAGTAGATCGGTGCGGCGACGTCGTTGGGCTCGGCGGTGCCCGTCAAGATGCCCGAAAGGTCCCGCCCCGGAAGTGCGTGGGCTTCCTCGTGGTGCTCGGCGACTCCTCTGGCGGCCTGCTCGACGTCAATGCCGGCGAGCCCCAGCAACGTCGGGAGAAGGTCGACGTGACTGGTCGGAATGTCGATACCCGTGGGCGCCAGCGCGATTCCGGGACCGGTCACGAGCAGGGGCACGCGGATGGCCTCGTCGAACGCGTTGTACCACTTCTGTTGGAGGCCGCCATGGGCGCCGACGAGGTCTCCGTGATCAGACGTGAAGACGACGATGGTGTCTTCTGCCATCCCGGACTGCGTGAGCGCCTCAAGGATCCGACCGATGGCCCGATCGACCAACTTGTGGAGGTAGTAGTACAGACGTCGATAGCCGAGGTCCGACGGCTGGTCGATCACCGCCTGAGGCCAGATCTTCTGGAACCGCTCTTGGCAGGCCGGACGACCGGCGAAGGAGTCCGACTGCGAGGGCGCTTCGGGAACGTCGGGCACGGTGTCATCAGGGGGGTCAAACCCGAGGATCTCCGACCACCCGAAGGACGAAAATGAGATGTCGTGCGGATTGACGAACGATGCCACCGCCAGCCACGGCCCGTCTCTTCGCGCGTCCGCGAGCTCGCCGAAGAGTTCGACGACCTGCTCGGCGAACACGCCGTCGCGCACGACCCCGCTGTCGGACTTCTTCGCACCGTGGGGCTCCCTTCCGATCCAACCCGAGAACCCGAACGGATCGAGCCGGTCCGCCTTCTTGTAGGCGGCGACGTTTTCGGCGATGACCCGACCGTCATCATCGGATGCGGCGAGGCTGTCGTGCGTCCCGGGGATCAGCAGATCGGCGTGGCTGATGTGCCATTTGCCCCGGTAGTGCGTCTCATACCCTCCGGCTCTGAACCAGTCGCCGAGTGTCGGAACTGAGTCCGGATCCAGCCAATGCATCGAAGGATCTGAGTTCTTCTTCGCCAGTCCATCGGTTTGGGTGGCACCGTGCAGCGAGGGGTACTGGCCCGTGAAGAGTGTCGTGCGGCTGGGTAGACACGCAGTCGAACCGGCGTAGTGCCGATGCAGCTCGAGGCCACCGGCCCTCAGCGATTCGCGAGCAGGCAGTTGCTCCTTGCGAAACCTCGTGACACCCGAACTCTCGTAGGGCGGAGGATACCGCTCTTCGTCCGTCATGATCAGGAGGATGTTGGGGCGGCTCATCTGTTGAACCTACAGCCGCCCATGCCCGATGACGAATGGGCTGCGGTGACTACTCGGCGGCGGTGATTCCTTGACCGTGAAGCATGGCTCGCCAGGCCACGGCCGGAGCGCCCTTCCAGCCCCTGGCTTTGACGGCCTGGGCGAACTCGCTGCCGGCGATGGCAAGCCCCGCGACGCCGAGCAGTATTTCGACAGCCCACGCGGCAGTGAGCCACGCCCCGGTGAGGCCGAGGATCAGACCGTAGGGAACCCACGACAGCAGCCACATGCCGATTCCCAACCGCAGCCTCATGCCTTCACCCTTGCAGGTCGGGCGGTACGGCACCTGGGGATCGGCGTGGCACCCGTACCGTGATCGCCGCGGTGAGGCATGGCGCGATTCGGGCGCGGTGAGGTAGTACCCGACCGAATTCCTACTGGGTATGGCCGATCAGCGCGAGGTCGAGCGGTACGATCCCATCGCCTTCGCTGGCCTTGCCCGACTGGACGAGGGGAAGGGCGGCTCGGGCCGTCGGGTCGCCGAAGGCGTTAGCGGCCATGCTCAGTGGGTAGGACATCCGGCTGGCGTCGAACGAACCGGACTGCGGGTAATTCCACCTCCGAATGCTGACTTCCTGATCGTCAGGAGTAGCACGGCTGGTCGATTTCAAGGGAGGGAGCGTCACCGACGGCGGGCACTCCACAACCCGGCATCGGCAACGCTGCAACCTCGAAGGTCCGGCAATGCTGGACGGAGGACTTGAGCGCCGAACCAGGTTCTGTTGTATCACTCGATAGTTACACCAATGTCATTAGGTGCTGATCTGAGGATGAACTCTTGGAATCAGCCAAGACACGTTGACCTCCCAGACTGCTCGCCCGCCGAGCTCTCCGTGACCGTGAGCGATGGCTGGGTCGCCCAGGCGATCGTCGCGATCGTACGTCGAGCGATCGGAGTTCGACGTACGTCAAACGAATCCGAATCAGCGGGGGCTGACTATCGGCAAGATGTACGTTGGGTGGAGTTGTCGATTCCCTGGGTCACCGCTCCGTCAATGTGACCAGCGAGCGTCAATCGGGCGTTTCCAGATGGGGCGTTTCCAGATGGCACATCCCGTAATTCACGCCGAAATCCGGTCCGAGGACCCTGACGCCACCCGCAAGTTCTATGCGGACCTGTTCGATTGGAAGGTGGCTTCTGAAGGTGGATTCCCCGGCTACACCTTCATCGACGCCGGCGTCGATGGCGGCACGTTTGTCGCGATCAGCCCCCGTCAAGGCCCAGAGGATGAGGTGCTCTTCTTCGTCGGGGTCGAGGACGTCGAGGCCACCCTGGCGAAGGCCAAGCAACTGGGCGGCACGATTGTTCAGCCAGCCCAGCACGTACCCGGAACAAGCTTCGGCGTATTTGCCGATGCTCAGGGCCACAAGGTTGGTGTCGCGGCGAACGGATAGGACTCTGATCGAGGGCCACGTCCACCGGGAGCAACCTGACTCTCAGCTCCCGGTGGGGCGTTGGCTCGAGAATTCGACAGGGGCCCGGGCGTGCCGCTTCTTCGATGAGTCTTGGTGACCCTGTTGGTTCGCAACCTGGGTAATCGGTGTCTGACGACGCGATGAACCTTTCGTGACACCCGTGGTCAGCTCTCGCTCGCAGTGGAATGCTCGGTCGATGCAACGGTGGTTTCATTCCCACTCAGAAGATTCTGGCCGTTTCTGGCCTACCTCTGGACTGCCAGCGACGTTCTGGTGCAAGGCATGCGAGGAGCCCTTGCTCCTCGTCTACGAACCGGAGCATCCAGTGACCTGCCCTGGGTGCAAGCAAACAGTCACCATGCCGCCTCTCCCACCTTGGTCCTCCCGCTCCTCGCGGACATGACTGGAGACGGACGTGACCACCCTACGAAGAACCGAAGAGCAAGCACCTGAGCGACGATCGGACCTTCAAGCGTGGACGTTGCGATGGTTACTCGCCGTCAGAATCGGCCTCCGCTGTCTTCGTTCAGGGCGGATTCAGCTCATCTGGTCCTGGTTCATGCCACCCTGGTTCGACACTGTTCGCCGTGGTGTCGACGGCCGAAGTGTCAATCACCTGTCCTGACGAGAACAGTCCCGACTGCCAGACGAACATCCTCTTCTGATTGGCCCGACGCTCCCGCCGCTTCGGGCTCAGCGCAAGCCCGACTCGGTCCACCGCCAGGGCCAAGAGACCGATCACCACCAGCGCGGCGACGACGCCGAGGGCGATGAACCCAACGAAGATCACCGTCACCACGACGGCAACCACAACCAGCAGGCCGACCAGCGATCCGAGGCAACCGACTCCAGCTCGGGGGTGTTCTCCGGTGGCCATAGGCGCGATTCTCCCACCGGAGCGCGTCGTCGGAGCCGCGGCGTCTGGGGTTGAGGGCGAAAACGACGGTTTTGCCCTTGCTTGCCCCAGTTTCACGGTACGTCGAGGTGGACCTCAGGGTGGGGTGGCCTCCGCCGGGAACAGATCACGACGTTGCCGGGGCATAGGCACTTTGGCCTCGCGAACTCCGCTCTGCCTCATGGGAGCGTCGTGGGAGCACTGGCTCACGGTGTACCACTCGTTTGCATTCCGGGAGTCGGCGCCGACCAGCCGATCGTGGGAGCGCGGATTGAAGCGGTCCGTGCAGGGAGGTTGGTGGCTCCCGATGTCGTCGGAGAGCTGGGCGATGCCGTTGCGCAGGTCTTTGCGAATCCCTCCTACCGTGAGGCGGCCCGGCACATGGAAGCGCTGATCCAAGGCCTCGACGGAGCGAACGGCGGTGCGACGGCCATCGAGGCGGTGTTCGGTACCAGTTAGGCGCCGCATCTCGGAGGCCCGGCTGAAGGCGATTGGCGGGCGGAAAGTCAGGTCGACCGATGGCAACGACCTCTATCGCACTACTCCCTCCAGTCGAGCTGGGCCTCGGGGACGCGTGCGGATCGACCGTATGCCTCGGCGTCGGCCCGACCTCGCTTGTCCCCTCGGGGATACCGAAAGACTCGCCCCGCGAATACGACAAGGGTCTCCTTGGCTGTATGAACGTCGCAGTACCAGCCTCCCACCGGATCGAGCGAGTGGCTTAGCTTGCGATTAAACCTCAGCCCTACCCGCTTGCGGCTTCCCTCAGCAGAAGTTCGGCGGCCTTGGCGTCCACCTTGCGGATCTGAGCGAGCAGTGCACCGATGCGTCGGTCGTTGCTGATCCACTCCTGGTAGAGCCGGGCTTCTCGTTCGGTCAACCGCTTGGTCACGGTCTTGCCGTTCACCTTTGCGGTCCACTGCCAGTAGGGCCCGTGGGGTGTGGGCGGATCTGCGTTGCACCGGCACCCGACCGACGTGCACCGGGTAAATCGCCTGGTCACGCTGCCGGCAGCGACGATGCCGATCTCGGCGATCTGGGCAGCCAACTCCCGATGGCGCCGGTCGTACTCCTCCAGCCGCTTCTCGACGGTCGTCGCTGCCATTCCACTCCTTGTGTCCACGCTCAGCATCCCTCATCGGGTAGCGGACAGTAAGCATACTGTCAGAATGAGATGTGTCGACAAAGCCGCAGCCGAGCTGATCGACTTTCGCCGGGCACTGCACCACTGCCTGTCCCCGTGGGGAGACGCCCTCTTCGAGCTCTGTGATGCCGCGCTGTGCTCGTCGGCCCCGGTGGGGTCGGTGCCCTCGCTCAGCCTGGAGCCGGAGTTCCGCAGATCTCACGGCAGCCTCTACAAGTCACTGGCCGACGGAAGCTTGGACGAGGTCCGACTCCGTCAGCTGCTGGTGGATCACCGTCCGAAGGAGTGGCCGTTGGTGTTTGCCGTCGACGCCTCGACATGGGATCGCTGTGACGCCGAGTGCAGCCCAGAACGGGGCTTTTACTATTCAGCGTCGAAGCATTCAGCTGGACAGCCGATCGTGGCCGGCTGGTCCTATCAATGGATCTGCCAGCTGGGCTGGGCATTCGACTCGTGGACGGCACCGCTCGACATGCAACGGATCCCACCGCTCCACGACGCGGTCAACGCCACCACCGGACAGATCCGCCGTCTCATCGGGCTCCTTCCCGACGACCCGGAAGTACCGCTGTTCGTCTTCGACGCTGGATACAACCCGATCGCCATCGGTCACCGCCTGGCCGACGAGCGCTGCGAATGCCTCACCCGCATTCGTGACGACCGTGTCTTTTACGCAGACCCTCCACCTCGTGCCAACCGACCAGCGGGAACTGGTGGACGTCCCCCTCGGCACGGACGGCGACACAAATGCTCGGATCCAAAGACCTGGGCGCGCCCCTCGGCCAGCCTTGTTTCCTCCGACCCCCGCTACGGCACCGTGAAAGTGAAGGCCTGGCACGGTCTGCACCCTCGAGTAATCGGTCGCGGACGGTGGGCTGAGCACGGCGGCGCACCACCGATCGTGCGCGGCACCGTCATCCGCATCGAGGTCGAGCACTTGCCCAAACGCACCTCGGGGACGAAGAAGATCTTGTGGCTCTTCTGGTCCGGAGCCGGCGAGCCTGATCTCGACCGATGCTGGCGCGCCTATCTGCGGCGCTTCGACATCGAGCACACCTTTCGCTTCATGAAGAACACCATGGGCTGGACCACGCCGTCGCTATGCACGCCCGATCAGGCAGATCGCTGGACCTGGCTCATGATCGCCACCTACACGCAGCTCCGCCTTGCCCGTCATCTCGTCGATGACCTCCGGTTGCCTTGGGAACGAAGAACCGATCCGGGGAAGCTGACCCCGGCGCGAGTTCGACGGGGGTTTCGACGACTTCGTGCAACGATCGGCACACCGGCCAGTCCACCGAAATCCTCGAAACCGGGTCCGGGACGGCCAAAGGGCACCCGAAAACCGCCCAGAACCCGTTATCCCGCAGTCAAAAAGGCTGCTTGAGCTGCGTCAAGGGTTTAATCGCAAGCTTAGCAGGAAGCGGACCGCTGGTCATCGTCGGCGCATCTGTCGGTGGATCGTGCGCACTGGAGATCGCTCTTTTGGCCCCCGACCGAGTGGCGGCCGTCGTTCTCATCGGCGCCAAAGCGTCCCACCTACCGGAACCCCTCGTTCGGGACGAGGTTGTTCGAACGCTGGCCTATGGCGGAATGGTGGAGGCGTGGCCCAGGCATTGGGAGCCACTCTTCGGCGTCGGGGCCGATCCGGATGCCATCGAGAACGCACGGCAGATCGCCTTCCGGCAGCCCGTCGATCACATCATCAACGGGGTGGATGCATTTCACAACCGGGCGGATCGGGCCGAGTTCGTGACGACCTGGAGCAAGCCCCTCGTGGTCGTTAGCGGCAGCCGGGACAGGACCCCGTCGCCTGCTGTCTCGTCCGAACTGGCGGCCTCCACTCCCGGGGGTACCTACCGTTTGGTCGAGGGCTCTGGGCACTACGTGAGCCTCGAGCAGCCAGCGGAGATTGCTCGTATCGTGCGAGAGGTACGGCTGGACCTCTGACGCAGTTCACATCGGAATCCCTGCCCACCGGGCCCCACGAGTCACACGGCCAAGCTGACCTGCGCCATCGTGACAGCCTGACCGCCCAGAACGACCCTGTCTCCTTGTCGTCGCATTCGGACGATCCCACCTCGTGGGGACGCCTGTTCTCCGACGAGGCTGTCGCGGCCCAGGCGCTCGCCCCAGTACTCGGCGAGCGTGCAGTGGGCAGAGCCGGTGACCGGGTCCTCCGGAATGCCCGCGTTCGGCGCAAATGCTCGGCTCACGCAGTCGATCCCTGGACGGTCGCCGGCCGCTGTCACGATCACGAGTCGTGTGCCAGCGGATGCGACACCGGCCAGATCGGGATCGAGATCACGGACGACGGTCGCATCCCCAAGCTCGGCTAGGGCATCCGACCGCCCGACGCCGTACCAGACCATTCCGGGGAGGTGCAGCGTCGTCGCCGGTTCGACCTGGGTGGGCCGATCGGCGGGGAAGTCCATCTCGATCCAACCGTCGCCGCTGGGAACACAGGTGAGGAGGCCACTCCGGGTGTGGAACCGTGCCCGACCGCCCAGCACATGGGCCGCCGCCAACGTGGCGTGTCCGCACAAGTCCACCTCCATGGTCGGTGTGAACCAGCGCAGGTCGTAGTCGCCGTCTTCGCGCTCGACCACGAAGGCGGTCTCGGAGAGGTTCATCTCGAGGGCCACCGCCTGCATGAGGTCCATGGCGGGGAATGCATCGACGACGGCTACTGCGGCCGGGTTTCCCGTAAACGGAGTATCGGTGAACGAGTCGACGGTCGTCAGTTCAAGTGCCACGGATGAGACCGTACTTGGCGGCACACGGTGTCCCGCACAGTGGTCCACTGAATGGGGTCAACCCCAAGTGGAGCGGCTGAAGGGGATCGAACCCTCGTCATCAGTTTGGAAAACTGAGGCTCTACCATTGAGCTACAGCCGCGCGTGGCGAGGGCGCCGATGGGGTCGCCTTCTCCGGTGAGACGGTTCAGGTTAGCCCGGGGGCCACAACGGCTGGTCAACGGTGAACCCGACCGGAGCTCCCCACCGGTTCCGGTAGGACACCTCGTGCACGGGCCGGCGTGGGGCCACCCCCCACCTGCCCGTGGGGTAGCCGAAGCTCACGCAGCAGGCCATCACCCAGTACTGGTCAGTGGGAACGCCCAGGATCTCGAAGATCTCGTCGGGATGGAAGAAGCCGAGAACCACGGTGAGCGAGCTGCCGACTCCTTCAGCACGGGCGGCCAGCTGCGCGCTCCAGACGGCCGGAAAGATCGAGCCGCCGGTCGGATCGGCCTGCACGAAGCCGAAGAGATAGAGCGGCACCAGCTCGAAGTGGTCGGCCAGCCATTGCGCCGAACGCTGGACCTTGACCATCTGGACGCTCTCCTCGGCCTCGGGGTCCTGCGCCGCCGCGGCCAGGCGATCGGCATAGACGGTGGTCCAGAGCTGGTCGATGGAGTGTCGGTACAACGGTGCGATCTTTCCGATCACCTCACGATCGTCGACGAGCAGGAACCGCCAGTTCTGAGCGTTCCCTCCCGTCGGGGCCCTGATGGCAGCGTCGAGGATCTTCGCCTGTACGTCGAGGGGCACGGGATCGGGCCGCACCCGCCGCATGGCCCTGGTGGTGTAGAGCGCTTCACTGATGTCCATGGATCCCTTCCCGAGGATCGGTCGGTCGGGCACCGACCGGTTCCTCACCGTACTTCCGTCCGGCACCGGACGGTGAGGCCAGCCTGCCAGCCTGCCCCCTGCCCAAGGTCCAGACCGTCGGCTCCGGGTGCTAAGACCTGGCCCATGGTGTCTCCCGACAACGCCGACAACGTCGTCGACGACGCCGGCCAGCCCGCCCGCTCGACCATGGAGCTGGTCACCGGGGCCATCGCCGCCGGGGGAGGGTGCGTGGCTCGGGCCGAGGATGGGCGGGTGGTGTTCGTGCGCCATGCGTTGCCGGGTGAGAGGGTCCTGGCCCACGTGACCGCTGAGACCACGTCGTACCTCCGAGCCGACGCCGTCGAGATCCTCGAACCCTCGCCCGATCGAGTCGACCCGCGGTGCCCGTTGGCCGGGCCTGGCCGGTGCGGCGGCTGCGATTGGCAGCACGTGTCCATGCCAGCGCAACGATCATTGAAGGCCGAGTTGGTGATGGAACAGCTCCGGCGGTTGGCGCGGATCGATCGTCAGGTCGACATCGAGGAGGTGGACGGCGCTCCCGACGGATTGGGCTGGAGGACCCGGGTTCGCTTCGCGGTGGACCGGACCGGCCGTACCGGCCTACGACGACACCGCTCCCATGACGTCGAGCCCGTGGGCCACTGTCCACTGGCCACCACCAAGGTCGACGAGGTCGGAGTGGGATCGGTCCTCTGGCGAGGGGCACACCACGTCGAAGTGACCGCCTCCCCCGACGGCGGAGCCCCCATGGTGGCCGTCGAGACCGGTCGCGCCCGATTGGCCGGCCGACCTGTGGTCGCCGCCGGACTGGTGGTCAACGGGAGCACGCGTCGAAGGCCCGACCGCGTGCGATACAACGTGCTCGGCCACCGGTTCGAGGTCAGTGCCGGCGTGTTCTGGCAGGTCCACCCGGGTGCTGCTGCCATACTCACGACGTCCGTACTCGAGGGACTGTTGCCCTCGGCGGGGGACCGGGTCGCCGACCTGTACGCGGGGGCCGGCCTGTTCACCGTGCCCTTGGCCCGAGCGGTCGGACCTCGAGGATCGGTGGTGGCAGTAGAGCGCAGCGGTCGCGCCTGTGCGGACGCCGTCCGGAACGCCGCCGATCTGCACCAGGTGGAGATCCGACGGTCCGATGTCAACGCCTCCGTCGTCACCGGCGATCTCGGCCGCCCCGACCTGGTGGTGTTGGATCCGGCCCGCGAGGGCGCCGGGCAGTCGGTCATGCACGCCCTGGTGTCGCTCGAGCCCGCGCCCCGGCGCATCGCCTATGTGGCCTGTGACCCGGCCTCATTCTCCCGAGACCTCCGGGTGATGCTCGATGGCGGTTGGACGGTGGGCTCACTGCGGGGCTTCGACCTCTTTCCGATGACCGAGCATGTCGAGCTGGTGGCGATGCTCGACCCCCCTGGCGCACACGACCGGAGCTGACCTGGGACTTTGCCCTGCCGCTGGTACTGTCGGCTCGTGCGTGTACGGGCCATAGCGGTAGCGGCACTGGTGTTGTTGATCGCGGCTGGATGCTCCAGCGCCTCCCCCCGACCGGCTACCTCGCCGACCACCCGCGCCCCCCTCCCGGCCGGAACCACCCCGTCGACGATCGCCATCATGGTCTGCGCCAAGGAGGCGAACAAGGAGATTGCCTTGGCCCTCGGCGAGACCGCCAGCATCTCGAACCCCAGCTGGTCCGACCATCGGTACTCGTGCCGGTATTCGTACGCCAAGGGCTCGTTCATGCTGTCGGTACAGGAGTTGTCGAGCGAGGCGGAGACCACCGCGTACTATGACTCGCTCGCCGCCCGGCTGGGGAAGACCCGAGACCTTCAAGGCCTCGGACAGGGTGCGTTCCAGACCACGGACGGGTCGGTCGTGGTGCGCAAGGACTGGAAGGTGCTGTTGGTGGACGACTCCGGTCTCCCCATGCAATTCGGTGTGCCACCGACCGGCTCCGGGTCAGTAGCGGTCACCGTGGGGGCAGTGATCCTCGGTTGCTGGGCCGGCGACTGACCGGTCGTCAGCAGCCCATGGAGCGCTAGTAGACGGCCTTGCCGGTGGCGGAGACGGTCTGGACCAATGCCAAGCACATCTCGTCGGACGATCCGTCGCCCCACGTGACGAAGCGCGGCGGGAGCTTGCGGAGCTGGGGAAGCTCCTGGCGAAGGGTCGGGTCATAGGTGCAGGTGACGCCGATCTGGTCGCCGGGGCTGGTGTGCACCGGCGTCTTGAGCGTGTACGACCGTTGGAAGTCGAAGTTGTAGTTGGTGACGTCGAGGAGCGTCTTGGCGCCTGGAGTACCCGGGTTCAGCACGATCTTCATGCCACGGCCCAACAGGTGCATGTGGACTCCGAGGCGCACGATGTTCTGGCCGCCACGGACGGGCCAGGTGCACGACGTCGTGTTGCCGGCGGGCGGGTCGGTCGTACTACGCCCGCAGAAGTTTTCGAGGAACCCGTCGAACCCGATCGAGTCGGCCCCGAAGCGCTGGCCCAGGTCGACCAGGGACGCGGTCCGGTTGCACAGTGGACCGGTCACCCCGGCGGGACACGGGATGTCCGGGGGCGCGGGCAGGAGCTCGAGGCCAAGTGGTTTCAGCGGCGTCGACGAGGGAACGGTATGGAGGGTGAGCTTGGCCTTCACCGGCTTGTCGCCCCGGAGGAGGTTGTAGTGGATCTGCATGATGACCATGCTTCCGGCGGGGAACTTGACCCCGGTCCCTGTCGGCAGCACATCTTCGCCGTGGCCGGGCGCCCACGCGGTCAGCCACGGGGTCTGGGCGATCTGGGCGAGGCCGGTGCCGGGGAGCGCGGTCTCGCCGAAGCACGTCCAACCCTTCCCGCCAAGGTTGGCCGCATTGGCCGCATTGACCTCATCGGGTGGCACCAGAAAGAGGATGGCGTGGTGGACCTCGACGCTGTTCGGGAAGAACTGACTCGAGACGATGAACGAGTTCCGGGTGACGTGTGGGTTGACCAGCGTGCAGTGGTAGTCGTCGGTGGCGCCGGTCGGCGCGACGGGGGTGTAAGGGCTCCCCTGCATCGAGATGGTGGTGATCGGCGGAGCGGAGGCCCCGGCCACCGAGGTGACGGCTCCGGCCGCCAGGACAGTGGTGGCCAGCAGTCCAGCAAGAGCGAGGCGAACCCCCCGAGTAAGCATGTGGCGATCCTAACGGTCCAGGGAGTCTTGTGCCGGGACTACTGACAGATCTGGCCCGGTTCGCGTGCACGTCACTGCGGCTGAGTCCCCGACGCCGGTCAGGAAACCGCATGGACCAGGGTGAACGAGACCGATTGTCCGCCGAACGGGGTGCGCACGTGGAACGGCCAGCGGCCGCTGGTGAGCACCACGAAGTCGGTGAAGTGCCCGGGACTCAGCTTCAACTGGCGTAGCAGCTGGGGTGATCCTCTGTTCAGGCTGGCGGTGACTACCGGCTCGACCGACCGGAGGGGTCCTGGGGGCCGGCGAAGATCAGGTGGAACTGGTTGACCCCGACGCCACCGGGTTGGAAGTAGGTCTCGAGGCGAAGAAGCAGTTCCGCCGGGTCAATGGGCATCTGCACCTCAAGACCCTGCGCGCCCCGCTCGAAGCGCACGTCGCGGCCGGTGTCACGCCCGATCACCACGCTCCGAACAAGGAGGTGGCCGCATAGCTCAACCGCCTGGGACCGTCACCAAGTTCCACGCCGGTCGGGATATCCTCGAATGCTCGGCATTGACCGCACAAGGAAACCCTTCCCTCCGTTCGGTTCCGGTATGCCATCCATTTTCGTGGCAAGCAGAGCCACGACGTCGAGCCCATTTGGGAAACCCATCCAACTCGCTGGGTTGGGTGGGTTCGTAGAAGCCACTGCCTTATCGCCCGACGGCGAAGGCCTCTATTTTCACAAACTTGTCAACAACCTCTCGGTAATCTTCCGCGCGTCCCGACAGTGATGAACTGAAAGCGCGGGGACGACACCAGGGCAGTGCACGCGTCGTGGTCGGGGGGTTGGCCACCGCAGTCCCGTGTCGGTGAGTTTTGGGGCTTTCCCGAACGAGTGGGAAATCGCCGCGATGAGCTGACCGAGTATCCACCGATGGCGCCCGGGACCTACCTCCAGTCGACGGGCGAACGTGGGGGAGGAGTCACCGGAACAGCGTAATTCCCGCCGGTGCCCGACGGCGCACTCCGATCACCCGTCGATCAGACGCTGGAACTCCTCGTCGTGGACACCTGCTGCCTGGTTGTCGGCCACCCCTTCGAGCCACTGCTCGGCGGGCTCGCTGGCCATGGCCTCGACCATCTGCTTGGGAATGGCCCGCACGACATAGTCGGGGGCCATCACCGGATCGTTCCGGACCCGCCGGTCCAGGGCCTGTTCCACGATCGGCTCCCACATGGCGGCCTTGGCGGGGCCGGCGGCCATGTCCCGCTCGATGAACTCGGGCAGCACCTCCGTCCCGAACAGCTCGATGGACTCCATGATGTCCTCATGGCGGTTGTGGCCGGCCTGCATGACGAAGATCAACTGGTCCACGCCGGCCTCCTCGTAGCGCCGCAGGAACTGGCGGAGCTGGTCGGGGGTGCCGATGGCCCCCCGCAGCCCTGTGTGATCGCCCGACGCGGCCTTGGCCCCGAGTACCTGTGCCCGTGCGGCCAGTGCCGCCTCGGGCGAGTACCCCATCGCCCCCCGCCGCCGGAGGAACTCGTCCCAGACGCTGGTGGTGGCCGGCACATGGTCACCGAACACATAGAAGTGGGCCAGCGAGTACCCGAAGAAGTTGGCCCCTTCCAGCCCGCGGGCCAGGGCGTCCTCTTCGCGTCGGGCGCACATCATCGGGGTGACGCAGGCCACTTGGGGATTCACGGCCAACCCGACGGGCACGCAGCGGTCACGGAGCACGGAACGGTAGTCCTCGACCCACTGGGTGGCGTCCTCGGGCTCGACGAAGGCGAAGCTCAGCGCACCGATGCCCTTCTCCGCGGCCAGAAGGATGGTGTCCCGACGGCTGCACGCCACCCACAGCGGTGGATGGGGCTTCTGGACCGGTTTGGGCACGACGTTACGGGGCGGCATGGAGACGAAGCGACCATCGATCCCACCGAACGGCGTCTCGGTCATGCAGCGGATCGCCACCTCGAGCCCTTCGAGCCACGCGTCACGTTTGGACTCGCGATCGACGCCGAACCCGCCCAACTCCGCTTCGGACGACGACTCACCCGTGCCGAACTCCACCCGCCCGTTCGAGACCAGGTCGAGCATGGCGATCCGCTCGGCGATCCGAGCCGGATGGTTGTAGCCGGGCGCCGTTTGGACCACGCCGTGCCCCATGCGCATGTGGCGGGTGCGCTGGCTGGCCGCGGCCAGAAACACCTCCGGCGCGCTGGAGTGCGAGTACTCCTCCAGAAAATGGTGCTCGACCTCCCAGAGGTACTGCACCCCCAATCGGTCTGCCAGTTCGATCTGGTCGAGCGCGTCCACGATGAGCTGGTGCTCGCTGGTCTGGCTCCATGGCCGGGGTAGCTGGTGCTCGTAGAAGATCCCGAACTTCACCGTGGTTCCCTTCGTCCGGCGTCGGTGGGGCTCTGGCTCTCAGCCCGGGGCGCCGGGTGGATCGGCCAGGGAGCCGTCAGCCAGCCGGACCACGGATCCGAGGGAGAGCATTTCCTCGATCAGATCGCCGGCATCGGGCCGACCGGCGAGCGCTTCGTCGATTTCGCCCATGACGGCGTTGAGGTTGTCTCGGCGACGGAGGAGCACGGCGTCGGCGAGGGCTCGATCCCACAACAGCCCGATCATCGCAGTTCCAGCATGGGTCCGGCCACCGTCGCCCACCCATGTCCGGTCCCGCATCTCGGACAGCGCCGTCCGCAACCACGCCACATGGGGGGTCTCGTCGGATCGGATGTAGGAGACGAGGGTGCCGGCCATGCCCTGCCCGGCGACCAGATCGGTATCTCCCAGCACCTCCTCGGCCCACTTGAACCCGTGGAACGCGGAGATCTCGATCAGGAGCAGTCCGATCATACGGCCGACGACCAGCTCCAAGGTGAAGTCGATGTCGTCCGGAAGCACCCGCTGTTGGATGGCCGCCTGGCGAAGGTCTCGGAGCTGTCCCGCCGACTTGGGCGTGCTGTCGATGCCCATCCGGACCAGCATCCGCGCCGTCTGGTCCTCGGTGACCGGGTGCTCGAAGGCGATATCCCGTGCGACGAACCACATGCGATCGTGGCCGGCCGATCCGTCGAATCCGGCCTCGTCGCGTGCATGGGCCTCGAACAGCCCTCGGTCGATGTGGTCGATGGCGGTACCGGTGATGTCCTCGTCGAAACACTGTCGGAAAGCGGGCACCGGCAGGAGTCGGAGCATGGCCCCGAATCCCTCGACGGTCCCGATCCGGGTCAGGGCGCTGATGATCGGCTCTGGCGTTCCCGACCGGATCAGGAAGGCGGACTGGTCGACGTTGGGGAAGTTTTCCGGCCACGTCTCGAGGGGCACGTCGAGGAGAGGGGTCGAGAACTGCTCCAGGCGCTGTTCCTCCCAGGCCTCGATGGCCGGCCAACGGTGCTTCGTACGGGGGGAGACATAGACGCCGCGGTCGTCGAAGCCCCCGTGGCAGCGGATCCCGTCGACGACGAGAGGCTCGTCCATCTCGTGGCTGGCCAGCAGTTCGGCCTCGGTGTACTCGGTCTGGGCGGTGGTCATGATGGTGGCATCGTGGCGCGGGAGCCTTCGGGTGGTCTCATCGTGTCCCCTCCACGTGGGCGGCACCGAGCCGCCACCAGCGAGTGTACGAGAGCCGGCGCCGGTGGGCCGATCAGGGG
>Ga0307374_10008352_pt1 | contig 15503 bp, 14 predicted proteins | sample OX3MG_FD_202532 | JGI IMG/M metagenome (GOLD analysis project Ga0307374, IMG submission 202532) | Soil microbial communities from Risofladan, Vaasa, Finland - OX-3 | ecosystem: Environmental > Terrestrial > Soil > Coastal area > Acid sulfate soil | place: Finland: Risofladan, Vaasa | collected... | reverse complement strand
GGAATTCATTCCGTTTCCCGTTACCATTCGATGACGCCATCAGCACGTAGGGTGGGACAAGACCGCGGAGCGGGCGCCGGCCCACCATTGCCCGACGATAGTGGGCCGGGAGACCCGCTGCGCGGGTATCCCTCCAAAGGCGAGCTTGTCCCACCGATTGTCTCATTTTCGGCCGCGTGCCATATAGGCTAGTCTTACTGCCTGCCGGTGGCAAGGCTCCGCCGTCCGGCGCATCGGACGATGAGGGTCGTGAATGTCGACCGGGCTTGACCGAATCAGCGTAGCGCGAACGGGGTGACTTCGACGGCCTTGTAAACCGTGCGCGCCTTCGAGAAACCGAGTCGGCGGTAGAGCTTGATGGCCCCTTCGTTCTGGGCGGTGACTTCCAGAAAGGCGCGCCGCAACCCGGCCCGCCTAAACCCTTGCAGTGCCTTGAGCAACAGGCAAGTGCCGAGCCCTTGCCCACGGTGTTCGGGCGTGATCCCCAGATTTTGGATCGCGCCCAGCCCCGTGCGGTCGCGGATGCCTTGGATCGTGCCGCAGAACGTCGAGTCGCCGTCGTCGTAGGTGATCAACCAGGTGGCCCCTGGGAGGAAGCCATCCTTATGGCAAATCTCCTGCATCAGCCTTACGCAACCGTCAAATTCGCCCAGGCAAGGAAAGACGTTGGCGTCGAGCTCGGCGCGGAAGCTCTGGTACTTGGTCTCGGCATGCGCCGGAAGCAACTCGGGTTGCCAGTCTACCCACGCATAGCCCCACGGCAAACGCGGTTCGCGGGGATCGACGCCGTTCACGTCGATTTCCATGCGAAAACGCTTGAAATACGTCAGTCCCATCGGAGACGCCACTTCGAGGCGAGAAAGGGCATTGTCGTCAATGACCACTTCATCCTACCGGGCGTTTGGGGGCCGGTCAACTTTTGCGCGTCGCGCGAAGGATTTTTCCGAACGAACCACTCGTGGGGCAGGTTTCCAAGGTGCCATTGGACTTTTATGGCAGGTTGGAAACCTGCCCCACGGGGATCATCATGCCCGCGTCCTCCGTCCTACCAAGGCGCGTAGCGTCGCCAGGTTTCGAACGTCGAGATCCACCCCGTCTTCCAAGCCTTTTGGGGTCTCCAGGTACATCGGCACTTTGCGGAATCGCGGGTCGTTGAGCAGGTGACGGAACGGCTCGGTCCCCAGATGCCCCGCGCCGATCGCGGCGTGGCGATCGACGCGCGAGCCGAATTCACGTTTGCTGTCGTTGAGGTGGAAAGCTCGCACGCGGTCGAGGCCGACGACGGCATCGAGCTCGGCCATCGTCGCTCGGTATTCGCGGCGCGTGGCCAACGGGTAGCCCGCCGCGAAGATGTGGCAGGTGTCGACGCAAACGCCGAGCCGATCGGCGTGGCGGACCTTGGCCATGATATCGGCAAGATGTTCGAAGCGCCAGCCGAGCGAGCTTCCCTGGCCGGCCGTGGTTTCCAACAGGGTGCGCGCATGCACGCCTTCGCACTGGCGGTGGATCTCGTCGAGCGCGGCGGCGACGCGGGCTAGCCCCTCGGCCTCGCTCGAGCCGACGCAGGCGCCGGGGTGGGTCACGACGTACTCGATTCCCAATTGGTCTGCACGGCGGAGCTCGACGACGAAGGCCTCGATGCTGCGTCGCCAGAGAACGTCGTCGGGGCTGGCGAGATTGATCAGGTACGAATCGTGTGCGATGGGGTGACCCACGCCGGTGTCGGCCAGGACCGATCGGAACCGCTGGGATTCCACGTCCGAGATCGGCTTGGCCCGCCATTGGTTGTTGTTCTTGGTGAACAACTGCACGCAGTCGCAGCCGCAGCGCTTTGCGATTTCGACGGCCTTATGATAGCCGCCGGCAATCGACATGTGGGCACCGAGTATGGGCATGAAGCACCTTGGAAAGACACAAGGGTCGCTCGTATTGTAGGCCGGCGCCCGGGAGCCGCAACCGGGTGCTGCCGTGCCACCGTGCCGCGGGTGGGACGGCGGTTGAAAGTGGGTGCCGCGCAAAGAACACGTCAGACGGGCAAGGTCGGCCGATCGACGGCTCCACGCTGTACTCTTACGTCACCATTTCTCTCGGCATGCGACGAGGAATCTGCTACGATAAAGGAAGCGTCATTATCGGGGCACCCATTCCGTATCGACCAATGACGATCACGATCAACCTACCGCCGGCAACCGAGGAGCGCCTCCGGGCTCAGGCCGAGGCGACTGGCAAGAACATCAGCACGCTCGTCGTCGAAGCGGTTGAGGCGCGCCTCTCGCTGGCACAATTAAGCCTGCGAGACATCCTCGGCCCCGTCCATGCCGATTTGCAACGGAGCGGGATGACCGAGGCGGAGCTCGACACGCTGCTGGAGGACTCGCTTGAAAAAGCCCGTTCAGAGCGGCGCTCCGCTCCGGGTTCGCCCGCATGATCACCGCCGTCTTGATGGACGACGCATTGTTCGTCGGCAAGTATCCGCACCTGCGCGTCGCCAACCCGGTTGTGTTTCTTGAAACCGTAAGAATTGCGACGGCCTCGTGATGAACCTGCGGCCCGCGCGTCGCAAAACAACAACGATTTGACGGACGATCATCTCCTGCATACGCTCGATCCCTTATGCCGACCGAGACCAGTCGTGGTACGGCCGCGCCGTCCGCGAATTGAATCTTGAATCGACCGTTCGTCCGCATGGCAGGCCAAGGAAATCCAACAACGGTTCCTGGCACGTTCCTGGCACCTTTTTCCTTTTTCTCCTCCCGAAACAACACGGCCGCACTTGGGCGGCGTCCGTTGGTGGGCCCGTTGCCCGCTGATGGCCGGCGGCGTCCCGTGCAACCGCCGCGTGGCCAAACTCTACCTGTGCGGCCGATATTTTGGCTGCCGCTGCTGCCACGACTTGACCTACCGAAGCCGCCAGGCAAGCCGCCCCGACCAACGTGACACGTACCAGCGCGCGGAGGCACATGAGCGGAACCTACAACGGCGATCGAAGAAATACGCCAAAGCCCAGCGCGGTCCGCGATCCTGAAATCCCGCAACGGATCGGCCGTCGGCCGCGATTATTCGTCTGATCCCAGGTATGGCGCCAACACTTTCGAGTCAAACGGCTTTAGCAGAAAGAACGTCTTGGCCGCGCCGCCGGCCGCCTGGTATTGTTTCGTGGCAACGACCTCCAGGGTCTTTTCATACTTGAACCAGGAATTGTCGAACTTTCCGTCCGTCGGCACTCCCTCGAGCCAAAAAACCTGCGACCGGTCGGAGCCAATAACGTTGGGCATGACGAGCACGTTCGTTTTATCCATGACTTGCACCACCTTGGCGTTACTGCTGCCATCGAATTGGGTCATCTCGCCGAACTGCCTGAGGAAGCGCTCCGTTTCGGTGCCAAATGTGCCGCCGTTGGCCAACTGCGCGGCCCATGCCTCGACGGCTCGCCCTTCGGCTGGCCACAAGCCGCCGGCGTCCTTCGGGCTGCGCCGGTTGGCGATGACGACGATGCGGGGTAGCGTTCCAATCATGCCGACTTCGAGATGTATCACGTCAAAGGGCGGCGCGGGCATGAAGGCTAAGTCGTCTTCCAGGGCCGCAATCTCCGCCGTGACCCTGGCAACATCTACCGCGTGACGTTCCCGCTCCTCCGTTTCCTCGGCCACGGCCGCCGTCTCAAGTTTGGGGATTTGCGCGTGCAAGTCCTCAATCTTCGCCTTGCGTTCTTCCTCCCGTTTTTTCGAGGTCATTGCATTGGGCCGCTTCTTCCGTGCTTCCTCCAGCTTGGCCTGCGCTTTTTCCAGCGTGGCTAGCTCCTCGCGTGCGCTTGCAAGTTCCTGCTGTGCCGGCGTCGGTATGCGCAGAGGCACGATCCGTTCCAGGGCTTCCGCTTTCCGCTTTTTAAGTGCCTCGTTACGCCAGGCCAGAAGCTTCTTTACGGCCTTGGTCGGCGCGGCCCCGTCGGCCAGACGATCGCCGGGTACGGCGGTCGTTGCCGATAATTCGCCGGTCATTATCTCGGGGTGCAGTTTTTCGTACTCGTCGAGCGCCTCCCCGAGGCTCTCCAAGAAGCGGACTTGCTGAACGAGCCTGTACTGGGCCTTCGTGATTTCTTTCCCGTCCATTAGTGCTTTGAACCCTATCACAGCTTCGTGCATCTCGTCCGGCGGAAGCTCGCCTAGCTTTTCCAAAAACTCTTCTTTCTGCGCCTGCAGGTCGCGAGTACGTTGTTGCACCTTTTCGTGCGCGGCCTCTGCGTCGGCTAGCTTCTGCACCGGCGGTGGATCATCGGGTGTCGCTGGGGTGGAAACTGGCGTCGTCTCCGTCTTCGCTGTTTCCGCCTTCGGTGAATTTGCGCTAGGTGCCGTTGCCGATTCGTCGGCAACGGCACCGACCGCCGCGGCAGTTGTTGGCCGTCCCGCCGCGCCTTTCCCTTCCGTTGTCGGTTGATTCTTTGCGCTACGTCCAGCCAACAGGAATCCAACCAGCGGAATCAGGCATACGGCGATTGCAACCACCGCCATGCCAATCAATCGTTTGTCACGTGTACTCATGCGGTATCCTTTCACAAGCACGGAGGGTCCCCAGGCAAGCCGCAGGACTCTACAAGAGAGGCGGTAGTGGGTCCAGCCAGCATTCCTACGAGCCCTGCTCAACATCGCCCGCGTGTTTTTGGATCTCATCGAACTTTTGTTCAGTGACGGTCTTTCCAAATTTTATGCCGGAAATCCCACGGTCGGATAGCTTAACCGGGTTGCCGTAGAGTGCCCACGAACGCACGATGTACACGCGATTGTAGTCCTTTTCTTCCGGAGTTGGCTCCTCGATGTGATCAATCACAAAATGGCCATACATCGTGCCCTCCCATGAGATAATCACGATATCCGGGTCCCAATTTTTCAATTTGTGGCGGTAACGCCGATGCTCGTCCGTTATGACGCCACCGCCGATCCATCGTTAGACGGTTTCCTCGTCAGTTAGGCCATGCTCGCCGGTCTTGTCATGGCCGAAGACAACTATCCCTCGTCCCATTTATCCCTCCCGCGGGCCGCCATAGGCGGCACAAAAAAAGAGGAGCGCCGAACCAACGCCGCTCCTCCAACCCCTGCCAAGGGGCACGATTGAACAGCACCTGGCTGGCGCTCCCTTGCGGGAGCGCTGCTCAAGAGTGCTGCTTCTATCGTTCAAGAGCGTTGCCGCTCAGGTTCGCAGATTAGGAGGCCCGGCTACGTCTCCTGAATGGTTGATGCCCCGAACGGCATCATAATTCGCCCGTGAAGGCACCACAACACACGGCGGCGGCGCCGCCGCCGGGCCGCGACGATTGCCCCACGAACGATGGGGGGGCTGCAGGCAAGCCCCAGCCTCTTTAATAACCACAACCGACCCGGCAGAGGGTCCAAACGCGCGCTTTTTTGGACTAGACGTGGCTATACGGGAAGCGTATAGTTGTGGAAGTCAATGGAGGCGTGGTTTAGTTTGGCCGGGTCTTCTACCACGGTCGCGTGTAGCGCCCGTCCGGCCGGAAAATCCAAACCACGTAAAGGAGTCCTGCACATGCTGCTACTGATTGAAGAGCCATCGCCCCCGCCGTTTTTAGGAGTCCCCGATGACCCAAGGAGATGTAGACCATGAAATACGGAGCATTCAAACGCAACTCGATGGACTCGCGGAAGCCCTGCTAGTCATTGTCAACGATCATAAACTCGATGACGCCCAGCGTGCTACGTTCAGGAATCTTGCACGCGCGGCGGTGACCAGATCAACAAAGCTCCCTACTCTGGCCCTGGACGACCGGGTCGCGTGGTTGCACCGGACGCAGATGTTTGCCGACGCTGTTAGCATGGTGCTGCTTGAATACTTGAAAGTACAATTGGAATGACTATAAACAAAAAACAACTTGGCGATGCGGTCCGGTCGGTTCGCAAGCTCCGCAACATGACACAGGCGGACCTTGCGGAAAAGGTCGGGATGGCCACGAATTCAGTGGCCATCCTCGAACGCGGCGAGCGAGCCTTTACCATGAATACCTTAAACGCCCTGGCCCGGGCATTGGACGTGCCGGCCGCCTGCCTGGCGGTCTTGGGCACGCCTAGCCCAGGTCCAAAACAGGCCGCAGCCGCGAACTTGCTGGCCAAGCTCCAGACGCTGATCCCCACGATCGTCGCGGCGGAGCAGCAAGAAAGGGCGAAGGCACGCCCAAAAAAGGGTCGGGGAAAGAGCAGGCCGAACCATCCGGCCGCGGTGTGACTTGCATGGTGGTTGGTGCCGACCCTACCGGAGCATTTTCATGCGGGTGCTTGCCCGCCGCCAGCCCAAGTCCCTACAATCTGCATGTGAAGGCCCCGAGCGCTCCGGGCCGTGCGCTTTTGGGAGTGATTGGCATGACCCTCGGTACGTGGATCGCGCTGGGAATCGTAGCGCTGTCGGCGCTCGTCGTTCTGGCGGTTTGGCGGCCGGTTCGCGCCGCGATGCGCGCGGCCGAGTACGAACGGGCCCGGAAGGTTTTTCACCAGCAGCGCGAGCGGCTTGAAGCGAGATTCATGCAACTCGCCGCCGCCAGCGGAAAGCCGCGCGACCTGCGTTGGACATCGTGCGATTTCGACAACGACGTCTCCTACGCTCGCGACCGCCACAGCCGCGAGCTGCGCGCGTTCGTCGCCGTGACCATTTCATTCGAGGCCGTCGAAGGCGGTCTCATGGAAGAGGTCGAGGCGGTCGGAAACCTGCGCGCTGCAACGGCCATGTTCCGCTGGCAGGATGGGCACTGGCGGACCGACGGCCGGGCCATCTTCAACCTCAACCCGACCGAAGCCATCGCCTTCTACCACGACGACCTGGAAATCGTCGGCAAGGAAGTCGCCGAGAGGTCGTAAAGTTAGGCGATAGGCGTTAGGTACTTGGCAACAATCGTTTGGCGATCGTTGTGGCCGTGCGGCTCGCGTTGCGTTATATTGAGAACTATGAAGTGCCCTTATTGCCGCGCCGACAACGACCGGGTGATCGACTCGCGGGCCAGCGAAGACAATTTCGCCATCCGACGCCGCCGTGAGTGCCTGGCTTGCAAGCGGCGCTATACGACCTACGAGCGGCTCGAGGAGACGGGCCTCAAGGTCATCAAGAAAAACGGCACGCGCACGCCCTTCGAGCGCGAAAAGCTCAAGCGCGGGCTGGAGAAGGCCTGTTGGAAACGGCCGATCAGCGACGAGCAAATCGAAGCGGTCGTATCCGCGGTCGAAGCGGACGTTTTCGTGCATTTCGACGCCGAGGTCGAAAGCGAGTACCTCGGCGAGCTGCTGATGAAACACCTGCGGCAATTGGACCAGGTGGCCTACGTTCGCTTCGCCAGCGTGTACCGCGAGTTTCAGGACGTCCGCGACTTCGTCGAGGAACTCGAGCCGATGCTCGAAGAATCGCGCCGGCGGAAACCTTGACCTACGCGAGTAGCTCCTTGATCACTTTCGACGGTTCGACGCCGGTCAGTCGCTGGTCGAGGCCCTGGTGGCGGAAGGTGAACCGCTCGTGGTCGAAGCCCAACAGTTGCAGCACCGTGGCGTGGAAGTCGTGGATGTGGACCGGATCCTTGACGATGTTGTACGAGAAGTCGTCGGTCTCGCCGTGGATGGTGCCCGGCCGGGCGCCGCCGCCGGCCATCCACATCGTGAAACAGCGCGGATGATGGTCGCGGCCGTAGTTCTCGTGCGAAAGCCCGCCCTGGGAATAGATCGTCCGTCCGAATTCGCCCCCCCAAATCACCAGCGTTTCGTCGAGCAGTCCTCGCTGCTTCAGGTCCTGGATCAATCCCCAACAGGGCTGGTCGACGTCGCGGCACTGGTCGGGCAAGCGGCCGGCCACGTTACCGTGGGTGTCCCAGTTGTTATGGTAAATCTGGACGAACCGCACGCCCCGCTCGACCATCCGCCGCGCCAAGAGCGCCGTGTGGGCGAACGAGCCCGACTTCTTCGCCTCCTCGCCGTAAAGCGCGTAGGTCGAGGCCGGCTCGTTGGCCAGGTTCGTCAGCTCCGGCACGCTCGACTGCATGCGGAAGGCAAGCTCGTACTGCTGAATTCGCGTGCGCGTCTCGGGATCGCCGAGGGACCGGTAGTTCATCTCGTTCAGCGCATTGAGGCCGTCGAGGGTGCGGCGGCGGATTTCGCCTGGTACGCCCGGCGGGTTATTGATGTAGAGGATCGGGTCTCCGCCCGTGCGGAACGACACGCCCGCGTGCTCGCCCGGCAGGTAACCGCTCGACCAGAGCCGGGCCGAGATGGCCTGCACTTGTTCGGTGTTGGTCGGTTTGGCCACCAGCACGACGAACGTGGGAAGGTTCTCGTTGAGCGAACCTAGTCCGTACGACGTCCAGGACCCGAGACAGGCCCGCCCCGTGATCTGGTTTCCGGTCTGCATGTAGCTGATCGCCGGTTCATGATTGATGGCCTCGGTGTGCATGCTGCGAATGAAGCACATCTCATCGACCATCTTGGCCGTGTGAGGCAGTAGCTCCGTGACCCACATGCCGCACCGGCCGTGTTGGTTGAATTGGTATTTCGAGGGCGCGATGGGAAACCTGGCCTGGCCGGAGGTCATCGTCGTCAGCCGCTGGCCCATGCGGACCGAATCGGGAAGTTCCTTGTCGTACCACTCGTTCATCTGTGGTTTGTAGTCGTAAATGTCCATCTGCGGCGGTCCGCCGACCATGTGCAGATAAATCACGTGCTTGGCCTTGGGCGCGAAGTGCGTCAGTCCGGCCGTGGCGGCCTCGGCCGCTTGCGCGTCGCCGCCCATCCCGTTTGCACCCAACAGCGAGGCCAGCGCCGCCCAACCCACGGCGTTGGTGCCGCGGTTGAGGAAGTGGCGACGGGTTTCGATTCGGACGAATTCTTCAATGGGTGTCATGTTCTCACTCCTTCTTGACTTGTTACCGGCCCCCGCGCTACTCGTTTACTCGTTCCCACGCTCCGCGTGGGAACGGCTCTTCGGCCGCTCCGCGGCCCCGTTCCTCACGTGGGGTAGGTTTCCAACCTGCCAGAGCCGTCTTTTATGGCAGGTTGGATAGCGACCTCACGACTTTCCTCGTTCCCGCGTTCCGCTTGGAAACATTTCCAAGCTATGGTGGGCCGTGAGCCCCGCTGCGCGGGTGCCCCTCCCAAGGCGAGCTTGTCTCACCCTACGTCGCTCCGCGGCCTCGTAGCTCGACCAGCACGTGGACGCGGAGCGTCCTGGGCCGCGTTCCCACGCAGAGCGTGGGAACGAGGGTGCCGACACTACTTGTTCAACACTTCATCCAGGTTCATCAGTTCATTGGCCAACATGGTCCAGGCGGCGAGCGCCGCCGCATCGAGCGCCGGGTCGTTCGGCGCCTCGCCCACCGCCAGAAGCTGCTTCGCGTCTTCGCCGTGCGTTTGGTAATACGTCAGCAAGTCGGCCAACGACGCTTGCGCCACCGTTTGCTCCTCGGCCGAAAGCGACCGGGCCAAGAGCCGGCGGGCCATCCAGTCGATTCCGCCAGCCGGAACCGCGCCCGCTTGCGAAAGCGCGTTGGCGGCAAGGCGCCGCGCCGCTTCGATGAACTGCGGGTCGTTCAGCGTCACCAGCGCTTGCAACGGCGTATTTGTCCGTTCGCGTCGCACGGTGCATACCTCGCGGCTGGGGGCGTTGAACACGTCCAGCGAGGCTGGCGGGGCGCTCCGTTTCCAGAACGTGTAGAGGCTGCGACGGTAGAGGTTCGGCCCCGTATCGTTGCGGTAGTCGCGCGTGTTGCTTCCGATCATCGCCACCGCTTCCCAAACACCCTCGGGCTGGTACGGCTTGACGCTGGGGCCGCCGATCTTCTCGACCAACAGGCCGCTGGCGGCCAAAGCATAGTCGCGAACCATTTCGGCATCCATGCGAAACCGCGGACCGCGCGACAAGAGCCGGTTGTGCTGGTCCTTTTCCAGCTTCTCAGGCGACGTCGCGGCCGACTGGCGATAGGTGGCCGACATGACCAGCAGCTTGAAGAACCGCTTCACGTCCCAGCCGGTCTCACGGAACTCGACCGCCATCCAATCCAACAATTCCGGGTGCGTGGGGACCTCACCGGTGACGCCGAAATCGCCCGCCGTTCGCACCAACCCCGTGCCAAACACCTCCTGCCAGAAACGGTTCACCGTCACGCGGCCGGTCAAAGGGTGCTCGGGCCGCAATAGCCATTGGGCAAAGCCGAGCCGGTTTCGCGGCAGCTCGGGCGGCATCGGCGGAAGGGCTTGGGGCGTGTTGGGATGCACCTCATCGCGCCGCTTGTCGTACTCGCCGCGAAACAAGATGTAGGCCCTTGCCGCTTCATCCTGTTCCTGCATGACATGCGCCACAGTCCCGCGCGACTGAATCGCCGCTTGCTCTTGTTCCAGCGACGATTGTTTCGCGACCATTTCCTGATAAACCGGGTCCATTGACGCGAGCCACCACTCGTAGAGCTCGTTTTTCTCGGGGTCACTGCGTTGGTCGGCCGGTTTGGTGGTCAGCCATGCGGCCCGTGTCGTGCGTGCAATGCGGTCCGCTTCGACGGCCGAAATGGCCCGTCCGTAGATTCGCAGGTCCTGGATAGCCAGATCGTCGATCCGCTGGCCGGTGTGCCGCTGCGCCACTTTGAACGGCACCTGCGTGCGGATCGTGTTATTCAGCCGATCGGCCTGATCAGTCGTGGCTTGGGGGCGCCCGTCGACATAAATCCGCACGCCTGCCGCCTTGCCCGAACCGTCGTAGGCAACCAGCACATGGTGCCACTCGCCGACCTTCAGCGGCTGGTTGGCCACGACCTTCAGGGCGTCGTCCGGCCATTTGCTGACGATGTGGATCGCCGGTTTTTCGAATTCCAGCCAGATGTCCCAACCGCGGTAATCGTGCTGGTCGTCCATGCGCGCGACGATCGACCCGGCCTGGCCCGCCTTGTTGATTTGCACCCAGGCCCCGCAGGCGAAGGCCTGGTCTTTCTCGAAATCGCCGGCATCGGCCAGCTCGATCGCGCCGCCCGGTTGGCTCACGAAGGATTGCGCGCCGACATGACCAGGCTTCCAACCCATGCCGGCTTCCACCGCCAGCGTGCGCGGCACGCCGTCGAGCGTCGCCCGCACGGTGTTGCCGCTCCCCTCGTCGAGTGGCACATGCAGCCGCAACCCCTCGGTCGGCGTTAGAACACGCACCGCCTCAGGCGACGCGGCCGGGAGCCAGGCGTCGAACTCGCCGCGCGCCGATTGCCGGCGCTGGTCGGCGCGCCCCTTGACGTCGGTCAACTCGCCGGCGACGGCGTCCCAGCGCTGACGCTCCTCGGCCAGCGGAACGAAGAGCTTGGGCGGCGTGTCCTTGATGTTTCCATCCATCGCCGCCTGCGTGGTATTGTTGAAGAACGCGGCCATCTCATAGAACTCGCGCTGCGTGAGAGGGTCGAACTTGTGATCGTGGCAGACGGCGCAGCCGGCCGTCAGCCCCAGCCAGACCTGCGACGTCGTCTCGGTCCGGTCGCGGTCGTAGAGCACCAGGTATTCCTCGGCGATGGCGCCGCCTTCGTTCGTCGTGATGTTGCAGCGGTTGAAGCCCGAGGCGACCTGTTGATCGAGCGTGCGCTCCGGCAAAAGGTCGCCGGCGATCTGCTCGATCGTAAAGCGGTCGAAGGGCAGGTTTCGGTTGAAGGCCCCGATCACCCAGTCGCGGTACGACCAGATCTCGCGGTAGTTGTCGAAGTGGATTCCATTCGTGTCGGCGTAGCGGGCGGCGTCCAGCCAATACCGACCACGGTGTTCGCCCCAGTGGGACGAAGCGAGCAACCGGTCGACGAATTGCTCGTAGGCGTCGGCCGAGGCGTCATTGACGAAGGCTTCGACTTCGGACGGCGACGGCGGCAAGCCGGTGAGGTCGAGGCTCAGCCGGCGGGCGAGCGTCCGGCGGTCGGCTTCCGGGGCCGGCGCCAGGCCGCGCTCTTCGAGCCTGGCCAGCACGAAGCGGTCGATTGCGTTGCGAACCCATGCCTCGTTCTTCACCGCAGGCGGCGTCGGACGCACCGGCGCGATCAACGACCAGTGGGCCTGGTACTGCGCACCGGAGGCGATCCAGCGCCGCAACAACTCCTTTTGTTCCGTCGTCAAGTGCTTTTTCGTCATGGGAGGCGGCATCATCTCGGCGGCGTCGGTCGAAAAGACGCGGCGGACCAACTCGCTTGAGTCGGCGTCGCCCGGCACGACGGCGGCCATTTCAACCGCCACCTGGCGCTGATCGAGCCGCAGATCGGCCTTGCGCGCCGCGCTGTCCGGCCCGTGACAGGCGAAGCAGTTCTCGGCCAGAATGGGTCGTATGTCGCGGTTGTACTCGATCGCGTCGCCGGCGCTGGCCAACGAAGCGATGAACACGCCGGCGCAGGCCAAGACACTGGAGGCCACACACTTCCGGGACAAGGTCTGATAACCCAGGTTCGTCATCCGCCATGGCTTCATCGCTTGGTCCTCATGTCGGTCTTCGCCGTAGGTGGGTGGTGCGATATTCGATCGTATTGTTTGCAGCATTGTAGAACGGAATTCATTCCGTTTCCTGCCTTCTAACGGAATGAATTCCGTTCCACAGGGCTAAAGCAATGCCCGGCCCCAGTATTTTCCACCTGAATCGATATGGTGCGACATCCTTCTGGCGGCCTCGCGGCGATCGCCCGACCGAAGCGCCTCGACGATTGCCAGATGTTCTTGCGATTCCTCGGCGAGCCGGCGGTAATCGTTCCGCTGACCGTCACGTTCCCAGGCCATGTCGCGAAACGCCCGGAAAAGAATCTTCAGCCGCCCCAGTTCGTTTGCCAAAAAGGCGTTGCCGCACGAGCCGGCGATCAGGTCGTGCAGCTCGCTGTCGATCCGCCGCGCTTCTTCGATGAAACGCGGGCGAAACGGCGATTTGACCCCCTTGAGTTTACGTAGCGTCGTGGCCATTTCGTCCAGTTCCGCCAGCCCAATCCGCCCGCACGCCTGGCGCACCGCTTCACACTCCAGCACCTTACGGACCTGGTAAATCTCGCGGACGTCCTTGGCCGATACGCGGCGAACGATCGCCCCACGATTGGGCAAAAGGTCGATCACCCCGATTCCGGCCAGGGCCACCAGCGCCTCGCGCACCGGAGTATGGCTCACGCCGAAGCGTTCCGCCAGTTCCTGGGTGCCCAAGTGCTGCCCTGCCCGCAATTGCCCGTCAAACACCTCGCGCAACAGCGACTCGACGATCGCGTGGCGCCTGAGCCCATGATCGCATTTCAGCAATTCAATCGGCGTCGAAATCGCCACGTCGCGTACTCCAGATTCTCGATCGCCGCCGGAAGCCATTCCTCGCTTCGCGCGGTCCGACTTACAGGTGGGGCGTGTCGTCGTTGGCGGGCAGTTTGGTGGGGCGGGCTTGCCACCGTCATCCGAAGTGCGAACCACGGCGGCACCCGCATGATAGCGGATGGCACGTCCCCTGGCAAGTAGATTCTACAGAGATCTCATTGAATTCTATAGAATCTGGGTCTCTTCCTTGGGCCAGGGCTGTCGAGATTACAGGGGACAGTCGGGCGGAGGGCGAGAAGAGGTGAGGGCGAGAGGAGGGGAAGAGGTGAGGGCGAGAAGAGGTGAGGAGGGGAAGAGGGGATCGGAGGGGAGACCGTTGGACGCGGGGACGGGAGACGCATCGACATTAACCCGCAGCGCAAGCAAGGTGGGGCCGCGGAGCGGCCGGGGCGACGTTCGGGGCACCTGCGCAGCGGGTCGGCGGAGCGTGGGTACGAGCGACACCCAACGCCGAAGACCCTGCTTCAACCAATGACCAACGACCAATGACAAATGGCTCCGCCGTTGGCACACCTTTCCTTCCGGCGGCAACTCGATGTAGAATTGAGCTGTCACGCTCCGGCCCGGAATGAGGGTTTGATAACATGGAAACGATTTCCGCCGATCACCTTCGAACACGCCGCCATTTCTTTGGCGATTGCGCGATGGGCCTGGGCTCGGTCGCCCTGGCCAGCCTGTTGAGCGACGGCAAGCTGTTGGCCGCGGACGCCGCGCCCGTCGCGAACCCCTTCGACCCCAAGCCGACGCACTTCCCGGCCAAGGCCAAGCGGGTCATCTACCTCTTCATGGCGGGCGGGCCGAGCCAACTGGAGCTGTTCGACTACAAGCCGAAGCTGCAAGAGCTTGACGGCCAGGTGGTGCCCGAGTCGTACGTCAAGAACAAGCGGTTCGCCTTCATCAAGCTCGACGCCAAACTATTGGGAACTCGGCGCAAGTTCGCGCGCCACGGTCAGTCGGGCGTCGAGATCAGTGAGCTGTTGCCCAAGCTATCGACCGTCGCCGACGACTTGTGCGTCGTGCGCGGCATGGCCACCGACGTGTTCAACCACGGGCCGGCGAAGTTGTTCGCCAACACGGGCGTGCCGCGGTTCGGCCTGCCGAGCATGGGGGCCTGGGTTACGTACGGGATCGGCAGCGAGTCACAGAACCTGCCCGGCTTCGTCGTCTTGCAGTCGGGACCGCGCGGCCCGCGCGGCGGGGCGCCGCTCTGGGGTAGCGGATTCCTGCCGACCACCTACCAGGGCGTGCCTTTCCTGTTAGGTCCCGAACCGATCTTGAACCTGGCCAGCCCGCCGGGCTTCGACCACGCGAGGCAGGGTGACTTCATCGAAGCCATCAAAGACCTCAATGCCGAGCGGTTCGACGCCGTGGGCGACCCTGAGATCGCCACGCGGATCGCGGCCTACGAGATGGCCTACCGCATGCAGACGAGCGCGCCGGAGTTGATGGACTTCACCGGCGAAAGCGTCGAGACGCTGGCCGAATACGGGGCCGAGCCGGGCAAGGCCTCGTTCGCCAACAATTGCCTCCTGGCGCGCCGGCTGGTCGAGCGCGGCGTGCGCTTCGTGCAACTGTACCACACCGACTGGGACCACCACGGCAACGTCGACACGCACCTGGGCCAGCCGCTCGACGACCGCTGCCGCGAAGTCGACGGGCCGGCGGCGGCGTTGCTTAAAGACCTCAAGCTGCGTGGACTGTTGGATGAGACGCTGGTGATCTGGGGCGGCGAGTTCGGCCGCACACCGATGGGAGAGCCTCGCGACCAGATGGGCCGCGACCACCATATCGACGGCTACAGCGTGTGGCTGGCCGGTGGTGGAGTGAAGGGCGGGCAAACGATCGGCACCACCGACGAGTTGGGCTTTTACGCCGTCGAGGACCGCGTCCACGTCCACGACCTTCAGGCCACGGTTTTGCACCTCCTGGGGCTTGACCACACGAAGCTCACGTTTCGCTCCCAGGGCCGCAACTTCCGACTCACCGACGTGGCGGGGGAAGTGGTGAGGAAGATGTTGGCGTGATTGCGTGCCACACACGCGTAGGGAACGCGCTCCTTGATAGGGGTAGGGAGGGCCGATTGGGTTCGGCCCCCCCTCCCTCCAAACCGGACGTGCAGTTTTCCCGCATCCGGCTTTCCGGTTGATGGTCTTACCTTCGAGAGGATTGACTGAACTTCGCATG
>Ga0307374_10008351_pt1 | contig 15505 bp, 11 predicted proteins | sample OX3MG_FD_202532 | JGI IMG/M metagenome (GOLD analysis project Ga0307374, IMG submission 202532) | Soil microbial communities from Risofladan, Vaasa, Finland - OX-3 | ecosystem: Environmental > Terrestrial > Soil > Coastal area > Acid sulfate soil | place: Finland: Risofladan, Vaasa | collected... | reverse complement strand
GTACTCGCCAAAGAGTTCCTTTGCTTCATGCTCGAACAGGTCCACGTTCTGGGGTCCGTCCTGACTGATGCTGCGCCTCGCAGCGATGCCCAACCCTGCCTGGGGCCTGGCGCCGCGGGAGCGCCGGCCCGCCTGGCAGCCTAGCGGGCGGCGAATACTCCAGCGGTCAGCCGGCCCGAGTTTCCGCCTTCGCACCGAGCGCCGAGCGCACCCAGTCGACGATCTCATGGGTGGACGCACCAGGCGTGAAAATCCTCGCGACGCCCATTGCCTGCAATTCGGCGATATCGGCATCGGGGATGATGCCGCCGCCGAAGACCGTGATATCGGCGGCGTTCTGCTCGCGGAGCAATTCGAGAACCCGGCCGAACTGGGTCATGTGCGCGCCGGAAAGAATGGACAGCCCGATCGCGTCGGCGTCTTCCTGCAGCGCCGCGGCCACGATCTGCTCCGGAGTCTGGTGCAGGCCAGTATAGATGACCTCGACCCCGGCATCGCGCAGCGCCCGCGCGACGACCTTAGCCCCGCGGTCATGCCCGTCCAGGCCAGGTTTGGCGATGATGACCCGGATGCTGCCCATGACCTCTGCGCCTCTCCGCCGTGACTATTCCACCGGCAGCGTATCCCGCCGCGTCAATCCGCCCGCTCAGGCACCAGCGGCCTGGCGGCGGCTACAGCTTCTCGATCGGGGCGTAGCGGAGCAGCAGGTGCTTGATGCCGTACTCGTCGCCGAAGTCGACCTTGGCCTCCGGGTCGTCGCCGCGGCCCTCGACCGATAGCACCCGCCCCAGCCCGTAGCTGTCGTGGTTGACCAGGTCGCCGGACTTGAGCGATGGCACGGGCCGGTTGCCCGGCGCGTTCATCCCGGGCCGCCGGGCGAGCCGCTCGGACGCGGGCGTTCTCGACGACGCCGCCACCGAGGCGTCCCTGCGCCAGTCGATCAGCTCCGCCGGGATCTCGGTGAGGAACCTGGACTGCTGGTGGTAGGCGGGTCGGCCCCACCAGGCCCGCGCGATCGCCCTGGTCAGGTACAGCCGCTGCCGCGCCCTGGTGATCCCGACGTAGGCGAGCCTGCGCTCCTCCTCAAGCTCGCGTTCGTCGTTGATCGAACGCTCATGCGGGAAGACGTGCTCTTCCATGCCGGTGAGGAAGACGACGGGGAACTCAAGCCCCTTGGCGGTGTGCAGTGTCATCAGCGTGACCACGCCGCCGTGATCGGCTCCCTCCGGGATCTCGTCGGCATCGGCGACCAGCGAGACCTGCTCGAGGAAGGCGGCCAGCCCGCCGTCTGGGTTGCGAGCATCGAACTCCCTGGCCACCGAGATGACCTCGGTCAGGTTCTCCGCGCGGCCCGCGTCCTGCAGGTCGCTTGAGGCTTCCAGCTCGGCGATGTAGCCGGTCCGGTCGAGCACGGCCTCGGCGATATCGCCGACGGGCGTTCCGGCCCGCTCTGCCTGCCGCAGTTCGGTGATCAGGTCGTTGAAAGCCTCGATCGCCTTGGCCGAGCGGGCGGGCAGCCCGGGGACGTCCGCCGGCCTGGCCAGCGCGGCGGCGAAGGTGATCCGGTCCCGTGCGGCGAGCCCGGCCACGTACTCGAGGGCACGGTCGCCGATGCCGCGCCGCGGCACGTTGATCACCCGCCGCAGCGAGATCTCATCGGCCGGGTTGGCGATCAGCCGCAAGTAGGCCAGCAGATCCCTGACCTCCCTGCGCTCGTAGAACCGCAGGCCGCCGACCACCTTGTACGGCAGCCCGGCCCTGATGAAGACTTCCTCGAAGACTCTGGACTGGGCGTTGGTCCGGTAGAACACGGCCACGTCGCCCGGGGCCGCGTCACCGGCGTCGGTGAGCTTGTCGACCTCCTCGGCCACGAACGCGGCCTCATCGTGCTCGCTGTCCGCCACGTAGCCGATCAGGGGCGGCCCGTCCCCGGCGTCGGACCACAGGTTCTTCGGCATCCGCCCGGTGTTGCGGGCGACCACGGCGTTGGCTGCGGCGAGGATGTTCTGGGTGGACCGGTAGTTCTGCTCGAGCAGGATCACCCGAGCCCCGGGGAAGTCGCGCTCGAACTCGGTGATGTTGCGGATCGTGGCGCCGCGGAACGCGTAGATCGACTGGTCCGCGTCGCCGACCACGCAGAGCTCGGCCGGGGGAAGGAAGTCGTCGCCTCCCGCCGGGACCGCCTGGCTCCCGCCTACCAGCTCCCTGATCAGCACGTACTGGGCGTGGTTGGTGTCCTGATACTCATCGACGAGCACGTGCCTGAACCGCTGCCGGTACTCGTGTGCCACGTCGGGGAAGGCCTGCAGCAGGTTGACGGTGACCATGATCAGGTCGTCGAAGTCCATCGCCCCGGCCGCCACCAGCCGCCGCTGGTACTCCCCGTACGCCTCGGCCAGCGCCTTCTCCCGGTAGCCCGACGCCCGCGCGGCGACGGTCTCGTAATCGAGCAGCTCGTTCTTCAGCGTCGAGACCCGCCCGACCATCGCCTTCGGCGGGTGGTACCTGGGATCGAGGTCGAGCTCGCGGCAGACCAGCGCCATGAGCCGTTCCGAGTCGGCCTGGTCGTAGATCGTGAACGAGGACGGGTAGCCGAACCTGGCGGCCTCCCGGCGCAGGATCCGCACGCAGGCCGAGTGGAAGGTGAGCAGCCACATGCCGCGCGACCTGGCGCCCGTCAGCGCCTGTGCCCTCGCGGCCATCTCGCCCGCGGCCTTGTTCGTGAAGGTGATCGCCAGGATCTCATGCGGCGCGGCCTCGCGCTCGGCGACCAGGTACGCGATGCGGTGGGTGAGCACCCGGGTCTTGCCCGAGCCTGCGCCGGCGACGATGAGAAGCGGGCCGCCCTCGTGCAGGACAGCAGCACGCTGCTGCGGGTTCAGTCCTTCGAGAAGAGACTCAGCGGCCGTCATCGTCACGTGTTTCACCTTAGGCGCTGGGACCGACAGCGCGGGTCCGCTGCGGCCGGCCCGCAGCGCAGTCTGGCCGGGCGCGCCGTCAGCGCCCGGCCAGTCGGTCCCGGCGCAGTCAGTACGCGTTCACTCAGCGCAGGGCGTTTCGTCGGTTCTGCCAGGGACCCGCGACCAGCGCCGACGGGACGATCTCGACGGCGAACGGCCGCACGGCCACGAACACTTCATCACCGCTGACCTCGGCAGCCTCCCGGTAGCTCCCCCGCCGCAACTCCAAGGCAACCAGCCGAGGCTTGTCGAGGCTCGGCGTCACAATCCAGTAGGAGGCGATGCCAAAGCCCGCGTAAACCTCCTTCTTCCTGTTCCGGTCGTAAATCGCGGTCGACGGGGACGCGATCTCGATGGCAAGGACCGGCGGGTTGGTGACCGACTTGCCGTCGATATCGATGGCGTCGATATGCACGACAGCCAGGTCGGGAATCCGGTACTGGAACTTGCTCATCTCGACGCCCGGGCCCGGCAGCACCAGGAATTCTGCGGGACGGGCCTCTTCGAGCAGGACGGTAAGGCGCGCTAGCACAAGCTGGTGATTGATTGCGGGCGCGGGCGACACGACCAGGACTCCGTCATCGAGCTCGTATCGGTTGCCGTCGTCCGGCAGCAGGTCGAGATCCTCGACGGTCAGCGGCCGGTCGTCCGGAAGAACGGTGCGACTCGAGGTCATGACACTCATCGTGCCTCCATAAGTTCATGACCGCCACTGTGCCAGCCGCCACCGACACTCTGGTGCGCGGAAGCCGGCCGCGAGCTTGTCCTACTCGTCGGGAACCATCGTCGGTGTGGCTCTGGTCAGCGTCTCCTTCTTGAAGAACGCCGGGTCGTGGATACGGCTGTAGAAGTAGCCGATGACACCGAGCAGCGCCGCGGCCACCGCGATCACGAAGGCGCCGCCGATCTGCCAGCGGATGCCAGGCACCGTCCACAGCGTGTAGTCGTTCTGCGTGGCCACATCGTAGTCCAGCCACAGGCTCCAGCCGCCGAGGAAGAACAGCATGACGCCGCCGGCCACCGGAAGGATGCCCTGCATCCACAGGTTCCTCGCGCTGCTCGTCAGGTTCCTGCGGTAATACCAGGCGCAGGCGAAACCGGTCAGCCCGTAATAGAACGCGATGTACAGGCCGATCGCGATCACTGCGTCGCCGATCACCCCAATGCCGTTCGACGAGTAGTTCAGCCCGACGTAGACGGCGATCGAGACCAGGCCCATCGTCACCGTGGACACGGTCGGAGTCAGGAAGCGCGGATGGATCTTGGCGAATACCCGCGGGATCGCCCGGTATGCGGCCATCGACAGCGTCGTCCGCGCCGTCGGCAGGATCGTGGTCTGGGTGGAAGCCGCAGCCGAGGAGAGCACCATCAGCAGCAGAAGATGATAGAAGAACGATCCAGAACCGCCGGTGAAGACCAGGTTGCCCTGGACCGACAGGACGTCGCCGGCGTTGTTGACGTTCCCGAGCCCGTTGCCGTGCGTCTTGACACCTGCGAAGGCCTCCATCGAGGTGACCACGAGGGTGTACGTGACGAGCAGGATGATGGTGGACAAGATCGCGGCGATGCCCGGGGTCCTGTTCCGGTCCTTGGTCTCTTCGTTGACCGCGACCGCCGTATCCCAGCCCCAGTAGATGAACACCATCAGGATGATCCCGCTCGCGAACGCGCTGAACGAGGAGATGTGGAACGGGTTGAACCAGGACAGGCTGGGGGTCAGATGCCCAGGAGGGGCACTCCCGCTGCCCACTTTGATCAGCGCTGTCACCGAGAGCACGAGCAGCATGACCAGCTCGATGGACAGCAGTACTTTCTGGAAATTCGCCGAGACCTCGATACCGATGTAGCAGATGGTGGTCATCAGCACGATCCAGATGACGCCGGCCAGCAGCACCCAGCCGCTCGTTGGGTTGGTGCCAATGCTCTTGGCGTTGATGAGCAGGAAGAAGTACTGGCCGGCCACCTGAGCCAGGCTCGCCATGACCAGCACGTCGGCGGCCACGATCGCCCAGCCGCCGGCCCACCCTGATCTTGGCCCGAACGCCCGAGTCGCCCAGGTGAAGGTGGTGCCGCAGTCCGGGTCAGCCTTGTTCAGCTCGCTGTAGCCGATAGACGTCAGCAGCATCGGCACGAAGGCGAGCACCGTTACGGCCGGGGCCTGGAGACCAACAACGCCGACCACGAACACCAGGGTTGCCGCGATGCTGTACGCGGGAGCAACCGAGGCTGTCGCGATCACGGTCGTCGATATCAGCCCGAGTGCACCGGACTTCAGTCCCTTGTCCAGCCGCGCCTCCGCCGGCATAGCGGCTCGCCCTGTGACTGCCATCGCCCACCCCTCCTGAAGGTTTCCGCCCTAGCCGCGTGTGGCACGCTGAGGCTGTCGGGCAACAAAGATGCTTCCCACTACTGCCCGCTCATACGACTCATAGGATCGCCAAGATGCGAATACTGCTCGTCGGGGCCGGCGGAGTCGGCACCGCGTTCGCGCGGATCGCGGCTCGCCGGCCGTTCGCCGAGCTGATCGTCGCCGACTACGACCTGGCCAGAGCCGAGCGGGCCGCGGCGGCCAGCGACCGCTTCAGCGCGGTCAGGATCGATGCGCGGGACAGCGAGGCCGTCTCGCGACTGCTCGCCGAGCACTCGTGCGACGTGCTGATGAACGCGGCAGACCCGAGATTCGTCATGCCGCTCTATAACGCCGCACTGCGGTCCGGAGTTCATTATCTGGACATGGCTATGTCGCTGTCCCATCCACACCAGGATGCTCCCCACAACAAGACTGGCGTCAAACTGGGTGACGATCAATTCGCCATGGCGAACGAGTGGGAGAAACGCGGAAAACTAGCGCTAGTCGGCATCGGGGTTGAACCTGGCCTATCGGACATCTTCGCGCGGCACGCGGCCGACGAGCTATTTAGCGAGATCGACCAGATCGGCGTTCGGGACGGCGCGAACCTCGCCGTCGAAGGCTACGACTTCGCGCCCACCTTCTCGATCTGGACCACGATCGAGGAGTGCCTGAACCCGCCGGTGATCTGGGAGGCGGACCGCGGCTGGTACACGACGCCTCCGTTCAGCGAGCCTGAGACCTTCAACTTCCCGGCCGGCATCGGCCCGGTGGAATGCGTGAATGTCGAGCATGAGGAAGTGCTGCTGATCCCGCGCTGGGTCAACGCCAGGCGGGTCACCTTCAAGTACGGCCTCGGCGAGGAGTTCATCGACGTCCTGAAGACGCTGCACAAGCTGGGGCTGGACTCGGCTGCCCCGGTCAGCGTCGGCGGCGCCCAGGTCTCGCCCCGGGACGTCGTCGCCGCCTGCCTGCCCGACCCGGCCGGCCTGGGCGACAAGATGACCGGACTGACCTGCGCCGGAACCTGGGTGACCGGGACCGGCAAGGATGGCGCGCCTCGCGAGGTGTACCTGTACCACGTGGTGGACAACGCCTGGTCGATGGCGGAATACGGATCTCAGGCCGTCGTCTGGCAGACAGCGGTCAACCCGGTCGTGGCCCTCGAGCTGATCGATTCGGGCGCGTGGTCAGGCGCCGGCGTCCTCGGGCCCGAGGCGCTGCCCGCCGAGCCGTTTCTCGACCTGCTGACCGACTACGGCTCGCCGTGGGCTTGCGACGAGCGCTCGCCCTCCCGCTAACCTCCCCCGCTGAGAAAGAGAAACGGAGAAAGCTCAATGAAAGAGTTGCGCAATTTCGTCGGTGGCCAGTGGACCGAGCCGGCTAGCGGAGGACGGGCCGAGCTGATCAATCCATCGACCGGCGAGGCCTTTGCCACGGCGCCAGTCTCGGATGCCGCCGATGTCGACGCGGCCTTCAGGTCGGCCTCGGCCGGGTTCGGGACGTGGCGGGACGCCACCCCATCCGAGCGCAGCCTGGCGCTGCTGCGGATCGCTGACAAGCTCGAGGCACGCGCGGACGAGTTCGTGGCGGCCGAGTCGGAGAACACCGGCAAGCCTCTCGCGCTGACCGCCTCCGAGGAAATCCCGCCGATGGTCGACCAGATCAGGTTCTTCGCCGGCGCGGCGCGCATGCTCGAAGGCCGGTCGGCCGGTGAGTACATGTCCGGGTTCACCTCGATGATCAGGCGCGAGCCCATCGGCGTCTGCGCCCAGGTCACGCCCTGGAACTACCCGATGATGATGGCGGTATGGAAATGGGCGCCCGCGATCGCGGCCGGCAACGCGGTCGTGCTGAAGCCATCGGACACCACTCCGGTCAGCACGCTGATGATGGCCGAGCTGATGAGCGAGTTCCTGCCCGCTGGCGTGATGAACGTCATCTGCGGCGACCGGGACACCGGGCGGGCCCTCGTCTCGCACCCGACGCCGCAGATGGTCTCGATCACCGGCAGCGTGCGCGCGGGCCGGGAGGTGGCCGCCGCGGCGGCCCCGGGACTCAAGCGCGTACACCTCGAGCTTGGCGGCAAGGCCCCGGTCGTCGTCTTCGACGACGCTGACCCGGCCAAGGCCGCCGAGGCCATCGCGATCGCCGGCTACTTCAACGCCGGCCAGGACTGCACCGCGGCGACCAGGGTACTGGCCGGTCCTGGCGTGCACGACGAGTTCGTCGAGGCGCTGGTCGAGCAGGCCAAGGGCCAGGTCACCGGCGGCCCGGACAACGAGGACGCCGCCTTCGGGCCGCTGAACAACGCCGGTCAGCTGGAGCGGGTCTCCGGGTTCATCAGCCGGCTGCCCGACCACGCCAGGGTGCTGACCGGCGGCCAGCAGTCAGGGTCACGCGGCTACTTCTACGAGGCCAGCGTGGTCAGCGGCCTGCAGCAGACCGACGAGATCATCCAGAACGAGGTGTTCGGGCCGGTCATCACCGTGCAGCGGTTCACCGACGAGGACGAGGCCGTGGCCTGGGCGAACGGGACCGAGTACGGCCTGGCCTCCTCGGTCTGGACCTCTGACCACGGGCGGGCGATGCGGATGGCGCGTCGGCTGGACTTCGGCTGCGTCTGGATCAACACGCACATCCCGCTGGTCGCCGAGATGCCGCACGGCGGCTTCAAGAGCTCTGGTTACGGCAAGGACCTGTCGATGTACGGGTTCGAGGACTACACGCGCATCAAGCACGTGATGTCCGCCCTCGACTAGCTCACCGCTGCCGAACCGGCTCGACCCCATGAACCCCTGGTGGTGTTATAGCGCCACCAGGGGTTCCTAGGGTCGGCGCCCAGGTGACCGGACCTGCCACAGAGCAAGGCCGCCGCGGGGCCGTACGATCGACATGTGCGCGATGAAGCTGAGCTTGCCCGGATTCTGGTCGTTGCCGCTCACCCCGACGACGTCGACTTCGGGCTGGCGGGAACGGTCGCGACGTGGACCGACGCTGGCATCGAGGTCGTCTACTGCATCGTCACGAACGGCGACGCCGGCGGCAGCGATCCGTCGATCAGCCGTGCCGACATGGCGGTCCTGCGCCAGGCCGAGCAGATCGCGGCCGCCAAGTGCGTCGGTGTCTCCGACGTCCGCTTCCTCGGCTACCCCGACGGGCGGCTTGAGGCCTCGCTCGACCTGCGCAGGGACATCGCCCGGCTGATCAGGCAGGTCAGGCCCGACCGGGTCGCCTGCCAGTCGCCTGAGCGCAACTACGCGCGCATCCCGGCCAGCCATCCCGACCACCGTGCGGCAGGCTCTGCCGCCCTCGACGCCGTGTACCCGGACGCGCGCAACCCGTTCGCCTTCCCCGAGCTCGCCGAAGAAGGGCTGGCCGCCTGGATCGTGCCGGAAGTCTGGATCTCGGCCAGCCCGGAGCCGACGCATTTCGTCGATGTCACCGCCACCTTCGACCGCAAGGTCGCGGCCCTTCGCGCACACGAGAGCCAGACCGCGCAGATGGAGAACCTCACCGAGATGCTGCGCGGCTGGCTAGGCCGGTCCGCCGTGCTCGGCGGCCTGGCCGAGGGCCGGCTCGCCGAGGCCTTCCAGGTCCTCGACATACCCTGACCCAGCCGGCTCGGCTAGCGAGCGCAGGGTATTCGGACTGCGCAATCCGGGGAATGGGGACTGGTGCACCGCGCCCGGCGGCTCTAAGTTTGGCATCAGGCGCACCAGCCGTCCCCGGAGGAGCCCGCGCATGACTAAGATCAACGTCACAGTCGACGGAGTCAGCTACGTCGACGAGGTAGAGCCCAGGCTTTTGCTAGTCCACTATCTACGGGATGTGCTCGGCAAGACGGGCACGCCGATCGGCTGCGATACCTCCAACTGCGGTGCGTGCACCGTGCTGATGGACGGCGTCTCGGTCAAGAGCTGCGCGGTGCTGGCGGTGCAGGCGGACGGGACCGAGATCACCACGATCGAGGGCCTCGCCAACGGCGAGTGGCATCCGCTGCAGAAGGCATTCAACGCCGAGCACGCGCTGCAGTGCGGCTACTGCACGCCTGGCATGATCCTGGCCTCGGCTGACCTGCTCAGGGACAACCCGAACCCCACCGACGAGGAGATCCGCGCCGGGCTCGAGGGCAACCTGTGCCGCTGCACTGGCTATGAGAACATCGTCCGCGCCGTCCGGCGCGCCGCACAGGCAGGAGCCGGCCAATGACCGCGACCGCTGAATCGCCTGCCACCGAGATCGGCAGGGCACGCACCCGCAAGGAAGACGCCAGACTGGTCACCGGCCAGACGACCTGGACCGACAATCTCGTCCTCCCCGGCATGCTGCACATGGCGTTCCTGCGCAGCCCGTACGCGCACGCGAGGATCACCTCCGTCGACGTCAGCGCGGCCAAGAGCCTGCCCGGCGTGGTGGCCGCGTTCTCCGGCGCCGACTTCGCCGAGGAGCAGGGCAGCCTTCCCTGCGCCTGGCCGGTCACGCCGGACATCGTGATTCCGCCGCATCCGCCGATGGCGACCGAGGAGGTCCGCTATGTCGGCGAGGCCGTCGCCGTGGTCGTGGCCCGCGACCGGTACACGGCCGCGGACGCGCTCGCCTCGATCGACGTCAGCTACGAGCCGCTCGAGCCGGTGCTGGACATCCGGACCGCGCTGGACGAGAGCTCGCCCAAGGTGCACGAGGCGGGCAACAAGAGCTACGAGTGGGTCTTCGCCAACGGCGACCTCGACGCCGCCTTCTCCGGCGCCCCGGTCGTGATCGAGCGCAACTACCGGCAGCAGCGGCTGATCCCCTGCGCGATGGAACCGCGGGCCGTGGTTTCGTCCTGGGTCGGCGACGACGTCACGCTCTGGTCGGCCACCCAGATCCCGCACATTCTGAGGTTCGCGATCGCGGCCTTCTTCGGCATCCCGGAGCAGTCGATCAGGGTGATCGCGCCCGACGTGGGCGGCGGCTTCGGCTCCAAGCTCCAGGTCACGGCCGAGGAAGTGCTCGCCGTCCTGATCTCGCGCAGGCTCGGCAAGCCGGTCAAGTGGACCGAGTCCCGCAGCGAGGGCAACATGACCGTGCACCATGGGCGCGACCAGTGGCAGCGGATCAGGATCGCCGCGGACAGCGACGGCAAGATCCGCGGCCTGAGCGTCGACCTGCTCGCGGACATGGGTGCCTACCTGATGCTTGTCACGCCGGGCGTGCCGATTCTCGGTGCCTTCATGTTCCCCGCCATCTACAAGATGGACGCCTACTCGTTCCGTTGCACCGGCGTGTTCACCACGAAGATGCCGACCGACGCCTACCGCGGCGCGGGCCGCCCCGAGGCGACGTTCGCGATCGAGCGGATCATGGACGAGCTTGCCGCCGAGCTCAACCTCGACCCGCTTGAGGTCCGCGAGCGCAACTGGATCAGGCACGAGGAGTTCCCGTACACGACGATCTGCGGTCTCACCTACGACTCGGGGAACTACGAGGCGGCAACGGCCCGCGCGAAGGAACTGCTCGGATACGACCAGCTCAGGGCGGAGCAAGCAGAACGAAACGCACGGGGTGACTCGGTCAGGCTGGGCATCGGAGTTTCGACCTATACCGAGATGTGCGGGCTGGCCCCATCCCGGGTGCTCGGCTCGCTCTCCTACGGCGCCGGCGGCTGGGAGCACGCCTCGATCAGGATGCTGCCGACCGGCAAGGTCGAGGTGGTCACCGGATCGAGCGCGCATGGTCAGGGACACGAGACGGCGTGGAGCCAGATCGTCGCCGATCAGCTCGGCGTGCCGTTCGAGGACATCCGGGTGCTGCACGGCGACACCCAGATTTCCCACAAGGGCATGGATACCTACGGCTCGCGCTCGCTGACCGTCGGCGGCATGGCGGTCGTCAGCGCCTGTGACAAGGTAATCGCCAAGGCCAAGGTGATCGCCTCGGCGATGCTGGAGGCACCACCCGAGTCGGTCGAGTTCGCCGGCGGCAAGTTCAGTGTTGGCCAGTCCGGGGCCGGCGGCGGCAAGGATGTCTCCATCCAGGAGGTGGCGCTGGCCACGTTCGCGGCGCACAACCTTCCTGACGGCGTCGAGCCTTCGCTCGATTCCGACGCCACCTACGACCCAGAGAACTTCTCCTTCCCGCACGGCACCCACCTGTGCGCGACGGAAGTGGACACCGAGACCGGGATGGTCACGATCCGGTCCTACGTCGCGGTCGATGACATCGGCAAGGTCGTCAACCCGCTGATCGTGGAAGGCCAGGTGCACGGCGGCATCGCCCAGGGCATCGGCCAGGCGCTGTACGAGGAGGCGGTCTACGACGAGGCCGGCAACCTGCTGACGACGACGCTGGCGGATTACCTGCTGCCGTCGGCAGCGGACCTGCCGTCCTACATCACGGACCGGACCGAGAGCCCGGCCGGCAACCGGCTGGGGGTCAAGGGCGTCGGCGAGGCCGGCACGATCGCGTCGACCCCGGCGGTGGTGAACGCGATCGTAGACGCGCTCCGCCCGCTCGGAATCAGGGACATCACGATGCCGTGCACCCCCGAGCGTGTCTGGCGCGCGATCGAGACAGCGCGCGCCAGTGCCGCAGCCAGCAATGGTGCCGCGAACAGCAACGGAGGTGCGGCATGATCCCGGCCAAGTTCGACTACGTCAAGCCAGGATCGGTCGACGAGGCCGTGCGGGCGCTGGCCGACGGCGGCGAGGATGCCAAGATCATCGCTGGCGGCCAGAGCCTGCTGCCGCTGCTGCGGCTCAGGCTCTCGTACCCCGACCTCCTCGTCGATGTCGGCGGCATCGACGAGCTGCGCGGCGTCAGCGACCATGGCGACTCCCTGCTCATCGGGGCGCGGACCACGCACTATCAGGTGGTTCACGACCCGCTGATCGGCGAGCACTGCGGACTGCTCGCGCAGGCCGCCGGAACGGTCGCCGACCCGGCCGTGCGGCACCGCGGGACGCTCGGCGGATCGCTCGCGCACGGCGACCCGGCCGGTGACCTGCCCGCTGTGGCGGTCGCGCTCGGCGCCACGCTGATCGCGCGCGGGCCGGGCGGCGAGCGGGAAATCGCTGCTAGCGACTTCTTCGTCGACTACCTCACCACGGCGCTGGAGCCCGGCGAGATCCTGACCGGGGTACGGGTGCCCAAGCTCGGAGGGGATTGGGGCTATCGTTACGAGAAGTTCCACCGGACCGCGCAGGCTTGGGCGATCGTCGGAGTGGCCGCGCTGGCCAGGCGATCGAACGGGCATGTGGCCGAGGCTAGGGTCGGGCTGACCAACATGGGGTCGGTTCCGGTCAGGGCCAGTGCCGTGGAAGCGGCGGCCGCGGGCGCTGAAGCGACTCGCGACGCGCTGAACGCGGCGGCCGCGAGCGCAGCCGACGGAACTGAACCACCGGCGGACCTGCACGGAGCGCCCGATTACCGGCGCCACCTTGCCCGTGTCCTGACCGGACGAGCACTGGCAGCGGCAGCGGGAGTCTGACGAGATGGAACTAGAGCACTCATTCACTGTCCCGGTCCCCAAGTACCGGGCCTGGGATGTGCTGCTCGACGTCGAGAGGGTGGCGCCCTGCATGCCGGGCGCCTCCCTCGACTCGGTCGACGGCGATGAGATTCACGGCAGGATCAAGGTCAAGGTCGGCCCGATCAACATGACATACGCGGGCACTGCCCGCTTCATCGAGAGAGACGCGGAAGCCGGCGTCGTCACGCTGGAGGCCTCGGGCAAGGAGACCAGGGGCGCCGGTACCGCATCGGCCTCGGTTCGGTCGGTACTCGAAGACCGCGGCGAGGAGACCCGCGTCACCGTGCTGACGACGCTGAACGTCACGGGCAAGCCCGCCCAGTTCGGCCGCGGCGTCATGAACGAGGTCGGCGGGAAGCTGCTCAGCATCTTCGCGGCAAACCTGGCCGCAACGCTCGCCGAGCCGGAAGCGACGGGAGCGGAAGCCGGGACCGCGACCGTTCCAGCTGCCGCGGAGGCCGGAGCTGCAGCCGACGGAGCAGCGGCCGCCGGAGCAGCGGCGGCACAGTCACCAGCAGCCGACGCACCAGTCGATGACCTGAAGCTCCCCGCCAGGGCGGCCGCTAGCCTCCAGCGCGAGGGCATCACGACCGTCGGCCAGCTAGCGACCAGGACAGAGGACGAACTGCTGGCGCTGGACGGGATCGGCCCGGCGTCGGTCGTCGACATCAGGTCGAAGCTCACCGAGCTTGGCCTGACCCTCGGGCAGCCACAGGCTGCTGCCGCAGCACCCGGAGGCGGCGCGCCCGCGGCCGGGGCCGAGCCTGCCGTCGCGGCCGCCGGTGCGGCCGGTGCCGCAGGCACGGCACTCAGCGCCGCAGCACCCAGCGCCGCTGCGCCCAGTGCCGGTGCCGCGGGGTCGGCCACACCGCACGCGTCGGCCACCCGCGAGGCCGCCCATCAGCTCGAAGACGACGCGATCAACCTGCTCAAGGTCGCCGGAATGCCCGTGCTGAAGCGCGCGATCCCCGTGATCGCCGCTCTGGCCGCCGCGCTCCTCGTCGGCCTGCGCAGAAAGATGCGCGGTCGCCACCGCAAAAGCTGACCATCCCGCGCCGCCACCGACGCGCCAGCTACCGACGCGCTGCCGCACACGGCCCGGCCCCGGGCGCCGCCTGCTCCGCACTCACTGCCCCACGCGGGCCGGGCCCCGCCGCGCCAGCCACCCGCGCGCCCGCGTTCGTTTCCATGATCGTGGGCGCCTTTCAGTCCTATCCGCTGATGGACGACCACGATCTGAAGATCGACCACGATCATGGGCAGCATCGGCAGGTCCGTCGTCCAGATGTCCGCGGTTGCCCGGCCTGGGCCGGGCCGCCGCCCGGGCCGGTCGGCTTGGCGTCGGCCTGCTGGTGCCGGTCGGCTTGATGTCATGACTTCGGTTCGGTGGCCGCAAGCCTCACAAATCGCCCGTGATCATGACGTCAAGTAATGAAAAAGTCCGTTGCTTCCGTCGAGCTGAGCCGCATGAGCCTCACCCGGCTGTCGGAATTGCACGCTTAGTCCACGCTTAGCCCGGCGTTGAGACTGCCGATGGGCTGGTAGCCGCTGACATTTCAGGCTCGAGCATCCGGAGCCGGTCGGTCGAGTCGACCTGCGGCCGACCGGCCGGGTGTCAGGGCCCCGAGCGAATGGGTGAGCGCATTCATCACGGATCCAGCGGACGGATCCGCACATTCATCGAGGTCCGCGCAGAGCCGAAGCCCGACAATTTGTCCCCCAACACCGCCTGACCCGCGCACCGCCTGCCCCCAACACCGCCTGACCCGCGCCCCGGCCGGTCCGCGCCCGCCTCTGACCCGCGACTTCGACCGATCCGCGCCCCGGCGTACAGCGTTCAGGCCGTCCCGCTGCCGTGGTGCGAACCCGGCTGGGCGCTCGCCTACCGGCCGGGCACATCGTCAAGTTTCGCGGGTAACAGACCGGACACGTCTGGAGATATTCGTCGCGCATAAAAGCCTCATATCCTCCTCTAATGTGCTTTCATACCGACGACTCATCTTCCTTCTTTTGTACTGGCAGGACCGTATAATGTCGCTGATGCGCGATGTCGCCGGCAGCTGACAGTGACTGCGCATATTCGTACAGTCTTATCCTCACCAAGGAGCAAAAGTGAGTGTCAGTCTGAGCAAGGGCGGCAACGTCTCGCTTTCAAAGCAGGCGCCCGGCCTCACCGCAATTGTCGTCGGGCTCGGCTGGGACCCGCGCACGACGACCGGCGCGGATTTCGATCTCGACGCTTCGGCGATCATGCTGGACATGAGCGGCAGAGTCCTGTCCGACAGCCATTTCGTGTTCTTCAACAACCTGAAGAGCCCGGACGGCTCCGTCGAGCACATGGGTGACAACCTGACCGGCGGCGCCGAGGGCGACGACGAGCAGATCAAGGTCAACCTCGCCGCCGTGCCCGCCGAGTGCGGCAAGGTTACCTTCCCGGTCAGCATCTACGAGGCCGAGCAGCGCCAGCAGAACTTCGGCCAGGTCCGCAACGCGTTCATCCGGGTCGTCAACCAGGCCGACAACAGCGAAATCGCCCGCTACGACCTGACCGAGGACGCCGCCACCGAGACTGCCATGGTCTTCGGCGAGATCTACCGGAGCTTCGGTGAGTGGAAGTTCCGCGCGGTCGGCCAGGGCTACGCGTCGGGCCTGAAGGGCATCGCTCAGGACTTCGGCGTCAAC
>Ga0307374_10008349_pt1 | contig 15508 bp, 14 predicted proteins | sample OX3MG_FD_202532 | JGI IMG/M metagenome (GOLD analysis project Ga0307374, IMG submission 202532) | Soil microbial communities from Risofladan, Vaasa, Finland - OX-3 | ecosystem: Environmental > Terrestrial > Soil > Coastal area > Acid sulfate soil | place: Finland: Risofladan, Vaasa | collected... | reverse complement strand
AAAGAAAATGTCATTTGTTGATGTGCCCCGACTGTTTGCCGAGGCTCTTCGAGAGGCAAAGGGAGTAGGTGACGAAGTCCGTCGCCTCTTGATGGAGAGCGACAACGCTAAGAGGACGATCCCGAAACGGCCGATTGTAGGTGCCATTTTCCTGTTTGCTTTGGCTGTATTCGTCGGAGGGGTAGCCTACCCGCTTTTGATATGTTCGGGAGTCGAGCCGCGTTTGGGCTGCCTATGCGACCATCCATTTCCATTCGAATTGTTCTGCCTCTATCTGCCTTGGATATTCTTCCTTGGCTCGGCAACTTTGGTATTATGGCCAGCCTTGCGGCAAAAATATGTTGCGCGGGATCTTAATCGTATTGACGCGCCCCACTAGAAACGTCGGGAGCGTGTCTCACTAGGGCAGGCGGGGTTGGCGGCCGTCGTAGACGATGCGGCCATCGCTTATCGAGGCGAAGTCCGCCAGCGCATGCCGCGACAGTTTGCCGTCAGGCATGATGTGCTCGACGTTCCATCGGCCGATCGTCATGTGGTCCGAGATGATTCGCCGATGGCATCGCCACCAAAGTCCCTCGGAGCACATGATCGCGGTGCGGCGCCTCGATGCGATCGCGATCAGTTCCGCCAGTCCCGCATCGAATTCGGCCGTGTCGGCGTAGTCGGCATAGGAGCGGAAGGCGGCGACGGTCCACGCGGTGTGCGGCGAGTCGTCGCGTTTACCGTGGCGCCGTCCGCCGAGCGCCTTCATCCAGAGATAGTCAATCGCGGAGGCTTCGAGCGTTAGAGCAAGCGCCTCGCGATTGAACTGCGGCCATCGGCGCGACCCCGGAAACGAGCGGACATCGGCGACGATCTCGATACGATGCGCCGTAAGCAGACTGATGAACTTATCGATCGGATGCGTCGAATGCCCGATCGTGTAGAGGGTGCGCTCCGCTTCGCCGCCGGTTTCCTCGTTCCGATGCGTGTCCGGCGGGCGCATGCGATCGCGCGCGATCAGCGGAGAATCGCGAGGGTGAGGGCGGAGGCGAGGAGGGCGTAGCCGGAGGCCGTCGCGAGTATCGCGCCCCATCGCGTGGCGCGCTCGATTAGAACGAAAGCGCTTAGCGCGGCGACCCACGCGAGATTCATCACGCCGACCGCGAACAGCACCGCCATCAGCAGCCAGCAGCATCCGACGCACCACGCGCCGTGGTGGATGCCCATCCGGAGCGCGCCGAGCCGGCCCTCGCGCCACGAAGTCATCAGGAAGCCCATGGGAGACTGGCATCGCCCGAGGCATCGGCGCTTGAGCGGCGAGAGCTGATACGCGCCGGCAAGTGCGAGTATCGCGGCGCCTGCGAGCGGCGCGAGGCGCATCGAGTCGGAGATGAGCGCGGCCTGGGCCAGAGCTTCCTGAATAATCGCGGCGGCGGCGCTGAAGGCGGTCCAGACCAGGATGTATCCGGCGACGAAGAGCGCGATGCTGGCGCGCGCGGATTCGCGGCGTGCGCGTGCGATGCGCGCGTAGGTCATCACCATTGGCCCGGCGCTCGGCGTCATCATCGCGGCCATCATCACGGCCCACATGACGAAGGTGATGGTGGCGTCGCCGAGCGACCATCGATGGACGGCGGCGGGCATCGCCATCCCGGCCATGCCTGCCATCCCTGCCATTCCCGCCATCGCGGTGGCCATCCGCGCCAGATAGAGCCACGCGAGCGCGCTCAGCGCTGCGAGTCCGCCCCAGATCGCGACGCGATCGTAGAGCGGGAGGCGGTCCACGGCGCCGGTGCCGACGGGCGCGGACTCGGTGGATGTCGCCGAAGCCATCGTCATCCGCTCGCGGAGGCCGTGCCGCGCGGCTAACCGTTAGCCCAGTTAATTGCGGAGAAGTGGCCGTTGCGTCCCGAGTTATCGAAGGTCAGCGAATGGTCCTTGTAGTGGCTGTCGATGCCCTTGGCGGCGGCGAGCCGCGACGACGCCGGATGGCCAACGTTGTCGAGATATACGACCTTGTTGCCGAGGCCGGTCACGCCTTCGACGGTGACCTCGGTGATATTGGGAATCGAGAGTTTGCGGGTCTTGCCGTCAAGCGCGAAATCGATCGTGACGACTTTGGTCGGCAGGCGATTCGCGATCATCGGGTTGAAGAAACTCGGCTGCCCGCCAGCATTGCCCGAGAATATCGCGTCGAGCGCGGCGCGCTGATCCGCCGACGCGCGGCCATCGAGATAGAGCGCGAGTGTGCCGCCGCCTTTGGCCATCGCACCCGGCGTGATCAGAGCCTGGACCGCGTTCAAGCCCGAGATGTCGGTCGAGCCGTATGTGCCGCGATTCACATGATAGGCGAGCACCACGTCGCAATGGCCCTCGGTGGGACGCGCTTGCGCGTGGCTCAGGAGGCATGGGCAGAGCAGCTCGCAGTTGCACGACTCGAAGTACTCACCCTCGATACGCCATTTTTCCATCGCCGACGCTCCTTCAGTTCGCGCTGCCGCGATACGGTTTGTGTCCGCCGGTCCGAAGCGGCGAATGCGCTACGCGGCATGCTTGCGGACGAATTGCCCCGCTTCCTCGATACCCTTTTGACCTTCATCAAGCGCCGAGGCAAACAGATGCCACACGTGCACCATGTTGTCCCACGGCCGCAGCGTTACATCTACGCCCGCGGCGCGGGCGCGATCGGCCAGCCGGGTCGCATCGCTGAGCAGCGTCTCAGCCGTACCGACCTGGATCAGAAGCGGCGGCAGGCCGTGCAGGTCGGCGTAGATCGGCGCGGCGAGCGGAGTCTTCGGATCCTGTCCGGAAAGATACGCGGCCGCCATCTGGACCAGCCCTTCCTTCTGGACCAGCGGGTCCTCGCCGGCCTTCGCGGTCATCGATTCGCCGATACCTTCCATATCGACCCAGGGCGAGATGCATACGCCGGCCGCCGGCATCTTGAGTCCGGCATCCCTGATTGCGACGAGAGCCGCCGCGGTCAGTCCACCGCCGGCCGAATCGCCCGCGAGCGCGATCTTTTTCGGGCTGATTCCCAGCCGAGGAGCCATCGATAGGCCGCGACCGAGTCTTCGACCGCGGCGGGATGCGGATGCTCGGGGGCGAGCCGATAATCGATCAACAGGACGCGCGCGCCGGAAGCCTGGGAGAGACGGGCGGCGAGTGCGCGATGCGTTTCGATCGAGCCGATAACGTAGCCGCCGCCGTGAAGGTAGAGGATGGCGCGGCTGTGATCGGCGCCCGGTGCGACGAGCCATTCGGCCTTCATCTCGCCGATCGTGACGGGTTCGCTCGTAATCGACGGGTCGTAGCTGTACCTGCTCATGAAACTCGCGAAGCCGGCGCGCAGCTCGTCCATCGAGGGTGCGTCGAGCTTGAGGTCTTTGAGTTCCTCGATAACCTGCTTGAGTTGCGTGCTGGACATTATTCTTCACCTTTTACGATTTACGATCCGAATGGCGACCCGGCGTATCGGGCGGCCGATTGATCATCAGTGCTTAGCGAAAAGCGTCGGATGTTGCCACCGCCGAACGATCGCCAGCCCTCGCGTTGCGCTGTTGCGTCAGCCGCCGGGCGGAGATTGCGGCGCGGCCTTGACCGGTGATGCGACCGCCGCGGCGTTCGGCATGCTCGCCGGCGCCGGCCCGCTCAGCGACGCGACATTTATTTTTGCCTCGGCCTGATTCGCGACCGCAATGAGCACCATCGAATCGGGATGCAGGTACTGGCGGGCGACGCGCTGCACGTCCTCCCTGGTTACCGATCCAATCAGCTTCGGATAGCGTTCGGCGTAGTCCATCCCAAGGCCATAGATCTCGACCTGAAGCATGAAACTCGCGATTGCGCTCTGGCGATCGATCTTGAGCGGGAAGCTGCCGATAAGAAATCGATGCGCGGAGGCGAGCTCGTCGTCGGAGACCGGGCTTTGCTGCATCGCGCGCAACTGCTGCACGATCAATCGGAGCGCGTCGTTGGAACTTGCGTTACGGGTCTGCGTGTTGACGCTGAATGCGCCCGCGAACTTGCCGGGCTCGAATCCGCTTGAGATGTCGTAGACTAATCCGGCTTTGCTGCGGACCACCTTGGTCAGGCGCGAGGCGAAGCCGCCGCCGCCCAGGATATAGTTCATTACCTGGAGGCGGTAGTAATCGGGATTCGAGCGGGCGACGCCGCCGAAGCCCAGTATCAGGGTCGCCTGCGCGACGTCGCGGTTGATCAGCGTTGGATGGATTCCCGGCGCGACGACGGGCGGCGGCGGCGCGGACTGCGGCGTAACCGTTCCGTCGAGGCTGGCGAGCTTCTTTTCGAGTTCCGCCTTGACGTTGTCGGCGTTAACGTCGCCGGTCACGGCGATTACCGCGGCGCCCATCTTGTAATACGTTTTGTAGAAGTTTCGCACATCGTCGGGCGTCAGCTTTGCGACCGAGTCCGCCGTGCCGTCCTCGGGATTTCCGTAGGGCGTATCGCCGAAGAGCTGTTTGCGGAAGGCGACGCCGGCGACGTAGTCGGGGTCTTCCTGGGCGGCGCGGATATCGGCGACCGACTCATCGCGCTTGTGGATGATGTCGGTGTCGCGCAGCCCCGGATGCTCGAGCGCCGCGGCGAGCAGATCCAGAGTCTTGTCCTCATACTTGGTGAGCGAGGTCAGACCGGCTTGCGAATAGTCGCGGCCGGCATCGACCGAGACGCTGCTGCCCATGAAATCGACCTGCTGGCTGAACTGCTCGGCCGTGAGCTGCGTAGTTCCCTGGGTGAGGCAATCGGCGGTCAGCGAGGCGAGTCCGGCCTTGCCCTGGGGGTCGCGGCGCGCGCCGGCGTCGAACGCGATCTGGATCGTGACCATCGGCAACTGATGCTGCTCGGAGACCAGCAGAATGGCGCCGTTGCTGAGCGTCATCCGCTTGATTTCGAGCGCGCGCGACGGCGCCGCCGTGAGCGAAAGAAGCAACGCAGCCGCCGCCGCGATCGCAAAGGGATTCATGTTTCGGCGCCGGCTCATCGGATCACCCCGCTCAATTCGGATTCGCCGAAGCCGGCCGCATGATGGATCGGGCCGCCCGCTCCGGCCGCGCCGCCGCCCGCCTGATTCGGCAGCACGCCGGTTGGTTCGAGCACGCCGAGCGTGCTGTTCGAGGCGACGAGATATTTCGCCACGACGCGCTGCACGTCGGACGCGGTGACCTTGTCGATATCAGGGATGTAGCTGTCGATCATGCGGTAATCGCCCATCATTTCGTAAACGCCGAGCAGCATCGCCTCCTGGAAGATCGAGTCCTGGCTGAAGACGAACGAGGCCTGCTCAAGGTTCTTGGCCTTCTGCAGCTCGTCGGCGCTGACCGGCGCATTCTTGAGCTGGTCGACGACTTTGTTGGCCTCGGCGATTGCGTCGTCGGTCTTGAGCCCGGGCCGCATCTGCGCGGAGACCCAGAACAGTCCGGGGTCGAATGAAGTCATGTCGTAGCTTGCCGACACATCGACGACCATCCGCTTCTCCTCGATCATGTCGCGATAGAGAAGCGAGGATTTGCCGTCAGAAAGAATCTCGGACGCTATCTCGAGCGGGAAGGCGTCGGGGCTCTTCCAGTTCGGCACGTGATAGGCCTCGGCGAAGGCGGGCAGATTCGCGGCGTGACGCAACTCGACGTGGCGCGCGCCATGCTGCTCGGGTTCGACCTCGAACACGGGCGGCGGCTTCGCGCCATTCTTGATCGAGCCGAACGACTCGGCGATCTGCTTCAGCACCTTGGCGGAATCGAAATCGCCGACGGCGACGATGATCGAGTTTTGCGGCGAGTAGTAAATGTCGTGATAGGCCTCGGCATCCTTGAGCGTCAGGCGTTTGATATCCTGCATCCATCCGATCACCGGCCAGTGATACGGATGCTCGACGTAGGCCTGCGCCTGGGTTATTTCGGCGAGCGCGTCCTCGGGATTATCCTCGGTGCGCATGCGCCGCTCTTCGGCGACCACGGCGAGTTCCGAATCGAAGCCCTTGGGGTCGAAGTTGGCCATCCGGTCGGCTTCGAGGCTGATTGGGACGTCGAGATGGTCGCGGTTGATGACCTCGAAGTAGTCGGTGAAGTCGGCGGTGGTAAAGGCGTTATCCTCGCCGCCGTTAATCTGGATGATGTTCGAGAACTCCTCGGGCTTGAGCTTTTTGGTCCCGCGGAACATCAGATGCTCGACCAGATGCGAGATGCCGGTCTTGCCGAACTGCTCGTTGCGCGAGCCGACCTTGTGAAAGACGTTGAAGGTCGCCACCGGCGCCTTGTGATTTTCGAGCACGAGGACCTTGAGTCCGTTGGGTAATGTTTCGGTCTTAACCGCGTCGGTGATACCCGCAAGCGCGATGCCGCCTGGAAGGGCAAGCAAAATCGCAATGAGGGCGATGATCGACGCGGGCCTTGGGGAACTGCCGGGGCCTGCGATACGCATGTTGCATCCAGTTAAGACGGCGGCCGCTATCCGGTCAACCGCTCCGCGCCGCTCGCGCAAATTGCATCCGCTACCCATGATTTGCAAGAATCAACTCAGACAGGCATGAGCGCATCAGATACCGCCCGAGAGCTGCACGAGGTAAAAGGGGTCCTGACCAAATTCATGCGGATGCTCTATCCGCAGGAATTCCGGCTGGACGCGATCGCCAAGTCCGGCCCGATCATGGCCTTTCACTTCCCGCTCGCTGCCGGCGAGATGATCCATCTGCCCGAACGGGTCGGCGAGCTCGACGGCCCGGCGTCGCCCAGCGACTACTATGTCGTGACCGCCGCGCATCTGGCCGGCCGGCACGAATTCGGCAGCTTCGCGCTCAAGCTGGCCGACCTCGAAGGTTTCGAGGAGCGCGGTGAAACCGGCGTCGAGGCGATCGACGCGTTCGTCGCGTCGTTCGAGGATCCGGCGCTGGCGGGCGCGCTGATACGGCTGTGCGAGGCCGCTCGAATCGACGCCGAGCTCACGCGCCACTACCGCGGCCTGGCGCCCCGGATAGCAGGGTTGAATCGCACGCTGATTGGCGGGCTCAATCCGCGCGCGCTCAGCACGATCCTCGTTCGCGGCGCGCTCGAGGCCGAGTCGGACGCCGATGGCGGCGCGGGAAGCACGCTCGTCGAGCAGGCGGTTGAACTCTTTGCGCCGCTGCGCGCGCCCGACATGGACGTGCTGGCGAGTGCGCGCCAGACCACCGTGCTCTATCGATGGCTTCAGGAACTGATTCTTGCCGCCCGGCGCGCCGGCGACGGCGAGGGCGCCGACGCCACCGGCGATCAGATGCGCAACGATCTGATCAGCAGCCTCGATACCGCAAAGGGCCAGCCCGGTGATGGCGACGAATCCGGCGAGGGCGACGACGACGGCGACGGCGAGACCAATCAGGACTTGAGCCTCGAAACCTCGGGCAAACAATCGAAAGGCAAGGGCGGCCGAGCGCTCTCGCCCGAGCAAATCCGCAAGCTGCTCGAGCAGGGCGCTCAGATAAGGCCCTCGGAAGGCGAGGGCGGCGCCGACGGCGACGGGATGTATCTCACCCAGCTTACCGGCCGCCAGGCGCAGGAACTCGAAGAGCTGCGCGAGCAGTTGGGCGAAGTCGGCCCGGTATCGACCCAGGGCAAGCTTATCCTGGCGCATGGGCGCGGGCAGGATTCATATTACGCCTACGACGAGTGGGACTACGTGTTGGGCGATTACCGGCGCGGATGGTGCCGGCTGCGCGAAATTCCAATCGTCGGCGACGCCGGCGATTTCTTCGCCCGCACGCTCGAACAATACGCCGAGATGCTGCCGCAGGTGCGCCGCCACTTTCAGCGCATCCGTCCGGCCTCGTATCGGATGGTCCGCGGACTCGAGGACGGCGAGGATATCGATCTTGACCGCACCGTCGAGACGCGGGTCGCGCGCCTGATGGGCGACATGCCAGACCAGCGCGTCTACAAGGCCCGCAAGCGCGAGGCGCGCGACGTCGCGACGCTCTTCCTGCTCGACATGTCGGCCTCGACCGACGAGCCGATCCATCGCGAGATTCGCAAGACCGCCGCCGATGACGACGACAGCACCGACGACTGGATGAAGGCCTGGCAGCGCCGCCCGCAACAGTTGCTTCAGCGTCCGCGCCGCATCATCGACGTGAACAAGGAAGCGCTCGTGATCATGGCGCAGGCGCTCGAGGAGATCGGCGACTCCTACGCCATCATGGGATTTTCCGGCCATGGCCGCGACAACGTCGAGTTTTACGTGATCAAGGAGTTCGACCAGACGCTGAGCGACGAGGTCAAAGGCCGCGTCGGCGCGGTCGAACCCAAGCGCTCGACCCGGATGGGCGCCGCGATTCGCCACGTGCGCGAAAAATTCAAGGACGTCAGCTCGCGCTCACGCCATATGATCCTGCTGAGCGACGGCTTTCCGCAGGACTTCGACTACGGCCACGACCGCCGCTCGAACGCCTACGGAATCCAGGACACGATGGTCGCGCTGAAGGAACTCGAACAGGCCGGCGTGCTGCCTTTCTGCATCACCGTCGATCGCACCGGCCATGATTATCTGCGCGACATGTGCAGCCCGTCGCGCTACCTCGTTATCGACGACATCACCGCCCTGCCGCGCCAGCTCCCGAAAATCTACGAACAGGTCGTCCGCTGGTAATCGCGTCCGGGTCAAATCCATGGCTCGCGGGTGCCACCGGATTCGCGCCGTGCCGATCGATGAATCTTGCAATCGGCGCCCGCATCTGCGACTAGAGGCGCAAGGCTTTCTCTCGCAATCCGGAGGCGACGACGATGGCGAAGGTAATGATCGAGGCCGCGATCAACGGCAACGCGATGCGCGCGCTCAACCCGAACATCCCTTATAGCCCCGCCGAGATTGCCGCCGACGCGATCGCCTCGTGCGAGGCCGGCGCGGCCTTGATTCACTTCCACGTCCGCGAGCCTCAGACCGGCAAGTGGATTCACGATATTTCCGACTATGCCGAGGTCTATCGCCGCACGCGCGAACGCGCCCATCCGCTGCTTTGGCCGACCTTCCCGCTCGACGGCGACGTCGCCGTCCGCACGCGCCATTTCGTTGCGCTCGCCAACGATCCCGCGACGCGCCCGGATATTGGCGCCGCCGACATCGGCTCGGTGAATCTCTCCGCCTATGATCCCGTGACCAAGAAAATCTCCGGCGCGGGCCTCGTCTACCAGAACTCCTACGCCACCATTCGCGAGTTCCTCGGCGTGATGCGCGAGCTCAGGCTCCGGCCGACCCTCCAGGCCTTCGATCCGAGTTTCGTCCGCGCCGCGTTGGTCTTTCTCGATCAGGGACTCCTCGAAGAGCCGCTCATGATCAAGTTCTACCTAGGCGGTCCTGAGCTGCCCTTCGGCCTGCCGCCTTCGCTCAAGAGTCTCGAAGCGTACCTCGAGATGCTGAAGGGTGTGCGCGTCAACTGGTTCGCCGCGACGCTCGGCGGCGACAACCTCCCGATGGTTCCGGTTATCGTGAGCCTCGGCGGCCACGTGCGCGTCGGACTCGAAGACTTCCAGTACGCGCCCGCCGGCAAGCTTACCAACCGCCAGCTCGTCGAGCGCGCCGCCGCGGTGATTCGCGCGATGGGCCACGAGGTCGCCGCGCCCGACGAGGCGCGCGCGATCCTTCAGGTCTGACGCGCGCCGCCGCCGATCAGCCGCGCCCGCAGTTTCGCGTCGCTCGCCGCTTCGATCGCCGTCCACGCCATCGCGATCGCGCCGTCGATAATCGCGCGGTCCGCCACCGGCGTCACGCAGTGCGCGGCGAACTCCGGCTGATGGTTCACCGCGGGCAGCGAGTCGATTCCCAGGATCGGATGGATGGTCGGAAAACGGAGCGACACGTTGCCCATGTCGGTCGAGCCTGCCGCGCGCGCCATCCCCGAGGTCGGCGGCGGAATCACCCGCCCGAGCGTCTCCGCGCCGCTCTTATATAGCGCCGCCAGCTCGCCGTCACTCACCAGTTCCGCGTAGGGCTTCGTCCCGCCGAGGACTTCGAGCCGCGTGCCGGTCGCGAGCGCGCCCGCCTCGAAGCATCGCAGCACCCGCCCGCGCACCTCCTCCAGCTCGTCGAGCCTGCGCGCGCGCACGATATACTTCGCCGTGGTGTACGCCGGAATCACGTTGGGCGCGTCGCCGCCCCTGGTCACGATTCCATGAATCCGGTCGGTCGTGCGAATCTGCTGGCGCAGAAGCCCAATCGCGGTCTGCGCGACCACCATCGCGTCGGCCGCATTGATCCCGCGCTCCGGGAAAGCCGAGGCGTGCGACGCCTTGCCGGTGTACCGCACCTCGAACATCGAGGCCGCGATCATCACCGGCTCGACCACCTCGGCCGGCGCCGGATGGACCATCATCGCGAAATGCGTCCCATCGAATCCGCCGCGCTCGAGCAGCAGAATCTTGCCGCCCGCGTCACCGGCCTCCTCAGCCGGCGTGCCGAGCACCGTGACCGTCAGGCCCGCGTCATCGGCGACTCGTATCAGCGCGGCGCCCGCGCCGACCGCCGCCGCAGCAATCACGTTGTGGCCGCACGCATGCCCGATCTCCGGTAGCGCGTCGTACTCGGCGCAGATCGTTACGTGCAGCGGTCCGCTTCCGGCGCGCGCCACAAACGCGGTCGGCATCTCGCAGATTCCGCGCTCGACCGCGAAGCCGGCTTCCGACAGCGCCTCGCATAGCCATCCGCAGGCCCGCTCCTCCTGGAAGCCGAGTTCCGGATACGCGTGTATCCGATGGCTGAGTGCGATCAGCGATTTGACCTGACTATCGACCCGGTCGCGCGCAGCATCTTTTGCGTCCATAAGCGCCTTGTTTATTATTCTATCACTGTAAACGCCAGTCCAACGCGCTATGACTCGATTAAATAAGTCTCGTCGTGGGAATCAGCCTCGCCCGATAAGTTCGTTCGATATTTCATCGATAGTTTCGTTGAAGCGATCCATCGCTGGATTCAGGATCACCTGGTCGAGGCCCGCCTTCTCCATCGCTTTTAGAATGCCGGCGACCTCGCCGCGCTCGCCCACGATCGTCGTCGCACGGATCGTCTCGGGCGTGACGAAGCGCCGCTCCTCGGCCGGAACGTAGGTGCAGTGTCCGACGTGCAGGCGCATGTAGCGCTCCTCTGCCGGCTCCATCCGCGCGACGTATTCGGCGTACGCGTCGTAGACCTTGCGCGCATCGGCCGGCAGCGATCCCGGCTTCGCGTAGCCCGCCGCGATCGCATGCAGGCAGGTGATCACCCACGGCCCCACCATCTCGGCCACTCGCGGCGAATCGATCTTCTCGCCCGGTTTCAGCACGCATATATGGCTGAGCGACATCACCGGCATCTTGCGCGCCTCGCGTCCCGCCGCTTTCATCCCGACTTCCGCGTGCCTGAGAACCTTTTCCATCCGCTCCGGCGTCGCGACTCCGGTCGTGATTATGCCGTCGCCGAATTCGCCCGCCAGCGCCAGCGCGCGCGGCGCATTGGCCGCCACGTAGAGCGGAATCCTGTCGTCAAGGTTGATGAAGCGCCGCTCGCGATGGATGTAGCGGATTTTGCGGCTCAGCCCTTCGGTGTTGTAGATCGCCTCGCCGTCGCGCAGCAGGTCGCGAATCACGCGCACCTCTTCGCGAAACTCCGCGAATTTGACCGGCGGCAGCCCCATCACGCGCCGCCCCGTATGCCCCGTGCCGAAACCGAGCATCACGCGCCCCGGCGCAAGTTCGTTGATCGTCGCGATCGAATGCACCGTCACCGGCGGAATCCGATTCACCGCGACCGAGATGCCCGTGCCGAGCTTGATCGTCTTCGTATTGGCCGCGCCCAGTGCCATGCACGCGTACGCGTCGCCCCATATCATGTGCGAATCGGGAAACCACGCCTGCGCGAATCCGCGCTCCTCCGCATAGCGCGTGTCGCTTATCGCGCGCTGCGGCTTGGTGAAAATCAGCGTTCCAAATTCCATCATGTCCTCCCTGGCTTCCCCGCCAGCTTTCCGGCGTCGTCGCGTGAATATAACCCAACCGAAAAGCCGATCAACGTCCGAGTCCCCGCCTGCGCGGGCGGCATCACATCACAACGCGCTTTGCGCTAAGCTCGCAATCGCAATGGACGCCGTCTCACGAGGAGTGCGCGATGGAAGCCTCGCTCAAGAACAATCCTGATTCGCCTTCGATGCCGTCGGCCGATCGCCCGGTCAAAACCGGCTCCGACCATGTCGCGCCCGATTGCCGCGGAATGAATTTCTACCGCGCCGACGCCGCCTTCCAGTCCCTGCTCGGCCTCTACATGGAACCTTCGATGCGCGATCATCTTGCGCCCCATTATGATCGCCTCGGCGAACTTGCGGGCGGACGCCTCGACGAGCTTGCCGACGTCGCCGACAAGCATCCGCCGGTCCTTCATCCGCGCGATCGCTTCGGCCGCGACGAGGACTGGATCGAATATCATCCGGCGTATCGCGAGATGGAACGGATCGCGTTCGGCGACTTCGGCTTCCATGCCATGAGCCATCGCGGCGGCGTCCTCGGATTGCCCGATCCGATGCCCGCGATCGCCAAATATGGCTTTCAATACCTCTTCGTGCAGGCCGAGTTCGGACTGATGTGCCCGATCAGCGTCTCCGATACCAGCAACTACGTAATCCTCAAGTATGGCAGCGACGATCTGAAACGCCGCCTCGCCCCTCGATTGCTCTCGCAGGAGATGGGCGAGATGTGGAAGGGCACCCAGTTCATGACCGAAAAGGCGGGCGGCTCCGACGTCGGCGCGCTCGAGACCGTCGCCCGCTTCGAGCGCGGCGACTGGCGCCTCTACGGCGAGAAGTGGTTCTGCTCCCACGCCGACGCCGATATCGCACTCGTCCTCGCGCGTCCCGAAGGCGCCGCCGCCGGCACCGCCGGCCTCGGGCTCTTCGCGATGCCGCGCCGGCTCCCCGACGCAACCCGCAACGCCTACCGAATCGTCCGCCTCAAGGACAAGCTCGGAACGCGCTCGATGGCCAGCGGCGAAATCCGCCTCGAAGGCGCGCTCGCATGGCAGGTCGGCGACCTCAACAGCGGCTTCAAGCAGATGCTCGATCAGGTCAACCTCTCGCGCCTCTCGCACGGCGTCCGCGCCGCCGCGATGATGCGCCGATGCCTCAACGAAGCACTGTGCGTCGCGCGCAACCGCTTCGCCTTCGGCCGCCCGCTAATCGCGATGCCGCTCGTGCGCCGCCAATTGCTCAAGCTGATGACGCCCACCGAGCAGGCGCTCTCGTTCTACGGCTTCACCGCCGACGTGATGGATCGTGCGCGCCTGGGCGACGCCGCAGCCGCCCGCCTGCTGCGCCTGCTCACCCCGCTCTACAAGTTCCGCGCCTGCCGCGACAATATCCGCGTCGCGACCGGCTCGATGGAGATGCGCGGCGGCAACGGCTATATCGAGGACTGGATCAACGCGCGGCTCGTGCGCGACGCGCAAATCGGCGTGCTCTGGGAAGGCACCAGCAATATCAACGCGCTCGACGCGATCGGCCGCGCGGTCGGCAAGATGGCAGCGCACGAGGAACTTCGCGCCGCGATGCGAGTGCGCCTCTCGGATACTCCCGTCCTCCCCGAAAAATATCGCGCGCGTCTCGCCGAACTCCTCGATCGCGCAACGGAATTCGCGACCCGCGTTGCCGCCGACCGCGACGCCGAATCGCTCGCCCGAATCGCCAGCGGCGCGCTCTACAACGCCGCGAGCGCAATCCTGATGGCCTGGGAGGCTGCGCGCCTTAACGACGGCCGCCGCCTGATACTCTCCCGGATGGTCGTCGAGCATCGCCTCACCCCGCGCGATCCGCTCGCCGCGACCGACACCCGATGGGAATCGCGCGCGGCCGATCTGCTCCTCAGCGACCGTCCCGTCACACTTGCGGAGGCCGCGTCAATCGTCGTCTGAATTGCGGAGCCATTCATGAATCCCGCAACGACGCTCTTCTACGATGTCGATACGCAGCGCGATTTTCTGCTTCCGGGCAGCCCGCTGTTCGTAACCGGCGCCGATCGGATTATCCCGGCCCTCAAGGAGTTGACGGCGCTCGCGCGCCAACGCGGATTCCGGATCGTCGCGTCCACCGATCGGCACTTCCCCGATGATCCCGAACTGAAGCGCAGCGGCGGCGATTTCGACGACCATTGCATGGACGGCACCGAAGGCCAGCGCAAGATCGACGAAACCGCACCGCTCAATCCGCTGTTCGTCGAGAACCGCGATTACGATGCGAACGAGTTGAAGCGGCTACTCGCGCATCGCGGCGAACTGGTGATCGAAAAGCAGCGCTTCGATGTCTTCACTGGAAATCGCTTTGCGGAGAAACTTCTCGCCCAACTGATTCGCCGCCATCCCGGGGTCGTGGTCTATGGTGTCTACACAGAAGTATGCGTCAACGACGCGGTGCGCGGCCTGCTTCGGCTCGGCGCCGAGGTGACCGTCGTCAGCGAGGCGATCGCGCATATCGGCGATAATCCCGCGCCGATAATCGCGGAGTGGGAGCGCGCCGGCGTCGCGCTCGTCACTTTGGCGGAGTTGCGCGCATCGCCGAAGTGACTAATCCATGAGAGCTTCAAGAGAACGGCGTTACAGGAGTTTTGTGAATTCTTCGACAGTGAGACCAGCATCACTGACTAATGCGCGTAGAGTGCCCTTCTTTAGCTGTGAATGTTGAGGAACCGACAACACCACCGATGCTCCCGGCTTCTTGAGCATCACGTGACTTCCCTTTTGCCGGTCCTTCGTCCAGCCCGCCTTGGTGAAGGCACGAACAGCCTCGGCGCCTGAGCAAACCGGAAGGCCCGGGCTCATTCAACAAAGACGTCCAATTCCAAGGTTTCCACGGCAACGGGAATCCCGTTTGCACGCCGGGTTTCGAGGCTCCCTTGAATCGCCTCTCGAATATTCTCTATTGCCGCTTCCCTTGTATCGCCTTCCGACACACAACCCGGCAGAGAAGGGCACTTGACTACAAAACCGCCATCTTCGTCTCTTTCGATGGTGATAAAGAATTTCTTCCAACGTCGCCCGGGAAACCCCGGTGCCACAGCTTCGCCCATAAGCGTGTGACCTCCAACCTTCTTAATGCGGGGCGATTTAAGCGCCTGATTCCAATTAGAATTTACGTTATCGACGGGACTTGTCGCAAGATACAAACCTTGTCACGGCTCGTCGAACTTGTGGACACGTTTTTTGAAAGACTTGTTGTTGCGCTTACGCCACCCTTTCAAATTAAGACGCTACCCTCCGTCGCCCGCGCCAGCGCGGCGGCGATTCCGCCCGCCGCGTCCGCCGGGTGATCGGCGCCGAATACGGCGCCGATCACCGCCGCGCCGCCGAGGCGCCAGCCGCTCGCGGCTGCCGCCTCGGCGAGCGCGCCGATGCGCTCGGCGGTGATACCGCCGAGCGCCAGCACCCGCATCGCCCCGCCGGCGCGGGGGGGGGGGGGGGGGGGGGGGGGCCCCCCGCCCCCCCCCCCCCCCCCCCCCCCCCCCCCCCCCCCCCCCCCCCCCCCCCCCCC
>Ga0307374_10008346_pt1 | contig 15511 bp, 16 predicted proteins | sample OX3MG_FD_202532 | JGI IMG/M metagenome (GOLD analysis project Ga0307374, IMG submission 202532) | Soil microbial communities from Risofladan, Vaasa, Finland - OX-3 | ecosystem: Environmental > Terrestrial > Soil > Coastal area > Acid sulfate soil | place: Finland: Risofladan, Vaasa | collected... | reverse complement strand
CTGGAGTCTCGAATCTTCTACCAACTCTCGGGAGGGCGGGCCGTTAGCTTCTGAAGGAAGCTCTTCTGAATCTCCAATTCGGACACCCGCCTTTTCCGCAGCCTACGCATGGCTCGTCCCAAACACAGGCAGGTGTTCCCAAGAAGATTTTGCCGGAGGAAATGCTCGGCGGGGCAGCTAGTGGCCGGCCTCTTCGTGCGCGCCCACGCTTTCATCGGGCACATCGCCTTGGCGGCCTTTCACGCGGTCGTAGACGCTGTAGTGGCAGGTGGAACCCAGGGCTTCGTTGTAATATGTGGAGACGCCCAATGCCGTCCGCAATTCCTCGTTGAAGAGGCGCAGTTGAGCCAGTTGGTTCACCCGGATCGGATATTTCGTTCCCTCATGGGTCAGCAAAAATTTCTGGTAGCCCGCATCCCAGAGCCGCGTGAACTGTCCTTGGCTCATAATGCAGGGGATCACCGTCATCTGGTAACGGCCCGATGGTGTCTTGCGAAGCTCTGCTCCGCAGTCGTACTTCTCGATGCGCACCACTCCGCCCGAACTGCGCACCAGGAATCCCTTCCCCGAGAGCAACTCCACTCGCGCCTGCCCGAACAGCTTGTTCACATACCACATAGCTCACCAGCATATGAATTCCACCCGCTTCTGTAAAGCTAAAATCCTCTCGGTGTCTTAGCTCTATAATTCTGCCACCCCTTAACGGCAACATGAAAATGTCACCCTATGAGCCGGGAGACATTTCGCCTGCGCTCCAGACAAAGCCGCAATGGCCTTGCACCGGAATAAAACTGGTGCTTTGTTCGAGATCAGTGGCCACTTCTACGATGAACTGGCAAAATAGCGGGGAAATAGAATCTCGGCCTTACTTTTTTGTTTTCCCCATTCAACATCTGACTGCGAGCGCCGAGGGAGAGCCAACAGGAATGGAACCGGCCCTAATCGATTTTCAGAACATTCGGGTAATGCGGGGAGATAAGTTCGCCCTGGACGATTTCAGTTTGCAGATTGCGCGCAACGAACACGTTGCCATATTGGGACCCAACGGATGCGGGAAGTCCACGCTCATCAAGACTATTACCCGGGAATGCTACCCTGTGGCTCGCGACAATTCGCGGCTTACCATTCTGGGGCGCGATCGGTGGAACATATTCGACCTGCGCCTGCTATTGGGTATCGTATCGAATGATCTGATGGACCTCTGCAAGGCCGACGCCACGGGGCGCGACATCGTGCTTTCGGGATTTTTCAGCAGCACGCGCGTCTTCCTGAACCATCATGTGGAGCCCGAGCATATTCGGCGCGCCGACGCAGCCTTGGACAGACTGGAGGCGCTGCACCTGGCGGACCGGCCGGTGGCGCAAATGTCTTCGGGAGAAGCGCAGCGGATTATGATCGCACGGGCTCTGGTGCACCAGCCGCTGGCGCTTGTGTTCGACGAGCCCTCGAACAGCCTCGACGTGAACATGCAGCGCAAGCTTCGCGAAACCATGCGGGGCCTGGCGCAATCGGGAGTGGGAATCGTGCTGGTAACGCATCATGCCGCGGATGTCATCCCGGAGATCGAACGAGTGGTCCTGATGCGCGAAGGCCGCGTGATAGCCGACGGCCGCAAGGAGGACATACTCGTGGAGGAGAAAATGTCGTCGCTTTTTGGATTTGGCGTGGAGATCCTGCGCCGCGACAGCTATTACCACATATGGTAGGGGCGGCAACCAGGTGGAAGCGCTTAGGAACCTTTTGGTCTGCGAGGGCACTTTAATCGTGCTCCCTGCGCCAGCGTGGAAATCTAAGTCTCTGATAAATTGTAACTTAAGCACGAAATGCTAAATGAACGGCTAACGGATTCATGAAAGCTGAATTTCTGAGCATTTGTACCGATTTAGTGCAACAAAATACTCTTCAGTGCCCAGGTAGTTTCACTAATGTGCAAAATTGGTGCCCATGGATAGCCCATATACTGTCAGCAAGGCTCGCTTAGAGAAGAAACGAGGCTACGGGCGTATCAGAAAGGAGCACGGTTAGATAGCACATGGATATGGGCACAAAGATCGGCATGCGCTCCATGCCACGCGTTCGGAACTCTAGTTGCTGGTCCATTTGCGGGCAAATGGGGAGTGTCGACTGAGGGACGCGTTCGAAGTGTCGGCCACATGCATCTCGAATGACCAACCCAAGCAACACGCACGAGCTGGAGTTTGACGCATCGTCGTCGCGTATTCTCCTCACAAACCCTATACCATGACGCAGCGTAGCGATTCTGCTCGCTCATCGTGACCTGCGCTGGGTTTCAAAGGCTACCAACCCGGCTGTCGTTAGCCAAGGCGGTTTGCTGGGCCGAGACAGTCGAGGTCTTCCTAGGGGCACAACGTGGGACACAGAATGCACGACAGGCGCGCGTCGCGTCGCTATGCTTTATCTTTGCCCGTGGTTGTGGGGATACCCCCGCGACAAGCAGGATTGGGAAAAATGCGGGATATTTCTACCCAAGGCTTATACCTGACGGTGAAAACGGACGAACCTCTGGAGCCCGGCACGAAACTTGACTTCTCGCTGACGCTGCCAATAGAGGCCACTGGAGGGATCGAAGTGAAAGTGCGTGTCGGCGGGAAGGCCGTGCGTATCGACCGATGCGCCGAGGCGGAGATCAACCACAGCCATGTGGGAATCGCTGCCGTCATCGAAACGTACAATCTGATCTGCTCGGAGCCTTCGGGCTTCTGAGCATTTCTGAAAACTCACTCGACATCGCGGCACCGGGTTGTATCCGGTCAGGGAGAGTTTGAAAATGAAGCCGCTATCTAGTCGAGACGACCTGGCGGAGAGGACGCTGCTGATCATTCTGGCAATCCTCGCGCTCATGGCGGTCGCTCTTCACTTGAAGCTCTTGTAATTAAGGGCCAGGACGGGTAATTTCGTTGGCGCAGGATCTTTTGGCAAAGGGGATCTCGCGTTCAGTCATTCCGCCTGAGCCGTGTTCCCTCGGAGTTGGGTGGGCTCTGCGGTGCTATTTCGGAGGAGCGTGATGGGATTAAAAGCGAATCTTCCCGACTGGCTGTCTTTTGACCGAAGCCGTCCCGCGTTAATTGCAGGCCTGGCTCTTTTTGCAGTGAGTGACGGGCTGGATCTGATCCTGTCGTCGCTCGGCAGCCACTCGGTGGCAATCATTCTGAACAACGTGGCGATCGGAATCCTGGGCGGGCTTCTCTTGCTGTTTTACCTGACGCTCAGCTATGAGAATCAGGTCCATGCGCGCGCCAAGGAAAGAATGATTCTTGTGGCGGAGTTGAACCACCATGTCCGGAGCGCGCTGATCGTCATCGAACATTCCGCTTTGCTGGAAGATCGGCTGGAGCGCCTGCACAAGACCGAGCAGGCTGTGGCGCGCATCGACGCGATGCTTACCGACCTTCTGCCGACGATCGGAAGCGCCCAAAAGCCACGGTATCACTTGCAGCAGCATAACTAACGAGCTTCCTGGATTCCCGGCAGTCTCCTCCGCGCCGGAAGTGTGGCGCTGCGAAATCCGGCTGAGTCTCCGCTATTCCGCCAAGCGCGGGGGTTTTTCATGGCTCCTTCTCCTTAGGCTGTACTGTGCCGCCCAACATGTGCAAGATTGCCCTGACGCAACGCACAATGAAACCACAACCGCTCTTCCTCACTGGGAACAAATATCTCCCGATTTAGATTTATAAGAGGGTATTTTCACGTTGCCGTTAAGGGAGGGCGGAATTATGGGGGCTGAGGCATGCCTAAAAATAGGGCTTGTCAAAACGCCCCCTGGCGCGTTCAATGGTGGCTTTGGGGGGGGCGGTTCTTTGCCGCCCATCTCATACAAGAACGGGTTGAATTTATATTCGAGCAGCGTTTGTTTAAGGGGTTTCTCGGGATCTGCTGGCGGCATGGACTTTTCAGCTCGTCACCGGTATATAGGTTGCCGGCGGCGCGGTTCATGAGTCCTCGATTATCGAGGAAGGAGGAAATCTAATAATGAGCGGCTTTCTAACTCCCAAAGAACTTAAGAAACTGAAACCTGCGGAAACATTGTCATTCGCATCGCCCATCCCCACGCAGATTGTTTCCAGCGATGAGTATTTTCCCGAGCCTCAGACGCCGAAGCAGCGAGAAGTGGAAGAACGACTGAAGACCAAGGGGAACGAACTGGCGCGCAAACAGGGCCTAAGCCGAAGGTCCTTCTTCAAGACTGCGGCGGGTATGGCCGCGGCATTTCTGGTGATGAACGAAGTCTACGGTGGACTGTTCGACGCATCTCCTGCCGAGGCAGCCACGCGCGAAATGGCGGATGAGCGCGCCAATGCGCTGATGGATCAATTTATTTTTGATTGTCACACGCATTATCTGCGCGAAGACACGCGGCTCGAAAACTTCCTTCGAGGCCGCGACGCTGTGGGACTCTCGGGATGGAATCCCCAACTCAAGGGTAAAAAGCAGACCCTCGAAGACCTGAAATACAACAATTACTACAAGGAAATCTACCTGGACAGCGACACTAAAGTGGCGCTCATCTCCAGTTCGCCGTCGGATATTCCCCGCGACTGGTTTTTAACCAATGAAATGATGGCGGAAGCCCGCGCGAAGATCAACAAGGCCGCCGGTTCCAGGCGCATGCTGTGTCACGCCGTGTTCACTCCCGGGCAGCCCGGCTGGCTCGAAAAGCTGGACCACGCGCTGTCGCAAAAGCCGGATTCGGTGAAGGGCTATACGATCGGCGACAACACCCACAAAGCAACGAGCCGTTATCCCTGGCGCATGGACGACGAGAAGGTGACGTATCCGGCCTATGAGAAGTTTCGGAAGGCCGGGATCAAGAATGTCTGCGTTCACAAGGGCCTTTTCCCGCCCTCCATCGAGAAACAGTTCCCCAAGCTGCGGCCTTATGTGGACGTCAGCGACGTGGGAAAGGCGGCCAAGGACTGGCCGGATCTCAATTTCATCGTGTATCACTCGGGCTACCGCCACGTCGGTGAGGGTGGCACGCCGGAGCAAGCCATGGCGCAGCTCGAAAAAACCGGAAGGGTCGAATGGGTCACGGATCTTTCCGAAATACCCGCGAAGTACGGCGTCACAAACGTCTACGGCGATCTCGGCCAGCTTTTCGCTTATAGCGTGGTCGCGGAACCGCACCTCGCCGCCTACATGATGGGCACCCTGATTAAGGGGCTTGGCGTGGATCGCGTCGTTTGGGGCACCGACGCCGTCTGGACCGGCTCCCCGCAGTGGCAGATCGAAGGACTCCGCCGGCTGGAAATCCCCGAAGACATGCAGAAGAAATTTGGATTCGAGCCTCTTGGGCCGGCCGACGGGAAGGTCAAAACGGCAATTTTCAGTGGAAACAACGTCCGCCTGTACAATTATCCGGTGCCGAAGACGTGGAAGAAAATGGACCGCTTCGCTCTACTGAAAGAAGACTACATCAAGGCAGGGCCGAATCGTTCGAATCTGAGATACGGTTACGTATCGGCGTAGCCGGTCCGATTCTCGTCGCTCGCATCGGCGGGTATAAGTCGCCGGGGAAGCTTTTGCACAACTTTCTGTAACTTGAATCGCCAAGTAAGCGGCGTCACAAAGAACGGCCGGCGGTCGCAGCGTTGCGGTATGGTCGCAACGCGCGGCCTGCCTGGTTCCATTCGATTCCGCTACGCGGTTCGGATCTCGCCACGCAGTGGGAATAGAATGGCCACGGTAAAGACGCCGAGTGCGATTCCCGGCGGCGTACCTAGCATTCCAAACGCGGCCGCGAACAATCCCAGCGTCCTTGATGCCGCAGCGCCCTGCATCAACGCCACCCCCGCGAGCAGCGAAAGAACCGCCGAAATCAAAGCCATCACCACCGTCGCTCCCACCAACAAATGGAACGCGCTCATCCACATAAACGGGTCGGCCACATGGCTGATAATCGCTCCCCACATGACCGTCAGCGTCCGGTTGTATAGGATGATCCACACTGCGGCCGCGACCATCAATACGGCATACACTATCCAGAGCACTCCCAAAGCTGCATACCGATTGCCGTGGCTTGCCATAGGCGTCATCCTTCCGTTGCGTCATTTACCACAAGCATCCACTTATATATCTTATCGGCCTGATGAACTACTTTTTCTCTCAATCCTAGCGGCCATGAAAGGCTTCGTCGTAGCTCACGCTCAGCGAGGTCTCCGCCTTCGACCATGTCGCCTTCTTGTTTCGATAGCAAACTCCCCTTCGCATTCGCATCTCCGGCTATCTCGAAGTCTCGTGGCCGCATCGGGAGTGTCGGCAAAACAGATGGTCTCTAGTTGCTGGCGGCCGGGAACGGACATGCGCACCCTCGGAAGGTGCTTGGAGTAATCTCTGTCTGAGCGCAGGAGTAATATCGCCAGTCCTTTAGAAGAGCGGAGAGAGCGAGCGGTATCTGCGGTTTATAGAAATCCATGAATCTCTTGCGGATCAGCTCGCTCGATCGGATCAAACCCGCAATTGTTTCGAGGCTCGCCGGGCTGTAGCTCGGGAAACCCGAGGCGTCTCGAAAATCGTACTCCGGCGTCCAATGTGGCTCCTCCGTGGTACCCGCGTTTGATGGGCTCTTCAGGTATGTAACCGCATAATCGATCAGCGCGCCCGTCGTCTTTTCGTATACGCCAATTTCGAAAGCAGGGTTGTTGTGATGATCCCTGCTGATGGAAGGAACGATATGCGTTTCAAAGTACGGCCGTCCGGTGCTGTCGGCAAACACGCGGAAGTCGTCCATGTGCGTGTGGCCTGCATAGCTGTCGCGGAGGATGTCCTTGTGGTCCGCGATCGTTTTGATGAAGGAATCCAGGTACGTCTGTTTCCAGAACAGCGAAGGGTTATCGCAGCCTCCCAGTTTGGAGGAGGCGTACGGATCGATTCCCGGAGGTATATGCATGATCAACGCCGCCGTTTTGTGCATGCTGCGTAGCTGGTCGAGCTTCGCTTCAAGCCAGTTCATCTCCGCTGCTCCTTGATCGGGCGTGTTCGAAGAAGCATCGCGGTGGTACCGGTTCGACCAGAAGGAAGTGTCCAGAACGATGAATTCCTGGCTGGGCACGGTAGGGTGAGGGACGGCATAAAAGCCGCCCGCAAGAAAATCGCGCTGTGCATCCGGGTGCACGGCGATCACCTTCCATTCCTTCGCCAGTGCCGCAAAGATCGCCTTGCCGGGTGCGGCATAGTCACCGCCGGTCGAGTCGTTGTTTCCCAATGTCCCGTACACGGATACTCCGGGAAAGGCTTGCTCGATCGTTCGATTCACGAAAAGCATGGTCTTTATCACGAAATCTTGATAGCCGGAGCCATCGGGGTTGTACGCTCGATATTTCCTCTCGAATTCGTGCCCGAGGAAATCGCCTGTCACGAGGATGTAATCGTACTGCACGCCGGAATCTCGTGCGGCCTGGAGAGCGGACGCCAATAGCGCGTAGTTGGAATCGGAGCCGTCCGGCGAGACCGCATCGTTTCCCGAGGATTCGAAAATGGATTGCCACTCTTCCACCGGGCTCGACGCCAGTTTTTTTATCAAGGATGGCTTGGCATCGAAAAAAGGATCGAAATGAATGTCCGACAACATCAGAAAAGCTCCCTGATTGGGGCCCACCGAAACAGCCGTGTTTCTGGATTGTCGCCGAGGCTCGGCCCTGGTCGCGCGAGAAACAAGCAGAGGCGAAGAAAAACTTAGGACAAGCAGTGATATGGTAAGGAGAATACGCACGCGGCGATATCCCTGCGGTGAAGCGATCGGAAGCGCAGGAACACTAATCGATCGATCCATGCGGTATCTTAGCGTTCCTGGCTGGAAACGAACAGTACGGTGAGGGCGCGCGGTTGAGTCCCGCCGATCGACATTCCCGGCGATAAACCGCTTGCCGAACTAAATTGGTCGTGCGGCTGAGCCTTCAATCCGGCCGGCCGAAACAATGGTATTCGAATCCACGCACTCTCATATCGCGGGGCGAAAGCAGATTGCGGCCGTCGACGATCAAGGGCCGGCCCATCGCACGGTGTACGCGCTCCCAATCGAGCGCGCGGAATTCATCCCATTCGGTCGCGATCAGCAGCGCTTCGGAATCCTGCGCCGCTTCGTACGCGGACTTTGTGTACTCGACCTGCGGCAACACCGTGCGCGCCCGATCCATGGCCTCGGGATCGTAGGCTTTCACGCGAGCGCCTTCCGCCAGCAGATGGTTGATCAGATCTATCGCAGGGGCGAAACGAATATCATCCGTGTTCGCCTTGAAGGCCAGTCCAAGCACGCCCACCTGCTTGCCGCGGATCACCCAGAGCGCCTGGCGAACTTTTTCGCAGAAGCGATCGATTCGCTTCCGGTTGACCTTCTCCGCTTCCCGAAGCATCGTGAAGTCGACTCCCGAGCGTTCCGCCAAATGAACGAACGCCTGCAAATCCTTCGGAAGGCAGAACCCTCCGAAGCCCAGCCCGGAGCGCAAGAAGCTCGTCCCGATGCGCGGATCCATCCCCACCGCCCGCATCACTTCTTCGATATCGGCCCCGAGCCGCTCCGCTAGATCCGCCACCATGTTCGCGTAGGAAATCTTCAGCGCGAGGAATGAATTCGAGGCGTGCTTGATCAGCTCGGCGCTGTTGATCGTCGTCACCAGCCACGCTGGCTTCGCCCTGTTCGGGCAGGAGGAATCGTGAACGGGGCAGATGAACGTCTGTTCGAGCACGGGGTGGTAAATCTCCTTCATCTGCCGCTCGGTCGGCTCATCCTCGACCCCCACGACGATGCGGTCGGGATGCAGAAAATCCTCGACCGCGGTGCCTTCGCGCAGGAATTCGGGATTGGAAGCCACGCGAAACGTCACGTTCGTCTTGCGCCCGTACACCGTTAGAGCGCGTTTCAGCTCCTGCCCGGTGCGAGCGGGCACCGTGCTCTTTTCGATGACAATTTTGGGAGATTTTGCTTCGGTGGCTATCATGCGCGCGACATGGTCGATCGCGCTCAGGTCCGCGTCCCCATTCGGCAGGGGTGGTGTCCCCACGCAGATAAAAATGGCGTCCCCGCCCTCCACAACGTCGGCAGGGTCGGCGGAGAAACGGAGCCGGCGCTCCTTGAGGGCCTTGGCGATCACTTTGTCGAGTCCCGGCTCATAAATCGGGAGACCGCCCGCCTCGAGTGTCTGTAATTTCGCGGCGTCATTGTCCGTGCAGACCACTTCATGCCCGATCTCCGCCAAACAGCCGCCGGTCACTAAACCGACGTATCCAGCCCCGACCACGGAAATCTTCAAGCGATTCCTCCCCGGTTGAAAAGTGCGCTGAACTTGCAAGACTGAGATGCTTCATTTTGATATATTCAGCGAAACGTGCCAATAAGATTGTCGAACGGTGTTTCGGTGCGTGTGGGCGCCGGCAAAAGATAGGCGCATCCATTCGCTTCCCGGCTGCCTCGCGAAACTTGCGCCTTTTGGGAGGATTTGATGCGGAAGGTACCGACGGCCATTCTCCTCGTTCATTGCCCCGATCAGCGAGGATTGGTGGCGAAAATCGCTGATTTCGTCTTTCACAACGGCGGAAATATCGTCCACGCCGATCATCATATCGACACCGAGTGTGGATTGTTCCTGATGCGCGTGGAATGGGAGCTGGAAGGATTCCAACTCCACCGCGATGAAATCGTCGCGGGGTTCGCTCCCATCGCCGCAAATTTGAACCTGAAATGGGATCTGCGCTTTTCCGATCATCGGCAGCGAATCGCAATCATGGTTTCGAAATACGATCATTGTTTATACGATCTGCTGTTGCGCGAGGCTTCGGACGAATTTCAGGCGCGCACGGCTCTCGTGATCGGCAACCATCCTGACGCCGGTTCCGTTACGGCGCGATTTGGCATTCCCTTCTTTCTGTTCCCCATCGATCCCCAAAATAAAGCCGAACAAGAAGAAAAAGAGCTTGCTCTGCTCGCGGATCATGAAATCGACTTGATCGTGTTGGCTCGATACATGCAAATCCTGACCCCCAGGTTCGCGTCCAGGTATCCGAACCGCATTATTAATATTCATCATTCCTTTTTGCCTGCATTCATTGGATCACGGCCCTACCACCAGGCATATGAGCGAGGCGTTAAATTGATCGGGGCCACGAGCCACTACGTGACGGACCAACTGGACACAGGACCGATTATCGAGCAGGATGTCATACGCATCAGTCATCGGGATTCGGTTGAAGACCTGATCCGAAAAGGCCGGGATCTCGAAAGGATTGTCCTCGGGCGCGCGGTCCGCCTCCATCTCGACTCCCGAGTTCTGCCGTACGGTCAAAAGACCGCTATATTTGACTGACTGGTTCGCCGACAACTCTGGAATCACCAAACCGAGGTTTTCGTAGTCGGAGGAATCAGCGCGCAGATTGCTTTCCGTGCGGCCGCCGTGCCACCTCGCGCGCCCGCACCTTACGTTCCCGCGCGGCCTAGCGCGCGACATTCCGGCGCATCACGCGCAGCCTCCTCGGAACGCAAAAAAGGCCGAACCCGCTGCCGGGCCGGCCTTTTTCGTTGCAAGAATGCCCTTGTTGATCGCCGCTCGCAAACGATTACTTCGACGGAATCTTCCGCGGCGCGTGCTTGCCGGTCTCCGTCTTCTCCGGAATCACACTCGGATCGACCTTCACCTGGTCCCAGTGCAGTAGGAACGGCGACGGATCGTAGCTCGCAAGCGTGCCGGAGAACCGGATTCCGTCATCCTTCTGCAATCTCACCACGTCGGGCTGCGGCGGAACCGGTGCTGTCGCTGGAGCGCCCGCTGCGCCTGCCGCCGGAGTATTTCCTGCTGGCGGCGTGGAGATCCACACCTTTACGTCCATGTTCGCCGTCGTCGCCGCCTGCATGTCCTCTGGCGTCGCGCCTGTGTACACCATGAAATCGACGGCCGCGTCGGTCTTTTGCGTGTCGATGATCTTGCCCACCACTTCGGGGAACTCGGCGCCGCAGATGGCCAGCCACGTCATCTGCGCCTTATCGCCTCCTCCGCTCAGGTCGCTGATCACCGTAATGATGTTGCTCGCCTGGCGAACCTTATTGAGGTCGTCCTGGCTCGGGATCGTGTATGTCGCAGGACGGTCCGGAGCGTTCGCCGAAAGCTGCAGCATCTCATTCATCTGTGCGTCCACCTGGCTGTCGCAGCCCGGCTGCTCGTAAGCGAGGATTTTCGCCCGCAGGTAAGACTTCACCTTGTCGCTGTCGGGAACCTTCAGGTTCACGGCTCTCGCCAGCGCCCAGAATCCGTCGAGCGCCTGTGGAGGATTCATGGCCAGATAGGCAAGCCCCAGGCGGTATTCGGAAACGGCGTCGTCCGGCTTGTTCGCGAGGGCCGCCTTGAATGCCGTCACCGCGCCCGCATAATCCTTCAGTTGCAGATCGGCGGAACCGGCCGAGAAATCGAAAAACGCAATGCCGGGCTTCTTCTGCTTCGCAAAATCCGCGTCGGACATGGTCACGTTCGCTGGCTTCGGGAATGCCTCCAGCAGCTTCGCTCCTTGCAGAGCCGCATCCCGCTCTTTCGTGAGCTGGTCATTCGCGTCGGGCGCCTGCGGATTGAACGGCATTGCGGAGAACGCCTGCACGCGGGTCTGTAGCGCCTGCAGGCGGATGCCGGCGTCCACTTTGTCGCCGAGCGCCGTGAGTTTGTCCGCGGTCTCGATGGCCTTGGGATAATTCTTAAGCTGGAAATAGGTCTGGTAATAGAGTTGGTCCACGTACTGCATCAGCGTGGAATTCGGGAACTTCGTCACGAAATCGTCGAGCAGCTTGATCTTCGCCTGCGGATCCTTCTCGCTGTTGGCCGCTTGAAATGCGTTGTATTCCGGTATCGTGTACGACGGTTTCTGCTGTTCCTGCTGCGCCTGTGCGGCGCTTGGGCGCGCGAACAACGACATCGATACGAGGGCGGTCAGCATTACTACGGCGATGTTGAGGTGTTTTCGCGTCATCAATTCACTGCCTCCTGGGTCAGCGCCGGGTCGCGCGGTCGTCTCAGGGCCACGACTCCTCGGAACAACGTCAAACACAAACCGACGGGATTATAGGGAAAGCATCCCACGCGCGCAAGTTGAAATCAATCAATAGCTTTCCGTTCGGGGGCCCAGCCTTGGCCTGAAACGCCCGAAGCCTAATGGTAAGATAGTGCGGTAGCTTAATGTGTCGCCCCCTGGGAGTCAATCCATGAATCCGGCAAGCCCGCTCAAAGGCAAAGTTGCGCTAGTCACCGGCGCAAGCCGCGGCATCGGCTTGGCCATCGCGCGAAAGCTCGCCGAAATGGGCATTCAGGTCGGCGTGTGTGCGCGCGATGCGAGCAGGCTCGAAAGTGTGGCAACCGAATTGAAGCGCAGGGGCCACAACGTGCTGGCCGTCCCGGCCGATGTATCGCGTTCCGGCGACATTGACCGCCTCGTGCAAAAGACCGAACAATCCCTCGGCCCGGTCGAATTCCTCGTGAACAATGCTGGCTTCGGGTATTTCGGCCCCGCTTTCGAAGCGTCCGAACAGACCTGGGATTCCGTGCTGGACACCAACCTGAAATCGGTCTTCCTGCTGAGCAAGGCCGTGGCGCCGGGCATGATTCGCCGCCGCGGCGGACAAATCATAAATATCGCATCGCTCGCCGGCAAAAGCGCGTTTGCCGGAGGAGCCATTTATTGCGCATCGAAGTGGGGCTTGCTCGGGCTCACGCAATGCATGGCGGAAGATCTGCGTCCTTACGGGATTCGTGTCAGCGCCATCTGCCCGGGAAGCGTAGCCACGGATTTTTCGCCCCACGCAGGGAAGGACGTGAGCAAGATGCTGCAGCCGGACGACGTAGCTCATGCCGTCGAGATGCTCGTCACGCAGGAGCCCCGGAGCTTTATCAGCGAAATCCTGCTTCGCCCCACCCAGAAGCCATAGAAAAGCCCTCCAGTACCATGAATCTTTCATAGCCCTGCGGCATCCGATAGTTTGAGTTTAAACGATTATCGTTTCAGTTCGAATGATCGAAGGGATTTAATGCCGACGCATTACGGTGGAAACACAAAAGACAGGAGAGCCTTAAACGCTTATATCAACTTGATCCGTGCATCGGAATCGATTTTGGCGCAAATGAGCGCCGATCTTGCCGCGAAAGGCCTAACTTTGAGCCAATTCGGCGTAATGGAAGCGGCGTTCCACCTGGGACCTCTCACCCAGCGGGAGCTCGGCCGGCAGCTTCTGCGGAGCGCGGGGAGCATCACGGTCGTGATCGACAACCTCGAGAAACATGGATGGGTCCGGCGCGAACGGCCGAAAAGCGACCGGCGAAAAGCGCTCGTTCATCTGACTGCCGCAGGACGCAAGCGGATTGAGCGGGCGCTTCCGCCGCACGTCAAAGCCATCGTAACCTGGATGGACCGGCTCGAACCGGAGGAACAGAAGGAAATGCGCCGCCTCTGCCGCAAGCTGGGGCTGGGCGAACAAAAATCGGATTCGAAGACGCGCCGTTCGGAAGCGCCCAGCGCGTAAGAATGCGGCAATCGTGTCGCCAGTCCAAAAGGTTTCGTTCAACGAATGTTCGAAGACATTGGAGACAAGTAGAAAGGAGCAAGACAATGCTGCGGATTCGACCGAGTGGAGAGCGCGGGCACAATAAACTTTCGTGGCTCGACTCGCATTTCACGTTTTCGTTCGACCAATATTACGATCCAGAACACGTCCAGTTCCGCGCGCTGCGCGTGCTCAATGAAGACGTGGTGGCGCCGGGGCAAGGCTTTCCCATGCATCCCCATCGCGACATGGAAATCCTCACCTGGATTCTCGAAGGAACGCTCGAGCACCGCGACAATGCGGGCGGCAGCGGCGTGATTCGTCCCGGCGAATTGCAACATATGTCGACGGGCGCCGGGGTGATGCACAGCGAATTCAATCCGTCGCCGAAGGAACCCGTCCATCTATTGCAGATCTGGATTCTGCCGGAGCGCAAAGGGTTGAAGCCGGAGTACGAGCAGCTTGCTTTCGCGGATGCGGATTTGCGCAACAAGTTCAGCCTGGTGGCCGGGCCCAAGGCGCCGGTAACGGTCCACCAGGACGTGAACCTCTATATCGCGCGCCTCGACAAAGCTGTGGAGGCGAAGCAACCGTTGCAGCCGGGGCGGCACGCCTGGGTGCAAGTGGCGCGGGGTTCGATCGATTTGAATGGGATGGCATTGAAGGCCGGTGATGGCGCGGCCATTTCCAATGAGAACGATGTCCGCGTTCAAGCCGGGGAAGCGTCGGAAGTTCTGCTGTTCGATTTGGCCTGAGGCGCGAGAGGGCGGAGCGGGCGGAATCCATCCGTTTGCTCTGCCCTCAATAAAATCCATTTGGGGTCCAGGAAAAGCAAGGCATAATCCGCCGCATTCCGGGTGAAAGCATCCATGACGAACGAAATGGGAGGCAAACTCGAATGGCAAACTCCTCGGGTGGCATTACACCGCTGATTGGCCGCGTTCTGATGAGTGCGGTGTTCTTGATATTTGGCTTTTTGAAAATCACGACCTTTCACTTCTACGTAGGCATGGCCGCCGCGAAAGGAATGCCGCTCACGACGCTGGCGATTGCAGGGGCGATCTGCTTTGAAATTCTGGGAGGCCTGGCGATCCTGTTGGGATATCAAACGCGCATCGTGAGCTGGCCGCTCTTTCTGTATCTGATTCCCACCAGTTTGATCTTTCACAATTTCTGGGCGGACCAAGGCGCGTTGCGGGCGGCGATGATGACGCATTTCTTCAAGGATCTGGCGATCATGGGCGGGCTGCTGTTCTTGGCGGAGTGCGGCGCGGGCAGGTATTCCTTGGATGCGTCACGTCCGGCGCCAAGACCGTCCTGACGGCGCTTCATGTCGCGGCGATATGCGTGGCCGCGTGGATACTTTTCGGCGGTGCTTTCGAGGTTCTTTTCCGTTGGACGGACAAAGCCGCTTCGCCAGATCGCGCGTTGTGCCGGGGCTCCTCGGCGGCTATGAATCCTCGGTGATCTCGATTTCCTGGCCGCACGTGCTTTGATGACAGCGCACGGCGCACCCCGCGCTAACTCATTCGCGCACCTTCCCCTGGTTTGCTTGTTTCCATCCCAACCATCGGCTAGCCTGGCAAAACGAACCTTATGGATTCCCGCATACCCAAGCTCTTCTTCGGATTGCTGGTGCTTTGCGCGGCAATCCATTTTTCCTACTACTACCCGCAATTGCCGGGGGTTATGGCTTCTCACTTTGATGCGCATAGTATCGCCAACGGCTGGCAGACCAAGTCCGCGTTCTTCGGCGTTCTTGCCTGGGTCGCGGTAATCGCGGCATTTCTCGTTTTCGGAATCCCCTGGGCCATCGCCGTTCTGCCGGCGCGGTTTGTCCACCTTCCCAACAAGGATTACTGGCTAGCGCCGCGGCAAAGGGCTTCCTCGCGGAGATTTTTGGGCGCTTGGTTCGCGTGGCTCGGTTGTGTCGTGTTCACGGTCGTTGTTCTGGCTTTCGACTACGCAATGAAGTCCAATCTGCCG
>Ga0307374_10008344_pt1 | contig 15513 bp, 11 predicted proteins | sample OX3MG_FD_202532 | JGI IMG/M metagenome (GOLD analysis project Ga0307374, IMG submission 202532) | Soil microbial communities from Risofladan, Vaasa, Finland - OX-3 | ecosystem: Environmental > Terrestrial > Soil > Coastal area > Acid sulfate soil | place: Finland: Risofladan, Vaasa | collected... | reverse complement strand
ATCGATCGGAGTAGAAGGCGAGCGCCTGCCGGCGCTCATTGAGATCAATACCGAGTTGCTCTGGCCGGTAAGTGATCGCCCCGTGCCGGCCACGTGGATGGGTCTGCATGAAGGCTTCCATGTCCCTGCGGACCTCCGGGGTCATCGGCTGACCGGCGAGATCATAAATCCGCTCAACGGTCGCCACGTCATCGTTCATGAATTCATCGAACCTCACGTCTATGGAGCGATCAGGCGGGAGCAGTTCACGGTCTGTCACGCACGCCCGTAGCATGCGCTCCACCCGGTCGATCCAGTACGCAGTGATGGCTACCGGATCGACCTTGGACGCGCTGAGCCGCGCCGTGTAGCTGACCATCGTCGCCAGCGACACCGTGACGCTGACTGGATCACGATGGGTCACCACAAACGTTGCGTCGGGAAAGGTGGTGACGAGCGGGCCGAATTGTTCCAGGTGCTGGGGAGACTTGAGAACCCAACGGTCTCCTCCCCGCAACCAGGTCATCACCTGGAGCAGCTTCTTCAGGTACGCGTAGGACGGCGTCTGGTCGTGCGACAAGTAGTAGTCGCGCCAGGTCGGCATGACCGCGGACGTTTCGAACAGCATTGTCGAGAAGTCAATGGCCAGGAGTTGGATCTCCTCGTGTACGTGGTCGACGGTCATTTCGTGCATTCGTTGGAAATAGGGCATCGCGGTGTTGATGAAATCGACGGCGACATCCGTGCGCGCCAGCCGAGGATCGGGTTGGCCGGGCGCGGGTCGCTCCGAGTCGGCCAGCACCGGTTCAAGGCTTTCCCAGTAGGGCAGCGAACGCAGGTCCGGGTCCGCGGACATCAGGTTGTGGAGATGCGTGGTACCGGTGCGGGGCAGGCCGCAAATGATGATGGGGCGACGAATCTCCACCTGAAGGATCTCAGGGTGGCGCCGCAAGAGATCTTCAACGAGCAACCGATTCTTGAGGAGACCAGAGAGCAGTCCGACGGTGGCTGTTCTCCCCATGCCACTCAGTCCTGCCTCCTCCCGGAAGGCTCTGCACAGAACCTCCAACCGAACTTTGAACCCGGTGTCCCCGAAATCGCTCAGACCGGTTGCTGACGTGGCGTCTCCCATCAGCGCATCAGGTTCGAGAGAAAGAGACGGCCCGAGCGACGCCATCATCTCCACGACCGGCTGGACCTCAGTCGGGAACATCGGTTCGGCCAGGTCGTCGAGCACGACCGGTGACGGCCTACTCACCGTGAGACCTCCCCCAACGCGATGACGCGTGTTGTGGGTCTCCTCGGGGTCGCGTCCGGGCAGAACCAGCGGAACCAGATACGTCCACGCGGGTGCCCGGCGGTGGACACCCAGTTGGGATGGCCGGGATCGTGAGGCGCGACGACGATGGTCCATGATCCGTCGGGGTCGTAGTCCACCTGCCCACCGTTGATCGTGACTCGCTCGTAGTCGTAGTTGTAGGTGTGCAGCAGGGGGTTCCAGAGGCACATGCTCCAAAAAGCGCAGACCGGCGAGCGGCCATTGATGACGAGGGCGCGATCGGGGCCGAGATCGAAGCTGCCCATGGCGTACGCGGCGTCACCCGCCGCCCATCCGAAAGTTTCGGTCGGCACGGGATACGGCTCGTCTACGGAGTTCGGTTCGCCCAAGGCGAGCGGGACGATCTGCGCCTGATCGCGCAGGAAGGTGAGGGCTGCCCTGAAACGCCGGGCCAGGTCGTCCGCATCCTCCCGGCGAGTCTCCGGGGGGTCGAGTGCCTCAATCTTCCAGTGAGCTCGCCTGCCGTTCACCGGATCGACGAGGTAGTCGCGGGTGATGGCGCACACAGCGTCGGGTTCGAGGACGATGGCCGTGCCCGAACCCGGGCTCGGGCCGATGAGAAACTCGAAGCTCTCGTCGGCACCTACCCCAAGTTCCCGGTCATTCACACTGCCGATGATCCGCTCGGAATAGCGCCCGTCGTTCGGCCCCCCGTACACCGTGAGCGAGAGGTAGACGGCGTCGCCCTTCTGACCACTGACGCGGTAGGTGCGCCGGGGATCGATCGGCGCGAACTGATAGAAGGCGTCGGCATTGTCACCACCCCACTTCTTGTAGGGGCCCACAATCTCGACAAAGCGAGGATTGGCGGCGTCGGCCCAGACTTGGGTATCGGTCGCCACCTGCAGAATGGAGAAGATCCATTTGTAGCCTTCGACCAACCCCTGCTCGTCAAGGGGAGTGTTCGGACCGTGCAGGATGTGGTTCTCCAGGTTCTTGAGTTCGTCAAGCAAGGCAAGAAACGCGGTACTCAGTTCGCCAGCCACTACAGCACCACAACCGAGCGGCGCCGGACCTCGCACTGCCCTATCGGTTCACTGCAGGCGTCAGCGGTTCGCCATGACATTGCGACTCGAGCGCGGAAGCGAGCATGGCCGCCATGAAGTTGCCACGAAGCGACCTTCGCGTCCTGCATTCCGCATCTCCTTCGTCGACCAGTCACGACCACAGGTGTCGGCGGGTCACGGGTCTGGTCCAGTCGCCGCCACGCAACGCGGACGGTAGAGATGGATCAACCACGCGTGCAAGCAAAGTGCAGCAAGCCGCTGCCCCAGGTTCGGCAGCGCTCGTGCGTTGGAGGGTCGGACGGGCCTCCGACCGCTTCTCTGATTTGCACCGCCACGATCCCCACAGGCCTCACCCCGGGGATTGAGGGAACGACGAACATGGGACCTTCCGGGTCGTAGCGCTCCCGATTGCGGCGAACCGTCGGAGATGTCCATCCTTTGTTCACGTAGGACAGTCTCGCGTACCAGCGATGACCTTGAACCGTGGATCGGGCGGCGGAAACGACCTCCTCGTTCGCCGGCGGTGGCCCGTTCGGCCTTCGGTCCTGGCCGTCGCCCATGTCGCCGATCGGGATCGGGACGGGATCATCAGAGGAGTCGGGCTCATCTAGAATGGGCCCATAAGCGCCCATTAGGGCAGCGCTGATCTCCGCGCCGAGTGTGAGAGGGACGAGGAACGTATGGGCCGGCGGGTTCTTCTGTATGAGATCAATGAGGTCCCTTGGGAGATCTGGGATCTGTACGTCGCCGCTCGGCCGAAGTCCAATTTTGCCGGACTCATGGCCGACGCCATGCAGCGGACCACCGTCGACGAGGATACGGTCGAGCTTCAGCCATGGCGGAGCTGGACGACCCTTCACCGTTCGATGTACTCGAAGGATCACCGGTCCCTTGATCTGGGACAGGACCCCACATCGTTCATGGGTACGCCGCTCTGGGACGTCGTCGACGCAAGCGATCTTCCCGTCGGCCTCTTCGGTGTCCTTCAGAGCTGGCCCCCCCACCCGTTTAGAGCGGGCGGCTTCTTCGTGCCGGACAGTTTCGCGCGGGACAGCAAGACCATTCCCGCCTCCCTGGAGCGCTTTCAGTCCTTCAACACGTCGATGACCAGCGAGAATTCATTCACCTCAACGGACCGTTTGGCACCCACGCGCGTGGCGACTGCGGCCCTGGACCTGCTGGCGAAGGGAATCTCGCCGTGGTCGACCTACGAGGTCATCCGTCATCTGGGTCACGAGGCCAGGGACGATCGCTTCAAGGCGGCTCGCCCCATCGTCCAGGTGCTCCCGTGTTTCGATGTGTTCTGGAAGTTGCACCGCCGATTCGCGCCGGCTCTGAGCATCTTCTTCACAAACCATGTGGCGTCCATGATGCACCGATTCTGGGGTGATTGGGTTCCTGACTACCAGAGCAACGGGTACGCGGCCGACGAGATCTTCCGTCGTTTCATCCTCCAAGCCCTCGACTTCTTCGACCATCAGCTCGGCGTCATGAAGGCGTGGGTGGATCGCAACGACGAGACGGTGCTGATACTGGCAGGCGCCATCGGACAGGGACCGATTCAGTACCACCCTACGAATGAGTCGTACGTGCTCGAGCACCCCGACCGACTGGCCGCAGCATTGGGACTGCACGGGCCCCGAGCCGGAATTGCCATGTACCCGCGAGTAAGCCTGGAATTCCCAGATGGGAGTGAGCTGCCGGCAGCCTGGGTGGCCTTCGAGTCGGCGAAGGGAAACCTCGGGCCGATGTTCAGCGATCTCCGCATCTTTGGATCGACCCTGGCGGTCGAGGTCGCCCAGTACCCGGGCAGTGACGATCCGCTCAGTCGTGAGGTCTCATGGAGCATGCTGGACGGAACCGCGAGACAAGGGACAATCGACGATCTGGGGATCGTCATTCGCCAGCGGCCCGGTGGGGGGAACACCGCGCACCACATCCCGGATGGAGCGTTCCTTGCGTACGGCAAAGGCATCGCGCCTGATCCGTCGCGTGAGAAGTCGAGCATCCTCGACGTCGCCCCCAGCCTCCTGGGACTACTTGGCCTGTGCCCGTCCCCGGACATGCAGGGGGAACCATCAGTGTTTGCGCAGGAGTAGTGCCTCTCGTGAGCCCTCCCACGAGCCTGCTGGGCTGTGTGCGGCTCGGGGCCCGACCGCTATAGGACCACCACCGATCGCAGGACCTCCCCTCGTTGCATGCGTGCGAACGCCGCTTCGACCCCGTCGAGCGGGATGGTCTCGGTCACGAAGAGATCGAGGGGCAGGCGCCCTGCCAGGTACAGATCGACCAGCATGGGGAAGTCCCGCGAGGGTAAGCAGTCGCCGTACCAGCTCGGCTTGAGCGCGCCGCCCCTCCCGAAGAAATCGATCATCGGCAGTTCCACGCGCATGTCCGGTAAGGGGACACCCACCTGCACCAAGGTGCCGGCCAGGTCACGCGCGTAGAAGGCCTGGACCATGACGTCGGGGTGGCCCACGGCCTCGATGCACACGTCGGCACCGTTGCCCTCGGTCAACGCTTGTACCGCCGCAACCGGTTCGGTCTCGCTTGCGTCAACCGTGTGGGTGGCGCCGAATGCGGTCGCGCTCGGCAGCTTCGCCCGATCGCGATCGATGCCGATCACCGTGCGGGCTCCGGCCAGGCGGGCGCCGGCGATGGCCGCGCAACCCACCCCGCCACAACCAAAGACCGCGACCGTGTCGCCCAGTCCAACCCCGCCGGTGAACATGGATGCACCGAGCCCTGCCATCACGCCGCAGCCGAGGAGGCCGACGGCCTCGGGGCGTGCACGCGGGTCCACCTTCGTGCACTGTCCGGCTGCAACGAGGGTCTTGTCGGCGAACGCGCCGATGCCGAGGGCCGGCGACAGCGGGGTGCCGTCGGACAGTGCCATCTTCTGTTTGGCGTTGTGCGTGGCGAAGCAGTACCAGGGACGGCCCCGACGGCAGGCGCGGCACTCGCCGCACACGGCTCGCCAGTTGAGGACGACGAAGTCACCGGGTGTGACCGAGGACACATCGGGGCCTACTGACTCAACCACGCCGGCCGCCTCATGGCCGAGGAGGAAGGGAAAGTCGTCGTTGATCCCACCTTCGCGGTAGTGCAGGTCCGTGTGGCACACACCGCAGGCCTGCACCGCTACGACCGCTTCGCCAGGGCCGGGATTGGGTACGACGACATCCTCGAGGGTGACGGGCGCGCCCTTGGCACGTGACACGATGGCGTGCACAACTTGAGGCATCGGGTATCCCCCTCTCAGGTGTGCCACATGATGCCCGATCATTTGGACCGAGGCGAAGCCGCGCGACAAGAGCGAACGAACGTTCGGAAAGGGAGGGACGGTCGTGCCTACACCCCCATTGGCATCGGTTCGCCTCACCCGAACTCGTCACCGATGACGACGCGAAGTTGCGTAATCAGGAGCTGAGCGCGCCGTTATCCGCGCAAGCAATACGGGGAGCACACTGTATTGGTTGCATCGAGTCGGAGTAGAGTGCGCACTCTGTTGTGTCGGGCGGGAGGTACATCATGAAGTCGGTGAAACGCTGGACCACGCGGGTCTGCGCCATGTCGTTGGTTGCGCTCGGGTGCACCGGCGTCTCGGTGGTCGCGGACAGCTCGGCCACGAGCAATGTGCCGGATCCGCCGACAGCCGTGACGGCCACCGTGACCTCCAATTCCACCGACATCATCGGCAGTTGGAAGTTCGCGACAACCGGTGTCACCCCGGACCGCGCCTACGTGGCGGTCTTTAACGGAAGTACCTTGGTGGGCCAAGTCACCTGCGCGTATCCCGTATGCACCACAATCGACATTCCAGGGTTGTGGCCAGGGTATGCCTACAGATTCCAAGTGAAGGCGGGCACGGCTGCCGGGTACTCGGCGCTGGTGGGGAGCAACACGGTCACCGTTCCTTGGGGATGCGCTACGGCGAAGGTCTGTCTCTCCGTCAACGCCGACACCCCGGCAGGGCCGGTCCTTCACTCGGCGGCCGGCCTCCTGAACGGAGTCAATCCCTCCACTCCCGCCTCCCTCGTCCCGCCTCTCGGCATTCGATACTGGCGGACTGACGTTGGGCCGCCGAATTGCATCGGCACCGGATGTATCGGGTACACCGAATACAACAACGTGATGCGCGTCGATCCGACGGCGAGCCTCACGGAGACGTTGAGTGACAATTGGTTCGGGAGCACGGACGAGGCCTACCGGGAGTGCCCGAATCTGTCGATGTGTGAACTCCTCAACGAACCAAGGCCCTATGGAGGTGCAACACTGCCGTGGTCGAATTGGTCCGCCTTCGACCAGTTCACGACCGGAGTCGTGCAATCGGTGAAAGCCAATGGGGTCAACGTCGGCTGGTGGGATCTGATCAACGAGCCCCCGTCCCAGACGGGTCTGAACGATAAGTACTTCGACGGCCACGATTCGGCAGTACTGACGGCGTCGGACATTGAGCAGTGGCTACTCCACGCCTACAACGACGTAAAGGCTGCTGATCCGACCGCGAAAATCGTGTGCCCTAGTTTCGAGCAGTACAACGACTACCCGGGTGAGGCTCCGGCGTACGACCAGCTCCTGGATTTCTCGACGCTCCTCGCGTTTGCAGCCGCGAACAACATGGACTGCAACGCATTCTCGTGGCACGAGATCAACTTCGTGCCACCCCTCACCGACATCAACATTGAGCCGCAGACCCTGCAGGTTCACGTTGCGCGGTTGCGAGCGTTGCTGCAGTCGTACCCCCAGTTCGCCGGAGCACAGATCATCATCACAGAGTACGCCCCGAACATTGCGCAGTCAGGGGTGCAAACCTACGAGACGATGCCAGGATGGCTGATTGGCTACATCGCTTCGATTGAGGCAGCCGGAGTTGCGGAGTCCATGCACACGTGTATCGGACCGGCGGGTTGTGCGAACCTCGTCGACGATCTTCTCGTCTCGACGAAGGCTGGCATTGGTCCTTCCGACACCTACTGGCCGTATTGGTTCTACAACCAGATGAGCGGAAACATGGTGCCGATCACTTCGAGCCAGCAACAGGTCAGTGGTCTCGCGACGCTGGACACGACGACGAATCGTCTCATGATGTTGCTTGGTCGTCACGACGTGGAGGGCAAGGACGGCATCCCACCCACCGAGACGACCACGATTACCGTCAACGTGCCATGGGCGACCCCTTCGGCGACCGTGACCATGCAGCCGTTCATGGACTCAGGTGGCCTGAACAATGAGCCGGCCATCGCGACGAGCACCGTCCCTGTCGTCAATGGCGTCGCTACCATTACGATCCCGGCCTTTGGCTCGGAGAATGGCTATGGCATCACGGTGACCCCGAAGGCTTGACGGTCACGGCCCCGCTTGCGTTCCCTCCGGGTCAGTCCCGCTGATCCTGGGCTTGCTCAGGCTCCTTCTTGAGTCGTCCGCGATAGGTACTGGCCAACAGGAACGTCGCGGTGACCAATGGCAATGCGATCGCCGCCACCAAGTGGGAGTCGCGCATGAGGTACGCAAGTCCGATGACGGCCAGTGTGGCCACTGCGAACTCGGGCGTGTCGCCCACGAGGAAATCCCACCAGAACCGCGCGAACGCCCTGATGGCGCGTGCCACGTGGCTCATTACGCCGCCACCGACCCATCTGCACTGCTGGGCTCGAGCCGTGCGGGCAGCTGCGTCCGCATGACGGAGATGAACACCATCGTGATGAGGAAGAAGAATCCGGCCAGCACCGGGATGGCCAAATCGCTCCCCGGCCAGTTGACGCCGGCCCCCTCACCGACCCAGAACACGCCGAAGCTGCTCAGCATGATGCCCACGGCCGTCTTGATGGTGTTCTCGGGCACCTCGGACAGCTGACGCGAGAGGACGACGCCGACTCCTGCGACAATGAGCGCAGCCGCTCCCGCCGCACCGGCGGCCAATCCCAACCGGTGCTGGCTCGCTCCGAGGCTGATGACGATCAGTACCACCTCGGCACCCTCCAAGAAGACGCCCTTGAAGGCGACCGCAAAGCCGACCCCGTCACGGGCGCTGCGCTGGCGGCCGTCCTGTAACGACCGGACGGTCTCGGCGTAGATCTTGTCCTCGTCGTGCAGGGGCTTGTGTCCGCTGGACCGCAGGATGGCCTTGCGCAGCCAGGAAAGGCCGAGGACGAGCAGGAGCGCTCCCACGACGACGCGCAGCGTGTCGATCGGGATATAGCGAACGAGCGGCACCCCCACCACGCCAACCAGGACGGCGAGGACCAAAAGCGCGGAGGCGGCCCCTTCCAGGGCGGAACGCCAACCCCGGCTGACACCAGAGGCCACGACGATCGTCAGGGCCTCGACCATCTCGACAGCGGACGCACCGAAGACGGCCAGCATCAGGATCAGGGTGGACGAGAAATGCATCGGCCCAACGCTAACGCCTGGGCGAGGCGGTTCAGGCCAGGGGGTAGTGTGCCCCTGCAGTGGTCGTTGAGGGAGGCAGCCCCCATGGGTGACGACGAGCAGGGACGGAACTACATCGTGGTGTCGGCCGACACCCATGCCTCCCCGGACAGCCTCGACCACTTTCTCTCCTACGTCGACCCTTCGCACCGCGAAGCGGTGGCTGCGTTCGGGGACATGTCGTCGCTGGCCATCACGATGTTCGGCGGCAACGATCCGGGCGTGGTGGACGACCCCGACCCGGTGCGCGCCGTGGCCGCCCGCAGGCTGGCCGGCATGGGCGTCGACACCGCCGCCGCCGCTGGTTGGCTGGCCCACTACGACGCGGACTGGGTGGTGCCGGGCGACGGAGCCGGGCGCCGTCTGGCCGTGCTGGAGGAGCAGGGGATCCATGCCGAGGTCACCCTGCCCGGGCCGATCCTCGCCGGTGGCCTGTCGCCAGCGATGTACCTCGGAGCCCAGGCCAAGAGCGGGCTCCAGGTCGTCTGGCCGGCCCTGCACGCCTACAACCGCTGGCTGGCCGACTTCTGCGACGCTGCACCGGGTCGTCGAGCGGGTTGCATTCCCATCGACTTCCACGACATGGATCGCGCCGTGGAGGAAGTTGCGTGGGCACGGAAGGCCGGCATCTTCGGCGGCGTGATGCTGCCAGCGATGTCGGTCACCTCGGGGCTGCCCGGCTACGCGGACGAGTACTACGACCCCTTCTGGAGTGCCTGCGAGGAACACCAGATGGTGGTCACCCTCCACACCGGCGCCTCGGGGTCGGCGACGGACACCAAGTTTCTTTACGACGAGAAGCACGGCGGCATGCTGGGGCTCTACGAGGTCTTCGTCTTCACGCGGCGTCCGCTGTGGTTCATGGTGTTCGGTGGCGTGTTCGACCGCCATCCCGACCTCCAGGTGGTGGTGACGGAGAACGGCGTGCAGTGGTTGCCGTCGCTCATCCGCGACATGGAGGGGTTCTTCGACACCCACGGCGGAGCACCCGTGCGCTCGTACCTGAAGATGCGCCCCCGTGACTACTTCGAACGGCACGTCCACCTTGGTGGGTCCCTGATGAAGCGCTACGAAATGGAGATGCGGTCCGAGATCGGTATCGACCGGCTGATGTGGGGCGCCGACTACCCGCACCTTGAGGGGGCGGCCCCAGTGCACCGCCAGGTGCTCCAGCACGTCTTCGGCGGGTTCCCCGAAGCGGACATCCGCAAGATCCTCGGTGGCAATGCCGTCAAGTTCTGGGGCTTCGACGGGGCGCTCTTGCAGGCTGTGGCTGACCGGGTCGGCCCGACGGTGGCCGATTTGGCCGACCCGCTGTCTCTCGGCGAGATTCCCGAGACCTTCAGCTGGAGCCTGGCGCGACCCGTACCGCTCACCGCTGCACACTGAACCGGCTCATACCGCCTCACTCACAAGGAGCCGGTAGCCGAGGTCATGGGCTGGGAGGCTGGACAACACGGTGCGGCGTCAGCGTCGATGCCGTCGACAGAGCGTTCCAGCGATCAGGCGGCGGACTTCTCCAGGATGTGCACGCCGCAAGCGGAGCCGAGACCGATCACGTGGGTCAGGCCGACCTTGGCACCGGCAATCTGGCGATCACCCGCTTCGCCCCGAAGGTGGGTGGCCACCTCCCATACGTTGGCGATGCCCGTGGCCGCAATCGGGTGGCCCTTGGACTCCAGCCCACCGGACACGTTCACCGGCATAGAGCCGTCGCGCCAGGTCGCTCCCGAGTTGAAGAAGTCAACCGCCCCGCCGCGCTCGCACAGCATGAGGTTGTCGTAGTGGACGAGCTCGGCCGTGGCGAAACAGTCGTGCAACTCCACGAGGTTGAGGTCCGAAGGTCCGACGCCTGCCTGCTCGTAGGCCTGCGTCGCCGCGTTGCGGGTCAGCGTGTTGACATCGGGAAGGATCTGGCAGGACTCCTCCCACGGGTCGGTCGTGAGGATGGATGCGCTGATCTTCACGGCGCGGCGCTGCTGCTCCAGCGAGAGCGTCTTGAGCCTGGCTCCGTTCACCACCACTGCTGCCGCCGCGCCGTCGCAGTTGGCCGAGCACATGGGTCGCGTGTTGGGGAAGGCGATCATGACGTCGCCCATGATCTGCTCCAGGCTCATGGCCTTGGTGTAGGCCGCCAGCGGGTTGAGGGTCGAGTGGGAATGGTTCTTCTCGCTGATGCGGGCGAACAACTCGAAGCTGGTGCCTCCGTAGCGATGGCCGTACTCCATGCCGATCTGGGCGAAGACGCCCGGCATGATTTCGGTGCCGATGCGGCCATCGACCGGGGCCACCGCCCCGTAGCGGCCGTGCGGGGTCCAGGTGTTCGAGTCCTCCTTACGGCTGCCGCCCGAGAGCAGGCCCGCCCCCGACAGCTTCTCCACGCCGAAGGCGAGGCCCATGTCGCATTCGCCGGCCTTGACGGCCATGGCCGCCACCCGGAGCGCGGTCGCGCCGGTGGCACAGGCGTTCGCCACGTTGTAGACGGGGATGCCGGTCTGGCCGAGCTGCTTCTGCAACTGCTGGCCGATGCCGGCGTTGGCCGCCATCAGATTGCCGGCGCCGATCACCCCGATGTCCTTCATCGTCACGCCACCGTCGGCCAGCGCGCCGCTGACTGCCTCCGCAGCGAGGTCGACGAGGTCCATGTCGGGGTGCTTCCCGAACTTGGTCATGTGGATGCCAAGGATGAAGAGCTGCTCGGATGCAGATGTCGATGTCGATGTCATGTCGTTCAACCTTCCAGAGGTTCAAAGCCGAAGCCGATGGCCTCGGTGCCTTCGTCGTCGGCACCGATGGTCTCGGTGGCCAGCCGCACCTTCATCCCTAAAGTGACGTGCTCGGGATCCGGTTCCACGTTGATCAAATTCGCCCGCACGCTTGTGCCGCCGCAGTCGACCAGAGCGGCAACGTAGGGGACTGGTACCCCCGGTGCGGCGAACGTGACGATGGTGAAGGCCCTCACCTCCCCCGTGGTCGAGATGGCCGCCTTCTTGAACTCGTTCTGGCCGCAGCTGGCGCAGGCGTTGCGCCTATCGAAGAAGCGGGCGCCGCAGGCGGTGCACTCGTTGGCCACCAGGTGCGGCTGGTCGCCGAGATCCAGGTAGTCGACCAGCGGGATCTGCTTGCTCACTCTTGTCCCCCCATCCTCGTGCGGTGCATCACCCGTCACCGTAGCGGGGGTTCCAAAAGAGCCGCTAGTTGGGACCGGCAGAGGGGTCCGCTTTCGACCGCGGCAGCAGTCGGGAGCCCCGCTAACGTCCCCCTCATGCACTACACCAACCTGGGTCGGTCCGGTCTCCGCGTCAGTCGCCTCTGCTTGGGGACCATGAATTTCGGGCCCGAGACCGACGAGCCCACCTCTTTCAAGATCATGGACCGTGCCCACGAGGTCGGTATCAACTTTTTCGACTCGGCCAATGTGTACGGGCGGTCCAAGGGCCGGGGCGCCACCGAGGAGATCGTCGGGCGGTGGTTCGCCCAGGGCGGGGACCGGCGGGAACGGACGGTGCTGGCCACCAAGCTCTACGCCGACATGGGTGAGTGGCCCAACGAGGGCCGCCTGTCCGCCCTCAACATCCGCCGGGCGTGTGAAGCGTCGTTGCGACGCCTGAAGACCGACTACGTCGACCTCTACCAGATGCATCACATCGACCGGTCCACCGGGTGGGACGAGATCTGGGAGGGCATGGAGGTGCTGCGCAACCAGGGGAAGATCATTTACGTCGGTTCGTCCAACTTCGCCGGGTGGCACATCGCCAAGGCACAGGCGGCTGCCGCTGCTCGCCACTTCATGGGACTGGTGAGTGAACAGTCGATCTACAACCTCATCATCCGCAAGCTTGAGTTGGAGGTGCTACCGGCAGCGGAGGACTTCGGTCTCGGGGTCATCCCGTGGTCACCGCTACAGGGTGGATTACTCGGCGGCGTCGTGCGGCGCCAGGCCGAGGGCAGCCGCCGCTACCAAGGCCGCGCCGCTGACACCATTGAGGCCCGTCGGCCTCAGTTGGAGCAGTACGAGGACCTGTGCGCCGAGCTCGGGGAGGAGCCGGCGTCGGTCGCGCTGGCCTGGTTGCTCACCCGCCCCGCCGTGACGGCGCCGATCATCGGACCCCGGACGCCAGAACAGTTCGACGGCGCGCTCCGCGCCGTCGAACTCACCCTTGACGACAAGGTGTTGGCCCGCTTGGACGACATCTTTCCGGGGTACAAGCCAGCCCCCGAGGAGTACGCCTGGTAGTTCAGGGCTGAGGCGCGCCGCTGGTCACGAGCTCGGGCTCCTCCAGTGGCGGCGCACCGACGTCGTCGGGATCCACCGCCAGCTTGGGCAGCAAGCGGTCGAGGGCGGCCGGGAACCACCAGTTCGCCTTGCCGATGAGCATCATGACCGACGGCACGATGGCCATGCGGATGAACACCGCATCGACGAAGATCCCGCCGGCGAGCCCGATCCCGAACTCCTTAATCACACGTTCGCCACCGAGGATGAACGATCCGAAGACGAGGATCATGATGAGCGCGGCCGCGGTGACAGTCTTCCCCGTTGCCGCCAGGCCATTGCGCACCGCAATCCGGTTGTCGCCCGACTTGAGGTACTCCTCGTGCATGCGCGAGACCAGGAACACCTGGTAGTCCATGGACAGGCCGAACAGAATGGCGAAGAGCATCACGGGGAGGAAGGCCTCAATGGGCCCCTTCTGACCGATGCCGATGATGGACCCGGCGTCTCCCCATTGGAAGACCGCGACGAGGATCCCGAATGCCGCGCCGATGGACAGCAGGTTCATCACGGCGGCGGTGAGCGGGATCACCAGGCTGCGGAACACCACGGCCAGGAGAAGGAACGACAGCAGCACCACCAGGCCGATGAACAGCGGGAGTTTGGAGGAGAGCACGTCGGCGAAATCGATGAAGATCGCTGTCTGGCCGCCGACGAGGACATGCACGCCTGAGCTGCCCACGGCGGTCGGGATCACGGAGTCACGGAGGTGGACCACCAGGTCCGAGGTGGCCTTGTCCTGCGGCGCCGACTTTGGGTAGACGTTGATGAACGCAACGTCACCACCGGTCTTGCTCGGGATGAACAGGGGCGGGTTCACCCGAGCAACGTCGGGTTGCCGCTGTACCTCCCGCGACATTGCGGTCACGGTGCGCTGCTGCGATTGGTCGTGAACAACGGCCACCAGCTGCAGAGGACCACTGAAGCCGGGACCGAAGCCCTTGGCGAGCATGTCATAGGCGGTGCGAGTAGTGGTGCCGACGGGGTCACTGCCCTGGTCGGCCGATCCCAGCCGGAGTGAGAAGAAGGGCAGCGCAATCACCACGATGACGATCAACGCGAGGGCCGCCGACACGGCCGGGCGAGCCTGGACCCGGTTGGCCCAGGACGGCCAGAATCCCTTGTTGTCGGCCCCGACGATGCGAGGGCCGTTCTCGGCCAGGTTCCGCTTCTGCTTCCGGCTCATCACCTTGGGCCCGATGAAGCCCAGCATGGCGGGCAGCAGGGTGAGGGCGGAAATCATGGTGAGCAGGACGCCGATGGCGGCGGCCACGGCCAGCCCGTAGAGGAAGCTGACCCCGAGGGCGAACATGCCGAGAAGGGCGATGCACACGATGATGCCGGCGAACAACACGGCGCGGCCCGACGTGTTGACGGCGTTGATGATTGATGACTCGGTGTCGCGACCTGCCACCAATCCCTGTCGGTGCCGGGTCACGATGAACAGCGCGTAGTCGACACCGACGCCAAGCCCGATGAGGAGGACGAGCTCGGGTGCGAACTGAGGCATTTTGATGGCGTGGCTCAGCATGCCGACGAGGAAGACAGCGGTGCCGAGGGCGAAGAGCGCCGAGACGAGAGGCAGAACCGCAGCGAAGACTGACCCGAAGATGAAGAGCAGGACGGCGAGGGCGAGGAGCACTCCGGGCCCTGTGCCGCCGATTGATTGACGGTTGGAGAACTCGGCGAGCTGTCCTGACACCGCGACCCTCACGTCGTGCCCTGATGCGGTTGTCGCGGTGTCGACAAAGTGCTTCGCTTGATTCTGGGTGAAGTACTGCGGCTGCTGGCTCAACGTGACCGGAATGAAGGCAACGGTCTTGTCGGCGCTGATGTTGTGCACTCCCGCTGTCGTGTAGGGGCTGACGACGGAGCCGACGTGCGGCAACGCTTCGACCCGTTGGATCATCGCGTCAATCCGGCTTTTCACCGACAGGTTCGCGACGGAGGCGCCGCCGGATGTGGCGAAGACGATCTGCTCGGTGTCGCCTGAGCGCCCCGGGGCCACCGACTGCAGCAGCTTTATGGCGTCAGCCGATTGGGTGTTGGGGAAGGAGAAGGAGTCGGAGTAGGACGAGCCCACGACTCGCGAAAGGGTGAACGTGGCGATGAGAACGATCAACCAGAGCAGCATGACGAGGCGACGGTGGCGGACACACCACCCGGCCAGGGTACGCATAAACGAAATCTCTCCTAAAGCGGGGGACCGGAGCCGGCGGGGGTACAGGCTCCGGTCCCCAGAGTAATGGCTCGGATCAGGCCCACCTGAGCGCCCGGTCGTCGCTCGGACGAAGGAGCGCCCTGTCCATGTGCACCAGTGCTCGGTGGACCGGCAACGCCAGGCGATCCGGCGAGGTGGCTGACCGGGCGGTAATCCGTTTGCGCAAAGTGGGCTGGTCGTCCAGGATCTCCCAGAACTGGCGTCGGGTGACCGAGAGCACCGACACGGGGGAGAGTGCGACGACGCTGATGGGCGAACG
>Ga0307374_10008343_pt1 | contig 15514 bp, 14 predicted proteins | sample OX3MG_FD_202532 | JGI IMG/M metagenome (GOLD analysis project Ga0307374, IMG submission 202532) | Soil microbial communities from Risofladan, Vaasa, Finland - OX-3 | ecosystem: Environmental > Terrestrial > Soil > Coastal area > Acid sulfate soil | place: Finland: Risofladan, Vaasa | collected... | reverse complement strand
GAAAGGGTGATCCCAGCCCTGAAAGATAACCCGCGTGATCTCCCCGAATCCGAGCGTCGCAATCGCCAGATAATCGCCTCGCAGCCGCAGCGTTGGGAGCCCCACCGTCAGCCCGGCAAGGGACGCCACGATGACCGCCGCGACGCAGCCGGCCAGAAATACGCCCGCCTGTATCGCGCTGCCCTCCCATCCCGGATGGTTCTGCACGAGTCCTGACGCGGCGACACTCATGGCGCCTGCGACGTACGCGCCGATCGCCATAAACGCGGCATGCCCCAGCGAAAATTGCCCGGTGACGCCATTGACCAGGTTCAGACTCGCCGCCAGTATCGCGTAGATCCCAATGCGAATAATCGTCGCATAGACGTAGGGGAGCAGCAGCGGCGCCATAACGAATTGGTCCAGCGCGAAGAGGGCGGCGACACAGAACAGGTACAGGGCCGCACGCGCGATCCAGCGGGGGGATCGGGCCGGTGAGTCAGAGCCGCTCGGCATCGGTTATACCTTCTCCACCGCGCCCGTGCCAAGAAGCCCGGTGGGCTTCCAGAGGAGCACCAGGATCAGAATCAGGAAGGCGATTCCGTCGCGGTAAGTCGCTCCGCCCTGGAATTGCGCAACGAGGGTTTCCACCACTCCAAGTAGGAGACCACCGATGATCGCGCCGGGCACGCTTCCAATGCCGCCGAGTACGGCGGCTATAAATGCTTTGAGCCCCGGCATCAGGCCCATGAGGGGATCGATCTGACCGTATTCGCTGGCGAACAGAACTCCGGCGACGGCCGCCAGCGCCGAGCCTAACCCGAATGTGAAGAGGATAATTCCATTGACGTCAATCCCCATCAGCGCGGCCGACTCCTGGTCGTGCTGGACGGCCCGCATCGCCTTGCCAATCTTCGTTTTCGTAACCAGGATTCGCAGACCGACGAAGATAATCGCAGTCGCGATCCAGATACAGATCGTCGGCAGATCGATCGAAACGCCGCCGACGCGGTAAACATGCTCAGGAATGAAGAGCGGGAGATCGGTCTTCGGATTCGTGTATGATTGAGGATTCGGTCCGAATACCTCGGGAAGCTGACCACCGTTTTCCAGGAGCAGGGATACGCCGATGGCGGTAATGAGAGCGGCCATGCGCGGCGCCTTTCGCAAAGGTCGATACGCCAGTCGCTCGATTAAAATCCCGAGCAGCGCGCAGCCCGCCATCGAGAAGAGCAGCGAGACCCAGAGCGATTGATGCAGGGAAACACCAGCGAAGAGGCCTAAGAACGCGCCCACCATAAAAACGTCGCCATGAGCGAAATTGATCAGCCGCAGCACTCCGTAGACGAGCGTGTAGCCGACCGCGATCAACGCGTAAATGCTGCCAAGTCCGAGTCCGTTGATGATCTGCTGAAGGAAGACCTGCAAATGTTATCTCTCTGTCGATTCGGGCGCAGCCCGACAGCGCGGCGATCCGCCCGCGCCGCGAGGCCGGTTGAAGCTGACGCCACGGGTGAAACAGCGGCTAGGGCTGAATCCGGCTGTTGAACGTAAACTTGCCATTCACGATTTTGATCACGACAATGGCTTTTACTGCGTTTCGGTCCGGACCAATCGTGATGTTGCCCGTCACCCCCTGGTAGTTCTTCGTATCGGCAATCGCCTGCCGGAGCGCGGTGCCCTCGATCGATTTGGCCCTCTTAATCGAATCTACAAGAATCCCGGCTGCGTCATATCCAAGCGCGGCCATGGCGTCCGGCCTGGCGCCATATTTCGCCTTGTAATCGTTCACAAAACCCTGTACGATGGGGCTCTTCTCATCCGGAGAGAAATGGTCGGTGAAATAGCAGCCGTCCAGAGCGTTCTTGCCGCCCGATTGTCCGGCGATGCGAGTTAGCTCCGGTGAATCCCAGCCATCTCCGCCCACCAGTGGCACGTTGATACCGAGCTGCCTCGCCTGCCGCGCAATGATGCCCACGTCATTGTAGTATCCGGGGATGAAAATAACGTCCGGGTGTTCCGCTTTGATCGACGTCAGTTGCGACCGGTAATCCGAATCCGACGAGGAGTAGGTATACCTTCCCACGATTTTGCCGCCCTTCGACGTAAAACTCTGCTCGATGTATTTGGCCAGACCTTTGCTGTAATCCTGGCTGTTGTCGTAGAGCATGGCGGCCGTTTTCGCATGGAGAATATCGGTTCCAATGCTGCCGATAGCCTTGCCTTGAAAAGGATCGATAAAGCAGACGCGGAAGATATAGTTGCCTACCTCGGTCACTCGCGGATTCGTTGATGAGGGCGTTATCATAGGAATCTTCGCGGCCTGACAGACGGGCGCGCCCTGCAGACTGCGGGAGCTGGCGACCTCTCCAAGCACCGCAGCGACCCGCTGGTTCACCAGCGCTTCGACGTCGGTGCGGGCCTGCTCGGTGACGCTGGCGTCATCCTTTACGTCGACCTTGAGCTGCTTACCGAGCGCTCCTCCGGCAGAGTTCGCCTTCTGGATCGCGAGCTCAATCCCTCTATCGGTAGAGGTTCCGAATGTGGCTGTCGCCCCGGTGAGAGACCCGTACTCGCCAATCTGGATCACGCTCCCACTCCCGGTTGGCGACTGCGGCCCGGCGGTTTCCGTATTTCCCTTGCATCCGCCGAGCGCGAGCGCGAGCGCGCAAATCGCAGCGGCTGCCGCGCCCCGCATGAAGGGCGCCCGCTCGGCGTCGAAGAGGCTAGACCGGGTGATCAATGTCATCAAGTTCTCCGAAAAAGGGTAGAGGCCGCCCGCGAACCGGGCAAGAGGAACATCTATCGTACGCCCGTTCCCGGCGTAAAGATCATTGATAGATTGGTGGTAATCTATCATGCGCAAGGGACCCCTGTCAATATTTCCAGGGATGTCTCTGCCAGTTAAAGGTTCAGATCCTTCCAGTACGAGTCAACTCTTTGCCGCACTTCGTCCGACATTCGTATCTCGGCCGGCCATTCACCGAGAAAGCCTTCGTCACGCCATTTCACGGTGGCGTCAATGCCGAGCTTACCGCTGTAGGCCGGTAGATGCGCGGCGTGATCGAGCACGTCGGAGGGTCCGTCGGTGATCACCACGTCGCGGCGCGGATCCATATTATTTCCAAGCCGCCAGATGACTTCTCGCATATCCTGGACGTTCGCGTCTTTGTCCAGCACGATGATCATTTTGGTGAACATCATCTGCCCGGTACCCCAGATGCCGTACATGACTTTCCGGGCATGACCGGGATATTTCTTATCGATTGAAACAATGCAGAGGTTATGGAAAATGCCCTCAATCGGGAGGTTCATGTCCACGATCTCCGGCAGGACCTTCCGGAGCAGCGGCAGAAAGAGCCGTTCCGTGGCTTTTCCAAGATATCCATCCTCCATCGGCGGTCGTCCCACGATGATCGTCGGATAAATCGGCGCCCGCCGACGCGTCACGGCGGTGAGATGGAAAACGGGATAATCATCCGCAAGGCTGTAAAAGCCCGTGTGATCACCAAACGGCCCTTCGAGGCACCGCTCGCCCGGCTCGCAATAACCCTCGAGAACTATCTGCGAGGAAGCCGGAACCTCTAAGCTCACGGTCCTGCATTTCACCAGTTCCACCGGACGCGAGCGCAAGTAGCCGGCGAACATGAACTCGTCGATTCCTTCGGGGAGCGGCGCGGTGCTTGCGTAGATAATGGCCGGATCGGGGCCCAGCGCCACGGCTACTTCCAGTCGTGCTCCGCGCTTCTCAGCCTCTTCATAATGCCGGGCGCCGGTCTTGTGACGCTGCCAGTGAAGGCCGAGTGTCTGCGCATCATACTTTTGCAGCCGGTACATACCCACGTTGCGGCTGCCATCCGCCGGATTCCGGGTAATCACCTGCCCGAGGGTGATATAGGGGCCGGCGTCTTCCGGCCAGCAGGTGATGATCGGGAGATCATCGAGCGATGGATTTGTGGTTTCCACCAGCTCCTGGCACGGCGCCTCCGAGACAATCCGGGTGCGGGCGTTGGACAGCCGAAACGCCTGGGAAACCCGTCCCATCGCTTCCTGAAGCCCGGCCGGCATTTTTGGCTGAAGAATCGCGTCCAGCTCTTCGCCAAGCTGGTCCAGACTCTCGACTCCCAACGCCATGGACATCCGACGCATACTTCCAAACGCGTTGATCAAGAGCGGGATTTTAGCTCCCCGCACGTTCGAAAAGAGGAGCGCAGGCCCGCCGGACTTCACAACCCGGTCGGCAATTTCAGAGATCTCTAAGAACGGATCGACTTCGCGATCGATCTCTTTTAGCTCCCCGGCCGCGCGGAGAGCATCGACAAACTGCCCGAGGTCAAAATAGCTCATCGCGACTCATAGGTCCCGGAGATCGGCTCGGGAGTGATAACGAAACGGTGGAAGCATCAGAGCCTGTCAACCAGGGCCAGGAGGTCCGCATTCTTCTTAGTCTTGCTCAGCAAAAAGACGAGACGCTCGGACCGCGACTCCGATTGAGGGCTGAATTTGTGGAGGTATTGGCGCAGCTTAACGACGGCTGAAAGCTCCTGCGGCGTGTATAACAGCTCTTCACGACGGGTGCTCGACGCCGCAACATCGATGGCGGGGAAAATCCGGCGCTGCGCAAGTTTTCGATCCAGCTTCACCTCCCAGTTGCCGGTTCCTTTGAATTCCTGAAAGACAAACTCGTCCATAACGCTGCCGGTCTCAACGAGGGCGGTCGCCAGTATGGTCAGGTTACCGGCGCCGCGGGGTCCAAGCCACCCGAGAGTGATCGGCCCGTCCCGCGGATGGCGAGATTGGAGGCTCGCGAGAGGCGGGTGAGACTGTCGATGAGCAAGAACACGTCCTTGCCCGACTCAACCAGCCGCTGCATTCTATCGAGCGCGAATTCCGCCGACGCAAGCTGCCCGCTGCGCGACTCGTCGAAACTTGACGCAACGACCTGTCCCAGCTTAAGATTCCGGAACTCCGTCACCTCCTCGGGCCGTTCGTCAATCAGGAGGATGAAGAGCTCGGTCTCCGGATAATTGGCAGCGACGGCCGTGGCGATCTCTCTGAGGATCCGGGTCTTCCCAGCCTGCGGCGGCGCCACGATGAGCCCCCGCTGTCCTTTGCCAAGCGGCGCGAGTAGATCAATCAGACGAGTGCCGAGCGTCTCCGCATTCGTCTCCAGTCGCATTCGTTCGTACGGGATTTCCGCCTCGAGGCTGGAAAACTTCACCAGATTCTCGGCCTGATCCGCCGGTACACCCTCAACCGTGGTGACAGAAGCGAGCGTCGCGCCGCGCCCACCGGCAAGCGATATTCCGGTGAGCTTCTGACCATTTCGAAGGCCGTTTGCGCGAACCAGAGCGGCGGGAACCACCACGTCATTAGGACCGGGAGCCCAATTCTCCCTGGTGCGCAAGAAGCCCCCACCGTCAGAGCGGATTTCGAGAACACCAAATGTTTCCTGCTCGGTTCCGGGCTGAAGCAGCGCACGACTATCCATTTCAGTCGAAGTTGAACCATCGGGCGCCCGATTCGTCCGGGGCGATCTCTTGCCGTCACCGGCCCTGCCTCGCGCGGGCGCCGAACCTCGACCCCGGCCCGGGCGGGCGTTAGCGTCGCGTCCCCGTGTCTCACGCCGATCCGCGCCGCCATAAGTCGGAGGCGCCCCATCCCGTCCCGTTCTTGCCTCGGGTCGAAAACTGTTCCTCGGCTGCTCGCGAGCGCCGATCCCATCGTGAGAAACTTCTCGACGACGAGTCTGCCGTCCGCCGGATCGACCGCCACCGCTTTGCGCCCCGGCGCCTCGATCGAGCGGGCCCGCGGTCTTTGTTGAGTCGCGCCGATTCTGCCCTCGCGGTTCACCGCTGGCATCACGCCGTCCGCGGTCCCGTCCGCCGCGTCCCCGGCCCGAGCGTTCTCGCCCGGATCGATCGGCGCCGTCCTGGGGGAGGCCATTCGCGGATTGCCCATTCGCGCCGGGACTTCCATTCCGTTCTGTGCGTCCACTCCGTTCTGTGCGTCCACTCCGTTCCGTGTGTCCGTTAAGTTCCGTGCGTCCGTTAAGTTCCGATCTTCCGCTGGAATCGGGTCGTCCATTGGTATCCGGGCGTCCGCCACCATCCGATCGCCCCTCGCGGCTCGATCCGCCGTCGGACCTCGATCGACCATTGCGCTCGGAAGATCCGTTCTGAGGCAGCGCCTCGGATCGGGGTGGGCGGAACGAAGAACGAAGCGGCGCGTCCACTACCGGGTCCGCCCCGCTCGAATCGGATCTGTCCGTCGATTCGCCGGCGGGGGAAGTGGTGGGAGAATTTGCGGATGCCTGACGAGAGCGTCCTCGTCCCGGGCCACGGCGCGCGCCTCGAGCGTCTGATTTCGTCCCATTTCCGCCGTTGGCGGCGCGTGGGGCGGAGTCCGGGACGGATCGGCCGATGGACTCATTGGTATCGCTGGTGGTATCCAAGTCTTTATAAAATCCAATCTGGCGGCCTCAAGCCACCTACATCATTCGAGCCGCGTTTGGGTGAGCGGCTGAATTGCGCTCGTTTGCGCTGGAACGGAAGTACCCACGCCATGGAGGCGTATCGCTCTTTATTCAACGGGAATCTTAGATTCCCAGAAAACGCATCTCATGAAGAGAACCGCGTTCATTGGCCGGGGTTCCTCCGGCACGCCCCGGACGGGGCGAGACGCCCAAAGGCCATCCCGCCGATTAGTGTCCGTTATGGCAAAGGACATATAGAGTAGAATCTCTTATCTGGGATTCTCGGTCGCAAGTGCGCTCACAGGAGGGGATGACCTCAGCAGGGCGGACGCCCCGTCCTAGACCACTCCGACTCAAGGTTTCGGTCGCGGAGTCCGGAGGTAGAGCCCCATGGGATAACCAGCTTGCATTAGATTGCGATCAAAACGCTCCAAAGCTGGCGAAAACCATCGCAGGGGATGCTAACGGGATGCTTAAGGAACCTCGTATATCTATCAGGCCGTCGATCTTCGGCGTCTCCGGCGGGCTAAACCGAAGGCGGCTGGAGTCTGCTCCGAAGCGAAGCCAATCCTCCCAGAATGCGTGGCGTCCACCGAGGACAGATGAGGGAGGCGCCGAATCAGACCATGAGCCTCGCTTCCCCCAACGAGATCTCTACCGGCGCTTCGCGTCGCTCGCGTGGTCGCGACGGAATTAGCGCATGGAAACCATACCTGCCTGAAGTATATCACGATGGGTGATCGGAAGTCAACGTTTACGTCGCATCCGGATTATCACGAGTCTTCACTCGCGCCCGCGCGCTCGCGCTTGAAGCACGGACGCTCGTACGATATAATAACTGTACAGACTGTACATATAGATGAATACGTCATCTCCTCCGTTCCATGCTCTCGAGGTAACACCAAACGATGTCGATTGCGAATGATCTGCTTGAAATTAACATAGAGGACGAGTTAAGAAACGCGTATCTGGATTACGCCATGAGCGTTATCGTCGGCCGGGCTCTTCCTGACGTGCGCGATGGCCTCAAGCCGGTGCAGCGCCGCGTGCTCTACGCCATGAATGAAATGGGTCTCACGCCGGGCGCGGCCTACAAGAAATGCGCCGGCATCGTGGGCGAGGTGATGGGCAATTACCATCCTCACGGCGACGCCTCTATTTATGATACGCTGGTTCGAATGGCCCAGCCATTCAATGCGCGCTATCCGCTGGTGCAGGGGCAGGGAAATTTCGGATCGGTCGAAGGAGATGGCGCGGCGGCCATGCGTTACACCGAGGCCCGTCTCTCGCCGCTGGCGCTGGAGATGCTCGCCGACATCGATTTCGACACGGTTGATTTTGTCCCCAACTATGATAACAGCAAGATGCAGCCGAGCGTGCTGCCGGGGCGATTCCCGAATCTGCTGGCGAATGGCAGCACCGGGATCGCTGTTGGCATGGCGACGAATATCCCGCCCCACAACCTCCGCGAGGTCTGCGACGCGGTGATGCTCCTGATCGACAATCCCAACGCCGGCGTTGAAGAATTGATGACGGCTATCAAGGGTCCCGACTTTCCATCTTATGGGATGATTCTGGGCGCCCGAGGCATCCGTGACGCCTATACTACCGGCCGCGGCACGGTGGTGATGCAGGGGAAATTTGAAATCGAAGAGCTGGCAGGTGGGAAGTTCTCGATTGTTATTACCGAGCTTCCGTACCAGGTGAATCCGAGCACGCTGATCACCCAGATCGCGGACATGGTGAAGGACAAGAAGCTTCCTGAGATCACCGATATTCAGAATCACTCCGATAGACATGGCATGCGGCTATATATCGAGCTGCGGCGAGATTCCTATCCGCGCAAAGTCGTCAATTATCTCCTGAAGCATACGCCGCTTCGCACCAACTTCAGCGTGAATATCGTTGGATTGGTGGACGATGGTCCCCGGCTGCTGGGGCTTCAGGATCTCCTACGATCCTATCTTGAGCACCGGCAGGAAGTGATTGTTCGACGATCCAACTATGAGCTGGACCGCAAACGACAGCGGGCGCATATCCTCGAAGGCCTCAGAATCGCAATCGACTTCCTTGATGAAGTCATTCAGTTGATCCGCGCCTCGCGCTCGCCGGAGGTCGCCCGAGATGGCTTGATGACTCGCTTCGGTCTGAGCAGCGCGCAGGCCCAGGCGATCCTTGACATGATGCTGCGCAGCCTCACCGGCCTGGAGCGAGAGAAGATCGAGGGTGAATATCGGGACGTTGCGATGCGCATCGCCTATCTCGAAGACCTGCTCTGCACTCCGGCCAAGATTTTAGCGATTGTTCGGCAGGAGATGAAGGATCTCCGTGACAAGTTTGGCGATGACCGCCGCACGAAGATTATCCCTCTCGAAGCCGATGAAATTGGGGAAGAAGATACCATTCCCGTGGAACAGATGGTGCTCACCATTACCCGCGACAATTACATCAAGCGAGTTCCTATCGACACTTATCGTGAGCAGCGGCGGGCCGGGCGCGGCATCATCGCCATGTCCACCAAAGAGGAGGACACCGTTGAGCATATCTTCGTGGCGACCACGCACCATCGAATCCTCTTCTTCACCAATAAAGGGAAAGTCTACCGGCTCAAGACCTACGAGGTCCCGCAGTCGAGTCGGACCTCGATGGGAACGAATATCATCAACCTGATCGGAATTGAGCCGGGTGAACAGATTACTGCGGCCATGCCGCTGGCCAAAGAGCATGAGCCGGGCTATGTGATCATGTGCACCGAGAAGGGCGTCATCAAGCGAACGGATCTCGACGCGTTGGACGAGCCGCGTCGGGGCGGCCTGATCGCCATTAATCTTCAGGATGATGACGAGCTGAAGTGGGTGGCTCACACGGATGGCGCCCGCGACGTCATGATCATCACTCGCAACGGTCTCACGAACCGGTTCGAGGAGAGTGACGTGCGCAGCATGGGCCGCACAGCCGCCGGCGTTCGCGGCATCCGGCTGCAGGGAAACGATCGCGTGGTCTCGATGGTCATCGTTCGAGACGATGCCCAATTGCTCTGCATTACGCACAAGGGGCAGGGGAAGCGCACGCCCTTCACCGAATACACTCGCCATCATCGCGGCGGCAAGGGAGTCCTCACGTTCCGCATCACCGACAAGAGCGGGCCGGTTGTGGGCGCGAAGGCCGTGACCTCTGAGGATAAGATGCTCATCGTCACCGAGCAGGGGATTATTATCCGGGTCAAAGTTGGGGAGATTAGCGAGACGAAAGGCCGGGTTACGCAGGGCGTGAAGCTCATTAACCTGGAATCGGGCGACAAGGTCTCAACCATTGCGCTGGTTCCTGAGAAACCCGCCCGTGAAGAAATCCCCACCGCCGCGCCGGCGCCCGCCGGATCTCCTGGAGGCGATGGCGCCTCGGCTGCCGAAGACGAGGACAACGAGGAGGTCGAGGAAGTCGAGGAGTTGGAGCTGGAATAGGGAGAACGGGCGCGAGGTACGAGGCGCGGGGTACGGGGGCGTTCCCTCCGTCCTCTGTCCTTCGTCCGCGTCTTCTTCACCGCAGCCTCCCGGTTCAGGCGCGGTTAACGCCGGGCCTTTGGGTGGCGCCTGGACGAGGGCTTGGCAGTCGGCCCGGCCGGCTTTCTGGTTTTGTCGGGCAGGGCGCTGGCGAGTTCGTAAGTCAGGCCGCCAACGACAGCGCCTGTATTGTCCACCCACACCTCAGTCGTCTTGTTCACAACTCTCCCAATAAGACGCTGGAAGCTGCACACCCAGACCGGGACGGACTGGGGCGGTGGCGCCCCCGCGGACCTCCAGGAGGGGTCTGTTTTCACGATCAGCGCCTGGACGCTTTCGAAGGCGGCGTCCGAGACTCCGGCTTGTGCGAGAGTCGATGTCGCGATCGCCACCGCGTGATCCCGCGGCAGGGAGAGACTCGCCGTCTGCAACGGGACCGACGGGAAGATGACGGCCAGGCCATCCAAACGCCCCGTTTCGGCCTGGAGCTGCACGGTCGCATGCTCATCCCGGTATGGGATGCCCTGAATCTCGCGCTGCCAGGTAACGGTCCAGGTATGCGAAACTGCGCAGGGGGGGTCGCCGTTCTGCGTAAGCATGGCGCTGTCGTAGGTGAGCTCGCCGGCCTGGCCGGTAGCGCTGAGCGCGGCGGTAGCTATTCCGATCGCCTCGCCCTCTGAGATTGCGGTCCCGGCGGGTTGGTTCCCGAGCTCGCGTTCGAGAGCAGTGTCCCTGAATTCGGTTACAATTCCGGTCCCATCCGCGACATCCACGTCGGCCTGTCCGGCGAAGGAAACGCGCCAGAGAGGCTGCCAGTAAGTCCTGAAGCCGGCCGGATGATCCGGGAGGACGCAGGCCGGCTGCCCGGTGACGGTTATCCCCACCGCCTTACAGTACGAAGTCGCGATTTGGATGGCCTGGGTCGAGCTCATTCGGGGCGCCTGGGCGCCGGCGGGCATTCCCGAAACCAGGGTCCAGAGACCAATGAGAATCGGGCAGTAGCAGGAAAATCGTCGCATGTCAGATACCCTTTCCACGATCTTGAAGTCAATCACTGATTGGTCCAGTACCACCCGGTGTGTTGATAGACGTTGGTATGCAGCGTGGTGCTCCGATCCCCAATGAACCCGGGGACCGCCTTGCCGTCGCCATCAACCACGGCGTCCGGTTGGACCTTCGCGCTGCCATCTTTCATCGCGGCCGAAACGGTGTCGCCCGCGCCCATGTCGCTAAGGAACTGATGGGACCAATCGTCGTATTTCTGGTTGAGCACGATCTCCGTTGTCCAGCCCACGAAGGCCTGGTCGATGGAGGTGTTGGTGATGGCGAAACCATCGGCCAAATTGCCAGTATCCGGACTGGTGTCGGCGCTGTTGCACCCGTTTACGAAAACCAGGTTATAGGGAGCCTGGTTCACGGTCTTATTAGAGTCAGCCTTACCGACGTCCCAGGCGAACAGGAGTGGCGTCGGGTTGTTTGCGGGATCGTAATTACAATCACCCATCTCCCCCTCCATGATTACACGCCTACCGTGATTAGCCTCGCATTCATTACCGGGCCATCCGGCCCGAAGCTGACCTCGACTTCGCCGAAGTTTTCGCCATAGGGGGATGTCCGGGTCAGTAGCGTGGAGCCGACCCGTTCTCCCTCGGGGAGACCGGGGGTGTGGTCGTGGCCGCCGATGATAAGGTCGATGCCTGCGACTTCGCGCGCCAGGCGCCGGTCAAATTCCCGCCCGGAGTGGGAGAGCGCAACGACGAGATCGACCGTGGGGCCGAGACTTGCCGCAGCCACCCGGGCGGCCTCGATAGGCGGATCGAAAACCACGGACGCGAACCGTGATCCCAGGCTGCCGGCTGCCACCATTACCGGTGTGAGCGCGAAGACGCCGACTCGCGCGCCGCCGATCTCCCACACTCGCCATTTCTCCACCGGCGGCCGAGGGTTCCGCATGTTGGAGGAGAGCAGAGTAAACGGAGCGTCTCGAAGTTTCCTGCGCATCGCCCACCACCAGAGGTGCGTCTCTCGATTTCCAATCGCCATGGTGTCGTAACCGGCCGCGGCCATAGCCTCGAACTCATGCCCACGGCTCGGGTTCAAATTACCGGCTCTGAGAGCGTCCCCGCAGTCCAGCAGCAGGCAGTCAGGGGCCCGCGCCCGCGAAAGCGACTCCACCAGATCAGACGTCCAGCGTCCATGCAGATCCGAGGTGTGCAGGATGGATAGCGAAGGCATAAAGAAAGGGCGCCGCGGCGTTTACGGCTGTTTCCGGCCGGGTATTATCAGTCTAACCGCGCTGCGGACAACTTGCATCACAGGTCGCAGGCGGTTTCGCGCGCTTTCCAGGAATCTGCGGCTAGAGTTTTGGCGCCGGGCGGTTGAGTGGAGTCTACACTGAGTGTAGCGGCCGCCAGGACCATTTTGGGGCCCCGGCGGACCACGGACGTATCTTTTACATTATTGAGGAGAAGCGAGTGAAGACAGAGCAGCTAGAGTTGAATGTTCGGCGGGCTGCCGGAGACGTGCCCGTGATCGATCTCAGGGGTGAGGTAGATGTCTACACCGCGCCCAAGTTCAAAACCGCCATGATCGATCTGATCGATCAGGGCAGCTACAACGTTATCGTCAACTTGAGTAACGTGCAGTATATGGATAGCGCGGGCCTCGGCGCGCTCGTGAGCGGCCTGAAACGGGTTCGGGAGCATAACGGCACCATTAACCTCGTCTCACCGACTGTGCCGGTTCAGCGGGTGCTCGACATCACGCGACTGAGCAAGATCCTGAACATCTACTCCAGCGAACAGCAGGCGGTGGACGCGATCTCCAGCGAAAGCTGATCCTTTGATGCTTTAGGAGGGCGGGCGGGCGTCCCTGCCCGCCACTCCCATCGGTTTCCATCGCTCCGGTCCGCGGTCATGCCACAAAGATCAGGATGGGGCAGGGGTATCGTCAGGGCCGGGATCTGCAGCGGGCGCCTCTGGCGCTACGGTTGCCGGAATCCGTCCCCCGATACGGGTGAGGCGGGCAGCGCTGGCGCCTATCATTGTGAGACGGGCAGCGCCGGTTGTGAGAATCGGCTGCAGACGCGCCCATGCCGGACGCAGGTCGAGCAGGCGCGGGCGCCGGCGGAGCCACCGCCGGATGCGTAAGCCGAGCCATAGGGTGAGAACGAGAACGGCCGTGACGGGCACAACCCAGAGCGGCGAGAAGACGAGCAGGTAGGCTGCGCCGGTGGCAGCACGATCGAGCCGCCGATCGAGATCGTTCTTCGCCAGTCGCCAGGAGCTCCGGAACCGCTGCCCCAGGTTGACAGCGAGCGAACGCGGCGACGGTAGGGAACCGGGTTCAAAGATCTCCACCTGGAGCGCGCTCTCCCGAGACCCCCGCTCCAGATCGGCGCGTTCCTGCTCCAGCAGTACCTGGTTGACTTCGGCATTGTACAGCCGATCCTGAATATAGAGAATGTCGCTGCCGCGCAGGCGGCGGGGATTATCCAGCAGCTTCTCCAATCGCTGCTCATGTTTGTGAAGCTCTTCAATCCGGCGTCCGGCTTCTTCAAACTGGGAAATCCGGTTGGCCGTGCCCATGTGCTCGGAATAGAGCGTGCCGGCGGCCCGGACCTCCGGGATCAGCGCCGCCAACTGGTCGGCGGGCATCTCGAATTGCAGCCAGCCATGCTTCTTGCCTTTGGCGTTGACGATAATCTGGGTGTGCAGCAGGCGCGCAAGGTGTCGAGATGCGGCTGCGAGGATTGTGGCCCTCGCAGCGACAAAGTCCGGCGCCTTGATGACGACCGCGGCCGTGCAATCGGGGCCGGCGGGCGAGACCTCCGGCTCATCGGTATCGCCGGGGTTCGCGGCGGCCATCAAGGGGACCGTGAGGAACAGAAGAACAACCAACGCAGCGGAGCGGTACCATCGCATAACGGCTCATCCTTTCGGTAAGCGAAGCGCAACTTCTGCTCCTTACGTCGTCACTGGATGGCCGGACGTGCCGCTCTCTTTTCTACTCGCGCAGGCGGCCGCTCCCATTGCGCCGCCAGCTACCCCCGTCAAAGCCAGCTCGCCCCACCTGAACTTCCTGCGCCATCCCAGCGCCAATGGCGGCGCCCGAAGATTCTGGACTGTTATATCCGACCGGTCCCGGAACAACTTGCCGGGCCGTGATAGCGCCCAACGATGAAGATTTCCCATGGACTCGGAAGCTCATACGGCCGTCGCCGGCGCACAAAGGGCTCGAGACGCCGCGCGGCCCGAGAGATGGCTCTGATGTCCGAATTTCGGACGAAGCCTTTCGACTTATCTGTGGACCGTGCTCCCGTCCCGGGGTCGGGGCAAAGTGCGGAACGAGAATCTGGGCTCGTCGCCACTCCGGCGCCACGTTTTCCTTCGGTTTGAAGTACAATAGGGTAGCCGCGCGGTTGCGTCGGACCGAATCAAGAATTCACAAACGGGGCATTTCCCCCGGGGAGCGCATTAATGGCAACTCAATTCCAACGGTCTCCAGCGTCGCTGCAGCAAGTTCTCGAACTGGCCCGCGAGCTGTCGCCCATCGAGAAGCTCCGCCTTATCGAAACACTGGCGCCGGATCTGGAAACGGCTTTGCAGCGATCAACGGAGAAGGTCGCGCCCCGTCGCAGCCTGCGAGGTATGTTCAGGGGATGCTCGATCTCGTCGGAAGAGATAGATGAACTACGCCAGGAGATGTGGGGTTCCTTTCCTCCGGATGACCTCTGATGCCAGACGCCGTCACGGATACACATGTCCTGATCTGGTACCTCCAAGACGATGCTCGCCTGTCGGCGACGGCAGCCGGGTTCTTTGACGCGTGTCAGCATGATGGTGGACGGATCCACGTGCCCACGATTTCTGCAGTCGAGATCGTCTACCTCGCCGAAAAAGGGCGCATTCCGGCGGACACCTTAAATCAGCTTCTGGGTGAGCTTCGGTCGGACGATACCGTGCTCCAGATGGTACCGCTGGACACCGGCGTGGTGATGGCGCTCCGCAGTTTACCACGCAGTTCGGTTCCTGACATGCCCGATCGCATCATTGGCGCTACGGCCCTATCTCTGCGACTACCGCTGATCAGCCGTGATGGCAAGATTCGCCTGAGTAGCGTACCAACGATCTGGTGACAATTCTGACTCCGGGCGGAATGCAAAGCTGCGGTGGAAAAAAAGCATTCATTGCTTTGTCCCTTCGCCAGTAGCTCTCTGCCACGTCCATCCTAGCAGGTTCATCGGCTGCGACCCAGTATTTCTCCACTGCGTTTCGTACCACCCGCTGCCGGACGCAGGGAAGTCGATTGATGCGGTTCCGGCCGTAACGGTTCCCAAAGGCGCCCATGCTTTGCCGGAGCCGATGCGCGCGCCGCGAAGCCGCCAGTTAACCCCATCCACCGCGATCTTCAGCCGGTGTGCTCCAGCGTGCAGGAAGACCCAGGCTCGCACGGCGGCGCCGGGCGCGATTGAGACGGAATTCTGGGGATTGGCGCCCGGATCGGCGTCTCCGTCGATCGGCGCCGCCAGCCCGCCCGGAACCGTCACCGAATCCCACTT
>Ga0307374_10008342_pt1 | contig 15515 bp, 17 predicted proteins | sample OX3MG_FD_202532 | JGI IMG/M metagenome (GOLD analysis project Ga0307374, IMG submission 202532) | Soil microbial communities from Risofladan, Vaasa, Finland - OX-3 | ecosystem: Environmental > Terrestrial > Soil > Coastal area > Acid sulfate soil | place: Finland: Risofladan, Vaasa | collected... | reverse complement strand
TTCAGCCCGATGCCCCGCCGCAGGACTACCCCCGCCGGCAGCAGAAGCATCCACGAGGCGCAGTACGGGCGATAAAGCGCCTCCAGCCGGGCTTTTTTACTTCTGGCAATTTCTTTATTCTCTTGGCCTCAACCCACGTTCTATGCCGAGCGCCCACAGTCTCTTTTTCCTGACAGACGGGATGGGTCGTGATACCGTTCCGGTTTCCTGCCTACCCCGTAGAGAAACGGCTGCCTGGCCGCCTTCCACGCCGGAGTTTAGTATTCACAGTATTCGTGCGGGTTTCGGGGTGGGTTTACCGTCGCGCAGCATTTTTTGCAAGATCATGCCAGAACGGCTGGCAACGTGTTCTACATTTCCTGCGTAGTACCGCGGTGCCATGGCCAAAGTAAAGACATCTACGAATATCCGCATTATGATCGCTGACGACCACGCCATTTTCAGGGAGGGGCTCCGGAAGCTTCTGGAAGGTGCGGGCGACATTTCCGTTATCGGGGAAGCCGGTGACGGAGAGGAAACCGTCCGCCTGCTGGGAAGGCTGAAGCCGGACGTGCTTTTGCTCGACCTTCGCATGCCGGTCAAGGATGGACTTGGCGTCCTGGAGGAGATGAACGGCAACACCAACCAGACGCGGGTCATTTTGGTGACCGAGGGAGAGAATGAGCACGACATCGTCCGCGCCGTGAGGCTGGGGGCGCGAGGGGTGGTCTGGAAGCAATCGGCGAGCTCATTGCTCCTCAAGAGCATTCGCAAGGTCAACTCGGGAGAGATCTGGCTCGACAACCGGATGACCTCCGAGGTCATCGACGCTTTCAAGAAGTCTTCGGATTCCGGCGGGCGCCGGGAAAAGCCTCTGTTGAGCCCGCGCGAGCGGGAGATCGTGCAGTTGGTGGCGCAGGGTTTCCGCAATCGCGAGATTGCCGAGAAGCTCTTTATCAGTGAGCAGACGGTGAAAAATCATCTGCACAATATCTTCGATAAACTGGGCGTTTCCGACCGGCTCGAATTGGCTCTCTACGCGATTCACCATCATCTCACCGAAATGCCCTGAGTTTCGGGCAATATATCCCTCTTTTTTTGAGAAATTCCCGCGCCGGGCTGGTGCAGGTGCCCCTAGCTGCGCTATGTTTTTTAGATATGGCCCAAACTAAGAAAGCAAGGCCTTGGGCGTTCCGCGTCTGGTCGCGGGAGGCTGTCTTGTTAACTGCCCTGCTTGCCCTGGGAATTATGTTTGGGGTGACCGAGGCGGCTGTCGGTTTTTACCGCACGAAGCAAAGCCAACTGGCGCAGATGTGGTTTGAGCGGGGGAGTGGCGCCCTTTCGCGCCAGCAGGCCAAAGAAGCGATCCAGGATTTCCGGAATGCGTTGAATTACGCCCCCGACGATTCCACCTATCAATTGCGTCTCGCGCAGGCTTTTGCCGCGGCCAACCGGATCGAGGCGGCCGAGTCCTATCTGTTCAATCTGTGGTCCAGCCAGCCGGGCGGCGGCGAAATCAATCTCGAACTGGCGCAGCTCGAGGCGCGCAAGGGCAACCCGGACGCAGCCCGCTATTTCGAAAATGCCATCTATGGGGTATGGGAAAGCCACCCGGAAGAGCACCGGTGGCAGGCGCGCATGCAGCTGTTCCAGTTCTACCGCTCGATCGGCAATACCGGCCAGGCGCAGGCGGAACTGCTCGCCATGGCCGCCGATACGCCCGGCAGCGACTATCGGCGGCAGACGCAGATCGGCCAGCTTCAACTGGAGGCGGGCAATCCTCGCCAGGCCTTGCAACAGTTCCGTTCGGCGCTACGCGTGAATCGCCGCTATGCGCCGGCGTTCGCCGGGGCCGGCGCGGCAGAATTCAACATCCGGGAATACCAGAATGCGCTTCCCTATCTCGAAACAGCCGTCCGGCTCGATCCGAAGGATCACGAAGTGGCCGCGCAACTGAAAATGACGCGCCTGGTCATCGAAAGCGATCCTTTCCCGATCGGGCTGAGCGATCGGGAAAGAACCGAACGCACCCTTGACGCTTATCTGCAAGCCTTCTCCGCATTGTCGGATTGCGCGACCACAAGGGCCATCGTCGTCGTCGGCAGCACTCCCCAGAATCCCCTGCAGGAAAGCTGGGCCTTGGGGCAGCAGCAGATGGCGCTCATGCCCCATTTCCGCGGGCAATCGCAAACGGTTCTGAAAATCATGAATTTCGTCTTTTCGGCAGAAGATCTGGCCGCGACCGAGTGCGGCCCCCTTCAAGGAAAGGATCAGGCTCTGTGGCTGATCGGCAAGATGCATCAGTTGGCGGAGAGCAGCGGCCACCACGGGGATTAGCCGCAATCGCCGGGAAAGCCTCCGCGCACGCGGCTCGCTTGCGCGAGGTGGCCGGACGGCTGACCGTCCGCGAGTCGCAACTGTTTTTGCTGCTTGCGGTTGTGATTGGCCTGCTCTCCGGCCTCGCGGTCGTCTGTTTCCGGGTCGCGATCGAAATGACGCGGATCTGGTTGCTCGGATCGTCCCTGGCCCCGTCCTGGGAGCGGACCCTGCTTGTGCCCACCGTGGCCGGGATATTCGTCGCGCTGCTGGTGATCTGGGTGTTCCCGCAGGTCCGCGGCAGCGGCGTAAATCAAACCAAAGCGGCCGTTTACATCTTTGACGGCTACGTCCCCTTTCGCACCGTCATCGGAAAGTTCGTCACTTGCGCCTTGGCGATCGGTTCCGGTTTCTCGCTCGGTCCCGAGGACCCGTCGCTGCAGATGGGGGCCGGAATCGCTTCGGCCATGGGCCGCCGGCTGCGCCTGTCCAAGGAGAAGACCCGGCTGCTCGCGCCGGTGGGCGCGGCGGCCGGGCTGGCCGCGGCGTTCAACGCGCCCATCTCCGCCATGCTCTTCGTGATCGAGGAGGTCATTGGGACCTGGAGCGCCGGCGGACTCGGCGCGGTGGCCCTGGCGGCGGTTTCGAGCGTCGTCGTGCTGCGGCTCTTCCTCGGTCCCCAACCGATTTTCAGCGTGCCGCCCTACCACGGCTTTTCCCCTCTCGACCTGGTCGGTTATGCGATGCTCGGCGTATGTGGCGGCTTTGCGTCTCTGGTCTTTTTGAAATTTCTCGCCTTCGCCCGGCCTCGCCTGCGCAAGTTGCCCCCCTGGACCTTCTATATCCAACCGGCGGTCGCGGGATTGCTGATCGGCCTGATCGGTCTGGCCTACCCGCAGGTGATGGGCGCCGGATACGTCTACATCGGCCAAGCCCTCCACGGGCAGTATTCCTGGCAGACGCTCGGCATGCTTAGCGGGACGAAGATTCTGGCGACGGGCCTAGCGTTCGTCAGCGGGACGCCCGGCGGCATGTTCGCCCCGGCCATGTTCATCGGCGCCATGCTCGGTGGGGCAGTCGGCGGCCTTGAACATATCCTCTTCCACATGAGAGGCTCGGTGAGCGCCTTCGCCCTGGTGGGCATCGGCGCGCTGTTTGCCGGGTTCCTCCGCACGCCGATCACTTCCGTTTTCATCGTGGTCGAGGTCAGCGGGAACTACTCGATTATCGTTCCTGTGATGATTTCCAACATGATTGCCTATCTGATTTCGCGCCGCTATCAGAAGATCCCCCTCTTTGACCTCTTGTCCCGCCAGGACGGCATCGAGCTGCCTTCTCTCGAAGAGCAACGCGAGCAAGCCGTGCTTCGCGTTGAGCACGCCATGAATCCGCCCTGGTTCCCCGTGGTTCGTTCGGAAAGTCTGGTTGCCGAGGCCGTCGCGATGGCCAAGTCGTCCAACGCGAGGGTTGTGCTCGTGCGATTCCCCTCGGGCCGTTGGATGGCCGTCGACCGTACGCAGCTGGACCGCCTGGATCAAGGCGACGGCCATGGGCGCAAGCTTGCCAGCGTGATGGCGGCCGATTGGCTGCCCACGGTTCACCCCGACCAGCCGCTCGATTCCGCCATTGGCTTTGCCCAAACCCGTCCCGTGGTTCCCGTTATCAGCCGCGCCGATCCGGGCAAACTCGAGGGGGTCTTGACGTTGAAGGATGTCCTGGAGGCCTATCGCGAGGCGGAAGAAGAAGGCGGCGATGGTTCTAGGCCACCGGTACGTTAATTGTGCCCTAACTTCTCTCCTATTGAGCCATTCCGGACCTGTTGCTAGTCTGGCCTCCTCAGAGGAGGAGGTGTGATTTGACATTGGGAGAGCGCAGGTCAGCCCGTCGTTTTCGCATGCAGTTGCCCCTGTCGATTCGTTGGGCCAATGGAACGACTACAGGGGAGGCTTTGAGTGTTTCGAAAGACGTCAGCTCGCGCGGTTTGTCCTTCCTGTTGCCCAAGGCCGTCGAATCGGGCGCGCTGGTCGAGATCGTGATGACCCTTCCCCACGAAGTGACCCTCGCGGGACCGGTGCGCGTCCGCTGTCTGGGACGGGTTCTTCGCTGCCGGCCGCAGGAAAACGCGGAATTTCATATGGCGGCGGCTATCGACCGTTACGAGTTCCTGCGGAACCAGCGGTAGGTTCACCGGCGGGCGCGTAGCTGTCGCCGGCCGCGTCCGGCTCGGGCGGGCACACCCGCACCGTGGTCGACGCTTCGGTGGAACCCCAAATCTGGGGGAAGTCAGTTGCGGTGCTGGTGCTCGATGCACTTCACGCAAAATCGAGCCCACGGCAGTGCATGCAGCCGCGCTTCCGGGATCGGCTCCCGGCAGATCTCGCATAGCCCGTAGGTGCCATGATCCATGCGGCCCAGCGCTGCCTCGACTTCCGCGAGTGTCTTCTGGCCTTGCTCCAGGGAGATGAAGGCTAGATGTTCCATCTGGGCCCAACTTGCCTGGCCACCTTCGTCCTCGGTCAGGCGCTCGACACGAACGTCCTGCCGGCGTTCTTTCAACTGATCGATCAGCTCCTGCCGCTTTGACTTCAGGACTTTGCCGAAATCCGGTTTCCGGGAGCTGCGCGTTCTTTTGGAAATTTGCATAACGCCCTCCTGCCTCAGGTCGCTTGCCGAATGACCCCGAGGAGTACCTTTTGCGACTGATTGGATGCTGCAACTTCACTCGTGGTTGCAGAAAGAGCATTCCCCGCGGCCGAAAGCTGTTTTCTGGTTGTCTGCTGCAAGGAAAGGGCTTAGCGGCAAGCCGGGTCTGTCGAGTTTACATGGTGGAGAACTTCGAGGGTTCCCCGGAGGAGCGCGGCAGCGGAAAAGGGAAGCGCCGCAGGGCGCTCGGGCGGCTCGTTCCTATAGGGTGCGGGAGAATCGGGGCCGGTCCCCTTCAAATTGCGGCAGATAGTAGTCGAACGCCATGGCGACGTTTCTCATGAAGATGCGCCCGCGGGTGGTGATGGCAATTTCCTCGGGAGAAATTCGGACCAGGGCGTCCTGCTCCAGCTCTTTCAACTGCCCGATTTCCTTCGCAAAGTAGGTGTCGAAATCGAGCCCGAATTCCCGGTTGATCTCTTCCTTCTTCACCACGGCGTGGCAGAGCAGGCGGCTGATCACCGTCGCCCGAATGCGGTCGTCTTCGGTCAGCCGGTACCCGCGCATCGTTGCCAATCCGTCCTTCCCGGCCGCCTCGCGGTAGCGCGCCAGATCGCGAAAATTTTGGGCGTAGGTGATCCCGATCCGGCCGATGGCGCTCACGCCGAGCCCGTAGAGGTCCGCCCCGGCCCGCGTGGAATATCCCTGGAAATTCCGGTGCAGGGTGCGGGTGCGCTGCGCCTGCGCCAGCTCGTCGCCGGGGCGAGCGAAATGGTCCATGCCGATGTAGACGTATCCGGCGCGGAGGAAACGGGCCAGCGCGCCGCGGAAAACCTGGAATTTTTCATGGTCCGGCGGAAGCAGGGAGGCGAAGCTGCCCTGCTGCTTCTTGAGCCAGGGAACGTGCGCGTAGCTGAAGAGCGCAATGCGGTCCGGATCGAGTTCGATCACGCGCTCGGCGGTTTGCTGGAACCGCTCGGCCGTCTGCAGGGGAAGGCCGTAGATGAGGTCCACGTTGAGACTGGCGAAGCCCAGCTCGCGCGCCGCTTCGATCGTTTCGCGCGTGGCTTCATAGGGCTGGATGCGATGAATCGTTTCCTGCACCTGCGGGTGGAAATCCTGAATGCCCATGCTCAGGCGATTGAAGCCGAGCCGCCGCAGCGTTTCGAGGTGTTGCCGCGTGGTGACGCGGGGATCGATTTCAATGCCGATTTCGGCGTCCGGGGCGAGATGAAACGAGCCGCTCAGCTCGCCGAAGAGATCCTCCATCTGCCGCGGTTCGAGATAGGTGGGCGTGCCGCCGCCCCAGTGCAGCTGGACGACCCTGCGATCCGGGGAAACGAAGCGCGAAAGGGCGGCGATTTCCCCCCGCAGGCTTTCCAGGTAATCCGCGGCTCCGCGATGGTCCTTCTGAATCACCACGTTGCAGGCGCAAAACAGGCAGAGGCTTTCGCAAAACGGGATATGAACGTAGAGGGAAACGTCGCTCGCGGCGGCATTGGCCTGGGCAAAGGCCTCTTCCAGGTCGGCGCGGGTGAAATCGCCGGTCCAGGCGGGCGCCGGGGGATAGCTCGTGTAGCGCGGACCCGGCCGGTTGTACTTCCGCAATAACTCGTCGGGCAGATCGAACTCCGCCTCTTTGCCCGTCGGGTTTCCGGATTGGCTGGTTATCGCCATGCGTCTTCGATTACCGCTGCTCCCGGAGCGGTCGCGCCGGAAGGACCCTACTTCCGCAGTTTACCTGTTCCTGGTTGTTCGCGCATCCTGCTGTAGGGAGCCACAGGGGGCCTCACGGGCGGCCGGCGAGCGTTACCGCTGCCGCAAGCCGCGTGAAGCCAGCCCGCCTGGCCTTGGTCACTGCACGATTTTCGGGTAGAGCCAGGTGGCAATGGCCAGCAGGATGACCAGGGCCGCGATTTGCGCGCCGAAATCGACCCGAAGCCCGAAGGTGCTCTTTCCGCCCACGATCATCAGATCTCGCAGCGCATCTACTTCATACGAAAGGGGATTGGCTGTCGAGAGCACGCGCAGCCAGCGCGGCATCATGCTGAGCGGATAGATGGCGTTGCTGGCAAAGAAAAGGGGCATCGTCAGCACCTGTCCCATGCCCATGAACCGCTCGCGGGATTTCACAACGCAGGCGGCAATCAGGGAAAAGGTGGCAAAGATCGCCGAGCCCAGCATGACGGCCGCTACCACACCCACAAATGGCCCGATCCCGATAAGAAATTTCACGCCGAGCAGCGCCGCGACGAAATAAACGATGAGCATCTGGCAAAGGCTGCGCACCGTGGACGATAGCGCCCGGCCGAGCACCAGCGCCGTCCTCGACGCGGGGCTCGCCAGAAATTTGTGCACGATCCCCAGGTCGCGCTCCCAGATCAGGGAAATGCCGTAGAAGATCGCGCCGAAGAGAACGCTCTGCGCCAAAATCCCCGGCGTCATGAAATCCAGGTAGGGAAGCCCCCCGGTCGGAATGGCGCGAACGCGCGTAAACACCTGGCCGAAGATCACCAGCCAAAGCACCGGCTGCACCATCCGCGTGAACAGTTCGATGGGGTCATGGATGAGCTTGCGCACGTCCCCTTCGGCTACGGCAAATGTTTGCAGGAGAAAATCGATCGGTCGCACGGCTTCAGCCCAGCCGGCGGGCGGTGAGTCGGCTCTGGACGACATCGCGAAACGCTCCTTCCTCCGCCAGCGAAGAACCGGTGTAATGAAGGAAAACGTCAGCCAGGCTGGCCGCCGGCCCCAGACGCGCCTTCAATTCCTGCGGCGTCCCTTCGATCACGAGCGAGCCGTGGTGCATCAGCGCCAGCCGGTCGCACAGGCGGTCGGCCTCCTCCATGTCGTGGGTGGTCATGAGGATGGTCGTTCCCATCTCCTGCCGCAAGTCGCGGATCCGACGCCAGACGGCCTGTTTGGCCGCCGGGTCCAGGCCCACGGTCGGCTCATCCAGGAACAGCACGGCCGGTCGATGCAGCATCGATTGCGCGATTTCCAGCCGGCGGATCATCCCGCCCGAGTAATGCTTCACCCGCTTGTTCGCCACGCCGTCGAGTTCCATGAAGGCCAGCGCGCGGGGAATGCGTATCAACCTCTGAGCGCGGGGAATCCCGTAGAGCTTGGCCGAGATGAGCAGATTCTCATAGCCGGTCAAATCCCCATCGGCCGAAAGCATCTGCGAGACATACCCGATGGTGCGGCGCACCGATTTCGGCTGGCGCTGGATTTCATAGCCGCCGACAAACGCGGTTCCACCGCTTGGGGGAAGCAGCGTGGTCAGCATTTTGATAAGGGTCGATTTGCCCGCGCCGTTGGGCCCGAGAAGCCCGAACACGACGCCGGGCGCCAGGGAAAGGTTGAGATGATCGACCGCGACGATGTCGCGGAAACGCCGCGTCAGCCCGCGCGTCTCAACGGCATAGCTCGGCGGAGAGGGAAGTTCACGGCTTTCGGGATGTGTCGATTTGGAGGCTTCGTCCCCGTTGTCCATATACGCCAGACCCTCCGGGAAAATCGCCTAATGATACAGTGCGGAGGCAATTCGGCACGAATGCACGAATGGGCCGCCTGGCGGCTACGTTGGAGACCTGTGCCGAGCCCTCCTCACCGGCTCCCCGCCGCTGATTTGCTCTCCGCACATGCCGATTGGTGATATTCTGCCGGGTAGAACTGGGGGGCTTCGTCTCCGCCAACCAGTTCGGTGTAGCGGAATGCGAACCCTGGCCCTCAGCCACAGCCCATTGCGGAGTTAAAACTTGCCAACGAACGAATCGACCGCAGGTGTCCCAATGAATCGTAAGTCTCGGGTACTTCATTTTTCGCAGCTGCCGTCCGTCTCGCGCGGAGGGGGCGTTAAAACCACTCTGCTGGTCGGCAAGGCAATCGCGGATGTCGATCTCACCACCGGCGTTACATCGTTTCCGCCCGGCGCAGCAGTTCCGTTGCACCAGCATAATTGCGCCGAGCAGGTTACGATTCTGGAGGGTGAGGCCGAAGTCGAGATCGATGGAGAGGCTCATAGGCTTGGGCCGTTTGATACGACCTTCGTCCCCGCCGGAATACCCCACAGGTTCAAGAACGCCGGCCCTAGCAGAATGTCGATTCTGTGGATCTATGCCAGCGCCGAAGTCACGCGCACCTTCACGGAAACGGGCCAGACAGTTCCACACCTGTCGGCGGCGGACACGGGTGCGACCGGCTGCTAGCAGCCCATCGTTCGTGATTGGGTGTCGGGGTTCAGTGTCGGGTCTTAGCGTCGGGGAAAGAAATTTCCGCGGTTAAGGGCTGAACGGGCCTGCCAGGGCAGCATCCGCGTTGGCGAGTGCTTTATAATCAGCACGCACTTCTTGTCGGGGCGTAGCGTAGCCTGGTAGCGCGCCTGCGCCGTCCTTAACCTACATTCTCCATTGCTTCTGCGATGATGAACCCGGTTTGTTTGTCGTGCTTGTCCCTACCTGGACGATCATGCCGCCCCTCACATCCTTTTGAATCAATACTGGGCTCTGTTGAATGACTCTGGCATCTGCCGGTTTTGAGTTAACTTGATTGGACAGTGCGGTCAGGCTCGTTCCGAGCGAAAGGTTCCGATATTTAGAAGGGTCCTACCCGTGAGCCATTGGAACGGAAAGGAAGATTGCGGCAAAGCGGAGAGCTGTTTTTCGTTTCATCTTCCTTTGGTCCTCTCCTTCAAGCAATTACGGATTCACAATCGATGCCGCGTCGGCTCGTTCCGGCTGTTGTCGCGAAAGCGGTGCCTTATCGCTCGCAATTCCTGTACTTTGGCTGATAGACGCGCTTTCCCTCTCCAAATCCGGAATATCTCTGTCGCGGCCGGGAAGCGGGCTTTCCTGGATATGCCGCCACTGAGCGGATACCGTTGCATAGCAAACCAACGGAAAGCGTTCCGAACCCACCGAGGCTATTTGCGTGATCTCCAGGCAATTAAACCCATCCGATTGTCCTCTCGCCAGGAGCCGCTCGACCGCTCTGCGCAGCATGCTTTGGTTGTCGATGCCGAAAACGGATATTTTCACTTCACCAGCCGGGCGGAAGAGGGTCCATCCTGCTTTCTGCAAGGCTCGATCCAGTCCGTGCCCATCCAGGTCCCCCATTATTTTCCAGCCTGCCGCATAGGGCTCGCTTTCCAATCGCAATTCTTTGGGGAGCGTTGCGGCGTTCTTGACTAGAACCGTTCCTGTTCCGATCACTCGTGCCATTTGCGACTCCTTAAGCTCCGTTCTGGGCTCCTGAGGCTGCGCCTACTCATGCCTTGAAAGTAGGGCGCCTGACACACACGAAATCCAGCCATCGAATCATCCTGTGAGTTGCCGCGACGGACACGATCGGGTCGTAGGGCCATGAGCAACGACGTTGTGGAAATCCGCTTCTGATTTTCCTTGCCACGGGGAATCTCGTCTTCCGAGGGGAATCTCGCGAGGAAACCCTTCTGACTGGCAGCCAGTCCCTTTCAGGCTGACCTAATCCGTTGCCCCGCATTCGCGTCTTCCGCCCATGTATCGCGCGAGCATGGTCAGCGCTGCAACGCCCATAATCGCTGTCAGGTTCGTGTAAATCATCTTGCCTTGGACGAGAACGTACGAGGTGCTGAAGAGAAATCCTCCCCCTACCGCGCCTGCGACGCCCATCGCGACGTCCATTATGTAATCGCGCCCCTCTCTCGACATAATCTTCCCCAGGAACCAACCTATAGCCGCACCACCAACGATCCAGTAAAGTAGCAATGGCATGTTCTTCTCCTTTTCGCTGCCCGGCAGAAGAACCGGTCTTTAACCGCCTGAGAATCCTGTGTGTGCTCTTTATCTCGCCGGCGGTTGAGGGGGGCGCCGCTTCCCCGTCCCCCTCCTCCCCGGAGGATGTTTCCGCGGTTCTAGGCGGCCATGGCGGCGGCAATTTTGTGGAAGGTAGAGTTAACCACGTTGTAGGTTTCCACCTGGAGTGGTCCATCAATTACGTTCCCGAGGAGCTTCGCCACTTCGGTGTAACTTCCGCGGTTGTAGGCCTCCGCGCTTTCCGCCTGGTCCCACAAGCTGATTGCGAAGGCCTCCGATCCGGACGCGGACACGAAGGCGATTTCGTCTTGGAACCCCTTTTGTTTGCGAAGGGTCGGGATCACGTCTTTTTCGAGCTTTTGCGTGAATTCGTTTATGCTGTTCGGTTTCAGGTGCATATACACTTTGCGTGCAAACATGTTGGTCTCCTTGGTTTCGAAGGTCAAGGGGTGGTCCAGATAACTTCCAGCGATAAGGTCGGCTGAAGAATCCCTTAGTCTGTTAACCAGTGTGGGTTAATATACTTCACAAGTCAATCGCTATCTGAGAATATATTCATGTGTTCACTTATGCTAGTTAACTTCAGGGGGGTCTCTGTGGATGTTTGTCTGGTGATCAAGCAGCGGTTGAAGGAATTGGGGCTGAAACAGAAGGATTTGGCGGCTGCCGCCGGAGTCACGGACTCCTATATTTCCCAGTTGCTCACCCGCAGGAAATTGCCTCCGACGCCGGATCGCACGGACATCTACGTCAAGATCGGAAAATTCTTGAAGTTCCCGGCGGGCAAGCTTTCCGATCTAGCGGAGCATCAACGCACGGAAGAATGGAAGAAAGAGCTGTCCGAGCCGCCCGTGCCGCTTTTCAAGGAAGTTCGGGAGTTGGTCTTGCGCAAGTGTGTCCCCGAGAAGCGAAGCGAGATTCGCTCGATCTGTGAAAGGCAGCCCTTCGGCGAATTGGAACGTCTGGTCACGCAGAAGCTCCTGGATGTCGTCCAGAAAGTCGCCAAGCAGGAATTGGAAAGCGAAAGCTGGCTCAAGCGGGTCGCCCAGCTCAGTGGCCGCAGCTATGCGGAAATGCGTGTCACCGTTCTGGAATTCCTGGATACGGACGTCTTCAATATTTCTGAAGACAATTGCGTCTCCTACCTTGATCCGCTCATTGATTCCTGGAATATCGACCTGGCCAACTTTGGAATGGAAATCGTGCTGAATCGAAGGCTGGCTCCCGCGCACGTCAAGAACCTCGAATTCGTGGAGACGGAGGCCGGAGCGCTTCAAGAAGAGCCTGGACTGCGGGAATTTCTTCGCGAGCCATCGATGAGCGGCTATGCTTCCGAGGAAGAAATCGAATTCCTGAAGCGACTGAGGTTCAAAGGCTCCCGGCCGACGGCCCTCTACTATTACCGCGAATGGCAGAGTCTCCGGGATCCTCTGCATTTTCCGGGGACCGCGACCCGTCCCCCACGAACGAAGGCTGCGGGCCGGTCCCGGCCGAAAGGGGCCGTCGCTCCCATGCACAAGCATCTCGAAGCGAATCGCGTTGAGAAACAGCTGCCGCTTCACGGCAGGAAAAAAGCCACGCAGCGCGGGGCGCAGAACAAGGCCGGCTCCGCCAAGACCGGCGACTAGGGTTGCGGAGTTTTCAGATAGCGCTTGGCTAAGCGTTGCTGGCGGTATGCTGCCGCCGAGCGTGCGCGAGTGGTCGCCAGAGGGCCGCTTAGTCTATTTTGTGTCGCGCTCGAAGTCTTCAGGGTGTCGAACAATGAAGGATGGTGGGGAAGAGGTGCGGTACGCGATTGGCCAGCATCTCGGTGCGATTAACGATGAACAAGTAGTGGCCTTGCATTCATTAGAACTCTCTGATCGCGACGGTTGCGATACTGATATTTAGAGAATGCAGGGTTCCGTCATCGGACAACCTGATGCGCCCGGACGATAAATCTCTTGGGCGCCGGGCCCACATAATAGAAGGGGTAACAGGTCACCAGGGTCAGAATTGTGCCCGGGGAAGCGTCCAGCACTGCCGTGTCCTCGGGCCCGACGATTTCCGTAGAATCCACCTGATAGCGGTACGATCCGCTTAACGTCGTCAAGGTGATTTCATCGCCCTTACGGATATTGCGCAGCGGCCTGAAAAACGTATCGCGGTGTCCGGCGATCACGACGTTCCCTTGCTGACCCGGCAGTGCGGTTCCCGGAACGTGGCCAACCGCCCGTCGTAAGACCCCTGCGGTGTCGCCTTCCGCAATCATGGCCGTAAGGCCGATGCTGCGGATCTTGATTTGACCCAGGGGAAATCCTTCGGGGGCAGCACGCACAACTCTGGCGCGGCCCGCGTCGGCCGCGGCTGGAAGGGGCGAGGAGCGAACCTGTTCGACGTGCCCGATAGCCGGCTTCACGCTTTCGAGGGCCCGCTCAAACCGCCTGGTTTGGTAGGCCTGATAGAGGTTCGCGTCGAGCATCACATACCCGACGTAACTCAGTGCCAGGACGCCGACGGCAAAAAACAGGTATCGGCTCCAACGGAGGATCGATCGGGTTCGCCGCTGATGAAGCATGCACTTCAGGGATTGGAATCTCATGGTCGCTCGCTCGGGTTGCCGGAAATGGGTTGCGGCTTCGATGGCGCGATATACCCTGTACGGGTGCGGACGAACAAACGCCCACGACCCGGCGCCGAGGCCTTCACTTGAATGGTCCGATACGTTCCGTCCCGCTTTCGGTTCGTAGGAACATACGCGATGGTGTACTGGGTGCGAATGTCGCGGGCAATCTGCTCGCAAATCGGGATAAGGTCGCTTAATGAATTCGGCCGGAAGGCTTCGCCACCCGTGTCTTTGGCGAGTTGCTTGAGAATGCGAGGCTTGTTGTCGGGGTCATCCCGGTTCGAGATGTCCAGAGTGTAGATGATGGCGTCGGACCGTCTCGCCGCGGTAATGACCTGGGCCAGGGTATGGTGGCTCGCGTTGTCTCCTCCATCACAATCAACGCCTTTTTGTTCCGATCGCCGCTCTTCAAATGTTCCAGCGCGCCGGCAATCGCGTCGTAGAGCGCGGTCTCTCCATCCGCTTTGATGCGGGATAGCGCAACGTCCAGTTGACCTGGCTGGTCCGTGAACGGTGTGTTGTCGGGAAGGGCAAACCGAACATGCTCGTTGAAATTGACCACGAACATCTGGTCTTGCGGGTTGCTGGATCGAGCAAAGGCCAGACCGGCGGCAATCACTTCCGACCGCTTGGGCTCCATGCTGCCACTGTTGTCAATAACTAGGCCGACTGTAACCGGGATATCATTGTCGCTGAAGTAGGTAATTCGCTGCAAGACTCCGTTCTCGTAAACGTGGAAATCGCCCTGGGCGAGACCCGAAACAATATTGCCCTTATGGTTCTGAACGGTTGCGTGCAGGACCACAAGGCCAACGCTTACCCTGATTGTGCTAGGTCCGCTCTGGCGGCGGTCGGAGGGCGGCCCTGCTTGCGGACGGGCAACGCCGGGCAGAACGATCAGGAAGAGGAAAAAAAGCGCCAAGAGGAATCGGTGGGTGGTGCCCCATGACTTCCCGTTGCGTACTTGAGTGTCGAATCGTTTCGCGGCGCGCACGCTCTAACTCCCCGGCAAGGGCGGGCGCGACCAGTAGCGCTCGCAAGTCTCAGCCGTCCGCCAGTTGCCGAACAGCGGAATGTCGCCGTTCGTGAGCGACCTCTTCACCTTCCGCACCGCGACACGGCATCCCGCTTCGAACGCAAGGAAGATCAGGCAAACTGTAAACAGCAGCATTGTGGCGACCAAAACCAGCAGCAGCACGGTGGCGTACTCGGTGATGGTATATATAAACATGGAGACCCCAGGACCGGTCATGGACATCAGGTCGTCAGCTCTCGGACAAATGGCTGGAAGAAGAGGCGAACCGCTCTTCCAGGCCGTGCTGATGTAGGATGCTCTCTCATCAGGCTGGTCCGTTGGCGGCATCTTGGCGCCCTAGCGCCAGCCGAAAGCGTAGCCGCCGGTTGCGCGCGAAAACTCTTTCATTCATAAGGAAGGGGTGACACTTGCGTATCACCCCCGAACACCAGTCCGACGCCCGGGTCAGTTGGCCCGGAGGGCAAGATATTGCCATCCGAAGCGTCCTCATGGATGAAACCCCTTGCGTTGTTGGTTTGCTTGTTCATGTAAGTATCTACTTTCTTCTGGTTTAGACGGATTGTTTCAAGGCCAGCGTTACGGCAAGGCCTGCGCCCAGGGACAGCAGCCCGAACAGCCCCAAAAGGGGCATTTCGCTTGCAGTTTTCGGCATGGTCCTTGGTTCGACCGCAGCCATTTCTGTGGACTGTGGCTGCGCCGGTTTTGTGGACTGTGCCTGTGCCGATTCTGTGGACTGTGCCTGTGCCGGCGGGGCTTCGACCACTTGAGTCGCCGGGACCTCTGCTCCTGCGGGAGTAACGGCTTCGACTGGAACGGTCTTCAACGCCTCTGGTGTGGTCGGCGTCTCAGTTGTCGCGAGAACTGGCTCGCCGGTCAGCTTCGCCAGTGCAACAGCCTTGTCCCTGGGATAAACAAATTCCTGGCCGTATTGCGCCCCCGGATAAAACCATGCTTTGATGGCTTCCGGTTGACCTTCCGGCCTCTCGCTGAACGTCATTACCGTTTTGTCGGTCGGCTTCAGGCGGTAATTGGAGATGGCAAGAATGGTTGTATACACATGGTCTCCGGCTTCGTTGAAGATCTGTACGATATTCCGGTCAGAGGGTGAATCCATCAGCTTGAAGATATACGTGCCTGCCGG
>Ga0307374_10008341_pt1 | contig 15515 bp, 11 predicted proteins | sample OX3MG_FD_202532 | JGI IMG/M metagenome (GOLD analysis project Ga0307374, IMG submission 202532) | Soil microbial communities from Risofladan, Vaasa, Finland - OX-3 | ecosystem: Environmental > Terrestrial > Soil > Coastal area > Acid sulfate soil | place: Finland: Risofladan, Vaasa | collected... | reverse complement strand
CGCTCCAGCATCCGGGCAGCCACCTTCTGATTGACCGGGTTGTCCTCCACGATGAGCAAATGGGCCCGGTTGCGGGCCCGGGCTGTGGCGATGGTGTGGGCCGTCACCACCGTGCGATCCGCCGGGGAGTCGGGCATGCCCATGACCGTGGCCAGGGCGTCATAGAGCGCCGACTGGCGGATGGGCTTGGTCAAGAAGGCATCGATGTCGGCGTCCGAGGCCGCCTGGGCATGTCCCCAGGCGCCCGAGGAGGTGAGCAACACCAGCCGGGCGGGGGCCAGGGCCGCCTCGGATCGGATGCGCCGGGCCAGTTCCAGACCGTCCATGTCCGGCATGTGGTAATCCAGGATGGCCAGGGCGAAGGCGTCCTCGGTGGCGACGTCCCGAATGGCGGCCAGGGCCTGGGCGCCACCCTCCACGACAACAGGACGCATGCCCCAGGATGTGAGGCTCTGTTCCAGCACGGCGCGATTGGTGGCGTTGTCGTCCACCACCAGTACCCGCAGGCCGGCCAGATGGGCGGAGGGCAGCGCTGAGCGGGAGGCCGAAGCCGGGGCCGGAGCCAGCGCGGCGGTGAACCAGAACGTGGATCCCCGGCCCGGTTCGCTATCCACCCCTATGTGGCCCCCCATCAGCTCGACCAGCTGTCGGCATATGGCCAGGCCCAGGCCCGTGCCCCCAAAGCGGCGGGTGGTGGAGGCGTCGGCCTGGGTGAAGCTCTGGAACAACCGGGCGGCCTCTTCGGGGCCCACGCCGATTCCGGTATCGGTTACCTCGAAGCGCAGCACCGACCCGCCCTCGGAGCGCGGGTCGTCCAGGCCGACCCGGACCACCACCTCGCCGGCCTCGGTGAACTTGACGGCGTTGCCGACCAGGTTGATGAGGATCTGGCGCAGCCGGCCCGGGTCGCCGCGCACGTCGAGGGGCACGTCGGGGCGGATGAGGGTCGCCAGCTCCAGGCCCTTGACATGCGCCCGCTCGGCCAGTAGCTCCAAGGATTCTTCCACCGCCGCCCGCAGATCGAAGTCGACCACCTCCAGGTCCATCCGCCCGGCCTCGATCTTGGAGAAGTCCAAGATGTCGTTGATGACCCCGAGCAGCGCCTCGCCCGAGGACCGGGCCGTCTCGGCGTAGTCCCGCTGCTCAGGGCTCAACTCGGTGTCGAGCAACAGTCCGGTCATCCCGATCACCCCGTTGAGGGGGGTGCGGATCTCGTGGCTCATGTTGGCCACGAACTCGGACTTGAGCCTGGAGGCCTCCAGGGCCTGGGCGTGGGCGGCCACCAGTTCCTCCTCCATCCGGCGCCGCTCGGTCACGTCGGTCAGATAGACGAGAAGGGTCTCGGGGCGGCCCCCATCCCCCTCTTCGATGCGGATCAGGCCATGGACCCAGCAGTGGTCTCCGCTGGCGTGGCGGAGGCGGAAGTCGCACTCGGCCTGGCCGGCTCCCCTGGCCGCCTGCGCGGCCTCGGCCAGCCCAGCGCGGTCATCAGGATGGACCCTGGCGCGGAAGAACCCCGGCTCGGCCATCACCTCCCCGGGCTGGTAGCCGAAGATCCTCCCCACGTTGTCGCTCACATAGGAGTTGGCTCGGTCCTCCAGGCGGGAGCGAAGGACCACCACGGGACTGGCGGTGATCAGGTGATCGAGGAAGGCCTCGGCCTGGCGCAAGCGCCGGGTCCGCTCGGCCAGAAGCTCACTGGCCGTCCCCAAGGCGCGGCCCAGAAGTCCCACCTCATCAGCGCCTCCGGGTAGGCCGGTGAGGGGCTCTTCGTCCTGGAGGCGCTCGGCGTTGTCCCGCAGCGCCTCGACGCGCCGGGCCACCCCTATGCCAAGGATGAGAGCCGCCGCCAGCCCGCCCAGCAACCCGGCGCCGACTATCACGCCCAGCGCCGTGTTGAGCCAGAAGGTCAGCCGGCTCTCCTGGGCCCGCCGGGCGGCCAGGAGGACAGCCTCGGTGTGGTCCATCTGGGCCAGCTCAGCCCGGAGGGCGTCCATGGAAGTCTTGGCCTGGGCGAGGAGGCCGATCTCGCTCGAAGAGACCACGCCAGGCCGGGGCGTGGCCACCAGCGTGTGCAGGTAGCCCAGCTGGTCTGAGGCCAGCGCCTCGACCCGATGGGCCCGGACCTCCTCGGAGGGGTTGTCGACCACCAGGGCGGCGAGGCCGGCCGCGTCTCGGGGTTCGGCCGTGAGGGCGGTGTTGTAGGGCTGGAGGAAGTCCGCCCGGCCGGTCAGGAGGTATCCCCGGGTGCCGGTCTCGGCGTTCAACCCATCCAGGCTCACCGTGTCGATCTGGCGGCGCACCAAGAAGGTGTGGTCGACCCAGTTGCGGGCGTTCTGGTCTTGGGCCTGGAGCACGGCGAAGGCAGCGCCGGCCAGCAGCAGGGCGACCAGGGGGACCGAGATGACGGCCAGGCCCTTGGTGCGCAGCGGCAGATCGGCCCAGCGTCGCAACTAGCCCGGCCCTCTCGTGGAGATCACCACGGCACCCCAGCTGGGTCCTGCGCCTAGACCGCCCAGCCAATCCGGCTTCGTCGCCATATCGCCCCCCTTACCGCATATCACCCAGAGGCTAGACCAGATCACCCACAGTGAGCTTCGAGTGCGACGCGGGCGGCCCGGGAGCCGAGGGCCGACCATGGTCCTGCGGCCTCCGGGCGCGCAGGTGGGGTGCCGGATACTCGACACAGCGGATGCCAGCCGCCAGCAGGCCGATTCACACCGCTGATTGAGACCCAGGTTGGCTCCGTGCGACTATCCATAGGGCCCTGACAACGCCTTCGCTCTGGTGGGATCCAAGGCTTCGACGACGCACACCCTCGGCGATACATGAGGAGGTCATCCACCTCAAGGGCATCGGCCACCCCCTGCGCGAGATCGCCATTGCCAACATCGGCCACGACCAGCCCAGCCTGTTGATCACCAGCGACCTGGTCACGCCGGCCAAGGACCTCTTCACCCGCTACGCAGAGCGGATGATCATCGAGAACGAACTCGACGCCGACATCTCCGGCTTCGGGCTCAACGCCCTGTCCTGGGGGCTACTCCTCAACGTCGACGTCGACACCACCCTCACCGTGGTAACCGGCAACTGCTACCGCCTGCTCGCCCGCAAGCTGGCCCGCTACGAGGTGGCCACCCCCGACCGGCTCTGGCGCCACTTCCTCGACAACACCGACACCATCACCGTCGCCGAGGATCACGTACGCGTCGACCTGGCCCTTCGCACGTATGCCCCCGTACTCATCGACGCCGGCTTCCCCGAAGCCGACATCCCCGTCCCCTGGTGACCCGCCCGCAGCCTCCGCTTCGGCTTCCCGCCCCGCTGAGCTTCGAACCGCAAAGGGACTATTGGAATTACCCCCCGAGGGGAACAAGGGGGCCGCCGGTGGGGTGTAGGCGAAACAATTTTCTCAAGGTTGAACCGGTTGCGTCCGAGAGTCAATACAGACGGTTTTGTCCCAAAAGAGTTAATAGTTAGGTTTTTCCAAATCGAACGGGCCAACCCCGGGAAACCGGGGGGCGCAGAGCTAACGGGCCTAAAGGAGCACTGCTCCCAGGGTGGCCGAGCAGCCGAACTTGGAGCGGTCGCATCCAGACCCTCCAGAAGGAGTGGTGGAGATGGGCCGAATCACGCGCTCCCTGGGAGCCGGTGCGATGGCCCTGAGCCTTGGACTGGGCGGCCTCGCATTCCTGGCCCGGCCGGTGGTGGCAGACACGACCAGCGCCACCAGCGCCGTCAGCGACGCCAGCTATTTCGTCAACGCCATCAACCAGCTGCGGGTCTCCAAGGGCCTCCCGACGCTGTACGTGGACCCGCGGATGGTGAGCATGGCCCAGAACTGGTCAAACGCCCTGATGGCGTCGGGGATGCTGTCCCACAACCCGAACCTCGAGTCCCTGGCCCCCTCAGACTGGACCTGGCTGGGTGAGAACGTCGGCGTGGGCGGGACGACGGCCTCGCTCCAGCAGGCCTTCGCCAACAGCCCGGAGCACTACGCCAACATGGTCGACACCCACTACAACGCCTTCGGCGTGGCCGTGTCCCTGGCCCCCAACGGATTCATGTGGGTCACCGAGGACTACGAGAACTCCCCGTCGGCGCCACTGGTCAGCTACGAGGCCGCAGTAGCAGCGTCGGGGTCAGGCGGAACGGCGGGTGCCACTGCCGCGGTGGCGGCGCCCTCGCTGCCCCGGACCCAGGTCTTCCCCCACCCGACCCAGGGCTACCGCATGGCCGCTGCTGACGGTGGTGTCTTCACCTTCGGCACCGCCGCCTTCGAGGGCTCGGCCGGCGGCATGGCCCTGGCCGCTCCGATAGTGGGCATGGCATCCACCCCCGATGGAGGGGGCTACTGGCTGGCGGCCCGGGACGGCGGCGTGTTCGCCTACGGGGACGCGGTGTTCTACGGCTCGGCCACCGCGGCGCATCCCCGCGCTCCGATAGTGGGCATGGCCGCCACCCCTGATGGAGGGGGCTACTGGCTGGTCAGTTCCACCGGGACCGTCTACAGCTTCGGCGACGCCGTCGCGCTGGGCTCCATCAGCGCCCCGACCGGGACCATCTCGGGCATAGCCGCCGCCCCCTCGGGCCAGGGCTTCTGGCTGGTCGGGCGCGACGGCAGCGTCCACGGCTACGGGGACGCTGCCACCTACGGCTCGGCGGCGGGTTCAAACCTGGCCGCCCCGATCGTGGGCATGGCATCCACCCCCGACGGCGCCGGGTACTGGCTGGTGGGTTCTGACGGTGGGGTCTTCTCCTACGGGGACGCCGCCTTCTTCGGCTCCGCCGGTGCCATCCGGCTCCAGGCTCCGATCGTGGGCATCCAGGCCACCACCGACGGTGGCGGCTACCGGCTGGTCGGGGCTGACGGGGGGGTCTTCTCCTACGGGGACGCCGAGTTCGACGGGTCCGCCGGCGGCCTGCGCCTGGTGGCTCCGGTTACCGGGTCGGCGGGGTGAACTCCGAGGACCTCGGCTCCTCCGGGGGAGGACGACGCGCCAGGCCCCCGGGGGGAATTCTCCCTCGGGATGGCAACCGGCCGGACCACGGAGTTGACTAGATATCGACTCTGACTCGGAATCGGGCCCAGACCGGGACACGCGCCACGGTAGGGACCCATGGGGCTATTGCATTCTAAGGTTGGAAAGCGTCGCCCAGGCCTCGTCCACCACCAACAGGCGCCTTCGGGTCCGAGAGCTGTCCAGGGTGGCCTGGACCCAGGCGGTGGCACAGGCCATGAGAACAGGCAGGGCGGCCGAGCCGTACACCGCCGACAGGTCGAGGACGACCAGCGGGCCGTCGATCCGCAGCCCGCTGGTGGTGGGCCCGTCGAACATGCCGCGCAGGTCCCCGGTAATTATCGGGAAAGCATGTATGAAGGAGTTGTGCCTCGTGGAGAGGCGTTCTACCTGGTCGTCCCTGGCAAGGAGTTGGCCAGCGGTGCCGGGCCGGCAGGCTACGCCCAATTGAACGCCCGGTTCCTGCAAGCCCTTCAGCTCAGGGAGTCCCCTGCTGGCTGCGGCACCTCCCCGGGCGGACACATTGGCCCGGAGCCGGAGGTTCAGGCCTGCTCTCGCCTAAAGGTTCCCCACCAGGTCCCCCCGTCGGGGCAGGCCAGGATCGAGTCCGGACAGATCGTGGTCGCCGACCAGATAACCGTGGCCACCTGGGGGCCACGGTCATCTGGGAGGGGCCACCAGGCCGATGACCCTGCCAGGTTGGCGGCGGCGGGACGTGCATCGGTGATCTCTAGCCTTGCCGGGGCCTAGGACGGTTCGGCAAAACGCGAACCCCCAGGTAGGGGTACCCGTCCGCGCCTCACCCGCCTGACCGTACCCCACGGATCGGCCCCGGCTACCCCACTTCGATATCGTGGTGGCGGAGGCATTGCCCGTGGCCCATGGTCGGATATCTCTACTCCGCCCGGAGAACTTTTCGGCGGCCGTCAATGTGGCCTGCGGCATGCTGGCCGAGTGGCTCGACCGCAGCGTGGACGAGGCGTTCAGGGTCCTGCAGGCGCAGGCTGGCGAGGACCCTGGGCGGTTGGAACCCATCGCAGCATGGGTGCTCGCTTCGCATTCCCTGCTCATCGGGCACCGCGCCGCGTGTTCCTGCTGTCGACCACCCAGCACATCGAACTGACCGCTCCCCACAGCCTCCTGGGAGGATTCGCCGTGGGAGCCGGACCCACTGCCGAGCAAGCCCGGCCCTCCACGGCGTCACTTACAGGAGGACCATCGCGGCACGTTTGGGCCAACGTCATCGAAAGCCCGCATCCGAGCGCCGAGCATGAGCGACGACGATCTGTTCACCAGCGCGTGGATGAAGTGCTTTTGGCTCCGGGCCCGCCCACAACATCAGCGCAATAGTCCGTGCGCTCCGGCGAACCGCAGGTTGCGGATCACACCCGGTTGGCCCGGCCGTCTTTCAACCAAGGACCAGCCAGGCCACCAGCGGATAGGCGAGGAGCAGGGCCCCGCCAGCGGGCCGGGGAAGGCGGCGCATGACCCCGGCCAGGGCCAGAACACCGGCCAGGCAGGCGACCATGGCCACCCAGGGTCCGTGGAGCTGGGTGGCGTCGGTGATCCGCAGCGGCCGGGCCAGAGCGCCGGCGCCGAGTGACATGGTGACGTTGTAGGCAAAAGAGCCCACCACCCCGGCCACCACCACCTCACTGATGCCCCGCCGGGCCGAGGACCAGGCCAGCACGACCAACTCGAAGGCGGTGGCGAAGCCGACCAGGATCAGGCCCACCTTTGTCTGGGTCGACTCGACGTGGGTGAGGCCCCTGGCTCCGTCGACCAGCAGGACGGCCCCACCGATGGTGGCCGCCACCCCCAAGAGAACGAGGGCCATCTCTCGGCCCAGCCGGGACGCCGGCCGGCTCTCGCCCAGACGCTCCACGGCCTCGTCGAGTTCGCCCGCCTCCCCGAGCATCGGAGGCCGTCTCTCGGATATCCAGATGGCGGCCACGTAGGCGAGATAGAGACCGACCAGGAGTCCTCCCTCCCAGCGGGCCAGGTGACCTCGCCAAGCCAGACCGGCGGCCACCGCCCCGAGAGGCAGGCCCAGGAGGCCGTAGCGCAGGGCCGAGCCGCCAAAGGGCAGCGGCGCGATCACCGCTCCGACGCCGAGGGCCACCAGGCACATGGCGATGTTGGCGCCGATGACATCCCCGTAGGCGATGGCGGGGGAATGCCGCAACGAGGCGGTGACCGTGGTGGCCAGCTCCTCGGGCTCGGCTCCGGCCAGGAGCACGGCCAAGGCGAAGGTCGTGACCCCGAGACGGGCCGAGGCGGCCGAGAGGTTCTCTGCAAAGGTCTCGGCCCCAAAGATGATGAGGCCGACACCGGCCAGCATGCTGAGGAGTTCGACTACCAAATGCATGTCTCAGCCTCTCACCCGCCGTCCCATCCCAGGCCATCCGGCGATGTCAGTTCATGGTGGTCGGTCAACCCGCCCGCTATTCCCGTCGTCACCGCTCCAGAACTCCGGTTTGTTCGGTCGACACCAGCCGGTCTGGGACCGGAGCAAAGGCTCGCGAGCGACAGATACCCTCGCCGCGGTTCTGCGCCCTCGAAGGGACCCGGGCCGCCCATAGCACGCACGCCGACGTCGTCCGCACCCGCCCCAGTTCGCCGCGCTGAGGAGACCAAAGACACCCCCGGCGGGTACCGATCGCGTTGAAGTCGCCGACTCCAGTCCCTTCGGTACCCCGGTAATTGTCGCCATAGTATGTATGAACAAGTGCCTCGGGAAAGACGCGTTCTGCTGGTCGTCAATGGTACGAGGGGGGGCCCGTTCCGGTCCGGGTGGCCTACCCCTGATGGGACGCCCGCTTCGCCCCAGGTTTACCCGACGGCTTGGGCATCAGCCGTTGACAGCCCGGTGGGGCATCAGCTACCAACCCGTCGGGACTATTAACGACCAAGGCGGGCGGCCTGGAAGACCGCCCGCCTTGACACCGTTCACAGAACTTGAAGCCCTTACTGGTTAGCAGCCCAAGATCGAGCTGGCCAGGGCCGTACCGGCGTTGCTGGGGACGTTGGCGTTGTTGAGGCCGGCGCAGCCATTTGCTCCCTGTCCCGGGCTCTGGGCGTTGCTACTGGAACCGGGGGGGGTTGCTCGGAGGACCCGAGGCGGCGAAGGCCGCCGGGGCGCCCAGACCGAGCGCGCCGCTACCGCTCCAGCGATGAGTACCTTGCGATTTGAGCTAACTGATACGTCTCCGGTCGAATAATTCGCCCTTCCCGACCGTATTTCCTGCCGGGCATTTCCTGAGTTCCTGCTGAGACTGTGACCCGGCGGGCACCCCGAGTTAGACCGAGTTGTGGAACACCGACCATGGCCAGAACATGGCCGGGATGGCGGAGCTCGGTGACTACCATCGGGTCCTGGGCGCGTACTTTGACGGTCGGGGTCGATTTTCCAGCGGTACTGGCGGCAGCCCAGGCCGGTGACGAAACAGCCGTGGCGGTCCTCTACCGGGATCTCAACCCCCGCTTGGTGAGGTACCTGGCCGTCCGGGCCCCCGGGGCGGCCGAGGATCTGGCCTCGGAGGTGTGGCTGGCCGCGGCCGGGCACCTGTCGGGCTTCGTGGGCAACGAGGGGGCCTTTCGGGCCTGGATGTTCACCATCGCCCGACACCAGATCGCCCAGCATTGGCGCCAGGCCGCCCGGCGCCCGAACGCCTCGGCTTCCGATGACGACCTGGTCACCTGGGCCGGCGGAGAAGACCCTCAGGACCTGGTGAGCTCCCAGGCCGCGGTGCGGGAATTGGTGGGGACCCTGGCCGGGGAGCAGGCCGAGGTGGTCCTCTTGAGGGTGCTCGGCGGTTTCTCGGTGGAGGAAGTGGCCCGCATTCTCAAAAAGCGCCCGGGCGCCGTTCGGGTCATCCAGCACCGGGCCCTGCGCAAGCTGGCCAAAAGTTTTCCGACCCAGGCTGTAACGCAGTGACCCCGCCGGGCCTTTCTAATAGCGAGATGTTCCGCTTCCCCCTCGACGATGCCACCACTGACCGGCTCTTGGCCGGTCAGTTGGCCCCCGACGATGCTCCCCCCGGCTGGGCCGGGGTGGCGCAGGCGGTCGGTCGGGCCCAGGGTCCGCCGATGCCGGCCGAATTGGCCGGCCAGCCCGCCGTAGTGGCGGCCGTGGCGGCCGCGGTGATCTCGACACCAGTAGTCCGCAGTTTCATACCCCAGAGGAGACCCATGATCAGTCAGCTGCTTTCTGCCAAGGTGGCCGCCATAGCCGCCACCGCCGTTCTCGGCGCCGGCGCGGCGGCGGCCGCTACCGGCTCCCTCCCCGCCTCGGCCCAGTCCGCGGCCTCCGACGCCCTTTCCCACGTGGGTATATCGGTGCCCAACCCCGATAGCCACGCTGGCACCAACCTCACCAACCGTGGCCAGTCGGGCACCCATACCCCCAACGCGCATGCCCAGTACGGCCTGTGCACAGCCCTGGCCGCAGGTCCCAATTCCAAGGCCAATTCCCAGGCCGGAAGCTCCAGCCAGAGCCAAAAGGACAGCGCCCCGCCCTTTACCGGCCTCTCGAGCACGAAGTGCGCAAAGGTGACTCAGCCGGGCCAGTCCGGCGCCGGTCAGTCCAACAAGGCCTCCACCACGGGCAACGCCTCCACCGCCGGAAGCTCTCAGGGAGTAGTCACCACGCCCAACAGCGGAGGCACCAACACCGCCAACTCGGCCAGTAGCGGTGCGAATTCCACCGGCACGAAGACAGCCAGGACGGACAGCGGCGGTGCGAGCTCCGCCGGCGCCGGCAACGCCACCAGCCACAAGCCGTAGCGGCCAGTATCTATCTAGACCCAAACGGCGGGACGCGGCCAGGAGCCTGCGTTCCGCCGTTTTGGCGGATCGGGCCGAGGTGATGGTGGCGCAGGAGACCGATAGGTGATCGATGAGGATGATCCGGGTGGAGCGGTTTTTGTCGACCAGTCCGGGTCCCGCCGAACTTGGGTGCGGATCGGGGGGGCGCCCTCGGCCTGTTTATTTTGGGTGTGGCTCCCCTGGAGGGACCTCATGCGGCCACAGGAAGCACCCCGTCCAGGTATCGGGCCTCGTGCACGCGGGTGCGCTCTTGAGCCAAGTGGAACTTCCAGTACCCATCCCAGTCGCAATTGCTGCGTAGAGCACCCGCAACTTGAGCCCCGGCGGCACTCGACGCGCTGGTGAGCGGATCGGTCGGCGCTGGCCGACCCTCGGCACCTGAGCGTGGTGGAGAACAGACCCGGCTCATGGGCCGGGCTCGCTCCCGACCCGGACCGGTTCCCTGGCGGACCGGGTTGACGCCCTCGTGGCTACGGCCGAGCCACGGGACCTGGAACGCCGGATGCTGACGGCCGGCTGGCTTGCTGGCAAGCCGGTCTCCGCCGGCGCTGGTCCTACGGCCGGGGCTTCCAGTCCCGCCCGCGGGTGGGGTGGGGCCGGTGGGTCAGAGCCGGGTCAGGGCCGCGCGTAGCCGTAGACGCCGACGCCGTTGTAGCCCTGGGACTCCGAGGGCAGGAAGGGGCCGTTGACGATGGTGGAGTATTGCCCGGCCGGCTCGGGTCCGGCGTCACCTTCGATGGTGTCGATGGCGCCATCGGGCCACACCTGGGCCACGATGCCGGTATGCACCGAGGTGGAGGTGCTGTTGGGGCCGGTGCCGTACATCACGGCCTCCCCCGGCACGGGCATGGCTGAGGCCGGCTGGGCGAGGCCCCGGGCCTGGGACCAGTTGAAGACGTCCCCGGTGAAGGGGTAGCGGGGGACGCTGTAGCCCTCCTGGTCCCACACCCAGGTGGTGAACAGGGAGCACCACGCCTCACAGGGCCCGTAGGGGTTGCAGTAGTTCCCCTGGCTGGCATCGGGGTCGGGGCCGATCTGGCTGGCCGCCTCGGCCACGATGGCCGCCGCCCCAGGGACGGGGGAGTTGGCCGGGGAGGGGTTGGAGAAGGCGGTGGCGGCCTCGTCCTGGCGCAACAGCCAGTAGCCGGCCCCGTCGGGGGTGGCGGCCATGCCCAGGGTGGGGGAGAAGGGAGGATTGTTCGGCGAAGGGCCCTCGAAGGTGGCATCCCCGAAGGTCAGGATCCCGCCGGTGGCGGCCACCAGCCAGTAGCCCTGCTGGTCGGGGGTCACGGCCATGCCGTTGACCCAGGTGTTGATCTTCATGTTGGCGGCCGAGCCGAAGAAGCCGGCATCCCCGTAGGTGAAGATGCCCCCGTCGGAGGCCACCAGCCAGTAGCCCAGCCCGTCGTGGGTGGCCACGATGCCGGTGATGGGGTGGGCCAGGTTGGCCGGCGAGCCGTAGGAGACGGCGGTGCCGAAGGGGTAGATGGCGCCCTGGCTGCCCACCAGCCAATAGCCCAGGCCGCCGGGGGCCACGGCCATGCCCACGATGGAGTGCACCGGCGGGGCCCCGCCGAGGGAGCCGTAGAAGCGGGCATCCCCGTAGGTGAAGATGCCCCCGTCCATGGCCACCAGCCAGTAGCCCCCTCCGTCGGGGGTGGCGGCAATGCCCACGATGGGGGCGTAGATGCGGGTGGCGCCCAGGGAGCCGAAGAAGCCGGCATCCCCGTAGGTGAAGATGCCCCCGTCGGCGGACACCACCCAGTAGCCCTTGCCGTCCGGGGTGGAGGCCATACCCACGGCCGGAGCCGAGAGCTTGGCTCCGCCGAAGCCGCCGTAGTTGCCGGCGTCCCCGTAGCCCTCCACCCCGCTGCCCACGAAGCCGGTGTGGGGAGTGGCCGTGTCGGAGATGGCCTTAGGCGCCCAGACGAAAGTACCTATTAGAACCAGGACCGCCAGGGTCCCCACCAATGCCCGCCGCATGGCGAAGCAGGGTACGGGGTTAGGAGATCGAAAGCCATGGCAGAGCCTGGAAATTCTGGGGGATTCCGGGCATGGCGCCGTCCTCCACTGCGATGTGGGCGACGGGGACGCCGCGGCGCAACCGGGCCAGGGCCTGGTGACCGCACCGGCGGACGACGATCAGTTCCGCCTCCGGCGGAGCCTCCCGTATGTCGACCACCGACCAGCCCCGGCCCAGGCACCTGCTCAGCTCCTCCCGTTCCCCTTCCGGGACCGGTGAGGCCAGCACGGCCACGTGCTCAGCCAGTTGGTCGTCTGCCATCACTTTCCGGGGCATCGACATCATGCGTCCTCCTTGGGGGTCGTGGCACCAGCCTGGTGGCGGCCCCTCCGACGCCACTCGGACCCCGCTTAGAAGTTCCTGGGAGAAAGTCTCCGAGATCGCGGCGGGTCCTCTGAGCAGGTTCGGAGGGATGGCCCGGATCATGGCCACCAGCCGCCGACAGGGGCGGCACCGATCCAGGAGCCATTGCGAACCTCCTCCCTCTCCCCAACCGGCTAGCCCGCCGAGGACGAGGCTGACCGGACCCTTCGGCCATATGTCCCCGCCGGCGAACTGGGCTGCAAACGGAGCCAGCCGCTCGAGGAGGGCTCCAGCGAAGGTCGTATCCCGGCATTTGATGGCGGCGTTCGCGTAGTCGACCATCCACAGACTCCAGCCGGCCTCCGCCGGCAGATCGAAGTCTTCGGCCGCGAATTCTGCCAGCAGGCGACGCGCCTCATCGGTGGGGCCGGCGTACATATTGGCCAAAGCCAGCTCCGAAGCTGATCCCGGTTGCAGGTGGGCCGCCGCCTGCTCGATGAGTGGTACGAGGTCGCCCAGGGTCCCGCGCTGGCGGTTCACCTACATGAGCTGCCCGCCGAAAACCAGGGCGGCGTCGGGCTCACCGGCGTCGGTCCCGATTTGGTTTGCCTCGTTGGCCAGCTGCTCGGCCCCATCGGTGTCCCCGGCGATGAGGGCTCGGCCGGCCTTACGCAACGCGACAGTCCAGTGGAGGTCGGGCTGGTCCAACTGAGCGCCCATGGACTGCATGATCGCCAGGCACCGGTCGGCCTCATCCATGTCCCCGGCTACGCCGGTAATTGTCGCCAGAGTATGTATGAACAAGTGCCTCGGGAGAGACGCGTTCTGCTGGTCGTCAATGGCACGAGGCGGGCCCCGTACTGGTCCGGGTGGCCTACCCCTGATGGGACGCCCGCTTCGCCCCAGGTTTACCCGGCGCGCCGAGCATCAGCCATTGACAGGCCCGGTGGGGCATCAGCTGTTGACAGCTGGTTCACTGCGCGTTCCGAGAGCTCGCCAATCGTCGCAGCTTGGGTCCTATCCGGAGGAATTTCTTCTCAAGGTCTCGACCGGGCCTGCCGATAAGGGCCGCGCGCCCAGCTCCAACGCCTTGAGCCGCTCAAGACGGGATAAGTCAGTTAGGATTGTCTAAGATAACTTTGGGTTGTTTGTCTTCACTTCCGCGATTACCAGCCGACTCTGTCATACCGGAGAGAAGAGGGGATCACGGTGGCGGAGGGCATCCTGGTAGGCACGCCGACGCATAGCACGCCGCGGGTCCGAGGCTGAGATGGCGTTCTGTCGCCAATGCGGAGTCTCAGCCCTCGACCGGGATCGCTTCTGCCGGCGGTGCGGTACCCAGCTGGCGCCCCCTAAGGGTGCCGCGAGCAAGGCCGCTCCTCCACCCCGAGTTCAAAACCGGGGTCTCAACGTTTCGGCCAGCGAGCGACCGCCCTTCTGGCCCCCGCCGCCTGGCTGGAAACCCGATCGCAGCACTCCATCTCCGGCTCGACCACCAGAGAAGGCACCGAGCGCTCGCCCCCCGTCGTCGCCGTCTTCTGCAGTACGGAACCCCGACACTCAGCATCCGCCCTCCGCCGTCAAGTCCTCCGCCGTCAAGCCGTCCGGCGCCAAGGCAGTTGCGTCAAGGCCAGAGGCAGGCAAAGCAATGACCCCCAAAGCCGTCCAACCATCAACCGCCAGTCCGGTCGGGAACTGTTCACCGGCGCCGCCCTCCGCAGTGTCGAGAGCGATCGGCAACACCGCCCGACGGTTCGTCTCGGCATATCAACAGATCCCGATTCTGAGCGCGCCAGGTGATGCCATTCGGGCCAAGAATGGCATCCAGCTTCTGGTCGAGGAGCTGCGCCAACATCCCGAGGATCCCGAGCGGTATCTCTGGATGTCAGAAGCGATAGTCCGTGCCATGCGAGACGGGTTGACTTATGGCGCCCTAAGGTCCATCGTCGATCCCAGCGCCATAGTCGAGACGATCGCGATTCGTGCCGCGGCTCGAGCGGGTTTACAGGACCTTCCCGAAGTAGCCCTGAGGAAGAGTGCCTTCGCCCTCTCAGTCAGCCGCCTGCGAACCAATCCGACCGACACCCAGGCCCTCTACGTGCTTGGGCGCATCTACCTGATTCAGGGCGACCTTCCTCAGGCCATTCGGTTTTCATGGCTAGCTACAGTGAAGGAGCCGACTCGTCCAGTAAGTCTTGTTACAGCTGCCAACGCGTTCGCTGCTCAGGGAGATATTGGGCGTGCTGGGGTCGCTGCCTGGGCGGCAGTGGAGCGGGGATCCTCCATGGGCTACAGCGTTCTTGCTCAACTCGCCCTACGCGGTTACTCAGACAGTCGATGCCGATCCCTGTCGGGGGCCAGTACCCAATCCGGGACGTGGAGCCAGCCAGGCGGAGCAACCGAACAGGCTGCACTTGCCCTTCATCTTCGCCGACATGTGACCCTAGAGGACCGAGATGCATATCTTGGCCCTCGACCTCATGGGGTGGACATCCTGCATACGGTGATGGCGAGTCAGAAACAGAAGCTAAAGAAGCTGTGAACCAAGATCAAGAGGAGATCGGTTAAATGCACGGCCACGGCCTATTTGGTTTGGGTGTGGATCCCCTGGAGTGACGTCCGTTGGCGTTGGAATGGCGGCGTGACCAGGTAGTTCGTTGCTTCGCGGCCGTTGTGGTCGGTCGAATCCGTCCACCCCGGCTGGGTATTCGGGCTGACCACGGCCGAATGTCGGTCTGAAGACACCTGTCTGGCTCCGCCTATCCACCACCCCCGTCCGTCAGTCTGCCATGATCTGCTAGTGACCCACTAGCGGACTAGGAGGATGGATGGCAAGATCAGCCAGAGGACGCAAGCCGGAGATGGTTCGGGGGTCCGTGGTGACCCACCGCCGGCGCTGCGGAAAGCCGAACTGTCGCTGCGCCGATGGGGATCAGCTGCACGAGTCCACCGTGTTGAGTTACTCGGAGTCCAACAAGACCCGATTCTTGATGCTGCCCCCCGAAGAGGTGGAGGCGGTGCGCGATGCGACCGAGGCCTACCGGAGGGCGAAGTCGTCCGTGGAGGCGGGCGGGAACGCCGGCCTGGCAGTCCTCGTCCAACGCCTCTCGCGCCGGTCCACCAAGGGCTGAGCGGCATGGCTGAGACTTCCCCCGAGGCGACGGCCGATGCCTGCCTCGCTCAGCTCGAGAAGATGAGGGCGTTCCTCTCCGGAGGCGACGCCGCCTCGATGGAGCACTTCGAGATCGAGACCTACGTGCACGACGAAGGATTCGAGCTTCTGCGCCTGGTCCTCCAGGAGGCCTTCGACCGCAGAGCGGCAGACGAAGCCCGCCTGGAGG
>Ga0307374_10008340_pt1 | contig 15515 bp, 17 predicted proteins | sample OX3MG_FD_202532 | JGI IMG/M metagenome (GOLD analysis project Ga0307374, IMG submission 202532) | Soil microbial communities from Risofladan, Vaasa, Finland - OX-3 | ecosystem: Environmental > Terrestrial > Soil > Coastal area > Acid sulfate soil | place: Finland: Risofladan, Vaasa | collected... | reverse complement strand
TCTTGATGACGACCATAATCTTGCGAAGCTGGCCGTCGATGCATACGTACCGAAGCCGGATAATGTCATCGGTGAGAAAGGAAATCGAGTAGGTACTGAACGGAAATTCTGTGAAAGACTCGTTCACCTCGACCGTGCTTAGAATCGTCACACCGACTCCGGTCAAAGCGGTGATCATCCGGTAGAGCGATTCGCGAAAGTCCGCCCGGAAGCCGGGTGCTAGCGCCATCTCAAAGCCCGCTAGCGAATCGATCACCAGGCGCTTGGCGCCAATCTTCTGGACCGCGTCGAGAATCTCGTGCATGGTTTCATCAACCGAGAGGTCCAGAGGACGAAGGTAGAGAATTTCGAGTTTCCCCTCATGTCGGGGCGTTTTCAAATCCAGACCAAAACTGGCGGCCCGCTCCGCATACTCTTGCGGTCGTTCTTCAAAAACCACCACGATGCCCGGATCGCCCTGGCGTATGCCCTCGGCAATGAATTGCGTTGCCAAGACCGATTTTCCCGTCCCCGAAGCTCCTGCCACCAGGACACTATCGCCTTCTGGAACGCCGCCCCCGAGCATCTTGTCCAATTCCGGAATACCGATGGAAAGGCGCCGTTTACTGGGTATCTTCCTTGCTTGTGCGACCAATCCAAGAGTGCGCGAGAAGGCTTGCAGCCCGGCAGGGGTAATGCGGAAAGTGTGCAGCCCGGGCACGGACGCTTGTCCGCGCAGTTTCACGATCTGTAGCTTCCGCACAATGGAACTTCGCTCCGCGGCTTGGTAGAGCCACAAGAGGCCATCGGAGACCGTGAATACGGGATTGTCACGGATCTCACCCTCGACATACTCTCCGACCAGAAAAGTCGTGGCTTGCCAACTCGTCAGGAGCAGGGCTAACCGCTGAATGAAAGATTGCAGCTCCACTTCGGTTGTACCGCCGAGTGCCTTCCGCACCACGGTGCGAAAGGAGTCCACCACCACGATGCCGGGGCTGGCCTTCTCAACCTCTTTCGTAATCTCCTGTAAGACCGCGTCCAGGTCCTTCTCCAATACAACCTGGCTCAAGTTGATAAAGCGGACAGCGTTGTTTAACTTGGTCTGGTCGAAGAACGTGTACTGTTGCTGGTATCGCAGCATTTTGATGGCGGGTTCGCCAAGGATCGTAAAATACAGCGCGGGGCGCTCTTGCGTCGCATTGGCGAACACGATTTGGTGCGCCAACGTGGTCTTGCCACTTCCCGGTGCGCCCGCGATGATATTAAAAGAAAATTCCGGGAGACCGCCGCCCAGGATTTCATCGAGGCCCGGCACCCCGGTCGGCAGTTTTTTTATTATCACTCTATCTTGTGCGCTCAAGCTTCCTCTCCTTCTTCTCGGAAACGCGGCCTTCGAAGGCGGCCTCCGGCCACACATCCTGAACCAACCGCAACGTTAAACCCTCGCCAATGAAAGTGAGGAGCAGCCCGAGTAACTGGGTAATGAGAATTGTTCCTGCCTCCCTAGTCTGGTCCGCGTCGACTTGCGGCCGAAGCTCGTCTAGACCCTGTAAGGAGCCATCCGCCGTGACCTGTACCGCACTGAGACTAGGAGCTCTCGCCCTGGCCAGCGTCAGAGCACGAGAAAGGAGCGAGCGAAAACCGGCAACTCCCGCGAGCGCAATGAGGGGACGACGCAGCTTCGCACAGACGCGAAAAGCCGCAGACTCCGTGGGCTCGGAGTTTTCGCCCGCAACGGCTTCGTAAGTAAGAAGGCGTTGGGCCAAATATCGCGACTCTGGAAGACTCACGATTTCCTTTTCCGTGCAGGGTGCAAACGCTGTACTCAATTCGGCTTGGGGCTTTTAATTGCCGCCACTACCGCCAATACGGTCGCCGTATTTAGGACGCTTCCCGAGATAGTCATCAGCGCTTCTGTGACGGGCGGATACTGCTCCGCCAGTTCCTCGAGACGCGCACTGACGCCTTGGAGATCATCGACTTCGTTGAGGATCGCTTCAAAACCGATGGGTACACCGCTCTTCGAGAGGAACCTAAAGTCTGGGAGAATTTCAGATGTCACGAGCTGCAGCGTTACGGCCTCGCCGACAACTCGGACAAGCAGCCCGAGTAACTGGGTAATGAGAATTACTCCTGCCTCCCTAGCTTGGTCCTCGTCGACTTGCGGCCGAAGCTCGTCTAGACCCTTTAAGGAGCCATCCGCCGCGACCTGCACGGCACTAAGACGGGGAGCTTCCGCCCTGGCCAGCGTCAGAGCACGAGAAAGGAGCGAGCGAAAGCCAGCAACTCCCGTGAGTGCACAGATAGGTTCGCGCAACCTCTCAAAGACACGAAATGCCGCAAATTCCGTCGGCTCGGAGGTTTTGCCCGCGGCATTTTCATAAGCAAGAAGGCGCTGAGCCAAATCTCGCGTCTGTGGGGGAAGCATCATTTCCTTTCCGTCGCCGTGCAAAATGCGCGTGACACTTGGACATTGCCACTACTTTGGATGCCTGACGGCTCACCCGTCACAATTCTTGAAGATATCATCCTCGAGCCAAAAATCGCCAATAGAAAGCTCGTCTCCGAAATGGCTTTTAACTTCTTCGAGTTCGAGGCGTCACCGCTAGCACGTCGAGAGTCGCAAGACATTAGTCTGCAAGGCGGTGCTTCTGCGGTACCGCAGTCGTTTCAGCAAGCGCCCGTTCAACCGGTTCAGTCCTCGTAACGCATCAGGCAGAGAATCGCCAGCACAGCTTCCTCGATGCCGAGGTCCGGCTGGGCGAGCATCGCGAATTGTGTCAGGTGTTGTGGCTTGCCAGCGTGCCCGATTTCACGACCCTGTATCGTTTCCTGCGGCGTCTGGACGATGAGACCATCGACCGAGCCGCAGGACGAGACGGTGCGTCGGTTGCGCGGGACGCGAGGGAAAAGCTGGCGGAAAGCCCGCGTGGCCGTCGACGCAACCGGCTTGGCGCAGGGTGCGGTCAGCGCATTCTTCGTGCGGCGCATGCATCATCACGGGCAAAAGCCGTTGCCGTGGCGGCATCGGCTGAAGTGGGTGGTCGTGGCCGATTTGGATCCAGCAGTTCTTGCTCGCCAGATCGCGGGACGCGGCCTCTGGAACGACTGTGCGAATTTGCCCCTGCCATCGTCCAGACGGTTTCTCAGCAAACACGGATCGGGCTGGTGCTAGCCGACGCCGAGTTCGACAGCGAGAGGAATTAAACTTATATCCGGCAGCAACTCGGAGGCCAGAGCGTAATCTCGGCCAAGCACGGAAGAAAACCTGGCGCATCCGCGGAGTGCGTGCACAGATGCGGCGGCAGTTTCCACGACGGATCTATCGTCGTCGCGCGTTGATCGAGAGCCTGTTCTCTTCTGTGAAGCGCAAACTCTCGGCACGAGCGCCCGGTCGTACGCTGCCGATGCAGAAGCGCCAAGCCCTGTGGCTTGGCTTGAGTTTCAATCTGTATCGCCTGTGGCATCCCTACCCTACCTTTTTACGAGGAATGTCAACGGAGCCGGGTACCTCATGGAGTAACGCTCACGAACCTGCGGTGCGGCTCTATTGCGCGGGATTGCTGTTGTCAGTGCTTGCGGCGTCCAGTAGGGCTTGCAGATCTGCAACCTTCTTTTGTTCGTCGGACATTTCCTGCTGCTTGGCGTCGATCTGGTCCTGCTCGTCCTTTAAAGCGGCTGCACCGTCTTTATCGGAGGAATAGTCTGGTTTGCCGTAATACGTCTGCTGGTCGAGAGCAAATTTTCGCTGAAGGATGTCGAGATCGGTCTGAAGAGTTTGTAGATTTTCCTTGGCGGCGGCAAGTTCCGCCTCGAGAACCGACTTTTGTTTGGCTTGAGCCGGAGCATTCCCTGCGGTTGGAGGTTCAGACGCGGATTCGTCTGACTTGTTTCCTACAACGGCGGTTGCTGGAGCCGATTGTCCGACGACACTGACATCACCTGGAGTTTTGGGAATGTTGTCATTGTCCCAGACTTTCGGTTTTTTCCCTTGTTCGTTCTTTTTATGCTCGCGGGCGCGCCGGGCCGCAGCCGCGAGCGAGTCTTCCTGCTGCTGTTGAGCTGGCTGCTGCTTAGACCCCTGTTGTTGCTTCGCTGCGGCAATCGCCGTCGGCGAAGCCAGCAGAAACATGAGCCCCCACATTGAGAATCTCATGGTAGTTCTCCCATCGCCGCCTGCTATCCATCATAGTAGTGACACTGTACACATGGCAAACGCACTTCCTAAACAAGACGAAAAAGCAACCTGTCCTTCTTGACAGGTCGCAGGGGATGCAGCGTTTGGATGTGTAAAAGGCTACAGCGGGTCGGCGAGCTTCACGAGCATCTTTCCCGTGTTGTCGCCCTCGAACAGGCCGATAAAGGCTTTGGGCGCGTTTTCAAAGCCCTCGACGATTTGCTCTCGGTACTTGAGCTTGCCTTGCTGGATCCATTGCGCCATTTGACCAATGCCTTTCGGATACCGATCCGCGAACTGGTAGACCAGAAACCCCTCGGCGCGGGCCTGTTTCGAGAGCAGGTAGATCAGAATTCGCAAGCCAGGTTCGGGCTTTTGCAAATTGTACTGAGAGATTTGGCCGCAGACTGAGATTCGGCTTCTGGGATTGAGGACCGGGAGCACAGCGTCGGTAACCGCGCCACCGACGTTATCGAAATAGCAGTCGATACCCTTGGGGCAAAGCTGCTTTAACGCGGTCACATAGTTCCCCGCGGTTTTGTAGTTGAAAGCGGCATCGAATCCTAATTCATTCACAAGCCAACTGACTTTTGCATCGCTACCGGCAATTCCCACCGCGCGGCACCCAACGATCTTCGCAATTTGCCCAACCAGCGATCCAACCGCGCCGGCGGCTCCCGATACCACAACAGTTTCACCGGCCTGTGGTTTGCAGATATCGAGGAATCCGAAATACGCGGTCATGCCGGGCATGCCAAGAACGCCGAGCGCGGTGGAAACCGGAGCCAGATTTGGATCGAGCTTCCGAAGGCGTTCACCGTTCGAAATGGCGAATTCCTGCCAGCCCCAATAGCCTTCGAAAATATCTCCCGCCTGAAATTCCGGATTGCGGGATTGCACGATCTGGCCAACGGTTCCACCCACCATCAACTGGCCGAGATCAACCGGCTCCGCGTAGGTCCGAATGCCGCTGATCCGGCTGCGCATATAGGGATCGACGGAAAGAAACAGCGTGCGTAGAAGAATCTGACCGTCTGAAAGCCCGAGTAGGGGCGTTTCGACGAGACGAAAGTCGGATTCTTTCGGTAGTCCGTCCGGACGTGACGCAAGTATGAACTGACGATTTCTCTGCGGGTAGGCCCTCGGGCTCGTGACTGACATGATTGCATTATGCCAGAATCGTGATGCGCGAGCAGCGTGGGGAACCGTAAGGGCGATTGGCTGGCGCGCCACGGTTTCTTTTGGAGAGGCTGCGATGGTGAAGACGATATGGGGGCAAATGACTCGAACACGCATTCTCCTCGTTATCCTGCCTTTTTTGCTCACCCTGGGCGCATCCCTTGCCGCCGCCCGCCCATGGCGGCGCGCACTGCCAAACTCGCGGGAGCAGGCTCCCGTTGCGAAGGCAGCGCCGGCTTCGGGTGTCGTTCAGGCACAAGTACAGCCACCGCAGATGCGGCAGAAAGTCATGGCTTACACGCTTCCGCCAGGGCTATACAAAAAAGCCAAGGCCCTAAGCCGAATTCACTTTTGGTACAACTTGATCAGTTTCCTTTATGGCCTTATCGTTTTTTGGCTCATCTTGCGATGGAAGCTGGCGCCTCGGTATCGCGACTGGGCGGAACGATCCTCTCCAACTCGTTTTCTCCAGGCATTTGTGTTCTCTCCGCTGCTGATCGTAACTATCGCGGTGCTTGAATCACCCGCGGCGATCTGTGAACACCTGATCGACCGCGCTTACGGATTGTCCGTGGAGGAATGGGGTTCGCTGGCCTGGGATTGGGCGAAAGGATTGTTCCTCCTCATCGTGATCGGAAGTGTTCTCGTATGGCTTTTGTACGGCATCGTCCACCGCAGCCCGCGCCGTTGGTGGCTATACTTTTGGCTGATCTCGCTGCCGATCTTGGTGTTCTTGTCTTTCATCGAACCTTTTGTGCTCGAGCCGATGTTTTTTAAATTTGCACCTCTCGATCAGAAAGACCCGGCCCTGGTGGCGCAGATCGAGCGTGTGGTTCAGCGGGCAGGCCTCAACATTCCGCCAAACCGGATGTTCTGGATGAAAGCGAGCGACAAAACGCCAACCATGAACGCATACGTCAGCGGGCTAGGCGCTTCCAAGCGCATCGTCATATGGGATACCACCCTGGAGAAGGAGACCACGCCGGAAATCGTGGCGGTCATCGGGCACGAAATGGGACATTACGTCTTGGGCCACGTTTGGAAGGGCCTAATCTTTACGGTAGTGGTGCTGCTCGTTCTTCTATACCTCGGCTATCGCTCGATCGGCTGGATGCTTGCCCGCTGGGGCGCGGCCTGGCGGATTCGGGGGCCGGGTGACTGGGCGTCTTTGCCGGCTTTGCTTCTGCTACTGTCGATTTTTAGTTTTATCTCGGACCCGGTCTCAAACGCTTTCAGTCGCCACATCGAGCATCAAGCGGATGTCTATGGCTTGGAAGTCACGCACGGGATGATTCCAGATGCAGGCCAAGCCGCGGCCGATTCGTTCCAGGTGGAAGGAGCATCCGCTTTGGCCGATCCCGATCCCAGGCCGGTGAATGTCTTTTTGTTCTATGATCACCCTCCCATTTCCGACCGGGTCCGTCTGTGCCTCACGTATGACCCGTGGTCACAAGGCAAAGCGCCGCAATTCGTGAAGTGACGGACCCATCGCGATGGCCCAGCTTGCCAATGGAAAATTCCACAAATTAGTTTTTATTTATATTGAGGTGTTCTAAGCACGGGTATGCAAGGTCATTCGTATGCCGTGGCGGGGGCGCAGAGTCACGAGGGGTTCTGGAATAACCGGGTGTCCGGGAACGAGGCGGAACTGGAATCGTTGCGCCAGGGTGCCGATCACGAGAGCCGCTTCAAGCATCGCAAAGCCCTGTCCAATGCAGCGCCGCGGGCCATCTCCGAATGGAAAGTAAGCTCCCGCGGGAAGCCGATTCGCAAGTCCTTCGAGCCAGCGTTCGGGACGGAACAAATCGGGGTCATCGTAGTAGCGAGAATCCCGATGCGTCACCCACTGCGACATCAGAATTGTGCTGCCTGCCGGAAAATCATAGCCGCCAAGCTGGCATGGCTCAATGGCAGTGCGCGCGATAACGTAAGCGGGAGGGTACATCCGCAGTACTTCGCTCATGACGGCGTGAAGATAAGGCAGCCGCGCGAAATCGGAAATTGCCGGAGGCCGCCCGCCAAGCACCTGATGCAATTCTTCATGCAGGCGTGTTTCTACCGCCCGATTTTCGCCCAGCATGTGCCACGTCCAGGCAAGCATCTGCGCCGTGGTTTCGTGCCCCGCCACGAAAAGGGTCATGGTTTCGTCGCGGAGCTGCTGAGAGGTCATATGGCTGCCGTCCTCGTCCATGGCGTTCATCAGCAGCGAGAGCAGATCGTTGCGATGATTGTCGGTTCCCTCGGCCTGGCGCTCTGAAATGATCCGGTAGACAAGAGAATCCAGAAAATTGCGTTCCCGGCGGGCACGCCGGTTGTGTGGCGTGGGCCAGTTCTCCGGAATCCGAAGTGGCGATCGCTGCCGTCCGAGCTGATACCGCATGAGGAAGGTCATGGCATGGCCGACGTGCCGCGCTTCTCCCGGCAGCGTCGTGCCGAAGAGGGTGCGCACGGCGACATCAAGCGTCAAAGCCATCATTTCTCGCGCGACATCGCGCACTTCACCGTCCCTCCACTCGCGGATATGAATCTGGGCACTCTCGATCATGGTTGCGGCATACTCGTTGACGCGGCTGCGATGAAACGCGGGCTGCTCCAGGCGCCGCTGGCGCCGCCAGAAATCGCCTTCACTGATGAGCAGCCCTTGTCCCAGCAAAGGCCCCGTAATTTTCTTGGTGAGTTCGCTCTTATGAAATTTGGCCTGCTGAACGACGAGAACTTGCTCGATCAAGTCCGGATGGTTCAGAAGAATGCGATCTTGCAGCGCAACCGGCAGCCGTACGATGTCGCCATACTCCTGCGCCACGCGGCGCATGGTGCCGAGCGGATCACGGCGTACCTGGAATGTTAATCCGAGGATCGGCCAGCCGCGTGGCCCTGGCGGCCTTCGTCTTGCATTTACGGGCATTCTCTAAAGCGCCAGACACATACAACAATTACATCCCGGCGCTTCCTCCATTCTCGCAATACCATTGATTACGCTACTTTACTTCAAGAGTGCGTCCAACGGGGCACACGAGTAGAAGCAGGAATGCCTTGGCCGGATCCTTCAGGCGCGTTTAGCCGCTCTCCGTGAGCACCAAAGAATGGTCCGATTAGCACGGACGTAGTTCCTTCCGGCTATCCCGCTCGGGCAATGGGCGAGATCTTAGGTAGCTTTCGAGGACGATTGCTCTTTCAAGGCGGCCATCTGCGCGCGCGAGATTTCAACGGAGCCCGGAGCGCGCTTTTCCCGCCACGCTTCCATGTGTTTGGCGTGCTTTTCAAGCTGTGCGAACTGATGAGGATTCTTGGAGCGCGCGCGCATCGCCCCGATCACCGGCTTTATGCGTTCCCATACGAACCATTGCTCGCCGCTGTTTTCGAAAAAGAATTCTTCGTCGATGAGACCCCGATTCACGATGTTGGCCACCATATCCCAATAGCTCAAAACCATGCGCATGGAGGCATTATCCTTGCTACCCGGCGGACACAGCCGGCCTATGTCCTCGATGTTGGCCGGACGAAAATGCGCGAGGTACCATTCGCGCGCTTCGCGCAACCGGGATTCGCGCCGGGTATCGTATAGTTGCAGCATCAGCTTCACTTGCTCGTGAGTAACCTCTCCCATCGTTTATTCCTCCTCGGGATACAAAGAACATAAATAAAGAGCCGTCGAGCTTGGCCGCAAGTGTGGCGGAATTTTCCAATCACTGCTCAGGCGGCTTGACCTCTCCGTGAAACTCAACTTTGTGCGTGTGGCTCAGCGGAATGCGTAGATCCTCGAAACCTAGCTTGATGCGTCGTCGCATTTCACGCGCCACGTCGTCCTTGCGGTTTAGGATTGTCCGGACTTGCAGTCGAATCATCGTACCTTCGAGGGACAGCGATTCTACGCCGAGGACGCGCGGGCCGTCCACCAGTGCGGGCGACCAGCCGGCATCGTTGCGAAAATCTCCGGCAATCTTCTCCAGAGTCGAGAGGGCACGTCCGACCTGTTCCTCGGACGGTACCGTTACGTCGATGAAAGCCTGTGACCAATCGCGGCTCAAGTTTGCCAATTGTCCCAAAAGACCATTGGGGATCGTGACGATTGCACCGTTCACATTGCGGAGGACGGTCCGCCGGATTGAGAGCGATTCCACCCGGCCGGTTTCGCCATTCGCCTGGATCAGATCCCCGACAACAAACTGGTCCTCGAATACGATGAAGAAGCCGTTGATCAAATCCTTCACAAGGCTTTGCGCTCCAAAACCCAATGCCAAGCTGGCGACGGCCGCCGCTGCTTCGACGGGGGTGACGTTGAACCCAAACTCGGGCAATGCCGTCAAAATCGCCACAGCCACGATAACCGCCACGCCAACGCTGTAAAGCATGCCGGCCATCGTGCGCGTCTGTTGCTCGCGCATCTGCGCCCCGCGCGTGTGTACGTTCGAAATCTTAACCAGGCTGGCCGTGAGAGCCTTCAAAAGGCGCGCGACGATGATCGCAACGACCACGATCGCGAGAATGCGCAATCCGCGCGTCCAGGCTATTTCCATCCATCGTGTGGGCAATTCGGTCATGGAAGGTGCGGAGCGCGATTATACCATTCGCACGGCCGCAATTCGTTCTAGGGCGTGTCGTCAATTAGACCCCAAGGTGGGGAGGAATGTGAAGGAGAAGATTCGCAACGGGAGGGAGGCATGACTATGTGAGGTTGGCCGAATAGGCGAGGCCAGCCCATCGCACGACGCTATGGATTGCGCGACGATCCGTGGGAACGGATTCAGGATTTGCTGCCGGGCGGAAAGAAACGGTGGGAGCGACGGCCAAAGATAATCGTCTGTTTGTGGATGCTGTTTTGTATCGCTATCGGGCGGAGATTCCGTGGCGAGATTTGTCCGGGGCGATTCGAGAACTTTCGGGTGGTTCTCACGCGCTTCAGCTGCTGGGCCCGAAGCGGTGTTTGGGAGAAGATCTCCCAACGCTTGGCTGTGGATGCGGACAACGAATACGCCTTGATCGACAGCACCATCGTTCGCGCGCATCAGCACAGTGCGGGATGCAGAAAAGGAGAGGACGACGACCAAGCCCTCGGGCGCAGCCGGGGCGGACTGAGCAGCAAGATTCACGCCTCGTAGATGCGTTGGGGAATCCGACCAACTTCGCCCTGACGCCGGCCAGGCGCACGATCTGGAGGGAGCCGATCTTCCGCTTCCGGCGGTCCAGGCTGATACCGTGATCGCCGACGAAGCCTACGATGCCACCAACGCGTCCTTCACCCGCTGGAACAGGCGGGCAAGTTCTCCGTCATTCCCTCCCGCCAGAATCCTCGCGCGTATGACCGGGAACTCTACCAAGCGCGTCACCTGATCGAAAACTTCTTTGTCCGACTGAAGCAATTCCACGCTATCGCTACCCGCTATGACAAAAGGATTCGTAACTTCTTCGCTGCCGTTTACCTCGTCGCCTCCATCATCCGGCTCAATTGATGACACGCCTAATCTTTTTCGGCGGAATGAAAACATCCGCCATCATTTCGTATCCGACGGCACCCATCAATTCGGGTTAAGTCTTCCACCGAACACTAGAAATGGCATGTTTACTTCCGTTGACCAGCCTCGCATTTATCGGATTCCTCGCCATGCCAAGACAACGTGAGCAAAAAATCGCTATCTTCCTTCGCTTCCAAATCATGTGGAACGCATTGATCCAGCACAAGCAATCGCCCAGCTGGTAGCTCTACGATGCGATCTGGCAGCTTAAGATGGATGTGTCCTGCGAGAGTCTGCACCGAGATGCTTGCTGCCGCTCTGTGTTCATGCATGCTCGTGTTTTTTCTCATCGCTAGCAGGACGACCCTTAGGTCGGGATGCTTCACAAGAGTCTTCGAGCTGGGCCCTGTCCCCTGCAGCCAAGCGTCTTCTTTGTGGAGGCGTTGTATTTCCTCAAGAAGATCGCATTGCACAATGGGTGTCGTTAGTGTATCTCCAATCATCGCGTGTCCCACGGGATTCAGCTGCGATTCACTCTTCTCTGGTTGCGCCATGGTATTTCACCTCTCTTCATCCTGACGAATTTACTCGAGCAAGTAGTCGCCGCAATCGAAACTTTCGACAGCCTTACGAATCCATTCAATAGCCGGCAAAATCTTCGGAGCGGATGTCGTCCTCGTTTACCCCTGCCTTCGCGAGAGTCTCTTTCATGGCGGCCACCATGGCCGGGGGCCCGGCAACGTAATAGATCGGAACCGCTAAATCCGGAACGAATCGAGCGAGCATCGCTTTGTCAATAAAACCGGTCTCGCCGCTCCATGCTTGCTTTGATTTCTGCATCTCCGTCATGACGCCAATAATTTGGCAATTCTTGTTCTCGCCTCCGAACTGTCGGAGTCCCTGAAGAAAAGCAGCATCTTCAGGGCGCCGGTTCGAATAGAGAAGCAAGATTTGTTGAGCGAGTCCCTTGTGATCTGCGTTGACGATCATGCTATGAAAAGGTGTGATGCCAATCCCTCCCGCCAGGAAAACTGCCGGCCGCGACGTATTACCATGCAGGGTGAAAGAACCCAATGGCCCTTCAATCTTCACGGTAGTGCCAAGCGGCATCGTTTTCAGGACGCGTTTGAACGCGGTGTCGCGCATTCGGGTTGCGACCATCAGCGTTTCTTCATCGGGACCGCTTGCGATCGAAAAACTTCGTGTATCGCCTTCGGAATCCGTCTCGGGGGGATTCAGCAAAGTCATATCGAGATATTGACCGGCTTTAAACGCCCAATTGGAGGGCCGTTCAAACCGGAAGGCCATAGTGCCATCCGCGACTTCATGCCGGCTCAACAGCTTGGATGTTGCCATATGCTTTCTCCTTGCTTCGTGCAGTCCGCAGCTTATTCTTCAATATGGCCTGCGGATGGCCATTTGTCCTGTTTTTGTTGCCTCGCAACCATTCTGAATCAAATCCGGTCTCCTGGGTGAAATACCGTAATCTTTCTCTCCAATCGCATTGGTCCTGGTCTAATGGTTTTGTAATCCTCGATGAACTCGATTGCGTGGATGTGCTTCACTATTGTAAATCCAAGCTGCATTTCCATGCGAAAGCGAATTCAGCACGCGTTCGAGGAATAGCCGACGCGAACTCTTCGTTCAGCAGCAATTCGCGTATGCCTTTTCCGTGCATTGCTTCGCCTCCTGCTGATGCTTGAGGCAAACCCTCCGCGAAGAAGTTGCAAAAATCAGAGTCTTTTAACAAGCTGTTAGGGTCGCTGATTAGCCGGGAGCGGACGGATGGATACCAGTATCAAGCGTGCCAGTTTCAATGAATACGATCGCCCTCACGAGGACCTGCGAGAATTTCTGGAGCGCACCGAACGCGCCGGGGAGCTCCTGCGTATCGGCGGGGTGGACTGGAACCTCGAGATGGGTGCGCTGGCCGAGGCCGTCTATCATGCGAAGCCTGAAAAATCGCCGGCCATTCTTTTTGAAACTGTTCCCGGTTACCCGACGGACATGCGAGTGCTTTGCGGCTCGACGAACTCCTCGAAACGTCTTGCGCTGGCGCTTGGCTTTCCCGTGCCCACCCGGCCGCTCGACGTCGTTCAATTCTACAGAGATCGGATGAAGACCCACCGCCCGATTCCTCCGAAAGTTGTGGCACATGGACCCGTTCTGCAACACATCGATCATGACGGTGACGTGAATGTCTTGAAGTTTCCCGTGCCCCTGCTGCACGAACTGGATGGCGGCCGTTACATCGGCACCGACGACCTTGTCGTCATGCGGGATCCCGAAGGAGGCTGGATCAACGCCGCCACCTATCGGTCGATGGTCATCTCGGCAAACACGGTCGGGCTGTGGATGTCGCCGGGCAAGCATGGACGCCAGATTCGCGAGAAATATTTTCGAGAGGGGCGGCCATGCCCAGTTCTGATCTGCTGCGGACACGATCCGCTGCTGTTCCTGGCGGGCGGCAACGAGATTAAATTCGGCCTGTCTGAGTACGATTACGCGGGCGGGCACCGTGGCGTTCCGTTCGAAGTGATCCCGAGTGAGTTGCACGGTCTGCCGATGCCGGCTCATGCGGAAATTGTGCTCGAAGGCGAGATGTACGCTTCCGAGACCGCCCCGGAGGGCCCTTTCGGTGAATTTACCGGCTATTATGCGAGCAGCCAAAGCGCCCAACCGCTGGTGCATGTGAAGCGCGTCTACTATCGTGACGACCCCATTTTGACGATGGCCAGTCCCATGCGCCCCCCGTCGACTTTCTCATTCAGCAAATGCGTAACCAAGGCGGGAATGATTTGGGATGAAGTGGAGCGAGCCGGGCTCTCCGGTGTCGCCGGCGTATGGTGCCACGAGTTTGGGGGAGCGCGAATGTTCAACGTCATCTCGATCAAGCAGGCATATGCGGGCCATTCCCGGCAAGCGGCGATGTTGGCGGCAAACTGCCAATCCGGCGCTTATCTGGGCCGTTTTGTCGTGGTGGTGGACGACGACGTGGATCCCACGGACATGTTTGACGTAATGTGGGCGGTTTGTACGCGGTGCGATCCTGCCGAGGATATCGAGTTTATCCGCAAGGCCTGGAGCGGCCCGCTCGATCCGCGCATTTCGCGAGGCACCTCGTATAATTCTCGCGCCATTATTGACGCTTGCCGTCCCTTTGAACGCTTGAAGGATTTTCCGATCGTGGCTCGTTCGAGTCCAGAGTTACGGCGAAAAATCGAGCAAAAATTCGCGCATATCTTAGCGAAGCTGTAGAGGCCGGCAAAACCTTGCGCTTTGCTGGACGCGTTAGCCTCCCCGGACTAGAATTGAAGAGGATCGGCGCTGTGCCAGCCCACAATGGCGGCACCGCCGAGGTAAGCGGTATTCCGTGCTGAAGAGTTGAGAAGGCAAATATGGCTGTCAGGCTTCCCATCTACATGGACTATCACTCCACCACGCCCGTGGACCCGCGCGTCCTGGAGGCAATGCTGCCTTACTTCAGCGAGAAATTTGGCAACGCCGCGAGCCGCAACCACGAATTTGGCTGGAGGGCGGAAGAAGCGGTCGAGAATGGCCGCAGTCAACTCGCACGGCTGATCGGCGCCCATCCGAAGAGCATCATTTTCACGAGTGGAGCCACGGAATCGGACAATCTGGCCATCAAGGGCGTCGCGGAAGCTTACCGGGAAAAGGGCAATCACATTATTACGCAGGTGACCGAGCACAAAGCGGTCCTGGACGCGTGCAAGCATCTTGAGAAACAAGGGATGGAGATTACGTATCTGCCCGTGGATCGGGACGGCCGGATCAGCCTTACGGCGCTTCGTGGCGCGATCACTCCTCGGACAATTTTAATTTCCATCATGTATGCCAACAATGAAATCGGTGTGATCCAACCGATCGAGGCAATCGGAAAAATCGCCAAGGAGAACGGTATTCTCTACCACGTGGATGCCGTACAGGCGGTAGGCAAAATTCCGGTGGACGTTGAGAGAGACGGCATCGACCTGCTTTCCATCACCGCGCACAAGATGTACGGCCCGAAGGGCGTAGGTGCGCTTTACGTCCGCCGTAAAAATCCGTGCGTGCAGCTTGCTTCAATGATCGACGGCGGCGGCCATGAGCGCGGAATGCGTTCCGGCACGCTGAACGTTCCGGGAATCGTCGGGCTCGGCAGAGCCTGCGAAATCTGCCAGCAGGAGATGCAAGCGGAAGCTGAAAAAGTAAGCCGCCTGCGCGAGCGATTGAAGGATGCCCTCACCAACGGTCTTGAGGATACATCGATCAACGGATCCGTTTCACATCGACTGCCGAACAATCTCAATATCAGCTTTTCTCAGGTGGAAGGCGAATCCCTGATGATGGGTATTAACGATGTGGCGGTATCCAGCGGCTCGGCGTGCAATTCAGCCGCCATTGAGCCGAGTTACGTTCTCAGGGCTTTGGGTGTGAGCGAAGATCTCGCGCACAGCTCGATCCGCTTCGGCCTCGGACGCTTCAATACCGAGGAGGAAATTGACTATGTTGCGAATCGTGTTGTGGATACGGTCAAGCGCCTTCGCGAACTTTCTCCCCTATATGAAGTTACGCGACAAAGTGGCAATCCGGAGAAAAGCCGCCACACGTAAACGCGCGGAAGGCGGATTGCGCCAGGACTATCAAGCTCGTTATCAATACAGAGTTCACAACGCCGGTAGAAGAGAGCCGCCATCAATCACGATCGTCTGGCCAGTCAGGTA
>Ga0307374_10008337_pt1 | contig 15518 bp, 14 predicted proteins | sample OX3MG_FD_202532 | JGI IMG/M metagenome (GOLD analysis project Ga0307374, IMG submission 202532) | Soil microbial communities from Risofladan, Vaasa, Finland - OX-3 | ecosystem: Environmental > Terrestrial > Soil > Coastal area > Acid sulfate soil | place: Finland: Risofladan, Vaasa | collected... | reverse complement strand
CGAGTCGGACGTGCAATTCGGCGCCGTGGTGCCGCCGATCTACCTGTCCGCGAACTTCTCCTTCGAAGGTTACCGCCGGCAGCGCAGCCAGTACGACTACACCCGGTCGGGCAACCCGACGCGCGACCAGCTCGCCGCCGCGCTCGCCGATCTCGAGGGCGGCGCCGGCGCGGTCGTCACCTGCACCGGACTCGCCGCCGTGACGCTGATCCTCGCGCGCCTCGCGCGCGGGGCGCGGGTGCTCGCGCCGCACGATTGCTACGGCGGTACGTTCCGGCTGCTCGCGGCGCTCGACGGCAAAGCGGCGATCGCCGCCGATTTCGTCGACCAGGGCGACGCCGCGGCGCTCGCGCGCGCGCTCGCCGCGAAACCGGCGCTCGTCTGGATCGAGACGCCGAGCAATCCGCTGCTGCGGGTCGTCGACATCGCGGCGGTCGCCGCCGCCGCGCACGCGGCCGGCGCGCTGGTCGTCGCCGACAACACCTTCCTCTCGCCGGTCTGGCAGCGGCCGCTCGATCTCGGCGCGGACATCGTCATGCACTCGACGACGAAGTATCTGAACGGCCACAGCGACGTCGTCGGTGGCGCCGTGGTCGCGCGCACGGTCGAAGAGGTCCGCGATCTAGCGTGGTGGGCGAACGCACTCGGCCTGACCGGAGCGCCGTTCGACAGTTTCCTCACGCTGCGCGGCGTGCGCACCTTGCACGCGCGCATGCGCGTGCACGGCGACAACGCGCGCATCATCGTCGAGGCGCTCGGCCGCCATCGCGCGGTCGCGAAGGTGCACTATCCGGGACTCGCCGATCATCCCGGGCACGAGCTCGCGCGCCGGCAGCAGACGGGCTTCGGTGCGATGCTCAGTTTTGAGCTCGCGGGCGGGGAGGCGGCGGTCGAGGCGTTCCTCGGCGGCTTGCAGTGCTTCACGCTCGCCGAATCGCTCGGCGGCGTCGAAAGCCTGATCGCCCATCCGGCGACGATGACGCACGCCGGGATGGATCCGGCGGCGCGCCTGCACGCCGGCATCGGCCCCGGGCTGCTGCGCGTGTCGGTCGGCATCGAGGATCCAACGGACCTGGTCGCCGATCTCGAGGCGGCGCTCGACCGGGCGAGCCGGGCGCGCGCGGCCTTAACGGGCGGGGCCGTTTCGCTATAGCGCCGCTAGTACGGCGTCGCCGGCCGCGCTCGTCGCGATCGCCGCGGCGCCGGGCGCGGCGAGATCTGCGGTTAGCGCGCCGCGGTCGATGGCCGTCGTCACGGCCGCGTCGAGAGCCCGCGCTTCGGCGTCGAGACCGAGCGAGTGCCGCAGCAGCATCGCCGCGCTCAGGATCGCCGCGTAGGGGTTGGCGATGCCGCGCCCGGCGATGTCGGGCGCCGAGCCGTGGATCGGTTCGTACAGCCCGCCGCGGCCCTGCTCGCCAAGCGAGGCGGACGGCAGCATGCCGAGGGATCCGGCGAGCATCGAAGCCTCGTCGGTCAGGATGTCGCCGAACATGTTCTCGGTGACGATCACGTCGAAGTCCCGCGGCCGGCGCAACAGGTGCATCGCCGCGGCGTCGACCAGCATGTGTTCGAGCCGCAGGTCGGGGAATTCCGCGCCGACCAGGCGTTCGACCACCAACCGCCACAGGCGCGAGGTCTCGAGCACGTTCGCCTTGTCGATCGAGGTGAGCTTGCCGCGGCGTCCCCGCGCCAGACCGGCCGCGAGCCGCACGACGCGCTCGATCTCGCCTGCCGTGTAGCGGCAGACGTCGAACGCCTCGGTCGCGGTGCGCTGCTTGTCGCCGAAATAGATTCCGCCCGTCAGTTCGCGCACCACCATGATGTCGACGCCGTGCAGCAGCTCGGCCTTGATCGGCGAGGCGCCGAGCAGCGCCGGATGCGGCGCGACCGGACGCAGGTTGGCGAACAGGCCGAGCTCCTTGCGCAGCTGCAGCAGGCCTTGTTCGGGCCGCAGCTTCGCGTTCGGGTCGGACCATTTCGGTCCGCCGACCGCGCCCATCAGCACCGCGTCGGCGCGGCGGCACAGCGCGAGGGTGCTCTCGGGAAGCGGCGCGCCGGTCGCGTCGAGTGCGGCGCCGCCGACCAGACCAGGCTCGAAGCGAAACTCGTGGCCGAAGCGCCGGCCGACGCCCTCGAGCGCGCGCTGCGCCTCGGCGGTGACTTCGGTGCCGATGCCGTCGCCGGCAAGGACCGCGATCAGTGCCTGCATGCGCGTACCCTTCAGCGCCCGCGCGCGGCTTCGTAGCGTTCGATCTCGGCGAGTCCGCCGCGCAGGTAGCCGAGTTCGTCGATGCCGTTCAGCAGGCAGTGGCGCGCGAACGCCTCGACGGGGAAGCGCACGCTGTGCCCGTCGGGCAGTGTGAGGCTCGTGCTCTGCAGGTCGATCGTGATCTCGGCGCCGGGATGATCGATGAGCCAGCGATGCGTCGCCGCATCGACGGCGACCGGCAGCAGGGCGTTCTTCAGCGCGTTGGTCCTGAAGATGTCGGCGATCGAGGTGCTGACGACCGCGCGAAAGCCATGGTCGAGCAGCGCCCAGGGTGCGTGTTCGCGCGACGAGCCGCAGCCGAAATTGTCGCCGGCGACGAGGATCCAGCTGCCCGCCGCCTGCGGGCGGTTCAGCACGAAGTCCGCGTTCGGCGCGCCGTCCGGCCGATAACGCAGGTCGGCGAATAGCGCCTTTCCTAGCCCGGTCTTGGTCGTGACGGTGAGGAAGCGCGCCGGAATGATCTGGTCGGTGTCGATGTTCGCCGAGGGCATCACGACCGTCTTCGATCGAATCTTCGTGAGCGGTTCCATCAGAGCATGGTCCGGGGGTCCGAAATCTTGCCGGTCACGGCGCTCGCCGCCGCCGTGTAGGGGCTCGCGAGCAGGGTGCGCGCGCCGACGCCCTGACGGCCCTCGAAATTGCGGTTGCTGGTGCTGATCGCGTAGGCGCCCGCGGCGACGGTGTCGCCGTTCATGCCGAGGCACATCGAGCACCCCGATTCGCGCCAATCGGCGCCGGCCGCCTTGAAGATGTCGGCGAGCCCGAGCTCCTCGGCTTGGCGCTTGACATGCTGGGAACCGGGGACGACCAGCATTTGCACTCCTGGCGCGACACGGCGGCCCTTGAGCACGCGCGCCGCAGCCTCGAGGTCCTCGAGCCGGCCGTTCGTGCAGCTGCCGACGAACACGACGTCGATCGGCTTGCCGAGCAAGGTGTCGCCGCCGCGAAAGCCCATGTAGGCGAGTGCGCGCTCGAACGCCGGGTCGCTGCGGTCCGCGGGAATAGCGCCGCCGACCGGCAGCACCATGCCGGGATTCGTGCCGTAGGTGATCATCGGCTCGAGTTGCGACGCATCGATTCCGGTCGAGGCGTCGAATGCCGCGTCGGGGTCGCTCGCGAGCGAGCGCCAGCCGGTGAGCGCCTCGTCCCAGTCCTTGCCGGCCAGCATCCGCGGCCGGTCGGACAGGTAGGCGAAAGTCACCTCATCCGGCGCGATCATGCCGGCGCGCGCGCCGGCCTCGATCGACATGTTGCACACCGTCATGCGCTCTTCCATCGACAGGGCAGCGATGCCGGCGCCGCGATATTCCAGCACGTGGCCGGTGCCACCCGACACGCCGATCTGGCCGATGATCGCAAGGATCAAATCCTTGGCGGTGACACCCGCAGGCAGGCGCCCGGCGACCTCGACCGCGAAGGTCTTCGGCTTGCGCTGCAGCAGGCACTGGGTTGCCAGGACGTGTCCGACCTCGGTGCTGCCGATGCCGAACGCCAGCGCGCCGAATGCGCCGTGCGTGCTCGTGTGGCTGTCGCCGCAGACGATCGTCATCCCGGGGCGCGTATGACCCTGTTCGGGACCGATCACGTGGACGATTCCGCGGCGTGGATCGCGCAGCCCGAACAATTCCACGCCGAACTCTTGCGCGTTCTGCTCGAGCTGGCGCACCTGCTTCGCGGCGTCGTCGAGCGCGATCGGCGCATTGCCGAAGATCTGTTCGGTGCGGGTCGGCGTCGAATGATCCAGCGTCGCCAAGGTGCGGTCCGGGCGGCGGACCTTCAGGCCCGAGGCCTTGAGCATCGCAAACGCCTGAGGTGAGGTCACCTCGTGCGTCAGGTGCAGGTCGATGTACAGCACCGCCGGTGTATCCGCGGTTTCGGCGACCACTTCGTGGGCGGTCCAGACCTTCTCGAACAGCGTGCGGGCTGGCATGCCTGCGGGCTCCGGCGGCACTCAGGCCCGTCCCGACTCGAGCCAGGGCATGCGCGCACGCAACTGTGCGCCGACCTTCTCGATCGGATGCGCCATGTCCGCCTTCAACAGCCGGTTGTACTTGCGGCGGCCTCGCTTGTTCTCGGCGATCCACTGGCGCGCGAACTTGCCCTGCTGGATCTCGGTCAGGATCTTGCGCATCTCTCTCTTCGTCGCCTTGTCGATGATCCGCGGCCCGCGCGTGAGGTCGCCGTATTTCGCGGTCTCGCTGATGAAGCGGTGCATCTTCGAGATCCCGCCTTCGTGCAGCAGATCGACGATGAGCTTCAGCTCGTGCAAGCACTCGTAGTACGCGACCGCCGGCTGGTAGCCCGCCTCGACGAGGGTCTCGTAACCCTTCAGCACGAGCTCGGTCGCGCCGCCGCAGAGCACAGCCTGCTCCCCGAACAGATCCGTCTCGGTTTCCTCGGCGAACGTCGTTGCCAGCACGCCGCCGCGGGTGCCGCCGATGCCGTGCGCGTACGCCAGGGCCTTCGCCTTGGCGCGGCGGGAGGCGTCCTGCGCGACCGCGATCAGGCACGGTACGCCGCGTCCTTGCTGGTATTGGCGGCGCACGAGATCCCCGGGCCCTTTCGGCGCGATCAGCACGACGTCGAGGTCCTTGCGCGGCTTGATCTGCTTGAAATGGATGTTGAAACCGTGCGCGAACAGCAGTGTCGCGCCCTTCTCGAGATCGGCCTTCACCTCGCTGTACAGGGCCTTCTGCGCGAGGTCCGGCACCAGCATGGCGATGAGTTGCGCGCCCTTGACGGCGGCCTTGGGTTCCATGACCTTCAAGCCGTCCTTCCTGGCCTTCGCGAAGCTCTCGCCCTTGCGCACGCCGACGACGACGTCGAAGCCGCTGTCGCGCAGGTTGAGCGCGTGGGCGCGTCCCTGGCTGCCGTAGCCGAGCACGGCGATTCGCGCGCCGCGAAGCGCCTTCTGGTCGACATCTTTCTGCGAATACAAACGCATGCCGGTCTCCTGGTGGTGAAGCGACCCGAGCCCGCGAGGCGCGCAAACCCCGCGCCGAGACCGTCTTTGAGTCTCTTGCGGGGTCTCGCGAACGCGGTGTGAGCCTTGATGGGCGAACTGACCGCCAATAGCAGCATACAATCCCCTATCATGCAAGATGCAAGAGCGGGCAGTTTCGCCGCCGAAGCATCGGGCGAGGAAGCAAATCTCATGGACCTGCAAAGCGAGGCGGCGGACGGCAAGGCGCTGCCGCTGTGGTTGCTCGACGAAGACGAGTTCGCCGCGTGGCGTGCGGCGCAGCCGGCCGCGGCGCAACGTTGGCTCGGCGAACAGGCGTTCGACGCCCGGCGCGACCAGGTCATCACGCTGCCGGATGCGGCGGGCGCGCCGTGGGCGGCCGTCGGCGGAATCGGCAAGGCCTCGCGCGGCCTCTCGCCCTGGCGGGCCGCCGCGATCGCCGATCGTCTGCCGCCGCGGCGCTATGCGGCGGCGCAGGCCTGGAGCGATGAGGATGCGACGCAGCTCGCGTTGGGGTTTGCCTACGCCGGCTATCGCTTCGAGCGCTACCGGCGCCGCCCCGCGGCCCGCGCCGCCCGGCTCGATTGGCCGCCGAACGCGGACCGGCGCCACGTCGAGCGCGTGACCGAGGCGCTCGCGATGGCGCGCGACTGGATCAACACGCCGGCGGGGGATTTCGGGCCGGCCGATCTCGCGGCCGCCGTGCGCCGGGTCGCGCTCGCGAACGGCGCCGAGTTTCGCGAATGGGTCGGCGAGGAGCTGCTCGCGGCGGGCTTTGCCGCGATCCACGCGGTGGGGCGCGCGAGCGCCGGCGCACCGCGGCTGCTGCAGCTGCGCTGGGCCCCGCCCGCGGGTGCCTCGCGGCGCCTCGTGCTGGTCGGCAAGGGCGTGTGTTTCGACAGCGGCGGGCTCGACTTGAAGGCGAGCGCCGGCATGGCGCTCATGAAGAAGGACATGGGCGGCGCCGCGGTCGCCTTGGCGCTCGCGCATTTGCTGATGCGGGCCGGTGTGCGCGTCGAACTCGTGCTGCTGATTCCCGCGGTCGAGAATGCGGTCGGCGGCAATGCCTACCGTCCGGGCGACGTTCTGTCGACCCACAAGGGCTTGAGCGTCGAGGTGGGCAATACCGATGCGGAGGGACGGCTGGTGCTCTGCGACGCGCTGTCGCTTGCCGACACCGAGGGAGCCGATCTGATCATCGACTTCGCGACGCTGACCGGCGCGGCCCGCGTCGCGCTCGGGCCGGAACTGCCGGCGCTGTTCGGCAGCGACGCCGGCAGCGTCGATGAGCTGCTGCGCGCCGGGACCGCCGAGCACGACCCGCTGTGGCCGATGCCGCTATGGAGCCCGTACGCGGACGATCTGCAGAGCAAGGTCGCCGATCTCGCGAACGTCGCCGGTTCGAGTTTCGCCGGTGCCATCTACGGCGCGCTGTTCCTGCAACGCTTCGTGACCGCCTCGCCACGTTGGTTGCACGTCGATCTCTACGCATGGAATCCGCAGGAGCGGCCGGGCCGCCCCGTCGGGGCGGAGGCGCAGGGCTTGCGCGCCGCGTACCGTTTTCTCGCGCAGCGTTACGGCATTGCGCCATGAGGCGCGGCCTGTTTATGCTGCGTCGCCGTTTTTTGCAGGAGCGAACCCGACATGCCGCACAAGCCCACGAAGAAATCGCCGAACGCGACGCCCGGCAAGTCCTCGCGCCGGGCCGCCGCGGCGATTGATCCGCGCCGCTACTCGCGCCTCGTCGTCGACGGGATCCAGCAAACGCCGGCGCGGGCGATGCTGCGCGCGGTCGGCTTCCGGGACGGGGATTTCGCGCGGCCGCAGGTCGGCATCGTGTCGACCTGGAGCAACTTGACGCCTTGTAACATGCACATCGACGAGCTGGCGCGCATCGCGGCGAGCGGCGTCGAGGCACATGGCGCGAAGGCGATCACCTTCGGCACCATCACGGTTTCGGACGGGATCTCGATGGGCACGCCCGGGATGCGTTATTCGCTGGTGTCGCGCGAAGTGATCGCCGACTCGATCGAGACGGTGGCCGGCGCGCAGGGCTTCGACGGACTCGTCGCGCTCGGTGGTTGCGACAAGAACATGCCCGGTTGCCTGATGGCGCTCGCGCGGCTCGACCGCCCCGCGGTGTTCGTCTACGGCGGCACGATCCGCCCGGGCGCCGAGGGCCGGGACATCGTCTCGGTGTTCGAGGCGATCGGCGGCCACGCGACGGGCGCCGTGTCGGAGCAGCAGTTGCAATTTGTCGAGCGCTCCGCGATCCCCGGACCCGGCTCCTGCGCCGGCATGTACACCGCGAACACGATGGCCTCGGCGATCGAGGCGCTCGGCATGAGCCTGCCGAACAGCTCGGCGCAGGACGCGGTGTCCGCGGCAAAGCGCGCCGACTGCGCGCGCGCCGGCGAGGCCGTCGTGCGGCTGATCGAGCGCGGCTTGCGGCCCCGCCAGATCATGACGCGCGCGGCCTTTGAGAATGCGATCACGGTCGCGATCGCGCTCGGCGGCTCGACCAATGTCGTGCTGCATCTGCTGGCGATCGCCTCCTCGGCCGGCGTCAAGTTGCGTCTCGCCGACTTCGCGCGCATCGGCCGGAAGGTTCCCGTGCTCGCCGATCTGCGGCCGAGCGGCCGCTACTCGATGTCCGAGCTGGTGGCGATCGGCGGCATCCGCCCGCTGATGAAGATGTTGCTCGAGGCCGGTCTGCTGCATGGCGATTGCCTGACCGTCACCGGCGCGACGGTTGCGGCAAATCTCACGGGCGTGGCGGCCTACCCGGCCGGCCAGGACATCGTGCGCCCGCTGTCGAATCCATTGAAGAAAGACAGCCACTTGGTGGTGCTGCACGGCAACCTCGCGCCGGACGGCGCGGTGGCGAAGATCACCGGCAAGGAAGGGCTGCGGTTCGACGGCGTCGCGCGGGTTTTCGACTCGGAGGAAAAGGCGCTCGCGGGGATCCTCGGCGGGGCGGTGCGCGCGGGCGACGTCGTCGTGATCCGCTACGAGGGCCCGAAGGGCGGGCCCGGCATGCGCGAGATGCTGAGCCCGACCGGCGCGATCATGGGCAAGGGTCTCGGCCGGGACGTCGCGCTGATCACCGACGGGCGCTTCTCCGGCGGCAGCCACGGCTTCGTCGTGGGGCACGTGTCGCCGGAGGCGGCCGTCGGCGGACCGATCGCCATGGTGCGCGACGGCGACCGAATCTCGATCGACGCGCAGCGCCGTGCGCTGACGCTGCACATCACCGCCGCCGAGTTGCGTCGACGCCGACAGGCGTGGAGTGCGCCAAAGGCCTATGCCTCTCGGGGCGTGCTCGCCAAATATGCTCGGTGTGTCAGCAGCGCAACGCTCGGCGCGGTCACCGACCTGGAATGAGCGGCTGCGGCCCGCCGCGGCATCGCGCGTGCGTCGCAGGGCGGGCAATTCCGCGCTTGCAGTTCGGGCGGGAACTGTGTCACGCTGCGCCATCGCAGATCGGCGCGGGGTGGGGCATCACCGAGTTTAAATCGATGGGCCATCGCCGCTCCGTGCATGTCGTGAGGGGCGCGCAACGCGCGACTGGTGTTGCGCTGGCGCGTGGGTCTTGGAGATCGAGCAGGGGATAGGTCGCAAGCCGAATATGTATACGTACGAAGAGCCATCGCTATTTTCGGGCAAAAGGGGCCTCGCGTTACTTGCCGTCCTTTTATTGCACGGCCTGATCGGCTACGGCCTATACGCCGGACTCGCCAGCCGCATCATGCACACGATCATTCCGCCCGTGCAGATCGCACAGATCGACCAGCCGAAGAAGAACGACAAGCCGCCGCCGCCGCCGCCGAAACTCCAGGACATCAAGCCCTACGTACCGCCGCCGGAGTTCGTCGACATCCAGGCGCCGACCCAGCAGACCAACGCGATCACCGAGGTCACCCGGCGCATCGCTCCCGCGCCGGTCGCGCGCCCGGCGCCGCGAGCGGTCGTGCGCACCGGGATCAGCTACGACATGCGCCACCTGGTCAACCCGAACGACTATTACCCGGATGCGTCGCGGCGCGCGGGCGAGGAAGGCACCTGCCGGGTACGCATCACGGTGGGCATCAATGGGCGCGTCACGGCAGCGGCGATCGCGGTGAGCACCGGCCACCCGCGCTTGGACGAGGCGTGCCTGAAAGTGGCGCGCGCCTATCGCTTCCACCCGGCCACGGTGGGCGGCAAGCCGATCGAGTCGAGCTCCATCCTGCCGATCGTGTTCAAGATCACGAACGAGGACGAGTGAGGCGCCGACGGCCGGACAGACCATCGAATAGTTCAACGACTCAAATCAACCCAATCTCAAAAACTCCAGTTTACGCAGAGGGAATCGGTCCATGTCACAGCAAGTAGTAGTCAACAATCCCTACGGTCTCGGTGCGATGCTCCAGCATGGTGACATCGTCACGCGATCCGTATTCACGATACTGCTGATCATGTCCTTGCTGACATGGTTCATCATGATCACCAAGTACTTCGACCAGCGCCGCCTGCGCAAGCAGGGCCAACAGGCCGAGAAGGAATTCTGGGCCGCCACGAACCTCAATGAGGGCGTCTCCAAGCTGAAGGGCGATTCGAATCCGTACCGCGCGCTCGCCGAGGCCGGCAAGCAGGCCTACGAGCATCACGAGGCGAACAAGGCGCGTCTCGCGGGCGCGATCGACACCAGCGAGTGGGTCACGCAGGCGCTGCAGCGCACCGCCGACATGGTCGTCGGCCGCATGCAGTCGGGCATGTCGGTGCTCGCCTCCGTCGGTTCGACGGCGCCGTTCGTCGGCTTGTTCGGCACGGTCTGGGGCATCTACCACGCGCTGATCGCGATCAGCCTCGCCGGCCAGGCTTCGATCGACAAGGTCGCGGGACCGGTCGGCGAGGCATTGATCATGACCGCGCTCGGCCTGTTCGCGGCGGTCCCCGCGGTGCTCGGCTACAACATGCTGTTGCGCCGCAATCGGGTCATCCAGGAGTACGTCAGCCACTTCACCCACGAGCTGCACGCCTATCTGATCTCCGGCGCGAAGATGAGCCTCGGCACCGACAGGCCCCCGGTCGCGGCGAAGCAAACCGCCGCACCCGCCGGCGCTCGCTGAGGGTTGACGCGCCATGGCGCTGAGCATCGATACCCGCGGCGAAAGCGACGTGATGTCGACCATCAACGTCACGCCCCTCGTGGACGTGATGTTGGTGCTGCTGATCATCTTCATCATCACGATCCCGGTGATCGTGCCGCAGATCCAGCTGAAACTGCCGATCGCGACCAACGTGCCGACCATCACCAAGCCCGGTGACGTCACGATATCGGTCGCGGCGAACGGCAACCTGTACTGGAACACGATGAAATTGCAGAGCCCGGCGGACCTGAAGACGGAGCTGCGCTCGATCGTGACCATGAATCCGCAGCCCGAGGTGCACATCCGCGGTGACAAGGACACCCGCTACTTGTACGTCGGCCAGGTGCTGGTGGCGGCGCAGGAGATCGGGATCCGCAAGGTCGCGTTCCTGACGATCCCGACCCACCTCGGCGTGCAGCAGTAGGAGACGCATCGATGGCAATGAACATAGGGGGTTCGTCGGACTCGATGATGGACATCAACATGACGCCGTTGATCGACGTCATGCTGGTGCTGCTGATCATCTTCATCATCACGATCCCGGTGATGACGAACGCGGTCAAGATCGACAACCCGCTGCCGCCGCCGCCGAACTTCATTCCGCCGCCGCCGCCGCCCGTGATCAATTTGTCGATCGACTTCGACGGCACCTTGATGTGGAACGGCACGCAGGTGACGCGTCCGCAGTTGCAGAGCTTCATCTCGCAGTCGGCGATCCTGGTTCCGCAGCCGGAAGTGCACATCACGGTGGACAAGTTCGCGAAGTATGACGTCGTCGCGAAGACGCTCGCCGATCTGCAGAGCCGCGGAATGAAGAAGATCGGCTTCGTGAACAACAGCCTTTACTAGCGCCGCGGCATCAGGTCCACGCGTGGCATTGGCTGCCGCTGCGGCGCGCTTCCCGCAAATCGGGGTTCGCGCCGTTTCTTTACTTTGAACGCATTGCCGCCGCCACGGCGGCTCACAGAGGTTCAATGACGATGCCTGCGAAAATCTCGATGCAACGCCGCTTGCCGCTCACGCGCGCCTCCGGTGCGGGCCTGTTCACCGCCGTGCTGCTCGCCGCGGCACTGGTCTTCGGCGGCAGCGCGCCGGCGCACGCTGCGCCGAAGCAGCAGATCAGCCGCAAGATTGCCAAGGAACTCATCGCGGCGCAGAAGGCGCTGCAGACCGGCAAATGGAGCGACGGTCTGAAGAACCTCCAGGCGGCGGACGGCAAGAGCGGACTCACGCCGTTCGACCACAAGACGATCGACGACCTGCAGGCGTACGCCTACGTCAAGCTCGGCAACATGCCGGGCGCCGAGAAGGCCTGGGAGGCCGCGCTGCAGACCGGTGCCTGTTCGCCCGCGGACACGCTGCGCTTCACGCGTGCGGTGTTCCAACTGTCCTACAACGCGCATGAGTATGCGAAGGCGATCAATTACGGCAAGAAGCTGATCGCTCTCGGCCAGGGAACCGAGGACATCTACGCGGTCATCGGCCAGGGCTATTACCTGACCAACAACTGCGCGCAGGCCGAGGCCTACATGGACAAGGCGATCGCGGAATCCCGCAAGGCGGGCAAGGCCCCGCAGGAGGGCTATTACCAGATCAAGCTGCGCTGCGCCTTCGACGCGAAGGACAACGCCGGCGAGATCAAGGGCTTCTCTGAGCTCGCGCGCTTGACGAACAAGCCGGAATACTGGAACTCGCTGTTGCGGCTCGAGCGGCAGACCACGCGCCAGGACAAGAATCTGCTGATGATCTATCGCCTCATGTACAACACCAATTCGATGAAGGTGAGCAGCGATTACGTCGAGATGGCGCAACTGCTCGGCGACGCGGCGTTGCCGGAAGAGGCGACGGCGGTCGTGCAGAAAGCGATCGCGAGCGGCGTCGTGCAGCCGGCGCAGAGCGGCCGCGTGAACCGGCTGCTGCAGGAGTTGCAGAAGCGCTCCGCGTCCGACCGCAAGGGCATCCCGGGCTATGTGCGGGACGCGAACAAGAGTGCGAGCGGCCAGCCCGACGTCAAGCTCGGCGAGGTGTACTACGGCATCGGCGACTACGCGAGCGCTGCGCAGGCGATTGGCAACGGCCTGAAGAAAGGCGATGTCAAGAGTCTCGGCCAGGCCTATGTCTACCTCGGGCTGTCGTATCAGCAACTGAAGAACCTCCCGGCGGCGAAGAAGGCATTTGCCGAGCTGAAGACCGTGTCGTCGATGCCGGCGAACGTCCGGAAACTGTGGGCGTTGTACGCCGATACCCTGAGCTGAACGGACCCGGGCACCTGCGGGACGGACGAACCCGCGACGAAGTCGAAGGAGTAGTGCGATGACGATCAAGGCCGGCGACCGCATGCCTGCGGGCACTTTCACGCGAATGACCAAGGATGGTCCGCAGAAAATCACCACCGATCAGCTGTTCAAGGGCAAGACCGTCGTGCTGTTCTCGGTGCCCGGCGCGTTCACGCCGACCTGTGACGCCCGGCATCTGCCGGGCTTCATCGACCTCGCCGACGCATTCCGCGCGAAGGGTGTCGACACCGTCGCCTGCATGGCGGTGAACGACGTGTTCGTGATGAATGCCTGGGGCAAGCACGCGAACGCCGGCGACAAGGTGTTGATGCTCGCCGACGGCAACGCCGAGTACGCGAAGACGCTGGGTCTCGAGCTCGACGCGAGCGGATTCGGCATGGGCACGCGCGGCCAGCGCTTCGCGCTCGTCGCCAAGGATGGAGTCGTGCAGCAACTGCACGTCGAGAAGCCCGGAGAATTCAAGGTCTCCGCCGCCGATCACGTCCTGGCGCAGCTTTAGGGCGCCAGCCGGCGCTAGTGTCCCAGCAAGCGTGCCAGTTCGGGCACCACCTGGAACAGATCGCCGACCAGGCCGATATCGGCAACTTCGAAGATCGGCGCCTCGGGGTCCTTGTTGACGGCGACGATGGTCCGGGCATCCTTGATGCCGGTCAGATGCTGGATCGCACCGGAGATGCCGAACGCGAAGTAAACTTCCGGCGCGATGATCTTGCCGGTCTGCCCGACTTGCATCTCGTTCGGCGCATAACCGGCGTCCACCGCGGCGCGCGAGGCGCCGACCGCGGCGCCGATCTTGTCGGCGAAGTCGTACAACAGCTTGAAGTTCTCGGCGCTCGCCAGCGCGCGTCCGCCCGACACCACGCGGGAGGCGGTTTGCAGGTCGGGCCGGTCGGTCGAGCCCGAGCGTGCGCCGACGTAGCGGGTGTGCACGGGCAGCTTGACGTCGGCGGTGCGCGAGGCGATCGTCGCCGAGCCGCCGGTGCCGGCCGCCTCGAAGGAGGCGATCCGCACGGTCGCGACGAGGATGCGCGCGGGATCGGCCTCGACGGTCACGATCGCGTTGCCGGCGTAGATCGGCCGGCGAAAGCGGTACGCGCCGTCGACCGCCATCAGATCGCTCACCTGGGGTACGCCGAGCAGGGCCGCGACGCGCGGCGTCAGGTCCTTGCCGAAGCTGGTCGACGGCCCGAACAGATGCGTGTAGCCGGGCGCGATCGCCGCCACCTGCGGCGCGAACGTCGCGGCGAGCGGGTGCGCGTTCTCCGGCCGGTCGATTCGCAGCACCTCGTGCACGCCGTGGATCGCGGCGGCCTGCGTCGCGACCGCGGCGGTGTCCACGCCGAGCAGCAGCACCGCGATCTGCGCGCCGGGGATCGCCGTGGCGCAGGTCACGCACTTGTGCGTCGACGGATTCAGGGTCTGGCCGTCGTGCTCGGCGAGAATCAGTACCTTCGACATCAGATCAACCCCTTCTTCTTGAGAACATCGGCGAGTTCCGCCACATCCTTGACCATGACGCCCTTCTGCCGCTGCGCCGGTGGCTCGGTCTTGACGGCCCTGAGCCAGACCGACGCCGCGACTCCGAGACTCTCGAGCGAAATGACGTCGAGCGGCTTCTTCTTCGCCTTCATGATGTCCGGCAGCTTGACGTAACGCGGTTCATTGAGCCGCAGGTCGACCGTGACCACCGCCGGCAGATCGATCTCGATCGTCTCGAGGCCGGCGTCGACCTCGCGCGTCACGGTTGCCTTGCCCTCCTGCAACTCGAGTTTCGACGCATAGGTGGCCTGCGGCCGATCCCACAATGCGGCGAGCATCTGCCCCGTCTGATTGGCGTCGTCGTCGATCGCCTGCTTGCCGAGCAGGATCAGGTCGGGATTCTCCTTCCTCGCCAGCGCGAGCAGGGCGTGCGCCGCGGTCAGCGGCTCGACCGCCTGGTCCGTCTGCACGAGCACCGCGCGGTCCGCGCCCATCGCGAGCGCCGTGCGCAGCTGCTGCTGGGCGTCGACGACGCCGATGCCGACCGCGACGACCTCGACATTCGAGCCGCGCTCCTTGATACGCAGTGCTTCCTCGAGGGCGATCTCGTCGAACGGATTCACGCTCATCTTGACTCCGTCGAGCATGACGCCGCTGCCGTCGGGCTTGACGCGCACCCGGACGTTGTAATCGACGACGCGCTTGATGCACACGATGATCTTCTTCATTGACACTCCTTCAGGCGGTCGTTGCCGGCGCGCTCGTATGCCGCGCGTCGATCCGGCGCTGCGAAAGCTCCTCGCCGATTCGCGTCGCGCAATCCTGCAATTTTGCCAGAAAGCGATCGGTCACGGCCCGTGCCGGATGCGTCGCGGCGTCGAAACGCAGTGCGAGCGCACCGAGCGGGCGACCCTCGCGGGTCAGCGCGATGCTCAGCGCGCGCTCGCCGTCGCCGCGGCCGGTCGCTGCAAGCGCATGGCCCGCCGCGGCGGCTAATTCGACGAGACGCACCGCCTCGGCCGGATCGCATTCGGCGCGGTGACTGCGCCGCGCGGCGCGGGTGGCGGCCTCGATCAGAGCGCCGCGCAGCGGGGCCGGGCAGCGGGCGAGGTAGGCGATGCCGCAGGCGCTGCCGAGCAGGGGCACCCGCAACACGCTGCAGCGGATCGCACTCGGACCGGACGCGCCGGCGGGCGCCGCTTCGTGTGTGAGCATCGTCACGCCCGACGGGGTTGCCACCGCAACCGGCTGCCCCGTTGCGCGGCTGCAGGCCTCGAGTTGCGGCATCGCGAGCTCGGCGAGCCAGGCCGTCTCGTCGAGGCTGTCGCCGAGGCCGCGCACGAAGCTCGTGATGCGGTAGCGATCGTCGTGCGGGTCGC
>Ga0307374_10008335_pt1 | contig 15520 bp, 14 predicted proteins | sample OX3MG_FD_202532 | JGI IMG/M metagenome (GOLD analysis project Ga0307374, IMG submission 202532) | Soil microbial communities from Risofladan, Vaasa, Finland - OX-3 | ecosystem: Environmental > Terrestrial > Soil > Coastal area > Acid sulfate soil | place: Finland: Risofladan, Vaasa | collected... | reverse complement strand
GCGAGGTTCTGGGCGGTGGTCGAGGTCAGCAGCACGCCGCCGTCGTTCACCACCAGATTGCCGGTCATGTAGATGTTGGTGCCGGCGGTGTTGGACGTGAAGCCGATGCTCGCCGCCGGGCCGGGTCCGCAGACGATCGTGCCGCCAGTGGATCCGACAGGCACCGTGTACGTCCCCTCCGTCTGAGGCGTGCACGTCGCCGCCAGCGCCACCGAAGGCGTGAACGCGGTCAGGGCCATGCCCCCGGCGCCGGCCAGCACCGTGCTGGCGACGAAGGACGAAGAGGCGAGCAGGGAAATGCGGCGTGCGTTGGCGCGGGTCGAGCGGAACATGCGGTGTAAGCCCCTCAGCTTTTGTCTCTGGCGCAAGCGCGTGGGGGCACACCGCCCCCACGGAATTGCATTCGCCGCCAGTTGTAGTCGATGCGCCGGGAGCCGTCTTGGACGCCCGAGCCCGCGCACCTATGCAAAAAGAGAACTTCGCTGTTCGCCGTCGCCAGCGGCGGCTGCCTTGAATTCATTGCGCTTTGCGGCGCAGCCGTGACGCCCGCGCCAGTTGAGTTAATGTCCTGTTGGCGCCATAGCTGGGCCAGGCTGGGGAGCGGGCGGATGCGGGTGAGTCCGGAACGGGCGGTCGGGGCGCGAGCCGTCGGGGTGCAAGCCGCTGGGGCGCAAGCCACTGGGGCGCAAGCCACTGGGGCGCGGGGGCCGTCGGGGCGCGCCGGCCGTGCGGGCGCGGCGCAGGCGGCGCGGCGCTGGCCGCTCGGCGGCGTCGGAGCTGGGGCGCGGCTGGACGCGCGCGCGGTGGGGGAACTGACGGTCTTCGAACTCGGCGGCCGGCCGGCGCTGAGCTGCGGCGCGCAGGCGCGTTCCGCCCAGGCCGGACGCGAGCGGGTGCTGCTGGCGGCCCTGCTCGAGGGCGGGTGCGGCTATCGCGGCGCCGGGGAAGGCTTCTGCGAACTCGCGGCCGGCGAGGTGCTGGTGGCGCTCTGCGCCGCGCCGCTGGAGCTGCGCGGACAGGCCGGCGCGCGGCTTTGCGGCCTCGCCATGCCGGCGCACCTGATCGTGCCGCGGTTCGTCAGCGCCGAGCGGCTGGCGGCGGCGGCGGGGCGCAGCCATGGGCGCGGCGTCGCCCCGGTGCTGCACGGCTTCCTCGCCTGGCTGCCCGGGGCGGGCGGCGCAGGGCTTGGGCCGGGGGCGCTCTGCGACGCCGTGGGCGGCCTGCTCGCGGCCATGCTGGAGGACTGCCTCAGCGTCGCGAGCGCACCGGCGGGCGGGGCCGGGCGGGTGCATCTGGAGGAGATCGGGCGCCATCTGCGCCGCCACTTCGCCGAGCCGGGGCTCTCGGCCTGCGATGTCGCCGAGGCGGTGGGGGTGTCGCGCCGCTATCTGCACCGGATCTATGCCGAGGAGAAGCGCAGCTTCCGCGGCGAGCTGGTGGCCCTGCGCATCGAGGCCTGCGTCAAGGCGTTCCTCGACGAGCAGCAGGCCGAGCGGACCATCGCCGAGATCGCCTTCTCCGCCGGCTACGCCGACATATCCCAGTTCAACCGGCACTTCCGCCGCCTGAAGGGCGCGACCCCCAGCGCCGTGCGCAAGGCCGCCCTCGCCGACCTCGCCGCCGCCGAGGCGCCGATACGGCCCCCGCGGCGGGCTGGATAAGGCGGGGACTTAGGGCCTCCCTCCCCCTCGTGGGGAGGGACAGACCGCGCAGCGGTCAGGGCGGGGGACTCTGGGGCGGTGCGCAAGCGCCAGCCTCGAATCGAGCGTTGACGCGGCAGACTCCCCCACCCGTCCGCCGCTGCGCGGCGGCCACCCTCCCCATGAAGGGGAGGGAGGCTATGCGGCGGCCTGGGTGGGGTCGAGGGGGGCCCAGGCGTTGTCGTAGCTGATCAGCGACTGCAGGTCGGGCGAGGTGGGGCCGATCAGCATCGGGCAGGCGACGTTCTCGATCACGGCGACGTCGAAGAGTTCGCCCACCTGGCCCTCGAAGCGCATCCATTCCACCGTGTCGCCATGGGTGAGGTCGATCACCAGCACGCCGCACCAGGGCTCGCCGTCGCGGCGCTTCAGCTCGGCGTCGAGCTCGAGGTCGCCGAAACCGCTCTCCTTGCGCGGCAGCGACACGGTGACCACGGCGAAGCGGCCGATGAAGGAGAGGCCGCGCAGGAAGCCGGGGCAGAAGGCGATGTTCTCGGACCTGCCGGTCTGGCGGTCGATGCGGATGAGCTGGCCGCGCCCGGAATCCAGCGCATAGAGCTGGCCGCCGTGCACCCTGGGACTGTGCGGCATGGAGAGCTTGTCGGTGAGGATGCGGTCGCTCACCACGTCGATCAGCACCCCGCCCTCCTGGCGCCGCTCGCGCCAGCCGGTGACGATGTCGGAGCGGCTGACGGCGGTGACGTAGCGCGGCACGCCCGCCTCCATGGCCATGCCGTTGAGGTGGCAGCGGTCCTCGGCGGCGAGGCGGGAGATGAACGGCGGCTTCCAGATCGGCGCGAAGCCGTAGGCGTGGCTGACGGTGGCGAGGCAGGAGAACTTGGTGTTGACGAAGATCACCCGGCCGGTCTTGTCGATGCCGAGCTCGTGGATGTCGACGTCGCCGAGGGTCTGGGCGGCGCGGGGGATGTAGAGGCGGTCGAAATGCTCGTTGGCGCGCTCGGCGGGGGCGAGCACGTTGGCCAGGCGCCAGAGCTGGGTGAGGCCGCCGACGTAGAGATTGTCGCGGTTGCCGGTGACGCCCATGGCGCGGGTGAAGTTCTCGACGCAGACCGAGAGCCGCTCGCCGGGCATCACCCCCAGCAGACAGAGCCAGCCGGTCTGGTAGCAGGTCATGGCGAGGCCGCAGCGCTGGGCGGCGAGCCAGCCGGCGAAGCCGCGCGAGGCGGTGATGGAGGAGGCGTTGGGCGCCAGCGGCGCGCCGGCCTTGGGAACCAGCACCGGCCGCGCCGCGGCGTCGGGCGCCGGCTGCGGCGCCTCGGCGGCGGGCGCCGCGGCCAGGGTGGGCTCGGCCAGGGACGGCTGGGATTCGGGCGGCTTGGCCACGGGCGGCTTGGCCGCGGCGGCCCTGGGGCCGGCGCGCTTCTTCGTCGTCGTCGCCTTGGTGTCGCTCATGGGCGGGCTTGCACGTCTCGGCATTGCAGAAAGGCGACGCAATAACGAACGCCTCGCAGACTGGCCAGACGTGTTTTGCCGCGCCCCCCGGCGAAGTGGCGGCGCAGGGGCGGTCGACCGGGGCGCGGCGCTGCGATAGCCTGGCCGTCCGCCGCGGGCCGAACGCTGAAGATGAGCGACGAAGAGCACGAAAAACACGAACGCAGGGATCGCCTCCCAGGCCGGCGCGGCCGACGGCTGGAGGCCGTTGGGGCGTTTCGTGGCCAGGCGGGCCTGGCGGGATGGACCGGATGGGGACCATGAAGACTCTTCTCGTCGTGCTCGCCGCGCTGGCGGCGTCGGCGCCCGCGGTGTGCGCCGCGCCGCCGGGGCCGATCGTGCGCGTGGCGGCCGGGCGGGTGCAGGGGAGCTGGGTGGACGCCGTGCGGGTGTTCCGCGCGATCCCCTACGCCCAGCCGCCGGTGGGGCCGCTGCGCTGGCGCGCGCCGCGTCCGGCCGCGCCCTGGACCGGGGTGCGGGCGGCCACGGCCGACGGGCCGGCCTGCGAGCAGGCGGTGAGCCCGGGCCGCTACAATCTGGGCGGCTATCGCGGGCCGGTGAGCGAGGACTGCCTGACCCTCGACGTGTTCGCGCCGGCGCGGGCGGCCCGCGCGCCGGTGATGGTGTGGATCTATGGCGGCGGCGACGTCGCCGGCGCGGACTCGATCTCGCCCAACGACGGCCGCTTCTTCGCCCGCGACGGCGTGGTGCTGGTGGCGATGAACTATCGGCTGGGGGCGCTCGGCTTCTTCGCCCATCCGGCCCTGACCCGGGCGGCCCGCGCCGGCGCGCCGCTGGCCAACTATGGGATCATGGACCAGATCGCGGCGCTGAAGTGGGTGCGGCGCAACATCGCGGCCTTCGGCGGGGATCCGCGCAACGTCACCATCCTCGGCGAATCGGCGGGGGGCGAGGACGTGCTCACCCTGATGGCGACGCCCGCGGCGCGCGGCCTCTTCGAAAAGGCGAGCGTCGAATCCGGCGGCGGCTGGGGCCGGCCGACGAGCCTGGCGAAGGCCGAGGCGGCGGGCGCGGCGCTGGCCGGATGCCTGGGCCTGGGAGCGGACGCCACGGCGGCGCAGCTACGCGCCCTGCCGGCGGGGGCGCTGATCGGCGCGGGCGGACGCTTCGGCCCGGTGGTCGATGGCCGGCTGATCGACGAGACGCCCGCCCAGGCGTTCGCCCGCGGCGACGAGGCGCCCGTCCCGCTCATCATCGGCGCCAATACCTGGGAGGCCTCGCTGCTGCCGCCCGCCGCCGACGCCGCCTATCTGGCGACCACCTCGCCCAAGCTCCGCGCCGCCTATGCGGCTGAATCGGGCAATCCGGGCAAGCTCGCCCAGGCCATGTTCACCGACGCCGTCATGGGCGCGCCGGCGCGCTGGTTCGCCGCCAGGGCCAGGGGTCCGGCCTGGCTCTACGAGTTCGCCTATGTGCGCGCCTCCAAGCGCGGCAGGATCCCGGGCGCCAACCACACCTCGGAAAACCCCTACGTCTTCGACACCCAGACGATCATTCCCGGCTATTCGCGCCAGATCGTGGCCCAGGACCGGGCCGTGGCGGCCTTCATGCACTCGTGCTGGGTCGCCTTCGCCAAGACCGGGGCGCCGGACTGCCGCGCCCAGGGCCGAACCTGGCCGCGCTATGATCCGAAGACGGACGAGCTGATGTGGTTCGGCGCGAGCCCCCGGATCGTGCAGCACTATCGCAAGGCGCAGCTCGACGCCCAGGAGGCTGCGCGGCGATAGCCAGGCAGGCCCGCTACGCCTGCTGGATCCTCGCCCGCTTCATCGCGAACATCGCCGCGTCGGCGAGCGCCAGCAGCGCCTCGGGCTCGAGGGCCGGATCGACCTCGGCGACGCCGTAGCTCGCCTTCAGGGGCGCGAGCCATTCGCCGAGGCTGAAGGGCTCGCCGGCGATGGCGCGCGCCAGGGCGGCGGCCTTGGCGTCGGCGGCGGCGAGATCGCTCTGGCGCAGCAGCACGGCGAATTCGTCGCCGCCCAATCGTCCGACCGCGTCGGAGTCGCGCACCTGCGCCGAAAGCCGCCCGGCCACGGCGCGCAGCGCCGCATCGCCGGCGGCATGGCCGAAGCGGTCGTTGACGGCCTTGAAGTCGTCGAGGTCGAAATAGACGAGGGCCGCGGGGGCGCCGTAGCGCTGGCGCAGCGCCGCCGCCCGCGCCAGCTCGTGCAGGAAGGCGCGGCGGTTGGCGAGGCCGGTGAGCGGATCGGCGTCGGCGGCGGCCTCGGCCTCGAGCAGCCGCGCCTTCAGCCGCCGCACCTCGACGCGCAGGTCGTCCAGCTCCAGCATCAGGGTGGCGAGCGCGCCGCGCACCGCCGGGGTCAGCTCGGCCTCGGCGATGCCGAGGAAGCTGGCCTGGTCCGCCGCCGGCGCGACCAGGACCGCCCGCGCGCCGGCGCCGGCGCGGCCGATCGGCGCGTAGGGCTGGCTGGCGGCCCGGGAGATCTTCATCTTCGAAAGCGAATCACCTGCCCGATGGCGCGCGAATCCTAGCCAAGCTCGGTTGCGGGCGCAAAGCGGGCGCCTATACTGGCCGGCTTTTCCGGGCGCGAAGGAGCATTGGGTGGCCGCGCCGGTGGCGATCATCATGGGGAGCCGCTCCGACTGGCCGACGCTGCGCGCCGCGGCGGAGATCCTCGCCGAGCTGGGCGTGGCCTGCGAGCCCAAGGTGGTGTCGGCGCACCGGACCCCGGAGCGGCTCTACGCCTTCGCCAAGGGCGCGCAGGCCGCCGGCGTCGAGGTGATCATCGCCGGCGCCGGCGGGGCGGCGCACCTGCCCGGCATGACCGCCGCGCTCACCGACCTGCCGGTGCTGGGCGTGCCGGTGCGCAGCGCCACGCTGGACGGCCTGGATTCGCTGCTCTCCATCGTGCAGATGCCGGCCGGCGTGCCGGTGGGAACCATGGCGGTGGGCGAGGCCGGAGCGCGCAACGCCGGCCTGATGGCCGCGCGCATCCTGGCGCTGGGCGACGCGGCGCTGGCGCAGCGCCTCGCCGCCTTCACCGCAGCCCAGAGCGCCGCCGTGCCCGAGCGGGTGGAGGATTGAGCCGCGGCGCCGACCAGACGCCGCTCGCGCCCGGCGCGGTGATCGGCATCCTCGGCGGCGGCCAGCTGGGGCGGATGCTGGCCATGGCGGCGGCGCGGCTCGGCTTCGACGTCGCGGTGCTGGATCCGCAAGCCGGCGCGCCGGCGTCGCGGCTGGCGGCCTGGCCGATCGTGGGCGCCTACGACGACCCCGCGGCGCTGGCGAGGCTGGCCGAGGTCGCCGACGTGATCACCTTCGAGTTCGAGAACGTCCCGGCCGGCGCCCTGGAGACGCTCGCCCGCCTCGGCGGCGCGGTCGCGCCCTCGGCGCGGGCGCTGGCCATCGCCCAGGACCGGCTGGACGAGAAGCAGTTCCTCAACGGCTGCGGCGTTCCCACCGTGGCCTTCGCGGCGGTGGACGGCGCGGCCGACATCGTCCGGGCGCTGGAGAGCCTCGGCCACCCGCTGCTCGTCAAGGCGCGGCGCGGCGGCTACGACGGCAAGGGCCAGGCCTGGATCGAGCACGCCGGCGAGGCCGAGGCGGTGTTCGCCCAGGTGGGCGCCGGCCCCGCCATCGCCGAGACGCCGGCCGATTTCCGTCGCGAGCTTTCGGTGATCGCCGCGCGCGGGCCGGGCGGCGAGATCGCCTGCTATCCGCTGGCGGAGAACTACCACGAGGCGGGCATCCTGCGGCGCACCCAGGCGCCGGCGCGCGCCGGCGCGCGCACGCTCGCCCAAGCCGAGCGCATCGCCGCGACCCTGCTCGCGGCGCTGGACTACGTGGGCGTCATCGGCATCGAGCTGTTCGAGCGCGACGACGGGGCGCTGCTGGTCAACGAGTTCGCGCCGCGGGTGCACAACTCCGGCCACTGGACCCTCGACGGTTGCGAGGTGGACCAGTTCGAGCAGCACGTGCGCGCCATCGCCGGCTGGCCGCTGGGGACCGCGCGCGCCATCGCCCACGTGGAGATGATGAACCTGCTGGGCGAGGAGGTCGACCAGTGGCGCCGCCTCGCCGCCGAGCCGGAGACGCGGCTGTGGCTCTACGGCAAGGGCGAGGCCCGCCCCGGCCGCAAGATGGGCCACGTCAACCGCCTGACGCCGCTGAAGGGATAGGCGCCCGGCCAGGGCTTCGCGGATGCGGCCGAGCGCGGCGGCGCCATGCTCAGCCGAGGACGTAGCGGACGCGGCCGAGGGCGGCGGCGGCGCCATGGCCGAGGTCGCCGGGCCGCAGGCGCGCCTTGAAGCGCTCGAACGCCATCACCTGGGCGATGCGCCGGTCGAGCCGCCGCAGCGCGGCCGCCTCGCCGGCGGCGAGGCGCACCAGGACGACGCCGGCCAGCACCTCGGCCAGGATGGCGCGCTTGGAATAGTGGTTCTCGTCGGTGGCGCGGTCGCCGGCCCAGCGCCAGAGCCCGTCGGCGCTTTCCCAGAGCAGGCCGAGCCCCAGCGTCAGGTTGGCCGGCAGCGCCAGGAAGCCGGTCCAGCGCCGCGTCGCCGCCTCGCAGGTCATGGCCGCCTCGACGCGGGCGAGGCAGGCGCGGCGGATGCGCTCGCGCACCTTCAGGGCGCCCGGATCGACCGCGGCGAGGCTCGCCAGCGCCGCGGCGTCGCAATGGCGCGACCACAGGGCCGCCAGGTCGCGCGGGCCCTGCGGCAACAGCAGCTCGGCCTCGCCCGGGGAGAGGCCGGCCGACGCCGCCGCCGCATAGGCCATGGTCCAGGTCCAGCCGCGCTGGGGAGCGAGCGCCAGCGCCGCCTCCAGCACCTTGGCCTCGGTGGCCGCGGCCCAGTCGGGCGCCGCCGCGCCGCCTTCGTCGTCGCCCTGCATGGGCTCCATCTAACCCGCAAACGCCGCGGCTGTCTCGGGGCCTCGGCTCTTCGACACGGCAAAGAGTTCGGCTTGACGAGACGCTGATCAACGCCGTCACCCCGGCCAAGCGAAGCGCGAGCCGGGGCCGGACGGGCCGCGGCCAAGCTGGAATTCGTCCTGGATGCGGCGGGTCCGGCCCCGGATCGCCCTTTCAGGCCGTCCGGGGAGACGGCGATGGTGGTCAAACCTCCGCGAATTGGCCCTTTCGCAATCCGACCGCATCGCCGCACGTGTTCGCCGTAGAAGGCGTGAAAGTGCGGCGGTGGGTGGTCGTTGAAGAACATGCGGATGGCGATTCCGTAGAACCAGGAGATCGTCGGCATGTCCCGCCCCCGCTTGGCAGGGGATGTTCCTGCGTCTGGCGCTGCGTGTCCAGTTCGCCACGCTGGACCGGCTTCGAGCAGCGGCGGTCTCATCCGAGGGCGGCTGCGCCTTTCTCGGCCGCGCGGCGCACCCTAAATGCCGAGCGGGGCCGGGTCGGCGCCCCGATCGGAGTTCCCGTGAGCGCCATGGCGAGCCAGCCCGCGCCGCGCGGCCGGATGGTCGCGATCGAGCCGGACCGGCGCCTGCGGCTGGTGTGCGAAGGCCCGCCCGCCGGTCGCCGGCCGACCGTCGTCCTCGAAGCCGGCGCCTTCGGGTTCTCGGCCGACTGGGCGCAGGTCCAGGCGAGCCTGGCGCAGGCGGGGCTGCGCTCGTGCGCCTACGACCGCGCCGGCCTCGGCCATTCCGATCCGGGACCGGCGCCGCGCGACAGCGCCGCGATCGCCGCGGACCTCGCCAGGCTCCTCGCCGCCGCGGACGAGCCGGGTCCCTACATCCTCTGCGGCCACTCCATGGCCGGGCTGCACCTGCGCGTCTTCGCCGCGTCGAACCGCCGCCGCGTCGTCGGCGTCGTCCTCGTCGACGCCACCACGCCCGAGGCCATGGACCAGCCGGCGGCCCGCCATCTGGTCGCCGGCTTCGCCCGCATCTCGCATCTGGCCGCCTGGGGCGCCGAGGCCGGACTGCAGCGGCCGCTCTCCGGCGCCTTCGGCGATCTCATCGGCCTGCCGGGGCCCGCGAGGCGCGAGAAGCGCTGGGCCTTCGCCGATCCCGGCCACAACCGCTGGTCCGCCGCCGAAGTGGACGAGTGGGCCAGGGACGCCGAGGCCGGGCGCGCCGCCGGTCCCTACGATCCGGCCTGGCCCGTCGGGGTGGTGCTGACCGGCCCGGGCGAGGGCGGCGAGACCAGCCAGCAGGTCCCCGCCGCTACCTCGCGCCACGGCTTCGTCATCCATGCGCCAGGCGCCAATCACGCGACCCTGCTGGGCCGCCGCCATGCCGGCCGCGTCGTCGAGGCCATCCTGCGGGTCGAGGCGGCGGCGGCAAGCGCCTGATAAGGGTTGGTCCGCTAGGGTGGACCGATGCAGGCGGCGCTCGAACTGGAGGCGGTGACCAAGCGCTACGGCGCCTTCGCGGCCGTGCGCGATCTGTCGTTCCAGGTCCGGCGCGGGACCATCCTGGGCTTCTTGGGGCCGAACGGGGCCGGCAAGACCACCACGCTGCGCATGGTGCTGGGCCTGGTCGCGCCGACGTCGGGGCGCCTCGAGGTGCTGGGCCAGAGCGACGGGCGCAGGGTGCGCGACCGCATCGGCTTCCTGCCCGAGGAGCGCGGCCTCTACCGGCGCATGACGCCGGTGGGCGCCATCGCCTTCCTGGCCTCGTTGAAGGGACTTTCGCGGCGCGCCGCGCGCGACAGGGCCGTGGCTCTGCTGGCCGCGCACGGGCTCGGCGACGCGGCCCGGCGCCAGATACGCGCGCTCTCCAAGGGCATGGCCCAGAAGGTGCAGCTGCTCTCGGCCATCGCCCACGATCCGGAGCTGGTGATCCTCGACGAGCCGTTCTCGGGCCTCGATCCGGTGAACCAGCAGGAGCTCGAGGGCATGATCCAGGGCCTCGCCCGCGGCGGCGCCACGGTGATCTTCTGCACCCACGTCATGGCCCATGCCGAGCGCCTGTGCGACCAGGTGGTGCTGATCGCCGGCGGCCGGAAGATCTTCGACGGCCGCGTCGACGAGGCCTGCGCCGCCGCCCCGCGCGCCCTGGTGCTGGAGGGCCGTCTCGCGCCCGACGCGCTCGCCGGCGCGCCGGGCGTCCGCCAAGTCTCCACCGAGCCGATCGGCGAGGGCAGGCTGCGGCTCTGCGCCCAGCTCGAGCCGGGCGCGCCGGTCCAGGCCGCGCTGCGGGCGGCTTTCGCCCGCGATCTCGACATCACCCGCCTGGAGCTGAAGGAGCCGCACCTGCACGACGCCTTCATCGCCCTCACCGAAGGGGCCGCCGCTTGAGCCGGCTGCTGCGCATCGCCGCGCGCGAGTACGGCGCCTTCGTGCGCACCGTCGGCTTCTGGCTGTCGATCTGCCTGATGCCGCTGGGCCTGCTCCTGGCCATCTTCGCCTCGGGACTGGCGGCAAAGTCGGCGCCGCCCCCCAGGCTGGCCATGGTCGACGTCAGCGGCGGCGGCTACGCCAGCGCCCTTGCCCGCGCCGTCGCGCCGCGCCCCGGCGCGCCGCCGGCCGCGGTGGTCGTGGCCGCGCCGGGCGCACCCTTCGCCAGCGCGGCCGACGCGGCGCGGCGTCTGAGGCCCTACCTCTCAGGCGATAGGCTGACGCCCTCGGGCCAGCGCCTGGACGCGGTCGCCATCGTTCGCGGCCCTCGGGACGCGCCGGCCCTCGATCTTTGGACCCGGAACATCAACGAGCCGGGTCTCGAGGCGCGCCTCGCCGCTGCGCTCGCCGGCGCGATGCGCGCACGGCGCCTGGAAGCCGCCGGGCTCAGCGCGGCGCAGGTGCGCGCGCTCGCCGGCGCCGCGCCCCAGGTCACCCAGTACTCGCCCCGCAGCGCCGCCGGCCGCGTCTCGCTCAGCGACCGGCTCCCGGGCCTCATCGGCTTCGCCATGGGCATCGTGCTGTGGAGCATCGTCCTCACCGGCGCGGGCATCCTGCTCAACAGCGTCATCGAGGAGAAATCGAGCCGGATTCTCGAGGTGCTGCTCACCTCGGCCTCGGTGCCCGAGATCATGGGCGGCAAGATCCTCGGCGCGGCGGCGATCACCGCCACCGCGCTCATGGTCTGGCTGGGCGTGGCGGGGCTGGGCCTCGCCTCGCGCGATCCCGCCCTCGTCGGCCAGATCGCCTCGATCCTGCTGCGCCGAGGCCTCGGCCTCTATTTCATCCTCTACTTCGTCGGCGGCTATCTGATGTACGCCACCCTCTTCACCACCATCGGCGCCTTCTGCGAGACCGCGCGCGAGGCCCAGACCCTGCTCGGGCCACTGATGATCCTGCTCACGGTCCCGGTCGTCTTCATGGGCCAGGCGATCCAGCGCCCCGACGCGCCGCTGCTGCAGGCGCTCTCCTGGATCCCGCCGTTCACGCCCTTCCTCATGGCGGCGCGGGCCGCGAGCGGTCCGCCCTGGTGGCAGGTGGCGGGGACGGCGGCGGCGATGTTCGCCATGACCGGGCTGGAGCTGTGGGTGGCGGGCCGCGCCTTCCGCACCGGCGCCCTCGCCACGGGGCGCTTCGACCTGCGCCTGCTCCTCGCCGGCGTCCTGGGCCGCGGCGAGCGCGCTTGACCGGCCCTGGCGCGGCGCCCATCCTGGGGCCTCGCCGAGAGTCTCCCAGGAAGCCCCAGAGAGGTCCGACATGGCTGCCGCCGCCAAGACCCAGCCTGCGCGCGGCGACGAGGAATCGGAACTGAAGCAGTTGATCCGGACCCGATCCTTGAGGATCGGCCGCTTCACCCTGACCTCGGGGCGTGAGAGTGACCTCTACGCCAACCTCAAGCCCACCATGATGCACCCGCGCGGCGCTCACCTCTGCGCGCGCGCCTTCCTTTCCCGCATTCCGCGCGGCGTCGAGTGGGTCGGGGGGCTGGAGATGGGCGCCGTGCCCATCGTCGCCGCCCTGGCCGCGGTCAGCGACATCGAGGGCCGGCCGATCCGCACCTTCTTCGTGCGCAAGGCCGCCAAGGCCCATGGCACGCGCGAGCTGGTCGAGGGGCTGGCGAGCGGCGAAAGCCTCGAGGGCCGGCGCGTTCTCGTCGCCGAGGACGTGGCCACCACCGGCGGCTCGATCCTGGCGGCCGTGGAGGCGGTGCGCGGCCTCGGCGCGCAGGTGAGCGAGGCCCTGGTGGTCATCGATCGCCGCGAGGGCGCCGCCGAGGCCCTCGCCGTCCACGGCGTCGCCCTGATCTCGGTGTTCACGGGCGACGATTTCCGCTAGGCGGTCGGCTCGGGGGCTCCATTCAGGCGAAGGCTCGCGCAATGCCCATGAGGCCCAGGCCCGGCTCGGCCGTGGAGACGGTCACCCGCATCGCCGCCGGCGACGACCGCACCGACTACGACGGCGTCGCCGTCGCCCTGCACTGGGTCACGGTGGTGCTGGTGCTGACCCAGTTCGGCCTGGCCGAGACCTGGCATTTCTTCACCCGGCCGGAACGGCGCCTGATGGTGATGCTGCACATGTCGTTCGGCATCCTGCTGGGCGCGGCGGTGCTGGCGCGCGTCGTCTGGCGGCTGATCCCGGGCCATCAGGTGGCGCCGGCCGACTCCGGCCTGGTCCAGCTCGCCGCCAAGGCGGTGCACTATCTGCTCTACGTCCTGATCTTCGCCCAGTTCGTCATCGGCTTCGTGCTGCGCTGGACGGGCGGCGAAGCGATGATCTTCTTCGGCCTGCGCATCGCGCCGCTGATCGGCCGCGTCCCGCGCCCGGAGCACCGCTTCATCGGCGAGCTGCACAACTGGGTCGGCTGGAGCATCATCGCGCTGGCCGCCGCCCACGCCCTGGCCGGCCTCTTCCACCACTTCGTCGTCCGAGACGCCGTGCTCGCCCGCATGATCCCGGCGCTGCGGGCGCGCCGCGCGCAGACGCCGTAGCTCGATCGTCCGCCCCTTCGCGCCATGATGCCGCGCATTACCGCGAGTTATCTTTCCCGCCGCGAACCGGGCCGACACAATGGCTCGCCCTGGCCCAGCCTCCCACCTCGGAGCCATAGCGCTTGATCCCGCTCGTCGCCGCCTTCGCCCTGGCGCTGCAGATGCCGCAGCTGCCGCAATTGCCGCCGATCCGGCGGGCGCCGCAGATCACCTATCTGGACCGTTCCGGCCAGGTGCTGGGCGTGCGCGGCGGCCGCTACGGGCCGCCGGTGGACATCGCCAGGCTGCCGGCCTACGTGCCGGCGGCGTTCGTGGCCATCGAGGACCGGCGTTTCTACGAGCACGCCGGCTTCGATCCGGTGGGCATCGCCCGGGCCATCGTCGCCGACGTCAGCCAGGGGCGCGCCGCCGAGGGCGCCTCGACCATCACCCAGCAGCTGGCGCGCAATCTCTTCCTCACCGACAACCGCACCCTGCAGCGCAAGGCCACGGAGCTGGTCTACGCCGTCGAGCTGGAGCAGAAGTTCACCAAGCCGCAGATCCTCGGCCTCTATCTGAGCCGCGTCTATTTCGGCTCCGGCGCCTACGGGCTGGAGGCGGCCGCGCGGCGCTACTACGGCCGCCCGGCGGCGCGCCTCACCCTGATGCAGGCTGCGACCCTCGCCGGCGTCGTTCAGTCGCCCACCTATTTCGACCCGGCCGATCATCCCCGTCACGCCGCCGCGCGCGCCCGGCTGGTGCTGGACGCCATGGTGGAGACCGGCAGGATCACGCCGCTGCAGCGCGCCCGGGCGCTGGCGCGACCGCCCCGCGTGCTCTCCCAGCCGCTCTCCGAGGCCTCGCAGTATTTCATCGACTGGATCGACCCGCAGGTGCGCCGCCTCGCCGGCCCCGCGCTCGCCGGCGACGTGGTGGTCCAGACCACCCTCGACCTGCCGATGCAGGACGTCGCCGCCGCCGATGCGCGCCGCATCGTCGCCGCCCACGCGCGCCAGGACGTCCAGGAGGCGGCGCTGGTGGCGCTGGACGGCGCCGGCGCCGTGCGGGCCATGGTCGGCGGCGTCGACTACGGCTCGAGCCAGTTCAACCGCGCCGTCGATGCCCATCGCCAGGCCGGCTCGTCCTGGAAGCCGTTCGTCTACCTGGCCGCGATGGAGGCCGGCCAGACCCCGCAGACGCAGGTCGTCGACGAGCCGGTGACCATCGACGGCTGGTCGCCGAAGGACTACGAGCCCAACTTTCTGGGCCAGATCACGCTGCAGCAGGCGCTGGCCCAGTCGATCAACACCGTCGCCGCCAGGCTGGCCGACCAGGTGGGGCGCCCGGTGGTCGCGGCCGACGCGCGCCGGCTGGGCATCGTCACGCCGATCAACACCGAACCGGCCATGGCGCTCGGCACCTCGCTGGTGACGCCGCTGGAGATGGGCGAGGCCTACGACGCCTTCGCCAACGGCGGCGATCGGGTGGGCGCCTACGGGATCGAGGCCATCCGCACCGGCGCGGGCCGCCTCGTCTGGCGCCACGTCGCCGCGCCGCCGGTCCCGGTGATCGAAAACCCGCCGCTCTCCGAGCTGGATCAGATGATGCGCGCCGTGGTCGCTTCGGGCACCGGGGTCGGGGCGCGCATCCCCGGCTACGACATCGCCGGCAAGACCGGCACGGCCTCCGACTACAGGGACGCCTGGTTCTGCGGCTTCTCCGGCGACTTCGCCACCGTGGTCTGGATGGGCCGCGACGACGACCGGCCGATGGCCGGCGTGGTGGGTGGCGGCGCTCCGGCCGAACTCTGGCGCGATTTCATGCGCGTGGCCTTGAGGCGCGTCCGCGCCGGACCGATTCCGCCCGGCCGTCCCGCGCCGCCGCCGCCTCCGGTCATCGCTCCGGCCGCGCCGCCGACGCCGCCTCCGGTCATCGCTCCGGCCGCGCCGCCGACGCCGCCTCCTCCGATGATCGTTCCGCCGGCCCCGTCGCCCGCTCTCTAGGCGTGGGTGCGCAGAGGCGTCAGGCCCTGGCGGGTCGGACCGGCTTCTTCGGGGCGGCGATCAGGCCCTCGCGCTGGGCGCGCTTGCGGGCGAGCTTGCGCGCCCGGCGCACAGCCTCGGCCTTCTGGCGGGCGCGCTTCTCCGAGGGCTTCTCGTAGTGCACGTGCCGCTTCATCTCGCGGAACGAGCCCTCGCGCTGCATCTTTTTCTTCAGCGCCTTCAGCGCCTGGTCGACATTGTTGTCGCGAACGAAAATCTGGACGATGACCCGTCCTCCTCTAGCGGCCCGGCTCCTCGGGGGAGGGCGGGGCTGATACCAGAGGCGTCCCCGATTGTCCATCGAGGCCCGAAGAACCCACGGCGATGCGGTCGGATTGCGAAAGGGCTAATTCGCGGAGGTTTGACCATCATCGCCGTCACCCCCGACGGCCCTGAAAGGGCGATCCGGGGCCGGACCCGCCGCTTCCAAGACGAATTCCAGCCTGGCCGCGGCCCGTCCGGCCCCGGCTCGCGCTTCGCTTGGCCGGGGTGACGGCGATGATGAGCGTCTCGTCAG
>Ga0307374_10008334_pt1 | contig 15521 bp, 16 predicted proteins | sample OX3MG_FD_202532 | JGI IMG/M metagenome (GOLD analysis project Ga0307374, IMG submission 202532) | Soil microbial communities from Risofladan, Vaasa, Finland - OX-3 | ecosystem: Environmental > Terrestrial > Soil > Coastal area > Acid sulfate soil | place: Finland: Risofladan, Vaasa | collected... | reverse complement strand
GGCCCTGGAGTGCGACCTGGGCGAGCCCGGCCGGCCACGCCACGCCTGAACCGGGGCAACCCGCTCTGGATCCAAAATGCTGGAGCGCGTTCGGGTCGCAAGGCCGGTTCCACTTTTGCGGAACGCGTTCTAGTCTTACTGAGTCATCACGTCACATCCACCTGCGCAGCTTGACGATTCAGCCTTGGTGATTCGGGTTGGATCGCCTGGAGGCAGGGATGTCGGACGATACTGAGGTTCGTTTCGAGGCTTATGCGGATGGGCTTGCGGCTGTGTTGGGCCATGCTCACCGGGCGGCGGGGCTGAAGGACTACTGCACGGGGCTGATGCTGCCGCTGGAGCGCAAGAGCGTGGAGCCATTGGCGGCGGCGACGGCGCCGGCGCGGGTGTCGGCGCAGCACCAGTCGCTGATGCACTTCGTCAGCGTCTCGCCGTGGTCGGAGGAGAAGCTGCTGGCCAAGGTGCGCGAGCTGGTGCTGCCGGTGATCGAGCGCCACGGCCCGATCGAGGCCTGGATCATCGACGACACCGGCTTTCGCAAGCAGGGCCGCCATTCGGTCGGGGTGGCGCGGCAGTATCTTGGGGAGATTGGCAAGCAGGACAACTGCCAGGCGGCGGTGAGCCTGTCGCTGGCCAACGCCTGGGCCAGCCTGCCGGTGGCGTTCCGGCTCTATCTGCCGAAGGACTGGGCCGAGGACGGCGCCCGGCGCAAGAAGGCGGGAGTTCCGCAAGACCTCGCCTTCGCCACCAAGCCCGAGATCGCGTTGGCGCAGATCCACGCCGCTGTGGAAGCCGGCTTGCCCCGGGGCGTGGTGCTGATGGATCCGGGCTACGGCCACGACGGGGCCTTGCGCGCCGACGTCTCGGCTTTGGGGTTGGCTTACGTCGCCGGCATCCAGGGCAATGACGTCATCTTCGATCCCGACGCCGAGATCGATCCGGATCGCCCGGCGCCCAGGCAGGGGCGGCTGGGCGAGCCCGATGTGATGTCGGCCAAGCAGCTGGCCTTGCGCTTGCCGCAGAGCGCCTGGCGTGAGGTCGAATGGCGCGAAGGCACGAACGAGACCTTGTCTTCGCGCTTCGCCAGGGTCCGCGTCCGCTCGGCCCGCCGACGCGCCAAGGACGAGGCCTGGAACGAAGAGTGGCTCTTGATCGAATGGCCCGACGGCGACGCCGAGCCGGCCAAGTACTGGTTCTCCACCCTGCCGGCCGACATCGCCTTCGAGCGCCTGGTCGAGCTCGCCAAGCTGCGCTGGCGCATCGAGCGCGACTACCAGGACCTCAAGCAGGAAGTGGGCCTGGATCACTTCGAAGGCCGAAGTTGGCGAGGCTTCCACCACCACGCCAGCCTCTCGATCGCCGCCTACGGCTTCCTGATCTCCGAGCGGGAGACGATTCCCCCCTCAGGACCTGGTTCCTCCAGGAGAGGCCCGCAAGCTGGCCTACCCAAAGGTCACCGACCCCGCGGCGCCGCCGATCCGGCCCGAGCGCCACATCCCAGACTCCATCGCCACCATGCGCCGCCGCCTCATCGTCGCCCTCGTCAAACGACTGCCGCGATGTCCCTGCTACGGCCAGAAAACCCGCCAAAACACTCCCCACCCACGAATATGACGCAGTAAGACTAGAGCGCGTTCCGCAAAAGTGGAACCGGCCTTGCGACCCGAACGCGCTCCAGTGTTTTGAATCTAGAGCACGATTCAGCGATCAGACGATTCCGTCCGATCGCATCGTGCTCTAGGCCCGCGCCGCGAGCAGGGGCGCGCCTCGGCTCGGAGACCGAGTTCAGGCCCGGCAAGAAAAAGGGGCGGCGCCTTGCGGCGCCGCCCCTAGCAGTCCCGGGCTGGACTTCTTGGCCTAGAAGTCCATGTCGCCCATGCCGCCGCCGCCGGGCATGGCGGGCGCCGCGGAGTTCTTCTTCGGCGCTTCGACCACGGCCGCTTCGGTGGTGATCATCATGCCGGCCACCGAGGCGGCGTCCTGCAGGGCGATGCGCACGACCTTGGTGGGATCGATGATGCCGGCGGCCACGAGGTCGCCGTACTCTTCGGTCTGGGCGTTGAAGCCGAACACCGTGGAGGGGTTGTCCAGCACCTTGCCGACCACGATCGAGCCTTCGACGCCGGCGTTCTCGGCGATCTGGCGGATCGGGGCCTGCAGGGCGCGCTTGACGATCTGGATGCCGGCATCCTGGTCGTCGTTGTCGCCCTTCAGGCTTTCCAGCGCCTTGGACGCCTTGAGCAGCGCCACGCCGCCCCCGGCGACGATGCCCTCCTCGACCGCCGCGCGGGTGGCGTTGAGGGCGTCATCGACGCGGTCCTTCTTCTCCTTCACCTCGACCTCGGTCGCCCCGCCGACGCGGACCACCGCGACCCCGCCGGCCAGCTTGGCCAGGCGTTCCTGCAGCTTCTCCTTGTCGTAGTCGGAGGTCGTGTCCTCGATCTGGCGCTTGATCTGGGAGATGCGGGCCTCGATGTCGGCCTTCTCGCCCGAGCCATCGACGATGGTGGTGTCGTCCTTGGTGATGGTGATCTTCTTGGACTTGCCGAGCATGTCGATGCCGACGTTCTCGAGCTTGATGCCGAGGTCCTCGCTGATCAGCTGACCGCCGGTGAGGACGGCGATGTCCTCCAGCATGGCCTTGCGCCGATCGCCGAAGCCGGGCGCCTTCACCGCGGCCACGCGCAGGCCGCCGCGCAGCTTGTTGACCACCAGGGTCGCCAGCGCCTCGCCTTCCACGTCCTCGGCCACGATCAGCAGGGGACGGCCGGACTGGACCACCGCCTCGAGCAGCGGCAGCAGCGGCTGCAGCGTCGAGAGCTTCTTCTCGAACAGCAGGATCAGCGGCTCTTCGAGGACGGCCTCCATCTTGTCGGCGTTGGTGATGAAGTAGGGCGAGAGATAGCCGCGGTCGAACTCCATGCCCTCGACGACTTCGAGTTCGGTCTCCAGGCTCTTGGCTTCCTCGACGGTGATCACGCCTTCGTTGCCCACCTGGTCCATGGCCTTGGCGATCATGCCGCCGATCTCGGTGTCGCCGTTGGCCGAGATCGAACCGACCTGGGCGATCTCCTGGTTGGTGGTGACCTTCTTGGAGGTCGACTTGATCTCCTCGACGACCTTGGCCACGGCGCGATCGACGCCGCGCTTCAGATCCATCGGGTTCATGCCCGCGGCCACGTACTTCAGGCCCTCGGTGACGATGGCCTGGGCGAGCACGGTGGCGGTGGTGGTGCCGTCGCCGGCCGCGTCATTGGTCTTGGAGGCGACCTCGCGGACGAGCTGGGCGCCGAGGTTCTCGAACCGGTCCTGAAGCTCGATCTCCTTGGCGACGGTCACGCCGTCCTTGGTCGAGCGCGGCGCGCCGAAGGATTTCTCCAGGATCACGTTGCGGCCCTTGGGGCCGAGGGTCACCTTGACCGCATTGGCCAGGATGTTGACGCCGCGCAACATGCGGTCGCGCGCGTCGGTTGAGAAATAGACGTCTTTCGCAGCCATTGTCTTGTGTCTCTGCTTTCTCGTCGTACGGGTTTGAGTTCAGTCAGGCGCCGTTCAGGCCGCCTTCGCCTTCGCGGTCGTGGGCGCGAGGACGCCGAGGATGTCGCTCTCCTTCATGATCAGGAGATCCTCGCCATCCAGCTTCACCTCGGTGCCGGACCACTTGCCGAACAGGATGCGGTCGCCGGTGGAGACGTCGAGCGGGTGGATCTTGCCGCTGTCGTCACGGCCGCCGGGGCCGACGGCGATGACTTCGCCTTCCTGCGGCTTTTCCTTCGCGGTGTCGGGAATGATGATCCCGCCTTTGGTCTTCTCTTCTTCTTCGACGCGGCGGACGAGGACGCGGTCGCCAAGCGGACGAAACGCCATGTTGCTTTTTCTCCGTAGAGCTACGGTTTCGAGTGACGTGGGAGCTCCCGGCCAGGGGCGGCTGTTGGCAGCCTGCCCACCCGAGTGCTAACACGAGGCGGCAAGTACGGCGGACGGGCCCGGGAGTCAAGGGGTCTGCCCTCGTCTATCCGCTCTCGTCGAGAGGGGTCAGGCTCGCGGACCCGACTTGTGGAACCCGCTCGCCTGTGGCTACGTTGTGGCGGAAATGCGGCTCGAAGGCTTTCTCAGGAAGGCGTTCCGGGAAGGCGCGCTGGAAGTGGCGCTGCCGGGCGGACGGCGGATCGCGCTTGGCGACGGCTCGGCGCCGAGCGTGGTCGTGCGCATCTCCAGCGCCGCCTGGGCGGCGAGAATTGCGCTCAATCCGGAGATGGCCGTCGGCGAGGCCTATATGGAAGGCGCGCTGCAGCTCGAGCGGGGCGACATCTACGACCTGATCGATCTGGCGGGACGCAACTTCGCCTGGCGCCCGGACCTGCGCCGGCCCGGACCCTTCGCCCGCTGGCGGCACGATCTGCTGCAGACCCGCAACGCCCGGCGCCAGGCGCGCCGCAACGTCGCCCATCATTACGACCTGTCGCTCGACCTCTACCGCCGCTTCCTCGACGAGGATCTGCAGTACTCCTGCGCCTACTTCCAGCACCCGGGCCAGAGCCTCGAGGCGGCGCAGCAGGCCAAGCAGCGCCACATCGCCGCCAAGCTGCTGGTGGCGCCCGGGTCGCGCGTGCTCGACATCGGCTGCGGCTGGGGCGGCCTGGCGCTGCGGCTCGCCGCCGAGACCGGCGCCAGGGTCGACGGCATCACGCTTTCGGCCGCACAGCTCGAGCACGCCCAGCGGCGCGCCGAGGCGAGGGGTCTCGCCGGCCGCGTGCGCTTCTCGCTCACCGATTACCGCGACGCCGGCGGCGCCGAGACGGCGGGCGCCTACGACCGGATCGTCTCGGTGGGGATGTTCGAGCACGTCGGCCGGCCGAACTACCAGGCCTTCTTCGACAAGGTGGCGCAGCTTCTGACCGAGGACGGCGTCGCCCTCATCCACGCCATCGGCCGCTCCGGCGGCCCCAGCCGCACCCAGCCCTGGATCGCCAAGTACATCTTTCCCGGGGGCTACATCCCGGCGCTCTCCGAGGTGCTGCCCGCCGTCGAGCGCGCCGGCCTCGTCGTCGCCGACCTGGAGACGCTGCGGATGCACTACGCCCACACCTTGCGCGCCTGGCGCGAGCGCTTCGCGGCGGCGAGGGGCGACCTCGTGGCGAGCCATGGCGAGCGGTTCTGCCGGATGTGGGAGTTCTACCTCGCCGCCAGCGAGACCGCGTTCCGCCACTGCGGCCACTTCGTCTTCCATCTGCAGCTGGCGCGCCGCGTCGACGCCGTGCCGACCACCCGGGATTACATCGCCCAGGCCGAGCAGGCCCTCGGCCGCGCGTCGCGTTCGGTCGCATAGACGCGCTGACTATACTTAATCTCACAGCAAGCATGACCAGACGTCATGTAGTTAACTGGTATTCGCCGCGAATCTTATTTGAACAGTAACGGCGCGCATGCCCCACTGGGACGCGAACGAGGGCGTTCGGGTGAGGGTGGGCTTCGACATGAAACCGACGAGAGCGGCGGCCTTTGGGCTGGCGGGCGCGTGCCTGGTGGTCGGCGCGGCGATCGCCGGCGAGATGGACGATGCGAGCTTCGAGATGCCGCGCGACGTGGTCTCCGCGGCCACGGCGTTCGAAAGCTACATGAAGGATGCGGCCTCGATCGACGGGCGCTTCGCCAATGGCGCGGCGGTGCTGGCGAGCGTGCGCGCCGGCGCCTCCTACGAGGCGGAGCAACTGGAGGAAGGCATGATCGCCTATGGCGCCATCGCCGCGCTCCAGGACGACCGCTTCGTCAGCGGCGTCGACGAGGCCGGCGGGCGCGGCGACGCACGGCGGGCGCTGGCGGAGCGGCTGGTCGCCGATCCCTTCGCGGCCACGCGCATCGACGGGGCGCAGAGCGCCGTGCGCCGGATCGAGGCGGCGCTGGGCGAACGCGCCGCGCCGCTGATGCGCGCCGGGCTCGAGGTCAAGCAGGCTGCCTACACGGTGCAGCATCAGGCCTGGTCCAGGGTCATGGTCGCCGACGCCCCAGCCAGGCTGGCCGCGGTGAAGCGGCTCTCGGCGCGGCCGGCCCAGCCCGGCGAGGCCGAGAACGACGCCATGATGAGCGGTCTTGCCGGCATGGACCGCGCGGTCGCGGCCGACGATGCGCCCGCCGGCTTCAGCGCCATCGAGGCCAGGGCTCTGGCCCTCGCCGCCGAGGCCGTGCTCGGCCACGCGCACGCCTCGGACCGGGACGGCCTCGCGCCCCTGCTCAGCGAAAGCGACAGCGCCGAGTGCCTGAAGATGTCCAAGCTCAACCTCTATCAGTGCATGGCGGTGGCGGGACCGGCGTATGAGGATATGTACTGCCTGGGCCAGCATGCGCTCTACGACACCGGCCAGTGCGTCGATGACGCCGTGCGCGGCGCCGGCGCCTCGGTGGCGCAGCTTTCGCCGCGCCAGGCGAGCCGGGTCTCCTATACGTCGGCGCCCGCGCGCCGGCCGCTGAGGATCGATCCCGACTAGCCGCGGTCGCGCCGCCCGCCGCCCTGCATGCGCGCTTGCAAAACCGCGCCGGGTTTGCTTGGCCTTTCACCTGAGAGTCCCAACGGCTCTGGAAGGCGCGTCCGATGGGTTGGAAGCTGGGCTCGGCGATTCTGGCGGGGTGCGTGCTCGTCGCCGGCGTCCTCGCCGTCGGCGTCATCGCCTCGTCGGCGGCCGATCCCAGCGCTCTTTGGCAGATCGTGCATGGTCTGTGCGTGCCCGACGAGAGGGCCAGCCACCTGCCCGCGCCCTGCGCCGCCGTCGACCTGGCGCGGGGATATGCGGTGCTCAAGGACGAGCGCGGCGCGACCCAGGTGCTGGTGATCCCGACGGCGCGGGTCGGCGGCATCGAGAGCGCCGCGGTGCTCGCGCCCTCCGCGCCCGACTATTGGCAGGACGCCTGGGAGGCGCGCCGCTTCGTCGAGCGCTACGCGCATCGAGCCATCCCCCGCGACGACATCGCCCTGGCGGTGAACTCGATCCATGGCCGCAGCCAGAACCAGCTGCATATCCACGTCGACTGCGTCGCCGCCGGGGTCCGCCGCGCCCTGCGGGCCGATCTCGCCCGCATCGGCCCGCGCTGGTCGCGGCGCTCGTTCGACCTGGCCGGGCGGCGCTATCGGGCCATGTGGGTCGCCGGTGCGGATCTCGGGGCGCGAAACCCGTTCGCCCTGCTGGCCGACGGCGATCCGGCGGCGCGCGCCCACATGGGGCTGGAGACCCTGGCGCTCGTCGGCGCGCGGCGGCCGGACGGAACGCCAGGCTTCGTGCTCCTCAGCGACCGCGCCGATCTCGCGGCCGGCGACAACGGCCATGCCGAGAGCCTGATGGACCACCAGTGCAAGGTGCTGTCGGCGCCGAGCTGAGGCGCCCGGACGCCGAAGCTCGCTCGGTTAGCGAAACCGGTTTCCCTTTTTCGGGGCGCGCTCTACAGCGCCGCCAGCGCCGTCGCGTGCTGATGATTCGAATGCCGACGGCCGGCCCCTCTCGTCCGAGCCGTCGCCCTTGCCCCGACTTGCCCGCCTCTGGCTCATCTGCGCCGCCATCGGGCATCCTGGTCGCCGCCCTTGCGGTCTGCGTACACTGAGGCGGCCCGGTCAGGCCTCCCGGGTCATGCGCACGAAGCGCGGCTTGCCGTCGGCGTCGAAGCCCAGCAGGCCCTCGATGCGGTCGAGTTCGACCACCACGCCAGCCCCCGCCTTCTGAGCGTCTGCGTTGCGCTCGGCTTCGGGAGCGTTGGCGTAGACCCGCTCGCGCTCGGCCCCGTCCGCCACCCGCGCCCGGCCGGAGAACTGCAGCATGGCCCGGCTCGACGGGTCGCGGAACATCATCGCCACGAACGGATTGGCGGCGATGTTCTCCATGGTCGAGCCGTCGGCGCGCCGGGCCCAGAACCCCAGCGCATCGGCGCCGAACACCTGGATCGAGCCGCGGAAGGTGAGCCGCGGCCGACCTTGCGCATCGACGCTGGCCAGCACCATCGGCGTTCCGGAGGCGAGCGCCCCGTCGACGAGCCCCTTGATCTCCGCGCTGATCTCGAGGCTCATCGCGCCCTCGCCGGCGGTCTGCGACGCCGCGGATATCCCAAAGCCATCCGGCCGATCCCTTCGTTCAAACAGCCGCTCAAATGTCTTCGCACGGACCCTCAGGGCTGCCTCAGTATGATCGGCAGCTTCGCCCGCCGCGCGGCGGACGCCAGACGAAGATCGCTGGTCACCAGGTCGCAGGCGCGCAGCTCCGCCAGGGCGACGTAGGTGGCGTCGTAGGTCGAGAAGCCATGGTCGGCTGCGAGCACGAACGCCCGTGCGATGAGGTGTCTGGCGGATACGAGTTCATGCAAGAGTTCCGCCGCCGCGGCGACCATCTCCTGCGCCATGCCCCTGCCGATATCGCCGCTGCGCATCCTCTTCACGGCTACGTTGGTCAGCTCGATCAATATCAGTTCCGGAGCGATCATCCGCAGACCCGAGAGCGCCAGAGCCCGCGCCTCGTCCGAGCCTTGCTCGGTGATGAACATCTTCGCCGCCACCGAGGCGTCGAGGACGATCTCATCGGGCATCGCGATCCTCGCGGATCAGGTCCGTGCTGTCGCCCGACACGCGCGGCGAAATCGTCCTGAACCGTTCTATGATCTGCCGTCGCCGTTCCAGGGCCATGCCGTTGAGGATTGCAGCGATCGCCTCCGGAAAACCGCACGCCTTCTCCTGGCAGTAATCCCTGAGGAGGCGCACGGCTCCGAGGCTGAGCTGGGCGCGATCCAACGTGATCACGGCGTCTTCATTTGCGCCTGCGCCCGGCGGAAGTCTGCCGCGATCGGATCGTTGCGGCATGTCCAAAGGGCGAAGCTCGACGGTCTCTCCGGCGCAATCTACCTGCCATACGCGCCAACCCCCTTCGAGCCAGGCACGCGCTTGAACGTGGGTCCGGTGCTCGTTCGCCCACCAGCCCTTGTGAAGACGCGCCGAGGGCGGGAGCGGGAATCCCAACTGACGCTCGATATCGGCGAAATCCAGGATCAGAGGCTTCTCCCGGCTCTTGCCGGCAAGGAAGCGTTGCAGGGAACGATATTTCTGGACCACGGCGAATTCCAAAGCACGGCAAAATAGTGCTCGCACTAGGTACGGCCGTCAATCCTTCACGCGTCGCGGCCAGAACCCAAGCGCGCCGGGACCCAACAATCGGTTGAGTGCAGTTGCACGGACGCTGGGGCGCGAGGTGCTGGAGGAGTACGGCTGGACCATGTTGGACACCCGTCCGCTGGCGTTCGGCCATTTTCACCATCTGACGCCGAAGCCCTGGAGCCACAGCTATCCATATCCGGATTTCCTCCATCTCATCTTCCTCGCGGAGGCGGAAGAGTACCGGCGAACGGCTCTCAAGCGGGCGGGCGAGGCCGAGACCGGCTCGAGGCTGACCTCGATCGCGCGCGCGATGCGGACCATCACGCCCGATCAGCAGGTGCTGCTGCGCGCCGCGCTGGCGGCGCGCCGTTGAAGCATCGGGTTCGCGCGGGCGCCATCCGCCGAGCGGCCGCACCCTGGCCGAAGCCGGCTATCTGCGATCCTTGAAGAAGCCGCGCAGCAGCGCCGCGCTCTCGGCGGCCAGCACGGCGCCCTCCACGGTCGGACGCCAGTGGCAGGTGGGCGACTCGAAGAAGCGCGGGCCGCTGACCACCGCGCCGCCCTTGGCGTCGATGGCGCCGAAGACGAGCCGGCCGATGCGCGCATGGCTGATCGCGCCGGCGCACATGGCGCAGGGCTCGAGGGTGACGAAGAGCTCGAGTCCGGTCAGCCGATAGGCGCCGAGGCGCCGGGCGGCCTGGCGCAGCGCCAGGATCTCGGCGTGGGCCGTGGGATCGGCGAGCCCGATCGGGGCGTTGGCGGCCAGGGCGAGAATCTCGCCCGTGGCCGGATCGCGCACCGCCGCGCCCACCGGGATCTCGCCTGCCGCCGCCGCGGCTTGCGCGGCTTCCAGCGCGATGCGCATGGTGGCCTCGTCATGGTCCATCCCCCGCAGCCAAGCGGCGCCGAGGCGTCCGGTCAAGGCGCCGGCGAGCGCATCGCCAAGGTGCTGGCCCGCGCCGGGGTGGCCTCGCGACGCGAGGTCGAGCGGCTGATCGCTGCCGGCCGCGTGGCCCTGAACGGAACGATCCTGACCACGCCGGCGGTCAAGCTCGGCGCCAGCGACATCGTCACCGTGGACGGCCGCGTCGTGGGTGGGGCCGAGCCGACGCGGCTGTTCCGCTATCACAAGCCGCCGGGGCTGGTGACCACGCACCGCGACCCGAAGGGTCGGCCCACTGTGTTCGACGCCCTGCCGGCCGGCCTGCCGCGGCTGATCTCGGTGGGCAGGCTCGATCTGACCTCCGAGGGCCTGCTGCTTCTCACCAATGACGGCGAACTCGCGCGCACGCTGGAACTGCCCGCCAGCGGCCTCGTGCGCCGCTATCGCGCCCGAGCGCGCGGGCGCATCGACCAGTCGCGACTCGACGCGCTCGAGGGCGGGATCACCGTCGACGGCGTCCGCTACGGCTCGATCGAGGCGCGCCTCGATCCTGGCCGCGACGGCGCCGCAAACCTGTGGATCTCGCTCGGGCTCGCCGAGGGCAAGAACCGCGAGGTGCGCAAGGTGCTGGAGGCGCTGGGGCTGACGGTGAACCGGCTGATCCGCGTGGCCTACGGCGCCTTCGAACTGGGCGCCCTGCGCCCGGGCGGGATCGAGGAGGTGCGCGCGCCGTTCGCGGCTGGCGCTGACGGCGAGCCGAAGCTCAGGCGTCCTCGATCCGCGCCGGCGGACGCGCGCCCCGCAGGCCCTCGCGCGCCGAAGCGGTCCGCATCACCTCGCCGAAGCTCCGGCGCTCGTCCGCAAGGCCCTCGGCGAGGGGGCGGTCCAGGGCTGCGCGGGTAAGGCGCTTGGCGAAGGCCAGACCCTCGGCGCCGCGGGCGTCGAACTCGGCGGCGATCTCCAGGGCGCGCGCCAGCGGATCCTCCACCGCCTCGTGCACCAGGCCGATGGCGTGTGCCTGCGCGCCGTCGACGACGAGGCCCCGCAGGATCATCTCGACCGCCCTGGCCTCGCCGATCACCCGCGGCAGGCGCTGGGTGCCGCCGCCGCCCGGGAAGATGCCGACGCGGGTCTCCGGCAGGCCGATCGAGGCGGCGGCGGTCGCGGCGATGCGCAGGTCGCAGGCGAGCGCCAGTTCGAAGCCGCCGCCCATGCAAAGGCCGTTGATCGCCGCGATCACCGGCTTGGGCGCCGCGGCGATGAGATCGACGAGGGCGCCGAAGGCCCCGCCGGCGCGACCGCCGCCGGCCCCAGGCTCGGGCGGCCGGGGCGGCCGGGGCGGCGCAGCGCCGGCCAGGGAATCGCTGGCCGCCGAAAGCTCGCCGACATCGTAATGGCGGATGAAGATGTCCGGAAGCCCGCCGGTGATCACGATCGAGCGCACCGCCGGGTCGGCGGCCGCCCGCTCGAGCGCCGCCAGCATCTCCTGTGCGCCGGCGGCGGTCATCGTCCCCAGCGGCGGGTTGGCGTAGGTGAGGACGGCGCAGCCGCCGCGCCGCGCTTGCGTCATGAATCCCATGGACCGGCTCCTTGTTGCACGAGTGGTTCTGCGGCGAGGCGCGCTCCCGACCAGCGCCGCAGCGGCGGCCAGCGGGCGGTCACTTCGGCGATCGCCACGTAGGCGATGAACAGGCCGAGATAGGGGGCCAGCGCCATGGGGCTCAGCCCGGCGTTCGGCGGTGGCTTCAACGTCAGCGGCTCCTGCAGCAGCACCACCATCAGGTTGTTGGCCAGATGGGCGCCGGTGGAGAGCTCGACGCCGCCCAGCTTCAGCGTCATGTAGGTGAGGCCGGCGCCCATCACCCACCTGGCGAGGAAGGCGTCCGGCTCGAACTGCATGTGCGCGGCGGCGAAGACCGCGCCGTTCACCACCATCAGCACCGCGACGTTGCGCGTCACGCCGCTGGTCTCGCGCAGCAGCCAGCCGCGGAACAGCGTCTCCTCGCCGAGAGCGGCGGCGAGGAAGCCCACGACGCAGACGAGGCCATAGACGGCGCGCAGCCCGTCATTGCTGGAGACCGCGAGGATGGGCGGCGTCGGCGCCTTGGGACCGAACAGCGCCGGGACGATCAGGAAGGGTCCGATCAGCACGAACGACAGCACGGCGCCGATCACCACCACGGACCAGCGAAATCGTGGCGCGGCGGTCAGAAAGCGGCGCAGCGGCTGGCGGTGGACCAGCATGGCCACGCCCACGAAGGCGAACATCGGCGCGACGTTGGTCGGGATCGCCAGCGCCAGAATCTGCATCGCATCCCCAAAACGGCGTCCGTTCGACGCCGCCAGCGCGACTAGGCGTTGCTGCAGCGCGCCGAGGCCGACCATGCCGGACGGGACGGGCCACCCGGCCCAGACGACGAACGCCGCCACCACCGCGGCGAGCACGACGACGGTCGCGATCAGGAAGACGGCCGAGCCCGCCATGACGGTGACGACGAAACGCCACAGGCTGTGCTCGGGCGCGCCGACATTGGCGAGGAACGCCGAATCCGCGAGCCTCTGTCCGGGGCCGGTCAGCGGGCGACCTCGTTCGCGGGCTTGTTCGGTCATTCGCCTCACTCGCCTCGCCGGCGCCCGGTTGCAAGGCGCATTTGCAGCTTCCCCTCGCGCCCCGAGGGCCGCAAAGCACTTTGGCATGCGGATCGTTGCCGGGACCTTTCGAGGACGCGCCCTCGTGGCGCCGCGCGGACGGGCGACGCGCCCGACCGCCGATGCGACCCGCCAGGCGCTGTTCGACGTGCTGAGCCACGCGCCCTGGTCGCCAGGCCTCGCGGGCCTGCGCGTGATCGACCTCTTCGCCGGCGCCGGGACCCTGGGGCTGGAGGCGCTGTCGCGCGGCGCCGGCTTTTGCCTCTTCGTCGAGACCCAGGCGTCGGCGCGCGCGGCGATCGCCGCCAACCTCGAGGCGCTGGGCCTGGCGCGAGCGGCGCGGGTGCATCGACGCGACGCCGCGGCGCTGGGTCCCAGGTCCGCGGCCGATGGGGGGCCGTTCGCCCTTGCGTTCCTCGATCCCCCCTATGGCCAGGGCCTTGGCGAAGCGGCGCTGCAGCGGCTCGCGCACGGCCGCTGGCTCGACGACGGCGCCATCGCGGTTCTGGAGCGCGGCGCGCGCGATCCGGCCCCGCGGATCGCCGGATTCGAAGCCCTCGATCTCAGGGCCTGGGGCGCCGCCAGTGTCGCGTTCCTGCGTCACGCGCCGTGACGCGCCTCGCATGTGGCCGTCAGCGACGCCCGAACAGGCGCTCGATGTCGGCGAGCTTCAGCTCCACGTAGGTGGGGCGGCCGTGGTTGCATTGGCCCGAGTGCGGCGTCGACTCCATCTGGCGCAGCAGGGCGTTCATTTCCGCGCCGGTGAGGCGCCGCCCGGCGCGAACCGAGCCGTGGCAGGCCATGGTCGAGGCGATAGCCTCGAGACGTTCCGTGAGGGCGAGGGCCGCGCCGGTCTCGGCGAGGTCATCGGCGATGTCGCGCACCAGGGCGGCCACGTCCGCCCCGCCCAGCGCCGCCGGTGTCTCGCGCACCAGCACCGCGCCGGGGCCGAACGGCTCGAGGACGAGGCCGAGGTCGGCAAGCTGGGCGGCGCTGTCGGCGAGGCGCTCGGCGTCGGCCGGGTCGAGTTCCACCACCTGCGGCGTCAGCAGCGCCTGACCCGCCGCGGCGCCGCCAGCCATGCCGGCCTTCATGGCTTCGTAGACGAGCCGCTCGTGGGCGGCATGCTGATCGACGATGACGACGCCGTCGCGGGTCTGGGCGACGATGTAGGTCTCGTGCAGCTGGGCGCGCGCCGCGCCCAGCGGGAAATCGAGGGGGTCGGCTGCCCCGGCCCAGGCCGGAGCGTCCGGTTCGGCAAGTCCGGGCGCCGGCTCGATCCGCGCCGAGATCTGGTCCACGCCCGGCAGAGCCGGCGCCGCCGCGGTCCAGCCGCCGGCGCGCCACGTCGAGAAGCCTTGGGCCGAGAAGCCGTTGGCCGAGAAACCTTGGGCCGAAAAGCCTCGCGGCGACGCGTCGGCGCGGAATCCCGCCATTGCCGCCGCGGCGACGGTGGTGGAGGCGCGATGGCCCGCCCCGGCCAGCGCATGGCGCAGCGCCCCGATGACGAGGCCGCGCACCATGGCCGGATCGCGGAACCGCACCTCGGCCTTGGCCGGATGCACGTTGACGTCCACGAGGGCGGGATCGAGGACGAGATAAAGGGCCGCCACCGGATGGCGCTCGCGCGCCAGGAAGTCGGCATAGGCGGCGCGCAGCGCGCCCTGCAGCAGCCGGTCGCGCACCGGCCGGCCGTTGACGAACAGGTACTGGTGCGCGCCGTTGCCGCGGCTGAACGTCGGCAAGCCGGCGAAGCCGGTGAGCCGCACCCCGTCGCGCGCCAGATCGAGGCCGAGGGCATTCTCGGCGAAATCGCGGCCCAGGATCGCGCCCAGGCGCGCCAGGCGTCCCTGCGGCCCCGCCGCTTCGGCGGCCAGCAGCAAGACGCGGCGTCCGTCGAGATCGAGGGCGAAGGCGACGGCCTCGTTGGCCATGGCCTGGCGGCGCACCTCCTCGCCGATGGCGCCGGATTCGGCCCGCTCCGATTTCATGAACTTCAGCCGCGCCGGGGTGGCGTAGAAGAGATCGCGCACCTCGACCCTCGCCCCGTGCGCGCCGGCGAAGGCCGCCGGGCTCGCCGGGCCGACCCTGCCGGCGTCCACCAGTATTGCGTGCGCCTCGGCCGCCCCGCGCGTGCGCGCCGCGATCGAGAGCCGCGCCACCGCACCGAGGGAAGGCAGGGCCTCGCCGCGGAAGCCCAGCGTGGCGATGTTCAGCAGATCGACGCCGCCGTCGGCGCCCGCGGCGAGCTTGGAGGTGGCGTGGCGTTCGACCGCGAGCCCCAGTTCGCCCGGCGCCAGCCCCGCGCCGTCGTCGATGACGAGGATGCGCGTCAGCCCGCCGCCGTCCGCCTGGACCTCGATGGCGCGCGCGCCGGCGTCGATGGCGTTCTCGATCAGCTCCTTGGCCGCGCTCGCCGGCCGCTCGACCACTTCGCCGGCGGCGATGCGGCTGACGATCTCGGGCGGAAGGCGGCGAATGGTCACCGGGCCAGTGTGCGCCGCGTCGGTCGATTCAGGAAGGCGTCGTGCTGCGGACGCGAGGCGGGACCGCGGGCGACCCGTTCCTACAGCCCCGGCAGCTTGACCTTCTGGTTCGGGCGGCGGGCGATGATCACGGTCTTGCCGCCGGTGAGCGACTGCAGGCGCTGTTCCTCGACCGCCGGATCGATGGGCGTGGCGGCGTCTGGATCTCCGAGGGCGCTCACCGGCGCGGCCGGCTGGCCCTTCTTCCAGAACATCACCCAGTCGGCGAAGCTCTTGTCCTTGTGGGCGAGGTTGCCGAACTCGTCGTCGACGACGTAGCGGATCAGGGGATCGGCCTTGTCGGCGCCCGCCTTCTGGACCAGCAGCTTCTCGCCGTCGG
>Ga0307374_10008333_pt1 | contig 15522 bp, 15 predicted proteins | sample OX3MG_FD_202532 | JGI IMG/M metagenome (GOLD analysis project Ga0307374, IMG submission 202532) | Soil microbial communities from Risofladan, Vaasa, Finland - OX-3 | ecosystem: Environmental > Terrestrial > Soil > Coastal area > Acid sulfate soil | place: Finland: Risofladan, Vaasa | collected... | reverse complement strand
AGGCCCAGGCCCAGGCCTACGAGCCACCACGGCTACGGCTGGGCCAAGGAATAGAAAAATCCAACGAAAACAGGACCGACTTTGGCACGACGGATGCACAAGCTTCAGCAAAAGACACAACCATGCAGGATGCAACCGATCACGATCCGTCCGGAGACGGTACTTCCGCCAACGGACCGACTGACGGACCAGGAGCAGGCGAGTGAGCACGCAAGTCATAGCACAGAACCCGGCTCCGGAATCCCAGCCGAAAGGCAGCAGCCTACTGCGCTGGCTCACGCCGGAAATGAGCCGTCGCGCCCACGAAATGCTGTTGCCGGCAACCGCCATCAGCATGGTGCTGGTGATGCTGGTTCCATTGCCGGCCTTCGCGCTCGATTTGCTGCTGACGATTTCGATCACAGCTTCGTTCCTTGTGTTTCTTTCGGCCGTGCAATTGCGCCGGGCGGTTGAATTCTCCGTTTTCCCGACGTTGTTATTGCTGCTGACGCTGTTTCGCTTGTCCTTGAATCTGGCCTCCAGCCGTCGCATTCTGTTGCACGGATTTGAGGGCACCGGTGCTGCCGGGCAGGTAATTGAAGCCTTTGGGCAGTTTGTTGTCGGCGGCAACTACATTGTCGGTTTTGTCGTTTTTCTGGCGTTGATTGCGATTCAGTTCCTGGTCGTGAGTCATGGCGCCGTGCGGACCGCCGAAGTGACGGCACGATTTACCCTCGATGCGTTGCCGGGTAAGCAGATGGCCATCGACGCCGATCTGAATGCCGGGGTGATCAATGAAGTGACAGCCCGCAAACGGCGCGAGGCGATTGCGCGCGAAGCCGAGTTCTATGGCGCCATGGACGGTGCCGCGCGATTCAACCAGAGAGACTCGATGGCGACCATCCTGATCACGGCCATCAATATTATTGCAGGCTTGTTGATTGGAGTCTTCCAGCAAAACATTGCGGTCGGCGAGGCGCTGAGGACATACACCGTGCTCACGGTCGGTGACGGTTTGGTCACGACCATTCCATCGTTATTGGTTTCTGTTGCCGGCGGCATCGTTTTGACCCGGGCGGCTTCGTCGTCCCACTCGCTCGGCACAGAAATAAGCTCGCAGATCTTTCAACGCCCCAACACCTTGTGGATTGCCGCCGGTTTACTGACAATTATGGCGCTGATCCCGGGCTTGCCCAAGCTGCCCTTTCTGCTGATGGCGGCCGGCCTGGGCTACATGGCGTATCGGATGCCCACGCCGCCGGCGGTTGCCGAGAATGAAGGCGCCGTCGCAGGAAAAGACGCGAAAGCGGCGACCGGCCCGCAGGCGGATAACCTTGCCGCACTGCTGCCGATCGATGATCTCAGTCTTGAAATTGGATTTCAGTTGATTCCGCTGGTGGACGAAAAGCAGGGGGGTCAGATGCTGGCTCGGGTGCGCGCGCTGCGCAAACACCTGGCCCGGGAACTGGGCTTCATCATTCCACCGGTGCATATCACGGACAACCTGCGCCTGAAGCCGCGGGAATACACCATCTCGCTACGCAATGCGGAGATGGCGCGTTGGCAGACGGAAGGCAATCAACTGCTGGCGGTCAATGCCGATCCCAAGGCGCGCGCGTTGCCCGGAACCGAAACTCGCGAGCCGGCGTTCGGCGTGCCTGCGCGGTGGATCCAGCCGTCGCTGTCGGAACAGGCCATGGCCGCCGGCTATTCCGTGGTCGATCCCACTACGGTAATCGCGACGCACCTGGGAGAAGTGATTCGTCGCGAAGCGCATCGCCTGCTGGGCCGCGCGGAAACCAAGCGGCTGCTCGACAGTCTGCAGGAGACCCATCCCAAGCTGATTGAAGAGCTGGTGCCGAAGTTGATGACGCTGGGGGAAGTGCAGCGCGTGTTGCAGCAGCTGTTGCGGGAACAGGTTTCGATCCGCGACCTGGGATCGCTGTTGGAAGTGATGGTGGAAGCCGCGGCCACGAACAAGAACACGGTGCATCTGGTGGAGACGATTCGCCAGTCGATGGGTCGCACCCTGATGCAGCCGATGCTCGATGGCGAAGGCCAGATGCGCGTCTTCGTGCTGGATCCATCGCTGGAAGAGGAAGTGCTGGCCACGGTCGAAGGGGAAAGCGCGCAACGTCTGTTGGGAGACGGAAGCCAGCCGTCGCGCAATGCAACCACATTCCTGCGCCGCATCGTCGAGTCGTGGAAGCAACTGACCGGTGGAGCGTCGAACTCGGGCAGTCCGGTCCTTCTTTGTTCCAGTCCTGCCCGGTACTACTTGCGCCGCTGGCTGGAGCCGTTTATGCCCAGGGTCTCTGTGGTCGCACCCGCTGAACTCCCGGTGGATATACGAGTGCGGTCGTTAGGAACACTGAGTTAGCAGGTTTCGCCGGGCGGTCTTTCGCCGGCATGCAGAAGGAGTGAGCACAATGCCCGTACCGAAGTTTCCACGCACGGCCGATCGCGAACCGAGTACCCCCATTACGCTGCTGACTGGCCAGACCCAGCCGGAGGCACCGAGCGGTGGGGATTCAATTCCAGACGCGCCGTACAGCCAGATGGACGCAGCCGAGCGCGAGCAAATTCTGATGGAGCATCTTCCGGTGGTGCGATACATTGCGCGGCGTATTCATGAGCATCTTCCGGCGCATGTTGAAATGGACGACCTGGTCAGCGCCGGCATGGTCGGACTGGCCGACGCATTCAGCAAATTCGACGCCGGCAAAAAGGTGCAATTTCGCAGCTATGCTCAATTTCGAATCCGCGGAGCCATCCTCGACAGTCTGCGAACGCTCGACTGGAGTCCGCGCGATTTGCGCCGCAAGGGTCGAGCCATTGAAACCGCTATGCACACGCTGACCGGACGTCTGGGCAGAACGCCGATGGAAAACGAAATCGCGGCTGAGATGGACATGTCGTTGGATGAGTACCAACATCTTTTGACCGACCTGAGAGGGCTGGAAGTTGGCAGCCTCGATGTGGCTCATTCCGAGGATTCCTCAGACGATGAAGTGGCGTATGTGCCCAGTTCTCCGGAGGAAGGGCCATTGTTCCAGTGTCTGAAGGGGGAAATGCGCGCCCGGCTGGCCGATGCGATCACTGCCTTGCCGGAACGGGAGCGTCTGGTGTTAACCCTTTACTACTACGAAGAAATGACGATGAAGGAGATCGGACTCACCCTGGATGTGGTCGAGTCGCGGGTATCTCAAATTCATACCTCAGCCGTGTTGCACCTGCGTTCCCAGTTGGCGAACGTACCCGCGACATCCGTCCAGGAACGCAATCGCAAGCAGGACGGAAGTCGCTCCCGGGCGCACCGCACTGGACAGGCAGGTTCGGGCGCGGGTCCCCTCGGGGCGCGTGCCGGGGAAGGGCGTTCCATCGGACCGCAGCCTGAGCAGGGAGAGGGCAAATGGATAAGCCGTTAGCGCAGGAAGAAATCGACGCGCTGTTCGCCGCGGCTCGCACCCGGGCCAGCAGCGTCAAGGAGCAACCGCCGAACGCGCCCTTTCAACCCTTCACTTTCTCGCGTGTGGGCCAAATCAATAGTGAACAGATGCGCGCCATCAGCCTGCTCAACGATAATTTCGCGCGCAATCTGACGCACAACCTGGGCGCATTTCTGCGCTGTCATTTTCAGGTGGCGCTGGCTTCAGCGGAACAGCTGCCGTATTCGGAATTCATCGAGCGCATTCCGGAGATATGTTATGTGGCTTCGGTTCGCCTGGAGCCGCTGGGGGCCATCTGCGGTCTGGAACTGGACCTGGCGTTGGCGCTTCCCATGATCGATCTGTTGCTGGGTGGAGAAGGCCGGGCGGCCGCGGTGCGCGAACTGACGGATATTGAAGAATCGATTCTCGCCAGTGTCGTCGAAGTCTGCTGCCGCGAACTCACTTCTGCCTGGCAACCGGTGGGATTGACCTTCAATTTCGAAAAGCGGCAACAGCAGACGCAGATTGCTCGTCTGATGTCTTCCACGGAAAAAACGCTATCCATCAGCTTTGAAATTCGTATGCCGCATGTACAGGGCAACCTGAACCTGGTTTTTCCGGCGGTGGTCTCGAACACCATTTTGCGGCGATTGATCACGGATTGGGGACGGCAGAATCGTCGCCGCTCTCCGGAAATTCTGGCACGCATGGGAGAACGGGTACAGCACATCCGGCTGCGGGGAGCACTGCAACTGCCGTCGGTCCGTATCCCGGCAACGGAGCTGGACGATTTGCAGGTGGGCTCCATTGTTCGGCTGAATCTGCCGGCCACACAAGTTTCTGAATTGCGCATCGCGGGGATTCCGCTGTTCCACGCGGTTCCGGTTCGGGCCGACCAGCACCGCGGCGCGCAAATCACGGCGAGAAACAATCCCTTGTTAAACCGCGCGGTGGAATGAGGGCGCATCGGCGGCGCAGACGCGCTTCGCCCTCGGCGAAAGTGGTTCTATTCCCAGGAAAGTGAGACGGCACAGCATGGCAAGCAATCGGCGAGTCTTCGATCTATGGTTCGAAATCATGCGCGCGGAACTGGAGGAGCTGGTCCACGTTCCTGTGACATCGCGAGCCGTTCCGGAAATTCCGTCGGCCGCCCGCGCCTTTCGCAGCCAACTGCTGTTCGAAGGTCCCGTACACGGAGTCATGTATGTGACCGCTTCGGCGTCGAACCTGGTGCAATTGTCGCAAATGGTGGCCGGAGAACCGGTCGATCCGCACGCGGCCTGGACAGAAGAGGGGCTGGAAGCTTGGCAGATCTGGCTGACCGCGGCCAGCGGCAAGCTGGCGACGCGGTTGTCAGAGGAGATCGGAGATGTTTCGAAGAATGCCTGCACGATTCTTCTGCAGGATACGGCCGCAGTGGACGGGATGCATTCCGCTTCAGGCGCCGATACGACGGCGTCCGGAGCTGCGATTCAGGAGTGGTTGCTGCAGGCGGCTGAAGCCGAGTTCGCCCTCTCGGTCAGCGCGCAGGTAATGTTTCCCGGCGACGATGTACCGGAGGTTGGCGTGGATGAGCCTGAGCCGGAGAAGAGCACTCCGGAGCCGGTCGAGACGGTGCCGCAGGCAAGCCCGTCGCCCGAGCCGAAGGCCGAGGCCCCGCTGCCGGAAGCGGCCGCCGCGCCGCACGAAGATCCCCAGGCGGCGCAGCCTGTTGAAAACCAGCCGCGCGTCGATCCTCCACCGGCTTCGCGCGAGGCCGAAGAGACCCCGGCGCAAGATGCCAATCCTTATACCGAGCCGCACACGAAACAGCGACTCGACCTGTTGCTCGATATCGAACTGGAAGCGACATTGCGCTTCGGAGCACTGGAGTTGCCGCTGCGAGAGGTGCTGGAACTGGGGCCCGGCGACGTGCTACCGCTGGATCGGCACGTCCGCGAGCCGGTCGAATTGGTGGTGGGCGACCGCATTGTTGCCAAAGGCGAAGTTGTGCTGGTGGGTGGAAATTTCGCGCTGCATGTGACCGAAGTTGCCGAGCCGCGCCGCCGCCTTGAAACCATCCGCTGTTTGTTTTAGAAGTTCGTCGGCTGGTCCGCGACACGTGGTTTGCGCCATGCGCCCGCAGGACATAGCCATCCTGAAATGTGACATTGAAGAACACGGAAGGGAATCGAAATGACGATGTGGACAGACCAGCTCGGCGCGAATAGAAAAGCGGCGATGCACCAGCTTCCGGTGACCTGGGCAGAGGCTGCACGCATGCCCGACGCGTGGCCGTCGAACTGGGGCAAGACCCCGGCCCATTTGCCGCTGATGAATACCTGTATGAACGTCGACTGCAAAACCAGCTGGCTTCGGCTGTGGAGACGGCGGAACGTTCCCCGATTTGAGGGACAGTGGGCCTGCAGCGCGGAATGCATGCGTTTGCTGATTCAGGAAGCCGTGGAACGCGAGCTTGGCGACGGCGCACCGCTCGAACCCCAGAAGCACAAGCATCGCATTCCACTCGGATTGCTGATGTTATCCCTGGGATGGATTACGCAGGAGCAATTGCGCCGAGCCCTCGATGCGCAGCGTGAGGCGGGTGGCAAAGCCCGCATTGGCAAGTGGCTGATGCAGCAGTGCAATTTGTCAGAAGAACAGGTGACGCGCGCCCTCAGCATGCAGTGGGGTTGCCCGGTCTTGTCTCTCTCCGGTCATCAGCCGGAAACCGTTTCAACCCTGATTCCTCGGGTCTTATTGGATACCTATGGGATGGTGCCGCTGCGCAATGGCTCCAGCCGCTTGGCCTATCTGGCGTTTGAGGATCGCGTGGATTCTTCGGTGGCGCTTGCGGTGGAACGGATGAGCGGAATCCACATCGAGGCCGGAGTGGTGACCGCGTCTCAATTTCTCCGCGTGCATGAGCGCATGATGCAGGCCCCGTTTCCCAAGGCGCAACTGCTGGAAGCGAAGTCCTCCAGCACGGTGGCGAAGGAAATGGCCGCGGTCATCGAGCGCGTGCGGCCGCATCAGGCCAAGCTGGTACGGATGCATCGCTACTTCTGGCTGCGGGTGTGGCACAATCCCTCACCTCCGGTGTCCGCCGCCCACCCGCATACAGGTTCGACGAGCCTGCTGCCCAGAATTCACCAGGTGGAAGACGTCTTGATTCGATTGCAGCCTGAAGATTAAGTTCTCACCGCCGGATGGCGGGCGGGTGCGGGAGCCGGCGCGGAACTGCGTCCATCGATCTCGCCCGCAATCGCTCCTGGCATGGTGGCGAAATTCGCCGTGAAGTCCCATGGCGTCGAAATGAGGTTTTTCTAATCTTCCTGATGCTCATTCCGGCACGCCCAGTGCATGGAACTACAGTGTTGGAGAAATCAGGCGACTGTGGACAGCGGATACTATGCAGCTTTTACCGGATTGCTGGCGCGGCAACAGGCACTCGACGCTGTCGCCAACAATCTTGCCAACACCAATACCACCGGGTTTCGCGCGGAACGAGAATTTTTCAGCGATGCGCTGACGGGTCCGAACGCGTTCGGCTCCCAGTTGAACACAGCGGTGAACGACTATGGCGTGCTCGGCGGCAATCAAATCGATCTTTCCCAAGGCCAGATGATGACTACCGGAAATCCTCTGGATCTGGCTCTCGAAGGCCAGGGCTTTTTCGCCGTACTGGACCAGCAGGGCACGATCCAATACACCCGCGACGGTTCGTTCACGCGGTCCAGCAAAGGTGTTCTGACCACCCGCCAGGGCGAGCCGATTCTCGACACCAAGGGAAAGCCCATCACCATTCCCAGCGGGCCGGTGACGATTGCCGGCGATGGCACCGTCTCGGTACATGGCGGAGTAGCGGGAAAGATCGGCATATTCACGTTTGCGGGTGGAACGCCGCTGGTGCCGGAAGGCGTCAGTCGCTACCAGGCGCCGCCGAAGACGGCCATACTCACCGCCGCGGCCGTGGTGCACCAGGGCAAATTGGAAGGCTCCAACCAGAACGTGGTGCAGGGAACGCTGCAGTTGATCCTTGTGCAGCGGCAGGCGGAAATGATGATGAAAGCGTTATCTGTGTTTAGCACCGATCTTGACCAGCAAGCCGGTCAGGAGTTGCCGCGGGTTTGATTCAATCCGACGCGGCCGGAATCTAGCCGGTTGCGACGGTAGAAAACAGAACGGCCGGAACAAGAGATTCAGTCAGGAGAACCCATCATGATTCGCGCGTTATATACAGCCGCCAGCGGGATGAGCGCCGAGCAGCTCAATTTGGATACGATCGCCAACAATCTTTCGAACTCCGGTACCGTCGGCTTTCGCAGCAAGCGGCTTCAGTTTCAGGACATGATCTATCAAAACCTGATCACCCCAGGAGCAGCGCAAAGCGCGCAGACCGTTTCCGCCGGCCTGCAGGTCGGACTGGGAACCCGGTCTACCGAGAGTGAAACGATTCTGACGCAGGGCGGCCTGAATCAAACCAACAATCCGCTCGATCTTGCGATTCAGGGCAATGGATTTTTTCAGGTCCAGCTTCCTGACGGCAGCATTGCGTATTCGCGTGCCGGTAATTTCCAGCTCAACAATCAGGGGCAAATGGTGGATGTGAACGGCAACATGCTGCTGCCTGCGATCACATTGCCGTCGAATGCCACCTCCGTGACCATCACGCAGTATGGCGTGGTGAATGCGACGCTTCCGGGTCAGGCCAATCCGTCACAGCTGGGCCAGATTCAGCTGGCGACATTTACCAATCCCGGTGGCCTGAACAATGTCGGTTCCAACCTGTTTCAGGCGACGCTGTCTTCAGGTCAGGCGGTGCTGGGCAATCCGGGAGATGCGACGGGCCTGGGAACACTGCAACAGGGATATCTGGAAAATTCCAACGTCGATGTGGTGCAGGAATTTGTCGCCATGATCATGGCGCAGCGTGCGTATGAGAGTAATGCCAAGGTAGCCACGGCCGCGGACAACATGTATCAGCAGGTGAACAACCTGGTGAAGTAACGGCGATCGCGATGGATGGAACGCAGGTTCATAAAGATTCGGTGAGAAGTTTCATGATGTGGAGACGACCCATTCTCGGTGTAGTGGTTGCGATGATGAGTGGGTGCGGCTTCGCTCAAATCGCTTGTTCCGCGCGCACTCTGCAGCAGGCATTGCCGTCCGGATGGGCCGCCGCGGCCCATGAGTCGGCCTCATCCTCGTCCGCCAACTTCTATCGCCTGACGCAAATTGTTGTCGATCCGGAATTGCATCGTCGCTGGGCGCTGATTGCAAATTGCACGCATCCGGAACGGCCCTTGGAGATTGTTGCCCTGTCTACAGGACACACGGTCCATCCGACACTGACTTGGGAACCCCTTCCTTCAGCGCCACCCATCCCCGGGGTAACCCAACAGAGGGTCCAGACAGAAGTCGTGCGTCGTCCTGCGATTTCTTCGCCGCCAAGCATCCCAGTGCCGACCGCTGTAATTGTCGCCAAGATATCCGCGCCGAATCCATCCGCCATGGTGCCGGTCATTCGTGCAGGAGACCTTGTACGGCTTTGGAGTTCGGATGGAAACGTGCGGCTGGAGATGGCAGTTGTCTCCCTGGAATATGGACACGTGGGACAGATCATCCATGTACGGCGGATGGGTCAAACTGCGCTGCTGGCGGGAGTCGTGGTCGGCAAGGACTCCGCGGAGCTAATTCCATGAACAAACGTCTGTCGCCCTGGGCGGCTTCGTCGGCAGCGGGTTTTCTTCTGCTTGGAATCCTTGCGTTCCCGGTCGCATGGGGAAAAGAAAAAAGAGGTTCTCCGATCAAGCCGAATCCGGCCAGCGAGGACCTGGCAGCGTACATTGCGCAGGTGCGCAAGATGTATCCGGAAGGCACCAGCGACGGTTCCATCTGGAGCGCGACGGGCCGGCTGACCTCTCTACCGACTGACGTGAAGGCATTGAACCCGCACGATCTGATTTCGATCATCATTTCAGAAAACCTGTCGGCGTCCACCGGCGGGACTGTAAAGAATTCGCGGGCTTCCACCGCCATTTCCCAATTGAGCGCGCTGTTTGGAACCTTTTCCGCGTCGAGCGCGGCCAACAATGCTGTCAATCAAAGCGCTTCTTCCAGCTTGAATGCTCAGGGCCAGAGCGTGACTGACTCCAGCCTGAATACCACCATCGGCGGAGAAGTGGTGGATGTGTTGCCGAACGGAATTCTGGTGATCGAAGCGGCTCGGCAGTTGGAGTTCAATCAGCAAACGGAAACCATTGTGATGCGCGGCCTGGTGCGTCCAGAGGACGTGAGCCCAGGCAACCAAGTGATGTCGACTGCAATTTCCGGCCTGCAGGTCCAGGTGGTTGGCAAGGGCATCATCAACGACTCTACGTATCGCGCCAACCCTGTGGTGCGCATATTGCAACGCATTTTGATTCCCTGAGATGGAAAGCTGCGAACTATGAGTCCCCGCCGTCACGCACTGAAAGCCCGCGAGTTCTGCCGCTACCGGCTGGGCGTCATTCTCGTGGGTTTCCTTCTCTTATTCAAAATCCATTGTGCCTTTGGGCAAGTGCCGACGAAGACCTCCGCGACGGCCAGTCCTTTAAGCGTGAGCCTGGAATCATCGCCTCAGCCTCTCGCCACTGCAAAATCTTCGGCGACCCTTCCAGCCGCCACTTCGGCTCCCGTGCCGGCCACCCAGGTGGCGCTGGTGAAAGCGATCAGCTCGGTTCAGGGAATTCGCGACAATCAATTGATCGGCTACGGCATTGTCGTCGGCCTGCAAAACTCCGGTGACAGCCAGATGACATATTTTCCCTTGCAGACGCTGCTGTCCACGTTGCAGCGCCTGGGGATCACGGTCCCGTATCCTCTCACGTCCATCATGGTGAAGAATATGGCTGGCGTTTTCGTCGAGGCCAGCTTGCCGCCGTTCGCTCAGCCGGGCTCGAAAATTGACATCACCGTGTCGTCCACTGGAGATGCACGTAGTTTATCCGGAGGCATGCTGCTGATGGCGCCCCTCTACGGCGCGGATGGCGAAATCTACGCGGAAGCGCAGGGTCCTTTGGTCGTTGGCGGATATTCGATTGCGCAGAACGGCAATTCGAAACAGATGAATTTTCCGACGACCGCACGGGTCCCCAACGGAGCGACGGTGGAGCGCGCAATCCCTATGGACCTGCTGCATCGTAAGACACTGACGCTGCTGTTGAATGACGCGGATTTTGAAACGGCGACGCGTGTGGCGGCGACCATCAATCATTCTCTGGGCAGCCCGCTGGCACACGCTATCGACAGCCGCCGCATTGATTTGATGGTGGCGCCGGGGCAGGATGTGCCGGAGTTGCTGGCCCGGGTTCAATCACTGCCGGTCGAGGTGTTTCCTCCCGCCCGCGTGGTGGTGAATGAGCGCACCGGAACCGTTGTCATTGGCGGCAATGTGCGTCTGCAACCCGTTTCCATTCTGCATGGTGGCCTGCAGATCGACGTGGAATCGCATTTTGAGGTTTCGCAGCCCAACCCATTTGGAACCGGGACAACACAGGTGGTGCAGCAGACGCAGGTGCAGGCGAACAATCTCCCCGTAAATCGGATCGAACTCAAAGAGGGCGCCACCGTGGACGATTTAGTACGAAGCCTGCAATCGATCGGCGCGACCGCGACCGACGTAATTTCCATCCTGCAGGCGATGAAGCAGGCGGGGTCGCTCGAAGGCGATCTGGAGGTGATGTAGCCATGAACATTCCAAACTCTCCGCTGGTACCGATCCCTGAGTCGACGTCGCATACAGCCGCAAGTCCGCAACTGGTGAAAGCCGCCAATGCTTTTGAAGCCAACTTCTTGGGAGAACTTCTGAAACCAATGCGTGAAGATCCGCTGTTCGGCAATGGCAGCGGGCTCGGCGGAGATAGTCTTGGCAGCGACGGTCCCAGCAGCGGCAGCATGGGAACCATCGGCAGTCTGGCCTCGGAGGCATTGGCGCAGGCCATCGTCAGGCAGGGCGGCCTGGGGATTGCGAAGATGGTGCTGGCCCAGCTGGCTCCCGTGGAGCAGACCGCATCGCAAGCGGCGACAGCCCTGGCCGATCCAAAATGCGGCGGTTGCGCGCCGGAGTTGACAATGACGCCGGAGGCTGCAACTTCGATCGAAGCTGGCAGTGTGGCGTTGCTTGGGGAGGGAAACCTATCCTCCGCAGCGGTGCACGAGCCCGCAAAAAATTCAATGGACAAAATGGTGCGGAAGGGGACTTCCATGGAAGGGCGGGACGGTTCGATGTCGGTCGAAATCCTTCGCCCATTAGGTGCCGTGAAGAAATAATCGGGTCGCGGATGGAGAGAATTCCCAGGGAGACTCGCTGGGGGAGTGGAAACGGATTCTCTCCGGTTTTTAAGGGCCGAAACGCTAAAGTCCGCAGCGGATTTGCCGATTTGTTCAGTTGTGGAGGAATATGCAATGAACCTGTCCGGAATTCTTAATGGTCTTCCCGACCTACTTCGTTCGCAGCAGACGGGCAATACGGCCCCGGCCACTTCGAGTGCGAACACTTCGCCCTCGCAGGTGACGGTACCGAACGGCGGCAAAACGGATCAGGCGGATCTCAGCAGCACGGGTTTGGCGGCGGCGCAATCCGCATCCTCCGATGTGCGCATGGAAAAGGCGCAAAGCGTGCGTTCCGCGATTGATGCAGGGACGTATCAGGTGTCTGCCGGCGACGTTGCCGACAAGATGATGCAGAGCCTTCTGGGGTGATTCGCGGCCAGGCAAAATGTTCGACATCGGAGCCGTGAACGCGGGCCCCGGAGGAGGAAACGAGACATCATGGAGCGGTTGCAGCAGTTGATTGAAGATGCGGTGTCTGCACTGACAGCGCTCGATGCCTATGCCCTGGAAAAGATTCGGTCGGAGATACAGTGTCTCCCCGTCGCCCAGCTCTCTGCGGCGGAAGTTGCGCGAATCGAGGCTTCCCATCGTCTGCTGGGCGCATTGCTGCAGGAAACCGCGCGCAACTTACGGCTATTTCGGGCCAGTCCGGTCTGCGGACAACAGGATTCTGAGGCGGGCTGTTACGCGCTTCCGCCCTTCTAGAGGAGCCTGCGGCTTCCGCGATTTGCATCGGAACGCATCCAGAGTGGGCTGAGTCAGGCAAGGGTTGAAACGGCATTGCGGAGAGGGCAGAGACGATGGCGACATTGAATTCCGCATTGCAACTGATGTCCGGAGCTCTTGCCGCTGACCAGTCTGCACTTGACGTGACCGCGAACAATGTGGCCAACGCAAATACTCCCGGCTACACCCGAGAAGTTCCCATCTTCCAGGCCAACGATTCGGTGACCATCAACGGTATTTCCTACGGCCAGGGCGTCCAGATGACGGCGGCCCAATCCCAGCGCAGCCTGGTGCTCGATGCTGCCGTCCAGCAGCAAACCCAGGCACAACAGGCCAGCAACAGCGAAGCGACGGCTCTGACCCAGGTGGAGGATATCTTCAACCAGGTTACGACATCGACCAGCAGCTCCGGCGTGAACAGTCTGGGTGACCAGGTCAACAATTTCTTCAATGCGCTTAGCCAGCTGTCCGCGACTCCGTCCAGCGTTTCCCTGCGCGAAAGCGTTCTGACGGCGGCCGGACAGATGACCTCGGCCTTCAACAGCGCAGCGTCGCAACTGAACCAGCAGACGGTTTCTTTGAACACGCAGGTCCAGGGTGTGGTGGATCAGATCAATCCGCTGCTGACATCGATTGCGCAATTGAACCAGCAGATCTCCAGTTCCAGCCCCGCCGCCGATGCCGGCTCACTGGAAAATCAGCGCCAGTACGATCTGCAGCAGTTGTCGCAATATATAGGTGTCAACGTCATCACCAACGAAGACAACAGTATGACTTTGACGACCACAGGAGGGGCGCTCCTGCTGTCGAAGGACCAGGCTTTCCAGCTGACCACCGGCAATGTCGGCGGCAATGTGGATGTGTATAGCAACGCTCCCGGAGGAGCGACCGATATCACCACCGCCCAGATCACCGGCGGAGGACAGCTGGCTGGATTGCTCACCGCCAGGAATCAGAATATTCCCTCCGTGCTGGGCCAGATCAACACGCTGGCGTCCGGCGTAGCCACCCAAATCAACTCGATTCAGACCAGTGGAACAGATTTGAATGGCAACGCGGGCCAACCCTTGTTCACAATGTCCGCACTCGATCCCGCCGCTACTGTGTCAGTGGCTCTCACGGACCCTTCGCTGATTGCCGCGTCTGCGACCGGGAATGGTTCCGGCGACAATACCAACCTGGAATCCATGATCAATGTTCAGAATCTGAGCACCGTCGGTGGCCAGACGCCAGCCAACTTTTATGCTTCTTTCATATCCGTGCTGGGAAGCAAGGTGTCCGGCCTGAACACGCAAAACCAAGCGCAGCAGGCATCGCTCACCCAGGTACAGACCCAGGTCAGTGCGCTGTCCACGGTTTCGCTGAACGAAGAAGCAGCCAACCTCCAGACCTACGAGCAGGCCTATCAATCCGCCTCCCAGGTGTTCAGCATTGTCAATTCTCTAATTACGAGCGCGTTGAATCTTGGGGTACAGACGGCGGTCGCATAGTGCGGCGCATGAGTCCGTTGACGAGGAAACCATGAGAATCAATCCACAATACATTCAAGGTCTGGTGAGTGCTGCCAATCAAAACTCGGCCAACCAGCAGAAATACAGCACCGAGATTGCCACGGGCGTGAGTGTGAATAGCCTCTCAGACAATCCTTCCGCCGCGGCACAAGATTTTCTGCTGCGTTCCGAGGTGAGCAGCAACGACAATTTTGTACGGACCGCGAGCGGAGTGACCGGCGCGCTGCAGGTCACGGATACGGCTCTGGGCAGCGTGGTTACGCAGATTACCCAGGCCATTTCCCTGGCGACGGAGGGGAATAACGGCACCCTGAATGCCAGTGATCTCAGCTCCATTGCGAACCAGCTGACGGGGGTGCGATCGGAGATACTGTCACTCGCCAACGCCAGCTATCAAGGGCAATTTGTGTTCGCTGGCAGCCAGACTTCCACCCAGCCGTTCTCCCTCGACACCAGCACCACGCCGACGACGGTGGTGTATTCCGGAGATTCGCTGCAGACGGCAATTCAGAGTCCATCCGGCCAGAGTTTCCCATTGAATGTTCCTGGCAGCCAGATTTTCGGTTCCGGCAGTACTGGCATTCTGGCGACCTTGAACAACCTGATTGCCAGCTTCTCTGCCGGCAATGCCGACATCCCCGACACCACCGCCCTGAATACGAATCTGCAAGGCATCTCGCAACAGAGGGTGATTATCGACAACTCCATTTCCGGCTTGCAGTCCGCCAGCACCTACACGCAAAACCAGACCACGCAATTGCAGGCGGTGCAGGACAGTCTGATCCAGGCGGATACGGCCCAGGTTGCCACCCAACTCAGCACATCGGAGACGCAGGGAACGGCCTTGCTCGATACCATTGCGGGACTGGAGCAACTGCCGACGTTATTCACGATTTTGAAGTAGTCGTCGGTTCCATCGAACTGCGCCGCTCGATTTTCAACTCACATCCGCGCTTCTCAAAAGCAAACTGCGCTGCGCTTCAACGAATCCATTTGGAAGAAGACATCGTTGACAAGGGCACGCCAGCGTGGGATGCACGCAACAAAAATCCCCGTACCTGCTGCTGGTCTTGCTCGCCCGTAATCGATGGGATAGCAGGACTTTGCTCGGATAACATGCGTTTCATCATTCCATCCTGTTGTCGCGTGGGCAGCACGATCACATCGACACGTCGATTCCTGCCCCGGCCCTCCTCGGTAAGATTGCTCGCGATGGGATGATATTGCGCATAACCGGCTGCCGAAAGGCGAGCGGGCAGAATGTGATCCTTCTCGATAAACAGGCGCGTCAACTCCGTTGCCCGAGCCGTTGAAAGTTCCCAGTTGGATGGATATTGAGAGTTCCGGATGGGCACGTCATCGGTGTGTCCTTCGATGCGTACGTTATACGGGACGGCGGCAATGCCTCTCCCAATCACGTCCAGAGTCGGGATCGAGGAACTTTTTGGGATGGCGGATCCGCTCTCGAAGAATCCGACGTCGCGCAGGGAGATGAGCAGGCCTCCGCGGCCCAGGGTGAT
>Ga0307374_10008328_pt1 | contig 15530 bp, 18 predicted proteins | sample OX3MG_FD_202532 | JGI IMG/M metagenome (GOLD analysis project Ga0307374, IMG submission 202532) | Soil microbial communities from Risofladan, Vaasa, Finland - OX-3 | ecosystem: Environmental > Terrestrial > Soil > Coastal area > Acid sulfate soil | place: Finland: Risofladan, Vaasa | collected... | reverse complement strand
CACAAAATTAGTTTTCTAAAATTTTCAAACCGGCCACTGAAAAAGTGACTCGATTTTTTGAATGAATTTTAGAATCTATTATTTTGCTTCAAAATCGGCATAGTTAATGAAGCACAAATGCGTGTGCCTAAATAAATTAGTTTTCTGAGAATTTTTCCTGAGCGAGAGATTCCGCCGAAAGCTGAATCATTCGCGGGCCAGATAGTATGCCAAATTGACAATTTTAAAACACAATCAGCATAATCATCACATTCAAAGGAACCAAGTTTATGAGCAAAATAATCGGTATCGACTTAGGAACAACGAATAGCTGCGTGGCAGTCATGGAAGGCACGCAGCCGACAGTCATTGCGAATACGGAGGGCGCGCGGACGACGCCTTCGATCGTCGCATTCACGAAGTCCGGCGAGCGGCTCGTCGGGCAGGCTGCCAAGCGGCAGGCGGTGACGAATCCGCAGAACACGGTCTTCTCCATCAAGCGCTTCATGGGCCGCAAGTTCGGCGAAGTGAACGAGGAGATGAAGCTCGTGCCATACAAGGTCATTCGCGGCGATGGCGATTCGGCCCGCGTCGAGATCAATGGCACGATCTATTCGCCACCCGAGATTTCAGCGATGATCCTCACCAAAATGAAGCAGACCGCCGAAGATTATCTCGGACAAAAAGTTACGGAAGCCGTAATTACGGTTCCCGCGTACTTTAACGACACGCAGCGCCAGGCGACGAAAGACGCCGGCGAAATCGCGGGACTCACCGTTCGCCGCATCATCAACGAGCCGACGGCTGCCGCCTTAGCCTATGGACTCGATAAGAAAGGCAAGAACGAGAAGATCGCCGTCTATGATTTTGGCGGCGGAACGTTCGACGTTTCGATTTTGGAACTCGGCGAAGGAGTCTTCGAAGTAAAATCGACCGACGGCGATACACATTTGGGCGGCGACAACATCGATGCACGGCTTGTCGATTATCTTGCCGATGAATTTAAGTCTGCGGAAAATATCGACCTGCGCAAAGACCCCATGGCCCTCCAGCGCCTGAAAGAAGCCGCGGAAAAAGCGAAGATGGAACTTTCGACCGCGATGCAGACCGATGTGAACCTTCCCTTCATCACCGCGACGGCGGATGGACCGAAGCACATGAACATCGCGCTTACCCGCGCGAAGTTCGAGCAATTGGTCAACGACATTCTGCAAAAGACGGTCGAGCCTTGCAAACGAGCTTTAGCAAACGCGAAGGTCACGCCGAACGACATCGACGAAGTGATTTTGGTCGGCGGTTCGACGCGCATTCCGAAAGTGCAGGAGATCGTCCGCAATTTGTTCGGCAAGGAGCCGCACAAGGGAGTAAATCCGGACGAAGTGGTTGCGGTCGGCGCGGCCATTCAGGGCGCGGTTCTCACTGGCGAAGTGACCGATGTGCTGCTGCTCGATGTAACGCCGCTTACGCTTTCCATCGAAACGATGGGCTCTGTTGCAACGCCAATGATTCCCGCAAACACTACGATCCCGACGCGCAAATCGGAGACGTTCTCCACGGCCAGCGATTCGCAGCCGAGCGTGGAGATACATGTGCTGCAAGGGGAGCGTCCGATGGCGATCGATAATAAATCGCTCGGAAAGTTCCATCTCGATGGTCTTCCGCCCGCGCCGCGCGGCGTGCCGCAGATCGAAGTGACGTTCGACATTGACGCAAACGGAATTCTCCACGTATCCGCGAAAGACAAAGCGACGAACAAGGAGCAGTCGATCCGGATCACTTCATCGAGCGGACTTTCGAAAGAAGAGATCGACAAGATGAAGCGCGATGCCGAGGCGAACAAAGCCGAGGACGTGCAACGCAAGGAGCAGGTCGAAACCCGCAATCAGGCCGATCAGATGGTCTTCCAGTCGAAGAAGCAGATCGAGGAACTGAAAGACAAGATGACGCCGGAAGGTCAGGGAAAGATAAATTCCGCGATCGGCGATCTCGAAAATGCGCTGAAGGGAACGGATGCTGCCGCGATCAAAGCGGCGGTGGAGGCGCTGAACCGCGCGTGGAGTGAAGTCTCGACGCAAATGTACCAAGCTGGCGGACCGAACCAGCCCGGCGGCGAAAACGGCACCGGCGCTCCGCCTCCTGGCCCAAATGGCCACGATGGACAGGCCGGCCCGAAAGTCGAGAATGCGGACTTCGAGGTGGTGGATGAGGAGGGGAAGAAATAATGTAGCGCAAACTTCAGTTTGCGACTCAGCCCGGATAGGAACTTCTATCCGGGCTCTGGGCTTTTAGCGCAATGCCGAAGCTGTACGAATATCTCGGAATCAAAGTATCGTTCTTTGCAGGCGATCATCTGCCTATCCATGTGCATGGCCGGAATGAAGGAAAAGAGACGAAAGCAGAAATTATGATCGAAAACGGCGAAATTACTACACGCTATGTGACAGTAAAAAATAGAGCGCCGCTAACACCGCAAAAACAGAAAGATTTTGAAACGCTTGTGGAGCATGAGGCAGAAAATATCGTTCGAATTTGGAACGAATTTAAGAAAACCGGCATTCCGCCGGCTCCACAACGCATTACACGGAGGATACGATGAGAATTATCCATGATATGAAGCCCGTCGAAGGGCCTTTTATCGATGTTGACGAAGCGGAATACCTCAAGGAGTACCGTTTGCGTCTCACCTTTAGCGATGGCACCGTTCGTGATGTCGATTTTCACGATTATCTTCGCGATGCGCCGCGTCCGTGGATCACAAAATATTGGGATTTAGAGGAATTCAAAAATTTTAGTTTGACAGATGGAGATTTGATGTGGGGCGATTTCGATCTCATCTTTCCGATCTCGGACCTCTACAAAGGGACAATAGAATATGATTTTTCTCGCAAGTCCGAAATCCCGGAGGAGGCAAAACGCCGCGAGAAACAAGAGCAGGTCGCTATTCCGGTCTCAACGCTTCATCGCCTCGAATCCCGAGCGAAGAAAGAGAACGTTCCCGTTGAATTGCTGGCACAGCGATACATTGAAGAAGGGGTGCAGCGGCACGTATGAAATGTAAGCTGCTTCGAAGCTCCTCAAGCAGGAGGAGCTTCATCGCGTCGTGCTGGAAGTCCCGCCGGGGATGGTGGCATAATCGAGAATGCGGACTTCGAGGTGGCGGATGAGGAGGGGAAGAAGTAAATAATCGCAACAGCCCGGATGGAACTTCCATCCGGGCTGTGGGCTTTACAAATAGTGCCGAAGTTTTACGTGTACCTTGGAATTAGCGTGTTCGTTTATACAAATGAACATACGCCCATTCATGTGCATGGGTATTATCAGGGAGGCGAGTGCAAAGCGGAAAATTGAAACCGAAGGCGACACAATTAAAAGTATCACGTTCGATAATGTGAAGGGAAAACCTCCCATGCCTCCCGCGCAGCTTCGCGATTTCAAGAAATTCGTTAAACATGAAGCCGACAACATCGTAAAAAATTGGCGTGACTATTTTGAACGGAATCAACATATTGAACCTGAGATTATTACACGGAGGATTCGATGAGGATTATTGATAAAACCAGAAAAAGCACTGGACCCTATCTTTCTGTTCTCAATGCGAAGTACATCGACGATTATTGTCTGCTGATTACTTTTAACGATGGTATTTCGCGAATCGTCGATTTTGGGTCTTTCTTAAGATCTTCCCCACATCCCGATGTTAAAAAGTATCTCGATGTCAAGAACTTTAAATCGTTCCATATCGAATATGGCGATTTGATGTGGGGCGATTTCGATATGATTTTCCCGATCACGGACCTATATCGAGGGAAGATAGAGTACACTCGCCCTAAACGAGTTACTCTCACGTCCAAATCGTTGAATGGCAAAGGGAAATCGATTCCAAGCGACCGACGGAAGGTTCCGCATCAAAACCGGATGTTACGTGCAGCATGAGAAACTGGGATCGAAATCTTGGATGCCTCGAAGCTGCTCAAGCAGGATGAACTTCATCGCGTGGTGCTGGAGGTTGCGGGCACATAATTTCCGCGGGTGGGGTTGCAAAGGAAATGAAATTCATCTCAATCATTGTGATCCTGCTCGCGACCTGCGGTGTGTCGTTCGCGCAGCAGTCGAAAATCGTTCCTCCGCCTTTCCACGACCATTATAGCGAAATGGTTAAAAAATTGGAGTCGGGCGATACGAATATCAATTATCGGGAATTTCGGGAAAGCTTTATTGAAAGCCAGCAATTCATCGCTTTTAAGAATCAAGAAAGCACATTCGATAGCCTCAGAAAAACGATGTACGCTGCCATGCATCAAAAAGCATATCAAAATATCGTGCAGATTACGAGGCAGATGTTGAGCCTCGATTATACGAGTATGCTGGCTCATAAAATTCTTCAGCAAACTTACAATATTCTCGGCGACAGCTTAAATCATAAAAAGTATCATGCCATCGAATTTGGCCTCTTAAATTCGATCCTGAATAATGGGGACGGGAAAACGTGCGCAACGGGCTGGCCGGTGATTCAGACATCGGAGGAATATTTCATTTTTGACATGGCTGATGCGACGGTGAAGCAGCAAAGTCTTGACCAATCCGGTGGCGTTTGTGATAAAATGGAAGTCACCACGGATGATGGCGATAGAACCTTCTATTTCGATATTGCAGAAGTGATGAAAGGATACGAAAAGTTGGGAATAAAGTAAATTTATTCTGGCTTTGCCGGGACACAGAATTCCCGCGGGCGGAGTTGCCTGCGGCGGTTCCCAGTGCGCGGTGCGGGTAGGAACTTCTATTCGGGCTGCGGGCGGCATTCGCGGGTGGCGCGGCAGGGCACAGAATTTGGGCGGGCGGGGTTATTCATTTTATGCAAGCAGCAGCAGCGCAGCAAATTGGTTATGCACACATCACGTCCGATCCCCGCGTTCTGAGCGGGGTTCCGATAGTGGAGGGAACTCGCACGCCGGTGCGTAGCATCGCCACATACTTCAATATGGGAATGTCGGTCGATGAAATCCTGATCACGCTGCCATACCTTAACTTCGGTCAGGTTTTTTCCGCACTGAGTTATTACTTCGATCACAAGTCCGAGATCGATGAGAACATCGCAGAAAACAACGATGTGAATCACTGGGAAGCAATGGCTAAAGTAGCGAATCGTCTCTCGTGAATCACCGGCTTTTGCTCGATGAAGATATGCCGGGCGATCTTGCAAGGGCGCTTCGAACGCGAGGCATCGATGCCATTCGAGTTCAGGAAATCGGAACTTCCGGCGATGACGATTCCGATCAACTGAATTTAGCTGTTAACTCGGGACGCGTGTTTGTCACTTTTAATCGTGGTGATTATACCCGGTTGCATAGCGAATATATAGAATCGGGCCGCCATCATTATGGTATTATCACCTGCCCTCAAGTTCCGATTGGCGAGATGCTTCGGCGTGTTTTGAAAGCTCTCGACCAAAATTCCGATTTAGTTGATAGAATACTTTATGTTCGATAACGAGTCAGCGATTTCTCCTCAGCTTTCCAATCTCATCTCCCAATTCCAATCAGCAACGGAACGGGTTGCGAAAATGGAGCGCGAGTATTCCGAAAATGATTGGCAGCGAAAGCCGGGACCGGAGCGATGGTCAGCCATCGAGTGTATCTGGCATTTGAACTGGACGAGCGAAAAGATGATAGAGAATGTTCGCAGGGCGTTGGCGAGGATCAAATCCAAACCGAAGCATACGGGCAAATATCATCTTGATATTATCGGCTGGTTTTTGGTCAAGAGTCTCTCTTCAAAAGGTCGAATTGCGAAATTCAAGACGACCGCGCCATTCGTATCTCAAAGCATGATGAATATTTCTGAGGAGCTTGAACGGTTTCGAAAACTCCAGGAAGAAGTGATTCACACCATTCGAGAATCCGATGGCTTACAACTCGGCATGGGAAGAGTGGTGTCAGCGTTCCACGCTCGTGTGCATTATAATGTTTACTCTGCGTTTTGTATGACGGCAGTCCACGAGCACCGGCATCTCGATCAGGCGGAGCGAGCGGCGGCTGGGGAGTCGCAAAGTGTAAGTTAACTCGCGGTGACGGCTCGATGTTTTTGGGCTGGAGGCGACACGGCACAGAATTCGGGCGGGCGGGATTGCGGAGCCGCAGTGTGGACACTTGCTTTATCTTTCCCATTTCCAAATCTTGAGCAAGCTAAAGCAAGCTCCATACCATCCTTACCGGTCAATCAGGACTCGCTTAACGAAGGATTGTCCGTCCTTCGATCGAATGGAAACGAAGTATGTTCCATTCGGAAGCGCGGAAAGATCGAGCGGAGATTCGCTTGCAAGCAGGGGGCTTTTTCGCAGCAGGACTCTTCCCGCCGGATCGGAAACAGCCAGCTCGGATGGACCGGTCCATCCCGTGGCGATGAGAGTGAACCGGCCCGTCACGGAAGGATTCGGAACGATATGAATATCCGCGGAGGGATTCGTCTCCGGCGTGACGCCAGAGGAAACAATGGTAAGCGTATCGATCGCTAAGTTCCAATGATCCTGGGCATCGGCAGCGTAATCGCGATTGACTGCATTTCCGGCAGCATAAATATGCGTCGGTCCAGTTTTAGCAGGGGCTGTATATTGGAAAGTCCAGACGGCACTATCGCCGGTGAAGTAACGTGGCGAGGTATGGGTCAGATCGCCATAATATGCTTGCAGACCGGAACCGTAACCATTGGTTGCAAGTGTACCTTTATCGGCGGTAATATCGCATCCGGCGGCAACCTCCGAAGGGTCTGCATTTGCGACGGAAATCCGAAAGATATACGTTTGCCCGGCCACGATCTGCGAAGATTCGGTCGAGAGTGAAACGACGGTCGCGCTGGATTTCGAGTCACTATGACATCCATTGTTAAGAGTTCCACATCCAATCTTCGATTGTCCTGTGATACCTCCCGACCGCCCTACCGCTTCATGCACGGCATAGCTGCCCAGCAACAGGAGCGGAAGGATAAGGAGAAGGCTTTTTCGCGTACCATAAAAAACGGAGAGGAGTTTCATTCGATCGATTTGGAGGAATTCGATTAAATCCGGGATTTCCCCTGCTCGTCCCTGACGGGAGAAAGCTGGATGGCAAATTCCGGTTTTCATGCTGTGTGCGACTATTTGACTCCGCACGCGGTTCTTTTTAACAATTAATATCGCCTATTCATCACTTCGTTCCATGAAGTCGTTGGTCTTTTGCTTCTCGTGGGTTGCGCTCGCCGCCGTCGGCGGTTTTACTCCGGCGATGGCGCAAACGTTTTCCGTTGCCGGCGTCGTAACCGATCGAACGTCGGGCGAAACCGTTATCGGCGCCGCCGCGATGATCTACGCTGATTCCTCTCTTATAGGACACCCTTTGCGCGGCGCAATTACAAACAAATTCGGATTTTTCTCGATTGCGAACGTGGCGCCGGGAAGCTACTCACTCGTGGTAAAATCGCTGGGATATAAGCCCGGCATTCGAAACATTGTCGTTCGCAACCAGGCTTTGCGTATCGACGTAGGGCTGGACGTGGAGGCGACGGAGAAAGAAGTTACCATCCAGGGCGAGAAAGAGCGCGCTCCGGTAAGCTCGATCAGCTCGGTCGATGTCAAGCCCGAAATGCTCCAGCATCTTCCATCGCTCGGCGGCGAAACCGATATTTTTCGAGCGCTCCAGATGCTGCCCGGCGTGAAATCATCGAGCGAAATTTCGAGTGGCCTCTATGTGCGCGGCGGCTCGCCGGACCAGAACCTAACGCTGCTGGATGGCGTCATCGTTTATAATCCCTCGCACCTCGCCGGTTTTATGAGCACGTTCAATTCGGACGCGATTCAGGATATTCACCTCATCAAAGGCGCGTTCCCGGCCGAATATGGCGGGCGGCTTTCGAGCGTCCTCGATCTTACGATGAAAGAGGGAACGAAAGAAAAGATCGAGGGAACCGCCGGCATTAGTATGATCGATTCTCGCCTCACGCTCGAAGGGCCGCTCTCGGATAATTCCACGTTTATGATCTCCGGCCGCCGCATGTACCTCGATTTACTCTACGCGCTCGCGCCGAAGGATTCGAATACGGTCACGCCCGATTATTATTTCTACGACTTGAATGGCAAGGTCAATTACAAGCTCGGCGAGAACGACCATCTGTTCCTGAGCGGATATTTCGGTCGCGATGTGTTCGGAACGCCGATCGCGTCCGATTCGAACGTCTCGAATATTTATTGGGGAAATGCGACCGCCAATCTTCGGTGGTCGCATATCGTCTCGCCCGATCTTTTCACGAATTTCAGCGCGATTTATACCGATTATACCTTCAGCGCGGATTTGGAGGATAAGCACTTCGATGCGCCGCCAGATAATAATTTCAAATCGGTCTCTGGCATTCACGATTACACGCTGCACGGCGATGCGCAGTATTTTCCTGATACGTCGAACACCTTTAAATTCGGCATCGAAGCAACGAATCACCGGTTCCGCGCCGATGCCTCCGCCAATATCGCCGACTTCGCGCAGATCGACCAGAACCCGACCATCTTTAATTCGATCGACGCCGCGCTATATGGACAGGACGAATGGAAGATCACGCCGCGCCTTTCGAGCAATCTCGGCATGCGATTGTATTATTTCCAGGATGGCGCATATTTCCGTGCCGAACCCCGGCTGGCCTTCGCGTACAATCTGACGAACGATGTGCAACTTACGAGCGCCTTCTCCGTTGGCAATCAATTTCTGCACCTCATTACGCGCAACGACATTGCGCTGCCGACAGACGTATGGTTTCCATCGACCGCGACCGTCAAACCCGAAGAAGCGATTCAGGGCGTTCTCGGAATGCAGACGCATTTATTTAACAGCGAATATTTCTTCTCCGTCGAAGCATATTACAAGTCCATGTGGAATCTTTATGAGTACAAGGACACGGCTACGTTCTCGCTGAATGTTCCACTCGAATCCTCGTTCACATCGGGAACCGGCAAAGCCTACGGCATCGAATTCTTTCTCAATAAGCAGATCGGCGCCTTCACCGGCTGGTTAGGATATACGCTCTCCTGGGTGATAGATCAGTTCCCAGCGCTGAACAACGGCCAGCCTTTTTATCCGCGCTATGACGAGCGGCACGATATTCAGGCGGTTATAACCTATCGCCTGGGCAAGACCTGGGAATTCGGGGCTACGTGGACGTATGCAACAGGGCAGGCTTATACCATGCCGACGGGGCAATACGCACTCGATCCAAGTCCGGGCAATAGCAATCAATATTATGACCTGAATACGGATTACACTTCGCGAGATGGCTTTCGGCTTCCACCTTTTCACAAACTCGATCTCAATTTCACGCATTCGTTTTCGTGGTTCCATCTTCCGTGGGAAGTTTCGATCAATATCTACAATGCTTACAATCACATGAATGTATTCTCGGAATATGTCGAACAGAATTACTCGAATTACGGTCCCACGGGCACGACGCAGCCGCCGTATCAATTGCATCAGATCACGCTATTTCCTATCATTCCGACGTTCGGATTAAGCTGCAAATTTTAATCGCCATGATTCGCATTCGTTCGGTTTTCGTGTTTCTTGCGCTGGCCGCGATAGCTACCGGCTGCGAGAATGTTGTCCCTGCCACGGATTTGCCGTATGTCAATCATATTGTCATTCGCGGATTTCTGAATGCCGATGAGCCGATCGATAGCATTTCCGTGACCCACACGCTGCCGCTCTCGGTACAATACGATCCGAATCAGGCCGCCATTCCGAATGCACAGGTTTCGATCACGGTCGATGGGCGTTCCATTCCGCTTCAATCTATCGGCTTGGGATTTTTTACCGATCCCCTTCACGATACTGTTCAAAGCGGCAAAACGTATTCGATCGATGTGCAGTGGAATGGACTTCATGCGTGGGCTTCGACGCTCGTTCCGAACCCACCGGCTATTCCGATTTTTCAATTCGATAATATCGGATGGGACACTGAAATCTACCGATACAATTCGTATTACTCCGATACCTTCTTCAGTTTTGGAGGAACGCTGGAAGCCGGTATTGAGCCCGTGACGGCGGGTGAAGCGTACTCCTTAGTGTACGATTCCATTGCCGACGTCGATTCCAATTACAGCGAGGCATCATACTATATTGGTGGGGATCTCTATAACCTCTATCCGGCGAGCGAGGTAAATTCAGCGGGGTTTTTACCGATCTTTCAATTCGAATCACTGGATCCCAGAGATTCGAACTATTTCGTTTCAGCCGTGGTCGAGAGTTACGATGGGGCATACTATAACTTTATTAAAACCTATAACAACTTTGGCAATAGCGGCGACATCTTCGGCACGGGCGGTGCCAATCCTCAATGGAATATCTCGGGCGACGGCATAGGAATCTTCATCGGCACCGCTGAAACGCGGCGTAATTCCACCTTTCACCGATAGGTTTATATCAACGCCAACAGGTGCGCTATCACATAAATCACAAAGCCTAAGATCGCGCCGGCGGTATAGATTGCCGGCACGATCGAGTACGTTCGGACCGTCTCTACTTTACTTAACTGTGTAAGATGGTATTCGACATGCTGGCTATCCGCCGTTATGCCCTCGATCGTCCCGGCTTGTTGATTGTACCATCCGAAGTCCTTGTTGAATAAGACGACCGTCCCGCTTTTGAGCATGACGCGCGAAATATCGGGCGAAAAAGCCGGATGCAATTCACGGATCGGCGAAACCGTTCGGCAGCCGGCAAGAAGCAGGATTATTATAGCGAAAGCTTTCGCATTGATCCTCATTCGTGGTCGAATGGTTCGGCGGCGAGTGGCATGGTTCACAAAGTCCTAAACGCTTCGTAGTATGTTCTTAGTGCGAGGCTTAACGAATGGAAAGAAACTTCACGGCTTCCTCGCCGGCGACCCATCCGGTCGAATAGGCGGCCTGAAGATTATACCCGCCGATCTCGCCCGCAATATCCATCATTTCGCCGGCGAAGAAGAGTCCCGGCAGAAGCCGCGACATCATGGTCTTTGGATCGACTTCGGTAAGCGCCACTCCTCCCGAAGTCACTTCCCCGCGTTCAAGTGGAATTTCGGCAACCGCGCCGAAGTGGTAGCGGAGCAGAGTCGTGGCAAGGCGGGACCGCTCTTCGCGCGTGAGCGCATTCCAGCGTCGGTCGTTCGGAACATCCGCTTGCGCGAGAACAAATGGCACGAACCGATTTGGAAGCACTTCTTCTAACCAGGTTGCCACTTGTTGCTGCGGCCTTGCTTGCTGCTCCGAGATAAGAAGATCGCGAGTCTTTTGTTCCGAATTCCCAAGTAGATTCACTTCGATCGAAATGGGACCCTGTTCGGATAATTTCCCAGCCGCATTGCTGATGGCTAATACTGCGGGACCGGAAAGACCTCGGTGCGTGATGAGAATATCTCCCCGAGCCGTTTCGAGCATTTTTCCAACTGAGGCGTGCTTGGTCGTTCGAACCACATATATTTCGGCATTTCGGAATGCGATTCCGACTATTTCCTGCAAAGGCGGCTGCTTCAAATAAATCGGCGCGAGCGCGGCTCGAACGGGGACGATCGAATGCCCAAGTTGCTCGGCGTAGTTGATTCCGTCACCCGTCGTTCCGGTTTTGGAATAACTCGTGCCGCCGGTTGCGAGGATCAGCGCCCGTGTGTTCAGACACTCACCATCGTATGAAATCCGCCATTCGCCATCATGGGGTTCGACTGATTCAATGCGCGATTTGGTATGGAGAATTACAGATTCCGAGCGAAGTTCTTTTTCAAATGCCGATAGCACATCTTCGGCACGGCCGGAATCTGGAAAAATGCGCCCGTTCTCTCGCGCGTGACACGCGACGCCATGGCGCGCAAGCAGCGCGAGAACATCCGCATTTGTATAGCGGTACATCGCGCTCCGCAGGAATCTCTGTTCGCTCACGCGCGGAAATCCTTCGCGCAGCAATTCATCCGCCGGACCGGCATGGGTAATATTGCACTTGCCGCCGCCAGAAATTAAAATTTTGATGCCAAGCCGAGGATTGCGCTCGAAAAGATGCACATCGAGATTCATGCCCGCATCTTTCGCGGCCCGCCGTGCCGCTAATGCCGCGAAAATACCTCCCGCGCCTCCTCCGACAATGGCAATGGAATTTGTCATCGCGCAGAGAACACCATCTTCAATCGAATAGCGTCATCGCACTCGGACGCCGGAAATGCTCGGTCGTGAGATGCGACCGCTCTTCATTCAAGCCAAGTCGTTTGCAAGTTTTACGAAATAGCTCTTTAATATAATCCGCGTATCCCCCGGTGCCGCGCATCCGGCTGCCGAATTCGGGATCGTTCATTTTGCCATCGCGCACCATTTGAATGCGAGCCATTATTTTCTTCGCTTCGAGCGGCACATTCTTCGCGAGCCACTCCTCGAAGATGGGCCGCACGGCATACGGAAGCCGCACCATGTTATATCCCGCCGATTTCGCTCCCGCTTCTCGCGCGGCACGAAGGATCGCGGGGATTTCTTCATCGTTCAATCCAGGAATAGCCGGCCCGATCATTACACCGGTTGGAACTCCAGCTTCGGCGAGCGTTCGTAGCGCATGTAAACGGCGTTCCGGCGTGCTGGTTCTCGGTTCGAGTTTCCGCGAGAGATCCCGATCCAGCGTCGTAATGGAAAAGAATACGCTGACCAAATGAAGCTTCGCCATTTCGGTGAGTAGATCGCAATCGCGCAGAATAAGCGCGTTCTTGGTAATGATGCCAACCGGATTCCGGTAGTCCAAAAATACTTCGAGCATTTTTCGCGTGATTCCAAACTCGCGCTCCGCGGGCTGGTAGCAATCGGTGTTGCCGCTCATCATAATATATTGCGGTTGCCACGACCGCTTCTCGAACGCCTCGCGAAGAAGCTGCGGTGCGTCATGCTTCACCATGATTTTCGATTCGAAGTCGATGCCAGCATTCATACCGAGATATTCATGTGTAGGCCGCGCGTAGCAATAAGCGCAGCCGTGCTCGCACCCGCGATAGACGTTTACCGAATAGGTGAAACCCAAGTCCGGGCTGTCATTTTTCGAAAGGATCGATTTTGAATGATCGGGCAAAAATTCGGTCTGGACGACCGGAAGCTCCATCGGCTCCGGCGAATCGCATGAGCGATCATCCCAGCCATCGTCGAAGGCTTCGAGCGAAGTAGTCTCGAACCGATTTTGAATGCGTAATTCTGTTCCGCGCAGCATGAGAAGATTTAGGTGCTTATTGTAGCACGAATGCGACCATGCTGGAAGCGAAGGCGAGAGAAGTTTGTTCCTGAAAACTCAACAATGATAATCACCGAACTTGCAACTATCTGCGAAGAGAACGGGCTGATGCTTGATCACACCATGCGTTTGGCAATGGAAGCTTATGCTCGGCTCCTCACACGTTGGAACTCCAAAATCAATCTCATCTCCCGCAAGGACGAGGCGCACATCCTCGACCGGCACATTCTGCATTCGCTCACGCTCGCGATGCCGGCCATCAGCGGTTATGATTTTCAAAATACGCGTGTGCTCGATATTGGCACGGGCGGCGGGCTGCCGGGAATTCCGCTCAAGATCGTCATCCCATCGCTCGATATGACGCTTGTCGATTCCACACAAAAGAAGATTGCCGCCGTGAATGAGATGATTGCCAACTTGGGACTAACCGGCATCCGCGCGATCGCGGCGCGCGCGGAGGAACTTGCAAAAGCTCCCGAGGAGGCGCATTCGTATGACGTTATCATCTCGCGGGCAGTCGCGCCATTAGAGGATTTGGTAAAGTGGTCGCGCGAACTGCTAAAACCGGACGGGGTGCTTTTCTCACTCAAGGGCGGAGACCTTTCGGAAGAAATCCAACTAGCGAATCGACTGAAGGGCGTTACTTCGATCGAAGCAAAGCCGCTTGATTTGAAAGGCTACCCCGATTTCCAGCGCGAGGAGAAAAAGCTGGTGCGCGTGGATTTCGCGGGCTGAATTCGGCAACTAAAAGCCGACCGGAAGGTTTTTCATCGACGATGAAGCGGGACGCGGCTCAGGCCAAACGAATGACCGACCAGATCAATGTTTTGAACATTGCTCTCATGCTCCTTTCGGCTTTGCTCGCGTTTGCTTGGCCGTTTTATCTCTTTCTTATCGCGTATGCCGTGCTTGGCCCATTGCATTACCTGACGGAGATTTCCTGGCTTCACGACCGCAATTATTACACTGGGCGCAAGCACGATGCGTGGTTGCTCATAGCGGTTGGCGTTATTTTTGGCGCCACAACCCTGGCCGGCGTCGCGCTCCGTTCCGCGATGCCGAATTTAATCATCGCCGCCTTCTTAAGCTCCATTGTTCTGGCCGAGACGCGAGGATGGGCACCACGGATAGCCTTACTTATCATGGTTATTTTGTTTGTCTGGCTGGTGCCGTTCAGCATGTCCACCGTTATTTCGGGACTGCTCCTGCTAACGATCGTTCACGTATTCGTATTCACCGGCTGCTTCATTCTTTTTGGTTCGGTGAAGTCCGCCAGCCGAACGGGATATTTATCGTTCGTTGTATTTCTGGGGCTTGCCTGGCTGTTGCTGGCATACCGTCCCATGCCCGGAGCTGGCGTAGCGGATGAGTTTGTTCTTACCCACTACACTGGCGGCTTTGGCGATCTGAACGTCCTGTTGCTTCGGTTCTTCCACCTCTCCCCTGCCGGCAATCTCGCTTCGGATCCCTTCGAATTTTCCTCCGGGGCCGTCGCCGTGATGCGGTTCATCGCTTTCGCCTATCTATATCATTATCTCAACTGGTTCTCCAAAACGAAAATTATTCGCTGGCATGAAGTTTCGAGACTTCGGCTCGCGAGCGTGGGAGGGATTTGGCTTCTCGCGATCGCGGGCTATCTTATCGACTACAATCTTGGCATCAAGCTGCTTTTTACACTAAGCGCGCTCCATGTGCTTTTGGAATTTCCGCTCGATGTAAAAACGATCGGCGGACTTGCCACGACGAGCTTCCAACAAGTAAAGAGCGGAATCCTCGCCCTCAAACCGGCTGGATAATAGAGGCCTTCGTAGCCGTGACCTTTAGGTCACGGGGAAAAACAATACAATGGATTATACACACCGTGACCTGAAGGTCACGGCTACAATTGCGCTCATTTCAGAAACTCTCCATGAAATCGGTCATCTTCACCTTCGCGACTCACAATCACCAGCCGCTTGGCAATTTCGATCACGTAATCGAAGAAGCGTTCGAGAAATCGTATCATCCGTTTTTCGAATTAGTCGCGAAATATCCCGCCATTCGTTTTGCGACACACTTCACGGGACTTTTGCTCGATTGGATTCAGGCGCATCACCCCGAGCATTTGGAAAAATTGCGCACGATGGTTCGAAGCAGACAGATCGAAATGATCTCCGGCGGGTTCTCCGAGCCGATTCTTTCCGTCATTCCTCCACAGGATCAGCAAGCCCAAATTAGGCTTCTCACCGAGCGTCTGAAACAGCAATTCGGCACTACGCCGATCGGCCTCTGGCTTGCAGAGCGCGTGTGGGAGCAGCCGCTCGCTTCGGTTTT
>Ga0307374_10008325_pt1 | contig 15532 bp, 14 predicted proteins | sample OX3MG_FD_202532 | JGI IMG/M metagenome (GOLD analysis project Ga0307374, IMG submission 202532) | Soil microbial communities from Risofladan, Vaasa, Finland - OX-3 | ecosystem: Environmental > Terrestrial > Soil > Coastal area > Acid sulfate soil | place: Finland: Risofladan, Vaasa | collected... | reverse complement strand
TCCTGACTTCCCGATGACCAGGTCCACCCCGACACGCACGCCATGACCATGGTCAGTAACGTGATCGGGGTGGTCAATTACGTGATCGCAGCACGCCCCTCACTGCGCAATTTCATGATCGCTGACACGGCTGGGTATCGACGCGGGGGGCAATGTCTCGATCAAGGGCAACAATTCCCTGTTCTTGAACTTCGGTCAGGGGGCTCGTGCTCAGCAGTTCCTGGATCTGAGATTGTCCCAGGGGTTTGAGGGGACGCAGATCAAGACGTTCCAGGTGCCGACGTCCTATCTGGACGAGCTGCGCGCGTCGTCGGTTCCTGAATCGATGGCGCGGCAGTTCCCCGATAGCCCCATAGGGTCGACGTTAACCAGGCTCCTGATCAGTTCGGGCTTCGCTCTAACCTGTTCGCGGATTTGCTCGCGAACATCGTTCCCGGTAGCGGGGGGTACGGGTGATCGTCCCGGAAGAGCAACGGCATCTGGCCACTGGTTCCCGCCCGGGCGAAGAGCCGGGCGGGGTGGGCACCATCACCGTGCTCGCACGCGGCGGTTCAGAGGCCCGGAAGGTGCTGGATCGCTGCCGGTCCGTCCTGGCCGTGATCTTGGACAATTCCGGGCCGGAGTGGCCAACGATGGAAGAGTGGAGGTCGCTCCTCCCAGAGTGGTTCGTAGCGGCTAGCGGCCCGGAGCGGTCGCGCGAAGACGCCGAACGCTGGCTGGCCTGGTGGCGGACGCTAGGACCGGCTGATCAGGCTAGGGCGGAGAGCGAGCAGCAGTGGACTCTGGCGGACTGGCTGTATTGGATGGAGCCGTTCGAGCGGCAGTGGTTCTGGTGGGACGCCGAGATAGGCGGGGACGGCACGTTGCGCGTGACGGTTGAGGTCCCTGGCTGGCCAGCCGCGCTCGGCGCGCTGGACTGGCTGCTGCGAGCCGCCGGTGCTGCCGAGGTGGTTCATGAGGAGGCTTCGCCAGCCTGAGTATCCGTGGCGCCGATACGCGTCCTGATCGAGGCCGGGAGCGGATAAACCGATTCGGCGGGCAGGCGCGCTCGTGCGGTGCCGAGGTCGCCGGCGCTGACGTGGCGGTGGATGGTCTTGGCGAGCGGGGTGATGTCGGTGATGCTGGTGATCCACTGGCTGAGGTAGCGGCTGACGGCTTCGCCGGAGAGCCCGACCTGGATGGCGCGGGGGCTGATCGGGGCGAGGGTGAGTGACCTGTCGGGGTCCCACTGGACGCGGACCGGGCTGGCCTGCTTGCGCTCGGCCCACTGCTGCTGGCTGTCGTAGGTGCCGGGCTCGTAGTGGCTGAGGGCGGCGTGGGCCAGTGCCCATTCGAAGCCGTCCCTGGTGATCTGGACGGCCAGGACGCGTTCCTGGCCTGGCCTGGCGGCCCAGCCGGAGCGGTACATCATCCACAGGAACGAGGGCTTGATCCAGGTCATCCGGTCGCGGTTGAACGGCGCGACGAACGTCCCGGCCGCGATCACGGCGTCGGCGATCTGCGGTGAGTACGCCTGATAGACGGTGATGTCGCGGTCGGTGAAACTGGCCCGCACCTGTCGGCTTGTCATGGTCGGCGCGCTAGCTTAGCCGAGATCCCTAGCGAGGCTCCTGGGGCCTCAGCTTGCGTCGCGTGGCTGGCGTGCGACTGCGGGCTCGCACTCCCGCGACGCGCACGTTCACGCGGTTGCTCACCTTCCTGATGGCCGTTCGGCTGCTGGCTCCCCACGCCGTCCTGACGCATGTCCCGTTGTCCGTTCCGTTCGCTTCTGATCGCTGGTTCTCCGACAGCACACCTAGGCATCACGATGATCAAGGCCGCTTGGGTGGGCGTGGCCGCGGCCTGGGCCGGGTGGCCGTGCCGCGCGGGTCGCGTCGCGCTGGGCACCGTGCCGGCTGTTTCTTTCGGCAACGCCGCTTCTTTCGGCAACGCCGGGTCGGGGGCTGGCGCGCACGCGGGCCGTGTCTGGGCGGTTTAGCTGATCTGGGCGGTGAGGCGCTTGAGGCGGGTTTTGGTGACGAGGGCGACCCTGCTGGCTTATTCGGTCAGGCGGTGAGGGTGAAGTCGAGGCGGGCGAGGTGGCTTGATCTTGTGCGGTCCAGGGGGTGGCCGGTCCACCAGGCGTCCATCCGGATCATGTTGATCGCGGCGGCGGCGATGTTGTGCTCGAGCTGGGTCCTGGGCAGGCCGAGGTAGCGGGCCCGGCGGATTCCGGTGACGCGGGTGGCCTGGCGCATGGTGCCCTCGACGCCGGCGCGGGCGGCGTAGCGGGCCTTCCACTGTGCCTGGACCGTCAGTAGGTGTCAAGGATCAGGTCTTGGTTGCCCTTGTTCGGGAAGATATAGACGAAGGCCGAGATGCCAGAGTCCCATGTGATATCCACCCCGCCGTTGACGAACCCGGCGTGGTTGGTGTAAATGGCACATGAGCCGCCGATGGCGATTTCGCTCTGCGGGCCATTTCCGAAGAAGTACTGTCCGTAGACGACGTTGTTGGTGCCGCAGTAGGTGAAGAACGATCCGCCCGCGATGTATGTGGTGGAGCCCATATCGGTGGTCGTCGCGTGGTTGGTTTCCACGTATTTGGTGCCCAGGGACCCGTTGCCGGGCGTGAACTTGGCGATGTTGATGTTGTGCGCGCTGTTGGTGCCTGCCCAGATGAGCCACAGGTTGGGGGTGCCGCTCGCGTTCAGGTCCACCAGCGTTGGCCCGTTGTAACTGGTGTTGCCGGAGATGGTCGTGGAGGGGCCGGCTGACAGGGTGCCCGGGCCGCCGAGACCGCCTTCCAGGACGCAGCCGTTGTTGTCGACCTCGGTGACGTGCATGACGCCGCTGGCGTTGACCGTTGTCAGGTACATCGTGCCGTCTGCGGCGACGGTGAGGTAGGGGGTGTCGACGGATGACCCGAAGGAGGTGCTTTCGCAGGCGACCCCGCCGCCGGTGTCAAGGGCGACGTGCACGGTTTTGTTCATGTCCGTCCATGCGATCAGGGAGAAGTCGAGGGACGGATCGAAGGAGATCGCCGCGCCGGTGCCCTGGTAGGTGGCACTTGACCCGTCGGTCCATTTCGTGCCGTTGATGATGGTGCCGTTCTGGTTGATCTGGGCGCCGTTGATCATGCCGTTGGCGTCGGTGCCCGCCCACGCAACTTCGAAGGTGCCGCCGGGTACGAGGGCGATTCCTGGGCGGTCGTAGGTCGTGTTGACCGGGCTGACGGTCGCGGCCGACGCAGGCGCGGCCAGGCCCAGGGCAAGCCCGAGCGCGGCGAGCGGAATGGCCAGCCGCCGCAACATCCTGGTTCTTTTGATGATGTATGACATTGCGCTCCTGTTCGTTAAGGCAGGCGGTGCCGGGCCGGCCGCGACGGGGTCCCAGGACCCTCCTCCGGCAGTCGGCCCGGCGCAGCTAGCGTTGCGGGCCCCGCGGCGGCGCCAGGTCAGGGACCGCCACAGGCGGGCACCTTGGGGGTGTTGCTGCCGGTGTAAATCCAGGCGTCGGAGGCGATGCCGTCGTAGTTGTTCGTCTGGTAGCCGATGATGGAGTCCCAGATGTCGGTCGGGCCGTATGGTCCGGTGATCGTCTGGCCGACGTAGTAGCAGCGGATCGTGACGACCTGGTTGTAGGAAAGGTGCCCGACGATGGGCAGGTTCGTCGACGGGTACTGGCCGACATTGATGCCACGGACGTTCAGGCCGCTGGTGGCATCGACAATGCCCTGGTTCGAGCCGAGTTGCGGCGTCCGGGCATGGGCGGTGGCCGCCGACGCCGGGGCAAGCGGGACCACGGCCATGAGGCCGACCAGCACCAAGCCGGACAACCAACGGGTACGTGTGCGCATGGGAACTCCTGACGCGAGGTGACGGTGTGCGGGCAGGCCCGCAGCGGGCGGGGGCCGGTGGCATCAGTACCAGCCGGTGCATCCTGGGTGGCGGGAATCGGGGTAGGAAATGTCGTCGTTGACGCAGGACCGGGCGAGCGGGAGCCCGGTTGACCATGCTGGTAGCTTCCCGTGCCGTTGAGGGTGTCGAACCCGTAGTACTGGGCGTCACTGTTGGCGTTCTGCACCCAGAATTCGCCGCCGTCCGCAGGCAGGACATTGTGCACGTAGGCCGTGGCCCAGTTGGAGTGGCACCAGCCGGAGTAGCGCAAGGCTATGGTTACCGCGCCGCTGTCGATGTTGAGCGAGGCGACGGTGTAGGCGAAGGAGCCGGCGCAGCCCAGTGCCTGCGGGTCCTTGCCGTTGCAACTGGAGCCGTAGCACGGCGGCGGCTGGTCCGCGTGCGCGATGCCGGGCACGGCCATCAGTGCCATGGCGGAGAGCAGGGACGCGAGTGCGGTGGTCCGATCATCCAGGTGCCGCGCAGCCTGGCGGCGTCGTGGCTCATTGTCTGGTTCCTCCGCTTGTGCTGGTCACCTCCGGCCGGGGCCGGGGTCAGCAGCCGGTCTGGATGAAGGAGATGGCGTCGGCGGCTGTGTAGGTGCCGGTGGGCCCGGTGTCGTTGAGCGTCACCGTGATCTGCCCGTTACCGCCGGTGGTGATCTTGGGGTTGCCCGGGACCTGTGTCCAGCCGGTGCTGTTTGCCTGGTTGATCGTTGTGCCGATATTGCCCCTTTGGGTACTGATGGTGTAGGCGGCGCTGGTGTTGTTGGCGTAGTTGTCCGGGATGTATGCGTTGGCGGTGTAGCACGCGTTCGCGGTCCCGTAGAAGACCCAGGTGGCCGTGGACACCGGCGTGGAGCCGTTGGTGTGGGTCCACAGTTCGTGGTTGGCGTAGCCGTGGCCGGCCTGCAGGTACCAGTCATTGGTGGTGGTGAAGCCGGGCGGCCCTGAGCCGGGCCCGATGATCGACGAGGTGTAGGTGCTTCCGAACGCGTTCACGCCACCGTTTTCGGCCAGGCAATGCGGGTTGAGGACGTAGGCGATCGCGTCGGCGGCGACGTAGTCCCCGGATGGTCCCTCGTTGAACAGTTCGGTCGGCAAGGTGCCGTCGCCGTAGGCCTGGAAGGTGGCGATCCACACGAACTGGTTGGTGTAGCCGTTCTCGTCGATTTGCGGGTAGAAGACCCCATAGTTGGCGTCATTGGTGAAGTACAGCGCGCCCGGGTTGTCGGAGAAGTTGTCCGGGACGTAGAGCGACACGTCGTAGCAGCCGTAGGCGATCAGGTGGCTGGGTGTCCAGTTCGCGCTGTGGTCGGACGTGGAGGTGCCGGTGGTGGTGATGTAATGCTCGCTACCGAAGAATCCGTGCCCGGACTTGATCGACCAGGTGCCGAAATAGGACGAGGGCATGAAGATCGGGGAGACGTCGCCCTCCCCGGCGCAGCTGGCCTGTTTCCAGAATCGCATGGCGTCGGCGGCCACGTACAGCCCGGTGACGCCGCGGTCGTCGAGTTCCACGCTCAGCCCGGTGCCGCTCCCGTTGGTTTTGAACACGCCCAGCTCGGACCAGTCGTTGGTTTGCACGTTCTCGTTGACGGCGGCGTAGGACGTCCCGGTGGCGTCACTGATCGTGTAGATAGCGGTCGGGTTGTCGGAGTAGTTGTCCGGCACGAACGCGTCGACCTGGTAGCAGGTGCTGGCGGCCAGCCCTGCCGGGGCCCATGTCGCCGTCGAGGCCGCCGCCGGGCCGTTGGTGTGCGTCCACAGCTCGGTGCCGATCTCGCCGTGCCCGGCGTCGGAATACCAGACGTTGGCGGTGGAGAACTGGCTGGACGGCGACCCCGGCCCGATCACCGTCACCTGGGTGGAGTAGCCCCAGGCGCCGGTCCCGTTGGCAGGCTCGGGTGGTGAGGACTCACCGGGAGCCGGGCCGTCCGCGACGTGAATGAAGTACTTCGGCCACGGCACCGTGAAAGCGCCCTGGTTGGAGCTCGTGTCGGTCGCGGACTGCCCGTAGGCCATGTGAATCGTCGAGTATTCGCCGTTCAGCCGCAGGTTGTAGCCCTCGACAGTGATCGACCCGTCGGGGTACACGTCGGTCACGTAGCCGACGTGACCGAATTCCCCCATGCCGTGCACCGGGTCGGCTGGATGCCCGTCCTGCGGGTCGGTCGTGGCGTTCGGCCAGTACGCGATGGAGCCAGGCACCGGAACCGTGTCGACCGCATAGCCGAGCGCTTTCCACTTCACGTCCCAGTTGTCGGCGTTGCCCCAGGTGTTCTGGTTCACCGGGCTGATCGACGGATCGGGCGGCGTCCAGTCGGGGGCCGGCACGATGGATGGCCGGATGCTCGGTTCCCCCGTATTGCCGTAGAGGTTCTCGTACACCTTCCATGCGGCGAACGAGTCACATTGCCCGTAGTACTCGTTCCACGCGTCAGTGCCCTCGTTCTGATGCTCGAACTGGCCCAACGTCTCGTACGGATAGTCATTCACGGCGTGCTGCGCATGCCCGACGACCCAGCGGCCGCCCGGCACAAGCGTTACCGTAGCCTTCCCGTTGATGTCGAAGATGTAGCCGTTCTGGAAGTCCTGCTGGTGGCCGCCATTGAACGCATAGGCGTCGTCGGTCGGGAAACCGAGCTCACCGGCCGCCTCACCCACCGAGTGATACTCGGCGAAGATGCAGCCGGTCACGTCATGCCCGGTGCCGTCCCAATAGATCGCGGCCGTGCTGATGCCGTCGGCGGGTTCGGTGCCCGTCGAGCATCCCGGCTTGGCGGTGCCGCCAGTGAAGTAGTTCACCCTGCCGGTACCCATTGGCCCTTCGTCGGTCGCGGGGTAGCCGAGAACACCGCTCGGGCCGTTGTAAAGGATGTCGTAGGCCTGGTAGATGCAGCCCTGGATCTCACTGGCCGGGCTCACCTCGCCGGGCACGTCGGTCGGCCCGCCAGTCATGATCGTGGCGCCGGAGCCGATGATCCCGGTGGCGCCGCAGTTAGTACCCGGGAAGGACCAGGCCAGCCCGCCGCTCGGCTCGCTGATCCCGTCGCTGTTCGGGAACCCGAGCGCTGACGCCGGGCCGCCCAGCCCGGCGTAATCGGTGTACGCCGGGCCGTAGATGGCGTGCGTTCCGTACAGCGATGACCAGTAGATCGTGCCGTGCTGAAAGTCCTGTTGCTGGCCGCCCGAGACGGTGTAGTAGCCCCCGAGGGGCTCGCCGAGGGCGCCGCCCGCACCTCCTGCCGCCTGCCACTCCTGGCCGAACTGCCCGCCCCCGGAGATGTCCTTGACGACCGCCGTCTGGAGCAGGCTGGTGATCTCCGCCAGCGAATAGGGCACGGTGGCCGGGGCCGCGAAATTAATGTCCGAGTAGTCCGATGTCGCAGTGCAGTTGCTGGTGCAGGTGAATGCCTTGGTCGTTCCGCTGCGGCCGTCGTTCAGGTAGAACGGCGCGGACAGGTTCCCCGCAATCGCCGGGGTGTTGACCTCGTGCTCGTACTGGGTGCCGGCATCCGCCACCGCCGCACCGCCGCCGGAGCCTTCTCCGTCCGCGATCCCGTAGAGGACCTTGACATCCGCCCGCATGCCCATCTGGCTCACCGAGGGAACGACGCCGTCGCCGTCCGGCTGCGAGTCCCCGAAGGTATAGGCGGCGCACGAATCGATGTTCCCGCCGCCGACCGGGTCACCGTTCGGCGGGTCGGGGCACCCGCCCTGGTAGAGGTACGCCGAATCCGACCCGCCGACCAGGCCCCAGAACGTCCCGCCCGCGCCTTGCGGCTTGCCGTACCCGGCGAGGGTGGCCAGGAAGGAACTGCTGACGCCCATGTCGGTGAGCTCGTTGCCGCTGTTGCCTGCGGAGACGGCAGCCTGGTAGTAGGGGTACCCGATGCCACCGTGCGGGGTCGCCACGGTGACGACGCGCAGCACGCGTAGGGGATGCGGCGGGAAGTCCGCCACGTGCGCGGAGGTTGCGCCGATCGCGTCCTGGATGATCAGGCCGCCCATGCTGTGCGCAAGCACGTTGACCGCTTGCGGGGATCCCGACGAGGGTGCGGTATAGGTGTCGTAGATATACCACGCGAGCAGGCAGGCCAGCCGGTCGATATGGTCGTTGTAGGTGCCGTACTGGCTGGCGCTCTCGTTCCCCACGACATCCGGCAGGCTGTTGCAGTTGGTCATGCCGGGGTCTGTCAGTTGGTTGATGTCCTCCGAGCACGAAGATGGGTCGCTGGTTCCGTCGCTGGCGGTGACGGTGTAATAGCCGACCTGGTCGATCTGGCTGAACGTGCTGCCCAGGTAGGTGAGGGCAGTCGTGTCACCGGGCTGGCTGGAGCCCGCCGGAGTCTGCCATGCGTCCTGGCAGGTGTCGGTGAAGCCGTGGATGAGCAGCAGCGGTTCGCCAGACCAGTCGTTGCCAACCACGGCGGGCGCCTCCGCCGCCGCGGGGACTGTGCTGGCCGCCTGCGAGGCCATAGCCGGCCCGGCGGCGACCGAAGTCATCGCAGCCGCCAGGGCCGCTGCCATCGTGATGCGCCGGAATCCGCGCCCGTTACGCGCCATCTCGATGCCACCCCGTCGTGTGCGCTGGCACGACACCGGTCCGGTCGGCCTAGGCCAACTGAGTTCGGTCCAGCCCGTCGGCGTTGCGGACAATGATCCGGTAAGCCGGTGACCTCGAACCCACGAAAGTCCTGTGGCCGACGGCCGCTGACGTCCTTTGGCCGGTAGCCGCCGCCACGGTGTGGCGATGGCCGCTGCCGTCACCCCTGCCACCAGCACGGCGAAGCTCCGAGGCCAGCCTTGCCGCCGACGCGCAGCCATCAGATCAGCAACCCGGCGGGGCACGCAGCACTGCAACCGCAGCACCAGCCAAACTAGACACGCGACCGGTTTGAGCATTGCGCCTCCACTGAGCTGGCAGGGACAAGGTGATCTGTGTGGCTCGAAGGTGCCGGCCGACCAGTCAGAGGACCTGCACAGCCAGCCGTCCCGCCACCGGCGCTGGGTGGCGCGACCTGCTTGCCGCTGGTCAAGAGCTACCAGCCGTGCGGCGCGGCCGGTAGTGGCCACCTGTCCGGACCGTGTCCATAGCGCCTGATCAGCGCGTCCACGTCGCTTTTCCGGACATTGACGGACGCTTGGGAACGGGTGCAATACTCTCATCATGAGCAGACAGACGGGCGATCAATCCCCTCATGGGCCGCGCGCCGGCGACCCTGTGATGGACTTCGCCGCACGCCTGCGTGAATTGCGCATTCAGGCGGGTTCCCCGTCTTTTCGTCAGCTTGCGAAGATCGCCCACTACTCCTCGTCCGCGCTCGCCGAGGCTACGAGGGGGAAGAGGCTGCCAAGCGAGGCCATCCTGCGGGCGTTTGTTACCGGCTGCGGCGCCCAGCCCGGCGAATGGATCACCCTGCTGCACGAGGCGGCAGCGGCCAGCACCGCCGGGCGGGCCACGGCCCCCGCACCAGAACCAGCCCGGAGGGCGGCCTTACTCAGTGACCTGCGCCGCCCTGCCGTGATCGCGGCCGGTGCCTGCGTCCTGCTGGCGGCGGGAACCGTACTCGGGGCGGCGATCCAGCATGGCCAGCGGACAGACCAGGCCAGGACACCCAAGAGCGCAACGGCTGCCAAGACCAGCGTGAAGCGATCCGCTGACGGGGCAGATCCGATCGCCGCCGGCTGTGTGAAGGATGCCCGGCTGGTAGACAAATCGCCGGTCATGCTTCACGGCCAGCAGATCGGGGCACTGGAAATGATCTACTCGGCCAGGTGCGCGGCCGGCTGGGCGCGGATCTACCTCTACCCAGGGCAACCTTCCATGCTCGGCCAGGTGACGATCCAGGCATCTGATGGAAGGCTGGCCTCGTTCGCCAACCCCCTCATAAAACAGGTCGCGGTTTACACGGACGTCATCGCGCCGGCTAACGGTGGATGCCTCGGTGCCGACGCCATTTTCCACTCGGCGCGCGCATCCGTCCGCGCGACGATCTCCTGCCAGAACCCCGCGTCCTGACTCCGGGCACGGCGACCGGCCAGAGGACCACGGCGACCGCCGGTACAGTGGCCACGGCAAGTGCTGGTGGTGACCCTGATGAGCCGGTCCATCATTCCAGATCCTCACGCAGTGCCCGCACAAGCGTGTCGTCGCAGTCCCGTCCGGTCTCCAGGAGCTCGGTAACCGTCAGGGCAGTGATCGCCTGGTTGCGGTCGAAGAGCCGGGGCCCCGAAGACGCCATACCACAAGCACTGGATGGCGGCGGCCTGCACGGCGGCGGTCTTGCCGTAGCGGTGGACGGTGACCGGGGCGAAGGGCGCGCTGCCGGTGAGGGCGGGCAGGGACGGCAGCCGCTTGCCGCGGGATTGGCCGGGCCGTCGTGTGCTGCGGGTGGGTCAGCCGAGGCGGCGGCGCATTTCAGCCAGACGCCAGGCCCGCTGCTCGGCACGCAGCTGCTCCATCCCGGCCGCGCTGGCGGCCTTGTCCTCCGCGCCGGGGAAGAACTCGCCGAGGAACTCATCGCGGGCCCCGCAGGAGGACGGCCTGCCGCGGGACGACGCTGTCCCCGTCTCGGTATCTGCTGCTGCCGGGCCGGAAGCTGTGGCTGTGCTTGCGGCTGCCGGGGGTGGGCAGGGCGCAGGGTGCTGCAGCGGCGGGCATGGCAGTGGGCGCTGGCTAACCGGCGGCCGGATGGGTCGCTGCCGGCTGGGTCGGAGGTGGCCCGGCAGTTCGGGCGCAGCGAGCGGTGGGGGCGCCTGGTGACCGGGCCGGGCCGGGCAGCTCGCCGCTGCCACAGAGACGATGACAACGCAGTAACAGCCGCCCGTTGGCGGACGAGGTGCCTGCTGGCATGGCCTACGCAACGGCGTCACATAGGACGCACACGCTCGGTGACCGTCATTAACGACAGGCCACATACGTAGTCGTTATGTGCTCTGCTGGTGGCTGCGTCGCTTGACACCCTGCGCGTGCGCGCCTATCTGGTAATAGTGCGCTGGCCTTCTGTATCGTGCTTCCGCGGGAACGCCGGCATCGGTCGCTACGATCGGGTGCCATGGCGCAGAATCGGATGAGCCGGGAAGAGTTCTTCGCCAAGCTCGCGCCGCTGGACGCTGAACAGCTCGGCAAGATCCTCTAGAACCTGTACTGGCGCGGCACGGCGGCGGCGCGAGAGCGGATCGAGGGAGAACTGGACCCGCCGGAGCGGCGGCGGCGCAAGCACGATGCCGCCACACCGCCGGATCCGGCGCTCGTGCTCGCGGAAGTCTCCCAGTTCGTCGAGCTGGCCAGGTCAGGCGCGTACATCGCCGGTGACCGCCGGGTATCGCGTACCGAGCGGACGAAATGGCGGGTGACGTTCCGGCAGCTCGCCACAGATGCTCAGCTGGCGCTGCACGCTGAGGACACCGCCCCCGGCGAGCGGGCCATGGAGCTGATGATCGACCTCGCCCGGCACGCCGAGGGTAGTTTCCGGTCCGAGGATCCGCTGGAGGCGGCGAAGTTCGTGCTTTCCCATGCTGTCTCGGCGCTGGGAAATGCGTGCCGAACGCGCGGTGCACTCCGGGTACGCCGCGGCCGCATCTGCCGTGGCGCTGGCCTCGACGGCAAGCTCGTGTTCCCAGCCGTCGCCGAAGTCGTACTCGTAACCGGCTAGGTCCCCCGTCTTCACCAGGTCACCGATCCGGAACTGCTTCTCGTCGAGCGTCTCGAGCCTGCCGCCGCACCGGCGGGCCGTCCACGCCGGCGAGCGTAACCCGTACCTGGAGCACGGGACCGCCTGGCTGTGCCATGCCGCGGACACGGCGGATCGCATGCCGGCCCAGATCGGTGAGTCCGGCGGAATCGGCCTCGCGGTCGAGCACCACGACACCGAGAACGTGGAGAGCGGCCATCGCGATCGTGACGTCTACCGCGATCACGCGCCGCAGTGAGTCGTGCTGGAGCGCGGTGAGGCCGGTCAGCATGTACCGGGCCTCGATCGCGTGGTAGGCGATGTCGCTGAGCTCGTCGAGCGGGCAGGACCCAGCGCTGCGGAGCAGCCTGGTGGTCAGCTCCCGGCTGATGTCGGTGAACTCGTCGCCGACGAGGGACTGGCGCCAGGTGTTCCGCGGGAACAGCGGGCCGCCGAGCCGGGGATAGGCCTCCAGCAGGGCCAGGACCAGGTCGAGCGGCCGCTCCGCGAGCGCGGCGTTCTTCTTGACCGCCATCAGCTTGGTGCCGCTGACCCGTACCAGGCGCGCGGCCTTCGCCCACTGCACGATCCGGTTGAGATGAGCGAGATCCTCGCTGGATCTTGTCTTGAGGACCCGGCCGCCGATTTCCGGGTCGATCGTGTCGCCGGTACCGAGCAGCTCCACGAGATGGCGGGCGTCCGCCAGGCCGATGCGCCCGGTCTGGGTGAGCTTGCGTCCCGGACCGACCCATGCCAGGAATGAGCGGATCTGACCGGTGAGTTCTGCATTCCCGGCGGCGGCCTCCAGCATGGGACAACCTTAGGGGCAGGGGAGGCGCCACGGCCCGTTCAGGGCCAGGGCCATTTTCATCTGCGATTGGATGGGTACGTGGCGCGGGCGCGATCGCGGACATGATCGAGTCCGGCGGTGCACCGCACGCCGTGCCGCTGGCGCGGCGTGCGGTGGAGCGGGTCACCGCCGCGATGCTGCACATGGACGATTCCTCGGGCATCATCGGCGGTGACCTGCGGATGCTGACCGCCTTGTACGCACGCGCCTGCCGCGCTGCTCCTCCGGACCCCAAGCAGCTCGCGGCCGGGCTGGACGAGGTCGCCAGGCTGGTGACGGAACGCCGTATCGCCGCCGATCCTGACTCGTGGGCGGCGATCGGCATCAAGTTCCTGCGGCAGCAGCTGGCCGCGCTTTCGGGTGACGTCGACGCGCACGTCGCGGTGCTGGCCGAGAACCTGCATGGCGCCCGGCAGTACGGCGAGATCGTCACGGTGCTCCGGGACGCGGGGCGGGGCGCCGACGCGGAGCGATGAGCGCGCCGTGGCCTGGCCGAGGATCCTGCGGGTTACTGGGCTGACGGCTTGCGTGACCAGCTCGCCGGGCTGCTGCTGGCGAGCGGGCGTGGCGAAGGGGCCGTTTCCGTCCACCGTGCGGAGTTCGAGCGGCGCACGCTGCACCAGGATTACTCCCGGCTGCGGGATACGGCCGAACGTGCCGGCCAGTGGCCCGGGCTCCGGGAATGGGCGCTGGAATACCTGCGCGACCGGGCCCAGGTTAAGCAGTTCTACGTGCGGGAGCTGATCAGCGTGCTCATCGGCGAGGACTTGCCCGACGAGGCATGGACGACCGCGGTAGCCGCACCGGGACAGGTGCCGGAACAGCAGTGGCTGGAGCTGATCGGGCTGCGGGAACCCGGCCACCCCGCCGACGTGATCGGCCCGTTGCGGGACCTGATCGAGATGGGTGTCGAGCGGACGAGCGACAAGTACCGCTACCCCAAGGCGATCAAGGCCCTCAAGCGGCTCCGGGACGACTACCAGCGCGCGGGCGACGAGGAGGGCTTCACCACCTACCTGGACGAACTGCGGCAACGGCAACGCCGCAAGACATCGTTCATCGCCAAGCTGGACGCGGCGTTAGCGCCGGCGGCGGACTGAGCTGGCTACGTAGTCCGGTCATTCCGGGTGCGGCGAGGTGGTTCCGCGTTCCCTGCTGGTCAGGGAAAGGCTGCCGCACCCGGTATGCCGCCGGGCAGGAAGCCGGACTACACGCCAGGACGTTCCGGAGGAGCGCTCCGCGGGTGCCTCCGGCGACATGCCTCTCTTCTGAGGCCGACGAGGGAAGCTAACCCTTAACAAGCAAGATCCTTGTTAAGGGTTAGCGCTTAAGGCTTGATAAGTTGTGCGGGCGCCGGGGTGGTACCGCCCTGCTCGGCTCCGAACTGCGGGTATCACCTCCAGGGCTGGCGAGCTGCCGTTCCAGATCGGTGAACGCGTTGATGATTTCCTTGGCTTCGAAGGCGCGATTCCGCTTGCCGACAGTCACCTGGGACAGCGCGCCTGCCTCGGTGAGCCGCGCTATGGCTTCGTTGGTCTGCGGGAAGCTACGGTTTATCAGCTCTGCGGCGCCGTTGACGGTAAGCACGGGTGCTCCCGGCAGCGAACGGAGGAGCAGGTCCGTGGCCGATCCGCTGCGGACACGTCCCAGTTGCGCTCGCCACCTGTCCTGGATTTGCTGGACGCGTTGCTCGAAAGATGCCGCGTCGTCGACTGCGCGTGTGCACGCACCAGCGAATCTGCCAATCCACAGGTTGAGGCCCTCGTGTGCTTCCTTCCCCGTTGCCGGACCGTGATAGCGCGTGGCGGCCAGACCGTCCACGTAATCACTGGCCCAGGTCGCCAGGACCAGGGAGATGGGAGGCAGTACGCGCGTTGCCAGCCCGCGCCGGCGGAGCACGAGGTGGATCAGCCCGCGGCCGGTCCGCCCGTTGCCGTCGGCGAACGGGTGAATCGTCTCGAACTGGGCATGGGCGAGAGCAGCTTGTGCCACGGCAGGCAGCGACTCGCCGTTGCAGAAGGAGCACAGATCTGTGAGCAGGTCCTGCACAAGTTCCGGTGGCGGCGGCACGAACGCTGCCGTGCAGGGGTTGTAGGCGCTGCCGCCGATCCAGTTCTGCTTCTCCCGCAGCTTCCCGGCATGTCCTCGGTCTCGGGAGCTGACCATCAGGCGACGGTGGAACCTGAGCATCGTATCCACCGTGATCTGATCGCCAGGGCCGATCTCGCTGACCGCGCCGTTCATGGCTTCGATGTTGCCGAGAACTTCTTCAGCGGTGACGTCAAGAGCCCGCTCGCCGAGCTCCTGTGCTAGCTCTGCGCGAAGCAGTTTCCTGGCGCCGATCTCCAGGCCTTCGATGCGGGATGAGGCAACAGATTCGGCGCGCAGCAAGAGGCGGGCCAGTGTCTCGGTGTCCGCTAGCGCTGACGCTTCCGTGTTCAGCCTGTTGATCGCGGCTTCGGCGTCGGTGACGTCTGCCGCCACATCGCCGTCAAGCGTTACCTTCCTGTCCGCGAGGGGATCAGGGCTATATGCCTCGTACTCGCACGGTTCTCGTCCGCGTCGCGAAGGCGCGTCGGAGTTGCCTGGCCAGTGGCACCGGATAACACTTGACATCGCGCCTCCTTATTTAGGGTTACCATACAACCCTAAATAAGGAGGGCGGGGCCGGCGTGCCCAACAGGGCAATATCAGAGGTCGTCGGTGTCGTCGGCCGCTTCCGGCCCCTCGGTGTCGGCCGCGTTCGTCAGGTCCAGATCGTCGATGGCCTTGCCGGTGGCTGAGGCGATCTGGTCAAGGAGCGCTCGCGCCCGGGCGGCGAAGAACGCCTCGAAATCATCCTGGGCCATCACGCCCGCGTCGGCCAGGTGGGTGGAGACGTGCTTGCTGATCGTGTCCCTGTCGACCTTGGCACTGTTGGCAAGCCGCTCCAAGTAGTCCGACGGCGCCCGGCCGCCAATTACCCGGTTGGTGCGGGCTGTCAGCGGGTGGACCGCCCCAGGGATCTTGGAGGCTCTGATCCCTGGAGGATAGGGAGTCATTCCTGCAACAGCGGAAATCGACCGGCGGGACGCAAGGCTGGCCCGAGCCCGGTAGGGGGTTACGCTGCTTCTGTTGTGGTGACTGT